>ERZ1674045.65-NODE-65-length-55757-cov-8.529424_pt1 | contig 55757 bp, 46 predicted proteins | sample MGYA00581131_ERZ1674045 | MGnify/ENA primary metagenome ERZ1674045 (study PRJEB41354, sample SAMEA4873299) | human saliva metagenome | biome: human-associated habitat [ENVO:00009003]; feature: mouth environment [ENVO:08000002]; material: saliva material...
CCTATTTCGGGCTGATTAAAGTGAGTGCGCAAAGCCATCTGAAGGCGATGTGTTTGAACCTGTTGAAAGCCGCCAACAGGCTAAGTGTGCCTGTTTGCGCCTAAAAGGCGGCCCGGATGCCCGATTATGGGGCGTCCGGGGAGGATTAAGGGGGTATTTGGGTAGAATTAGGAGGTATTGGGGGAGGGAAATAGCCGAAAACCTGTGTTTGGGTTTCGGCTGTTGGGGAAAAGGAATTTTGCAAAGGTCTCGGCCTTTTGCGTTGAAGTTTTCCAACCTCCGTCCGATACGTTTTTCGTTATAATCATCCCGATTCCTGTTTATATATATTTCAAAATGTTCAAACGCTTCCCTTTATTTTTCCTCTGTGCCGCGCTGTTTTCGGGCTGCGCCACTCATCCCAAGCACACCCCCGCCGCCGTGGAAACCGCCGAAACACTCGGTCTGCCCGCCAGCTCGCAGCCGCCGATTGCGCCGCAATGGTGGCGTGCGCTCAACGATGCCAAGCTCGACGGCCTGATTGACACAGCCCTCGCGCGTTCGCCCGATTTGGCGGCGGCACAGGCGCGCTTGCGGCAGGCGCAGGCGGGGGCGGATTTGGCGGATTCGCAGCGCGGCGTGAAGATTGGATTGGGGCTGAGCGGCGCACTGCTGCACCGCGACGGCGTAAACGAGCGCGAGAAGCCCGAACTCATCAGCGATTTGGAAAAGCGGCTGCTGGGCGACCACGGCACCAATATCACTTATGAATCGCTGCAACTGCAAGGGCAATGGTCGCCCGATGTGTTCGGCAAATACAAGCACCAGCTGGAAGCTGCGCTGGGGCAGCAACGCGCCGTGGAATACGAAATCGCGCAGACGCGGCTACTGCTGGCGCAGGGCGTGGCGACGTATTACCGCCAATGGCAGTTGCTGCTGGAAACGCGGCAGCGCGTGGCGCAGCGGGCGCAGTTGAATCGCGAACGCGAGCAGGTGGTGCGCGAGCTGATTCGCGCAGGACAACTTGCACCGAGCAAACTCTATGCCGTGCAACAGGGCAACAGCCGTTTTCAGGCTGCCTTGTCAGATTTGGACGGCAATATTGCGCAAATCCGCCACGCGCTTGCCGCGCTGACAGGACAACCGGCGCAGGCGTTGGACACTTTCACGCCCAATCCCGCCACCACCACCCCCGCACCGCCCGTGTCGCAGCTCACCGCCGATTTGCTCGGCAAACGCCCCGATTTGGCGGCGCAGCGCGAGGCACTGACCGCCCGCCGCCATCTGGTTGCCAGCGCGAAAACCGAGTTTTATCCGAACATTACCATCAAGGCGCTGGCCGGCTTGTCCAATGTGGAAATCGGCAACCTGCCGCATTCGTCGTCGTTTCTCGCCGGACTGCTGCCGAGCGTGAGCCTGCCGATTTTTACTTCCGGCACGTTGCGGGCGAACCTGTCGCGCAAGGAAGCCGAGTTTGACGAGCAGGCGGCGCGTTACAACAAAAACGTTTACACCGCCCTGCGCGAGGCGGCCGACGCGCTGACGCAATACGAAACTGCTGCCGCAGCCGTGCGCGACCAAACCGAGATGACCGCGCTGGCCCGCAAAAACGCCGCCGCCGCGCAAAGCCGCTACCGCGCGGGGCTGGACAACAAGCTTGACTGGCTCGCCGCGCAGGACGAAACCCTGCAAAACGAAGCGCAACTGGCGCAGGCACAGGCGAAGCTATTTACCGCGTGGCTGGCGTTAAATACCTCCTTTGGCGGAGGTTTTGCGGCGGACAAATAAGGTGTAGAAATCCCTAGCGTTGTTTACAGTATTTCAGGAGAATACTGACATGAACATGCACAAAAACACCCGACTCACCCCGCACCACCGCCAAGCCATTTGGACAGCATACACACAGGAGAAGGAGAGCGTCACCTCCCTGGCCCGTCGTTACCAAGTCAGCCGCGTCACCATCTACCGCGCACTTAAAGCCGCAAGGGGTAGGCTGCTCAAACCCCAAACCAGCACCAACAACCGTTTCAAACAGACAAAGTACGGAATGAAACGTCTGGCCAAGGTAGAACGCAGTATTCAGGAAAAACTCAAAAAGCAGGCCAAACGCTACAACAAGTCCTATCCCGGCGAAATGGTGCACGTCGATACCAAACGACTGCCGCTGCTCAAAGGGCAGAAAGCCACCGACAAACGAGATTACCTGTTTGTCGCCATTGATGATTTCTCAAGAGAACTGTACGCCGCCATCCTGCCGGACAAAACCGCAGACAGTGCGGCCAAGTTTCTAACGGAACAAGTCATCGAACCCTGCCCCTATTTGATCGAGTGCGTGTATTCGGACAATGGCAGCGAATATAAAGGCGGGGCAAGTCATGCTTTCGGTACTGCCTGTTATGAAAACGGCATCAATCAAAAGTTTACCCGTCCTGCCCGTCCGCAGACCAACGGCAAAGCCGAGAGGGTTATTCGGACGATTATGGAAATGTGGCACGAAAAGCATAGTTTTGACAGTCCGGAACACCGGCAAAAGGAGCTGTGCCGATTTGTGAACTTTTATAACACTGTGAAGCCGCACGGGTCTGGGCGGCGATACGCCGTTTGAGGTTTTGCAGGCTTACTTTTCTCAACCTGTGGTGTAAACAATGCGGTTATTTTCTACAGCTGAGGTAGCCTAAAAATCTAAAACTTTGTCCCGTCCACCCCACCAAAGGAAACCCCATGCCCCTGCAATCCGGCGGCTACACCTTCAAGCCGCATGAAATGCCCTTTATGCCGGGTTCGCCCGCCTCGCCCGAGCATCCGAAAAAGCGGCGGCTCGCGTATCTTGCCATCGGTTTATTACTCGCGCTGTCGTCGGGCTTCCAAAACGGGCTGCTCACCGCCTCGCTGCCGCAGCTGCGCGGCGATTTGTCGCTCGATTTGCAGCAGGGCGGCTGGATTCAGGCGGCGTATTTCATGGCTTACGCCTGCATGAGCGTCCTCTTTTTCAAAGTCCGCAAGGCGTATGGCCTGCAACGCTTCGTCCGCATCACCCTGTTCGCCCAGCTTGCCGCCAGCCTACTGCAACTGGTTTATCACCATTACGAAGTGGAACTCATCGCGTGTGTTGCCGCCGCCATCGCCGCCAGCGGCCTGCTGGTGCTGTCGATTTACTACATGATGCAGGGCTTTACCGGCACGAAAAAGCTGGTCGGGCTGGTGTTCGGGCTGGGTCTGATGCAGGTCGGCACGCCGCTGGCGCAGAGCCTCGTGCCGCTGCTGTATGGCGACGGCGACCTCAACGGCGTGTTCGCCTTTCAGGCTACCCTCGCGCTCGCCTGCACCGCCTGCCTGTTCGCCCTGCCGCTGCCGCCCGGCATCACCGTGCGCAAATCGTTCACGCTGACCGACGCGCTCAGCTTTACCCTGTTCGCCTCCGGCATCGCGCTGTTGTGCGCCTTTCTCGTGCAGGGGCGCACGGTGTGGTGGACGACGCAGTGGCTCGGCTGGCTGCTCGCGGGCGGAGTGGGGCTGACGGGGCTGGCGTTGTACATCGAATCGACGCGGCACAAGCCGATGCTGGACTGGCACTGGATGACCGTGCCGCAAATCCTCATCTTCGCTGTGATGGGCGCGATGGCGCGGCTCTTGACCTCGGAGCAGACCGTCGGCGCGGCGGGGCTGATGGGCGCGGTGGGCGTGGGCAGCGCGCAGATGAGCACGTTTTACCTGATTGTTGCGGGCGGAATGCTGGCGGGTGTGGTCGGCAGCCTGATTTTGCTGGATATCAACGACATCCGCCGCCCCGTGATGGTTGCGCTCGCCTGTTTCGCCCTCGGTGCGTGGCTGGAAATCGGCGTGGGCATGCAGACCCGCCCCGCGCAACTTTATTTCAGCCAGTTTATCGTTGCCTTTGCCTCGCTGCTGTTTATGGGGCCGATGATGCTTGAAGGCGTACTGCGCGCGCTGGCGAAAAGCCCCGACCACATAATGAGCTTCTCCGCCGTGTTCGGCCTGTCGCAAACCCTCGGCGGGCTGGCGGGTGCGGCGGCATTCAGCACGTTTTTAACTTACCGCACCCGCGACCACCTCGCCGCCATCGCGCAAAACCTGACCCTCTCCAACCCCGCGCTCGCCACCGACATCCAGCGCAACGCCGCCGCCCTCTCCGCTACCCTCTCCGACCCGGTGCTGCTGCAAGGCCGCGCCGTCTCGCAAATCACCGCGCAGGCGGGCAAAGAAGCGTCGGTGGCGGCATACAGCGACCTGTTCGCGCTGCTGGCGGCGATGGCGGCGGTATCGACCCTCGTCGCCGTCGCCTTGTGGCTGTACCGCCGTTATTACAAGATTGATATTCTGGCGGCGGAGAAGGCGAAAGTGTTTGCGGCGTTGGGGAAATAGTGTTTCAGACGGCATTAAAGGCAGCCTGAAAACCACCGCACCAACCCATTAACCGAATCAACCCCCAAATCAACGGAAAGCAAAAAATGTCCCAACCCGACACCCCCGAACAACCCGACACCGAATCCCAAAAAACCGCCGTGCCGCAGCCCGAGATGCAGCCTGAAACGTCGTCTGAAACCCCGTCCGAGCCGCAAGAGCCCGCCCAATGGCAGCCTGAAAAACACCGTTTCGGCAGCATCGGCATACTCGCCGCCAGCGCAATCGGCGTGGTGCTTGCCCTGTATGCCTTCCGCCTGCCGCCCTTCGGCATGGGCGAGGTTTACACCAACAACGCCTATGTGCGCGGCAGCGTAACCGCCGTCAGCCCGCGCGTGGGCGGCTATGTGCAGAAAGTGCTGGTGCGCGATTTTGACAACGTAAAAGCAGGGCAGCCGCTGGTGGAAATCGACCCCGCGCCCTACCGCGCCAAAGTCGCCCAAGCCGAAGCTGGGCTGGCGGGGCAGCAGGCGGCGTTGAACAAAACCGCGCAGGACAAAGCCTCCGCCCTCGCCGTCTCCAAAGCCAACCAAGCCGCGATTGACAACGCCCGCGCCCAGCTTGACCGCGCCCGCCGCGAATGGCAGCGCATACAGGCGGTGAGTGCCGATGCCGTGTCGCAAAGCAGCCGCGATGCCGCGCAAACCGCCGTTAAACAAGCCGAAGCGGGCCTGAAACAGGCGCAGGAGCAATACGCCGTGGCGCAGCAGAACATCATCAACACGGGCGTAGGGCGCGAGGGCGCACAGGCGGGCATCGCCAACGCGCAAGCCCTGCTGGACTTGGCAAAACAGGATTTGGGGCATACTGTGATTTACGCGCCCGCCAGTGGCAAACTCAGCGAAGTCAGCGTAAAACAAGGGCAGCTTGTGAGCGCGGGCACGCAGCTGATGTCCGTCGTGCCGCCCGAACGCTGGATCATCGCCAACATCAAAGAAACCGATATGGCCAACGTGAAAATCGGGCAGAGTGCCAGCGTGAGTATCGACGCACTCGGCGGCAAGGCGTTCAGCGGCAAAGTCGCCGAAATCTCGCCCGCCACCGCTTCCGAATTCAGCCTGATTAAAGCCGACAGCGGCACGGGCAACTTCGTCAAAATCGCCCAACGCATCGCCGTAAAAATCGTATTTGACGCAGGGCAACAGGATTTGGAACGCCTCGCGCCGGGGATGTCGGCGGAAGTGAACATTGCTACGAAGTAAGGTAAAAGGTCGTCTGAAAAGTTTTCAGACGGCCTTTCAGACTGCTTTTTTTATTGAAGTAAAGCAAATCGGGCATTATCCGTGCATCAATTGCCCAACCCACTCAACAAAAAGCAGCCTCAAACTCCATTCCCCCATTTTCAGGCTGCCTTGTAAAATTCTATAATTACGCCTTTATGCCAAACCATTTATCTGCGAAAGTCCCACACCCAATTTGACGTTGCCGTCATCGGCGCAGGCCCGTCAGGCTCGGTTGCCTCCGCCCTGCTTAACAAACAGGGCTTCAAAGTATGCGCGCTGGAAAAACAGCATTTTCCGCGCTCTGTGATTGGCGAGAGCCTGCTGCCGCACTGCATGGAAATGCTGGAAGAAGCCGGTTTTGCCGATGCCGTGCGCGCCGAGAAAGGCTTTCAGTTTAAAAACGGCGCAGCGTTCGCATGGCGCATTTCACGCGGATCACCGACAACATCGCCGCCGAAGCCGATTTTGACCGCAACAAAATCCTGATTACCACCCACCCGCAGCACCGCGACGTATGGTTTTGGACAATCCCTTTCGGCGACAACACCTGCTCGCTCGGCGTGGTCGGCACACCCGACAAACTGGCGGGCGATTCCGAAGCCGTGTTGAAACAAATAGTGGCAGAATGCCCCAATCTGGTTGAATTTTTTAAACATTCCGAATGGGAAAACGGCTTCCCCTACCGCAGCATCCAAGGCTATTCCGCCAATGTTAAAGCCCTGCACGGCAAACATTTCGCGCTGTTAGGCAACGCCGCCGAGTTTATTGACCCCGTGTTCTCATCGGGCGTAACCATCGCGCTGCATTCCGCCAAACTCGCCGCTGACCTGCTTGCCCGCCAGCTCAAAGGCGAAGCGGCAGACTGGCAGCGCGAGTTCGCCGAGCCGCTGATGGTGGGCGTAAACGCTTTTCGCACCTATGTGGACGGCTGGTACGACAACCGTTTCCAAAACGTGGTGTACGCACCCAACCGCGCGCCCGAAATCAGCCGCATGATTTCCGCCATTCTCGCGGGCTATGCGTGGGATACGGCAAACCCGTTTGTAGAAAAATTGGAACAGCGGCTGAACACGCTGGCGGAACTGGTGGGGGATTTGGCGTTTGAATAGGTGTTGATGTCGTCTGAAAACAGTTGCAGGTCGGGCATTGATGCCCGACAAACACCGACCTGTTTATCTTAAAATGAGACCTTTGCAAAATTCCCCAAAATCCCCTAAATTCCCACCAAGACATTTAGGGGATTTTGGGGAATTTTGCAAAGGTCTCAAAAGGAGAAGAAATATTACAAACAGCTGTTCCGTTAATTGAGCAAATTGATGAGTTATTTTTCGGAAAGTTGGATAACAACGAAGAACAATTTAAGCATTTTCTTGTTAGATTAAACAAAGAATAAGAATATTATTTATGGAGTTGTCAATTTTGATAGCTCCATACTACATTTGAAACTCAAAAATAGAGCATAGCTATAGAACAGAAATTTATTCAAGAGAATTATTTACACCAAAATATAGAAGTCCTCTGTTTTATTTTCAAAAAGTAAAACAGAGAACATAAATGGTTGGCTCTTGAAAGCAATGTGTAAAAATTTTACGTTAACATTGTAAAATATAATGATATAATTACTCTGTTATCGGGGTTATTTTTACGTATTTTTAAGAAAGTCATCAATATTTGATTGCAACAAGTTGAAATAATTAGAGTTTTATTTTTTCATTCTTTCCTTATATAGAAACAACCGTTCTAATGACTAAATAATAAAAGGCCGTCTGAAAAATAGACTTCAGACGGCCTTTAAAATGATTTAAAAGAAAATCCTACATTTGTACCGAGCCGTTGACGGTCAGGCTGATTTCTTCCGAACCCGGAGAGACCGGTATGCCATCTTCTATTCCTGCCGCCACTTCTGCGGCGGGGATTGCACGCAGCATTTTGGCATGTGCAAAGTCGCCGCCGACTTGGCGGTTGCCGATGTGGCCCAAGTTGAGTTTAACGATTTTGTAGCTGGAGAAGCCGAGCGTTTGGGCGAGGTTTTGGGCACGGTCTTTGAAGCGCAGGATGACGGTTTTGCTCAATTGGTCGACGGTTTCTTCGCGTTTTTCTTTGGATACGGAAAATGAGGAGTTTTCCAAAACGGCGATATTGATGCTGTCGGCAATCAGGCGGTTGAGCGCTTCAAAGTCTTTGCTTTCTACTTTGAAGTAGGCGTGTTCTTCCCAGCCGGTTTGGGTACGTTTGCCGTTGGTGTATTGATAGCGCGGGGAGGCGTTGCGTTCCATCAGTTCGGCTTTAAATTTGCTGTTTTGGGAGATTTTGTTGAACTGGTTGAATTTCTTCATGAAGGCTTGGTTGACGGCTTGACGGTCTTTGCCTTCTGCGTTGACGCTGAAATATGCGGTCATGGTGTCCCGCGGTACTTCCATGTTAGCGGATTCGGAAAATTCAACGATGTTGTAGTTGAGGCTTTCTGCTGCTACGGGCAGGGAGGCGGCTAGCAGTAGGGCAATAAGGGCTGGACGGAGCATTTTGGTTTCCTTATAAGGGGATTTCAAAAAAGTAATTTAGCATGAAAGATGGAAACGTTGGCTTTGGCAAGCGTAAGGATTTGTATGGGCTGAGGCCGTCTGAAAAGAAGTTACTTTGTATCCGTCAGGCCGACTTCATGGGGATTGAGACGGGCGTTTTCTTCTTGGCCTAAGCCGATCAATTTCCTCAAGCGGGTCATGTAGGCGTTGACATCTAGGCCCCGTCCGTAGCGTTGCGCTTCCCAGATGGTTTCTGCCAAGGCTTCCATCATATCGTGTTCGGCTTTGACCCAGTCGCCGTTGTAACGGGTGCAAAGTTGTTGGTGGATGGCACGGATGCCCGGGGGCTGGTCGATGGCGCTTTGCTCTTGCAGGGAAAGGTGTAGCGACATGTGCAGGAATGGGTTGCTTTCGCCGTCTTCGGGCAGCCATTCTTTATCTAAATATTGTTCGATGTCTTCGAGATAGTGTCCGTATTCGGGATGGGCTTCGATAATGCGTAAGGCTTTTTGCTGTAGGCCGTCCAATTGGAGCGGTGCGAGCCTGTGTTGCCAGACGTGGGCGAAGAATCGTCGGACATCGTGGGTGTTTACGTCATACATGATGGGTGTAATTTGATTTTGGGATATGTGATTATATAGCGATTGCGATAAAAAAGGCCGTCTGAAAAGTGTGTTTTCAGACGGCCTTTGTTTGATAGGTTTAGCGGCGGTCGATGATTCGGTAATACACTTCGCCGTCTTGGACGTAGCCCAATTCGACGCGGGCAATTTCGGCGATGGCCTCTTGTCCGTGTGCCAAGTCTTCAACTTCCGCATTGAGGAAATTGTTGCGCAAAGTGAGCGTTTGGTTTTTTTCCTCCTGACGGACGAGCTGCTCCTGCAATTCTTCCGTATGCCCGACGCTGCCTTTGCCAAACCAAAGGCTGTACTGACAGCACAAAAGTGCGAAGGTTAAAACAAAAGTCACCCACTTCATACAATCAATATCCTATATTCTGCTTATTTGCCCAGTTGGTAGAATGCGGCTTTGCCGGGGTAGTAGGCGGCTTCGGCCAATTCTTCTTCAATGCGCAGCAATTGGTTGTATTTCGCCATGCGGTCGGAGCGGGACAGGGAGCCGGTTTTGATTTGCATACAGTTGGTGGCAACTGCCAAGTCGGCAATGGTGCTGTCTTCTGTTTCGCCGGAACGGTGGCTCATTACGCTGGCGTAGCGGTTGCGTTTGGCCAAGTCGACGGCTTGCAGGGTTTCGCTCAAAGTACCGATTTGGTTGACTTTAACCAGCAATGCGTTTGCCACGCCTTTTTCGATGCCTTCAGCCAAGATTTTTGGATTGGTTACGAACAAGTCGTCGCCGACCAATTGAACTTTGCCGCCCAATTTTTCGGTCAGCAGTTTCCAGCCTTCCCAGTCGTTTTCGTCCATACCGTCTTCGATGGAAATGATTGGGAATTCGTTAACCAGGCCTTCCAGGTATTCGGCAAATTCTGCGCTGGTGTAAGAGCGGCCTTCGGCTTCCAAGTGGTATTTGCCGTCTTTGTAGAACTCGCTGGATGCGCAGTCCAGGGCGAACAATACGTCTTCGCCAGCTTTGTAGCCGGCGGCTTCTGTGGCTTCCACCATCAGTTGCAGGGCTTCTTTGTGGCTGTTCAGGTTGGGTGCGAAACCGCCTTCGTCGCCCACGGTGGTTGGGAAGCCTTTGCTATCGCACAGTTTTTTCAGTGCGTGGAAAATTTCGGCACCGCAACGCAGGGCTTCGCGGAAAGATTTTGCGCCGACAGGCATGATCATGAATTCTTGGATGTTCAGGCTGTTGTTGGCGTGTTCGCCGCCGTTGATAACGTTCATCATCGGAACTGGCAGAGCCATTGGGCCTGCGCCGCCCAAGTAACGATATAGAGGCAGGCCTGCATCTTCAGCGGCTGCGCGTGCTACGGCCATAGAAACAGCCAAAGTAGCGTTGGCACCCAATTTGCCTTTGTTTTCAGTACCGTCCAATTCGATCATGATTTGGTCGATATAAGATTGTTCGTTGGCATCGATACCGATGAGGGCTTGCGCGATTTGGTTGTTGACGTGGTCAACGGCTTTCAATACGCCTTTGCCCAAATAACGGGATTTGTCGCCGTCACGCAGTTCCAAAGCTTCTTTTTGGCCGGTTGATGCGCCGCTTGGTACGGCCGCGCGTCCCATAACGCCGGATTCCAACAATACGTCACACTCTACAGTAGGGTTGCCGCGGGAGTCCAAAATTTCGCGTGCAAAAATATCAACGATTGCGCTCATGAATATCTCCAAATAGGATGGTAAAAGAAAAGTAGCTTTGTTACGTTTCAGACGGCCTTAAGGATGATTGCCAAAGTCTGATGAATGCAGACATTATACCGTCTTTGCCAGGTATGGCATCGGAGTCGGTATGAAACCGACTGTAAGTTTGTTTCACGTCAATATCGCTCGAACAAACATAAGCCGTATAGTGTAACATTTTTTACCCTTTTTAGGGTGAAAAGCTGATTAAATAAGGCATAAGGCCGTCTGAAAAACGGATTAGTCTTCGCCCAAAATCATCGAGCCTACGCCGTCATCGGTCAGTACTTCCAAGAGCAGGGCGTTGGGAACACGGCCATCTATGATATGCGTGGCTTTGACACCGCTTTTGGCGGCTTCGACGGCAGAGGCAATTTTAGGCAGCATACCGCCGTACAGCGTACCATCTTCAATCAGTTCGTCAATGCGGCTTGGCGTCAGGGTGGTCAATAATTTGCCTTCTTTATCCAGTACGCCGGGGATATTGGTCATCATCAGCAGTTTTTCGGCTTGAAGTTTTTCCGCCAGTTTGCCGGCAACCAAGTCGGCATTGATGTTGAACGCTTCGCCGTTTTGGCCTACGCCGATGGGTGCAATGACAGGAATGCAGCCGCGCTCAACCAAGCCTTCCACCAAACGGGTATCGATGTCGGCCACTGTGCCGACTTGGCCGATGTTCACGCCTTTTTGTTCAGGCGTGTCGATCAGGAGTTTTTCCGCTTTGATGAAGTGGTTGTCCCGGCCGGTAATGCCGACGGCGCGACCGCCGAAGGTAGTAATCATGGAAACGATTTCTTTATTGACGTGTCCGCCCAAAACCATTTCTACAATGTCCATGGTTTCGCTGTCGGTCACGCGCATGCCTTGAACAAATTCTCCTTTTTTGCCGACTTTTTCCAACATTTCATTAATTTGCGGGCCGCCGCCGTGAACGATGACGGGATGCAGGCCGATTAGTTTGAGCAGGACGACATCGCGTGCGAAATCCTCTTTTAAGGCAGGTTCGGTCATGGCATTGCCGCCGTATTTGATGACGATGATGGAGCCGGAAAAACGGCGGATATAAGGTAAAGATTCAGCAAGGACGCGCGCCTTGATGGAAGGGGAGACAGATTGTTGCTGGGTCATGGTTTCAACCTTGTTTCATGATTTCTGCCTTTATCTTAATCCCAAAGGCCGTCTGAAACAATATTTCCAAGCGCTTGAAATCCTGTTAAATCAGTTAAATGGTTGAAACCAGCCTCATGCAAACGGTAAAATGACGGTTTGCTTCGGCCTCTTCGCCGATTACTAAGGATACCCATGATGAAAATCAGCACCCAATTCGATGCCGGTTCGGTCGTTGTCAAAGACTTGAGCAACCCTGCCGATATCCGTCTCGCCCTGCGTCCCGACAATGCTTCGGAGTTTGCCCAATGGTTTTACTTCCGTTTGCAGGGTGCGGCCTATCAAAACTGCGTGATGCATTTTGAAAATGCGGCGGACGCTGCGTATCCTTTGGGCTGGGAGGACTATCAGGCTTGCGCTTCTTACGACCGCCAAAATTGGTTCCGCGTGCCGACCAGCTACGAAAACGGCGTATTGACCATCAACCATACGCCTTTGTCCAACAGCGTTTACTACGCTTATTTCGAGCCTTATTCCAACGAGCAGCATTTGAACCTTTTGGGCGATGCTCAGGGCAGCGGTTTGTGCCGTATCGACGATTTGGGCAGTACCGTTCAAGGCCGCGACATCAACCTTCTGACCATCGGTAACCAAGTCGAAAGCGATATGAAAGTCTGGATTATCGCCCGTCAGCATCCGGGCGAAACCATGGCGGAATGGTTTGTCGAAGGTTTGCTGGGTCGCCTGCTTGATCCGCAAGATCCGACCGCGCGCATGCTGCTTGACCGTGCAACTTTTTACATTGTGCCGAATATGAATCCGGACGGTTCGGTTTTGGGTAATCTACGCACCAATGCCGCCGGCGCCAACCTCAACCGCGAATGGGAAACCCCGACTTTGGAGCGAAGCCCCGAAGTCTTTACCGTCCGTGAAAAAATGATGGAAACCGGCGTGGATTTGTTCTTGGATATTCATGGCGATGAAGGTCTGCCGTTTGTCTTTGTGGCCGGTACCGAAGGCGTGCCGAACTACAACGAGCGCATCGAAGCCTTGGAAGACCAATTCAAGCTCGCGTTGCTCAATGCCAGCCCCGATTTCCAAGACGATTACGGCTATGACAAAGATGCGCCGGGTCAGGCAAACATGACTTTGGCGACCAACTGGGTCGGCAATCATTTCAACTGCCTTGCCTATACTTTGGAAATGCCGTTTAAAGACAATGCCAACCTGCCGGACGACGATTTCGGCTGGAACGGCCAACGCTCGCTGCGCTTGGGCGAGGCAATGTTGTCTGCTATTTTGAATGTGGTTGGCGATTTGCGTTAAACTATCCGATACCGCATACAGGCCGTCTGAAAGTTCAGGCTTTCAGACGGCCTTTGAGATAAGGAACACACATTATGATGATACATCCCCAGTTTGATCCGGTGCTGATCAGCATCGGCCCGCTTGCCATCCGCTGGTATGCCTTGAGCTATATTGTTGGCTTTATCCTGTTTACGATTTTGGGCCGTCGCCGTATCGCGCAGGGCAATTCTGTGTTTACCAAAGAAACACTCGACGATTTCCTGACTTGGGGTATCTTGGGCGTGATCTTGGGCGGCCGTATCGGCTACGTTTTGTTTTATAAATTTTCCGACTATCTGGCCAACCCGTTGGATATTTTCAAAGTTTGGGAAGGCGGTATGTCGTTTCACGGCGGCTTTTTGGGTGTGGTCGTTGCCATGTGGCTGTTTGGCCGTAAGCACAACATCAGCATTTTAAAATTGATGGATACCGTTGCGCCACTCGTACCGCTGGGCTTGGCTTCCGGCCGTATCGGCAACTTTATCAACGGCGAACTTTGGGGACGCGTGACCGAACTCAATGCTTTTTGGGCAATGGGTTTTCCGCAAGCGCGTTACGAAGATGCGGAAGCTGCGGCGCACAATCCTTTGTGGGCCGAATGGCTGCAACAATACGGCATGCTGCCGCGCCATCCGTCTCAGCTTTACCAGTTTGCCCTTGAAGGCATTTGCCTGTTTGTCATCGTTTGGATTTTCTCGAAAAAACCACGTCCGGCCGGACAAACGGCGGCATTGTTCTTGGGCGGTTACGGTTTGTTCCGCTTTATTGCCGAATTTGCCCGCCAGCCTGACGACTATCTCGGCCTGTTGACCTTGGGTTTGTCCATGGGTCAATGGTTGAGCGTACCGATGATTGTATTGGGTGCGATTGGTTTTGTTTGGTTTGGTCGTAAAAACAGCGTTGCTAAAGCATAAATAAAACAAGAAATAAAGGCCGTCTGAAAAGGTTTTCAGACGGCCTTTTTATGACTTCAAGCAAACGGATTTTGGGTTTAACCGAAAAAGCCCATTTTAACTTGAATGAGTTTCTCCAGTTCCGGCAGAACGCGGCGGCGTGAGACGAAGAAGATAATGTGGTCGCCGTCTTGGAGGATGGTTTCGGTGTGGTGTCCCATGATGACCTCGCCGGTTGCGCCGCGGACGATGGCGGCGATGTAGCAGTCGCTTGGCCATTTGATGCCGCTGATGCGGCGGCCGACGATGGCAGAAGTGTTTTTGTCGCCGTGTACCACCACTTCGATGGCTTCGGCCGTGCCGCGGCGCAGAGGGTGGACGGCAACGATGTCGCCGCGGCGGATGTGGGCGAGGATGGAGCCGATGGTAATCAGGTGGGGGGAAACGACGATATCGATTTTGTTGCCTTCGAGCAAATCGACGTAGCTTGAGCGGTTGACGATGGTGATCACGCGTTTGGCACCAAGGTTTTTTGCCAACAGGCTGGACATGATGTTGTTTTCGTCGTCGTTGGTCAGCGCGCAGAAGACGTCGATTTCGTCGATGTATTCTTCGTCCAGCAGGGTTTCGTCGGTGGCGGAACCTTGCAGGACGAGGGTGTTGTCCAGATTTTCGGCCAGCCATTCGGCACGGTGGGGTTTGTATTCGATGATTTTGATGTCGTATTTGGATTCGAGCTGCTTGGCGAGGCGGTAGCCGATGTTGCCGCCGCCGGCGATCATGATGCGGCGGGTGCGCGCTTCTTTCGGACGCAATTCGCGCATGATGGCTTCCACGCTGTTGATGTCGGCGGCAAACAGGACTTCATCGCCTTCGATGATGACGGTTTGCGGGGTGGGGACGATCAGGCGGTTGTTGCGGTAGATAGCGCAGATTTGGCAGTCCACACCTTCGAGCAGGTGTTGGTTGATGTCGGCAATTTCACGGCCGATCAGCAAACCGCCTTTGCGGGCTTGAACAATCACCATGCGCACTTTATCGTTGGCGAAACTGAGTACCTGCAATGAGCTGGTGTAGTTGAGCAGGCCGACGAGTTGTTCGGTAACCAGTTGTTCGGGGCTGATGGTTTCGGTAATGCCGAAGATGTTGAGGCTGCCTTCTTCGGGGTTGTCGCTGCCGTCAACCGGGTATTCGAGGTATTCGCTTGAGCGCACGCGTGCGATGCGGCTGGGGATGTTGAATAGGTCGGCGGCGATTTTGGAGGCGACGATGTTGGTTTCGTCGCTGCGGGTCAGGGCAAGCAGGAGGTCGGAATCTGCCGCGCCTGCCTGTTCGAGGGTAAAGGGCGATGCGCCGTTGCCGACGATGGTTTGGACATCGAGGCGGCTGCTGATGCGGTTGAGCGCTTTTTCATCGATGTCGATGATGGTAACGTCGTTGCTGGGAACGGAGGCGAGGTTTTGGGCGACGGTCGAGCCGACTTGGCCGCTGCCGAGAATGAGTATTTTCACGGTAATTGAGTGTGTTCGGTAAAAATGAAATTGTAACAAAAGGCCGTCTGAAATTGGAGTTTCAGACGGCCTGATTTTTCAATCGGCTAAAGGGTTACCAATAGCCCAAGGCTTTCCACCACAGATGCCGACAGTGCTGAAAATCAGGATTTCGACCACGCTCATGATGAAGCCGGCTTTCCACCATTCGGTCATGTTGACGTAGTTCGAGCCGTAAATGACAGGTGCGGAACCGGTGGCGTAGTGGGTCAGCGACATCATAATGCCGGTAGCGGCTGCCATAATCAGGGCAAACAGCATCGGTGGCGCGCCCAAGGCCAAGCCTGCGCCGTAGAATGCGCCGAACATGGCGGTAACGTGTGCCGTACCGCTGGCGAAAACGTAGTGGGCGTAGAGGTAGGCCAGCATCAACAGGGCACAACCGGCTTCCCAACCCAAACCCATGTGGGCGATACCGCTTTGCATGGAGTCGGACAACCAGCTGATGAGGCCCAGTTTGTTGAGGAAGTTTGCCATCATGACCAAAGCCGCGAACCAGACGATGGTATCCCACGCGCTTTTTTCTTTCAGCGCGTCGTCCCAAGTCAGTACGCCGGTCAAAAGGCACAGGCTCAAGCCGAGGAAGGTGGTGGCGGTAGCGTCCACTTTCATGCCAAACAGCATTTCAGGAATACCCGCCCACAACAGCAGCAGAACTAAGAAAATACCCAGCATGATTTTTTCTTCACGCTTCATCGGTCCCATGGCAGCCAAATGCTCTTTTGCCAATGCAGTGGCGTTGGGGGTTTGTTTGATTTCAGGCGGATACAGGAAATACAGCACCAGCGGCATCAGCAGCATAGCAATCAGGCCGGGTACGACCATTGCCAAGAACCAAGTACCCCAAGAGAGTTGGATTTGCGAATTGGTGGCTTTGGCAACCAATTCGACCACCAGCGGATTAGGTGCGGTGGCGGTGATAAAAATCAGACAGGTAATCACATTGGAGTGGAAATTGACCAGTGAAAGGTATTTACCGATTTTGCCTTCCGTTCCTTTTTCTGGGTCGGAGTCGAAGCTTAAGGCAATAGATTTCATAATTGGATGCACGATGGCACCGCCGCGCGCGGTATTACTCGGCGTTACCGGACCGATGACCAAGTCGGCCAGCGCCAGGCTGTAACCCACGCCCAGCGTGCGTTTGCCGAAGAGGGAAATCAAGAGGTAGCCGATACGCATACCCAAGCCGGTTTTCAACAGGCCGCGCGAGATGATGATGGCGATACCGATCATCCAGATGAGCGAGTTGTTGAGGCTGCTCAAAGCGTCTTTGGTTGCATCGGCGGCTTTTTCGTTGGTCACGCCGGTCAGTGCAACCAAGGTAATGCCCAAAATTGCCATGGCACCGATAGGCATGGCTTTGCCGATGATGCCGGCGATGATGCCGACGAACAATGCCAAAAGATGCCATGCGTCGGGCGATACGCCTTGGGGAACGGGGATAACGAACCAGATAAGCAGCGTCAGCACAAGTGCGACCGCAGCAGGAATTGGCTTGAAGCCCATGTTGAATCTCCTAATTTGAGGATTAAAGAATTGGGAAATCGGTTTTCAGACGGCCTGAGTATTGCTTAAGGCCGTCTGAACGTATTTTGGTAGGTTCGGAAGGTATTTTTCTTAATGGGTTTCTTTTCTATCTTGGAAAGAAGAGAAAGGGGGGCGGGTATCGTTTTTCAGACGGCCTTTACAGTAACAGGCCGTCTGAAAACAATACCGATTTACTCCTGCTCCGCCGGCAGGCCGTACTCTTCGGGGAAGGTGCGCAGCGAACTTTGCAGAACCGTTACCGCGCCGTCAATCAAACCGCAACGGCCGCTTCGTGGCAACAGTTGGCACAGGCTTTGCAAGGCGCGCAGGTCGTCGGGGGTGCCGATGCCGGTATCCACGCGGTTGAGCAGGCGGGAAAGTTGGAACGTGCCGCCTTTGCACGGCGGGCATTGTCCGCATGAGTTGGCAGCAAAAAACTCCACATATTCAGAGACTTTACGCACCACACTCGTGCCTTCGGAAATCACAATCATCGCACCCGTACCGAGGCTGGATTTGCGTTCGCGTACGGAAACGAAGTCCAATGGCACATCCAAATCTTTGGCAGTCAGAAGCGTGTTTGACGGACCGCCGGTGAAGACGGCTTTAAACGTGCGGCCTTCAAGCATACCGTCGCCGTGATCGAAAATCAGTGATTTCAGCGTTGTACCCATCGGCAGCTCGTACAGGCCCGGATTCAATACGTCGCCGGAGAGCGAGTAGAGTTTAGTACCTGCGGCATCGCCCAAACCCAGCGATTTGTACCATTCCGCACCTTTGGCAAGGATTTGCGGAATATTGGCGAAGGTTTCGGTGTTGTTGATTAGGGTCGGTTCACCGTTGACACCGCTTTCGGCAGGGAAAGGCGGTTTGCGGCGAGGGAAGGGGAAACCGCCTTCCAACCATGAAATGACAGCGGTTTCTTCGCCGCCGATATAACGGCCTGAAGTTTCAACCAGCTGCAAATCCAAAGGTTTGCCCAAGTAGTTTTCAATGCGGATAAACAAATCGCTGTTTTTCCATTGCTCGATGGCCGGTGTGATGGAAGCGATGGATTCGGTTTGATGCGGGTTGATATACAAAATCGCTTTGTTGGCGTGGCAGGCAACAGCGGCAATCAGGACGCCTTCGATAACTTGGTGCGGTGTTTTTGCCAGCAAAACGCGGTCTTTAAATGTACCCGGTTCGTCTTCGTTGGCATTGCAGACGACGTATTTATCGCCATTTTTGCTTTGGGCGGCAACGGCAGCCTCCCATTTGCGCCAGGTCGGGAAACCTGCGCCGCCCATACCGCAAAGATTGGCTTCTTGCAGTTTGGAAACAATGCTTTGAGGATCGGCAAGCGCCGCCAACAGGCCTTCGCCGCCACCAACTTTACGCCATGCGGCTAAATCTGCGCCGACTTGGCGGGAAGGATGCAGTAAGTTTTGATTGGCTTGATTCATGATTGTTGCTCCTGCAAACCGGCGTGTTCGCGCAAATCGAATTTGCCGTAGTCGGGATATAAAACGGGGGCTTTGATGTCGCTGGTCAGGCCGGCCCGGGTCATTTCGCGTTGCAGGTCGTGGACGTGTCCGACACCGCCGCGTACTTTTTTCAGCGGCAGGCCGCAATTTGCCGCGGCTTTACCGGCACGGCGACCGAAGCTGATGATGTCCAAAAGTGCATTGCCCATCAGACGGTTGCGGCCGTGAATGCCGCCGGTTACTTCGCCGGCGCAATAGAGGCCTTCGACGCAGGTCGCGCCGTTGCCGTTGATTTCGATACCGCCGTTTTGATAGTGCAGGGTCGGATGAATCATGACCGGCTCAACAGCAGGGTCGATGCCGCATTTGTGGGCAACATGGCCGAGTGTTACTAGACGGTTCAATACGTCAGGGTCGTTAGCAATCAGGCGCGGGGTGTCGAGGAACACGCCGACTTGACCATCGCGTACCACGCCGCGGCCTTCGCGGCATTCGCGCAGAATCGCAGCGGCAACAACGTCGCGCGGTTGCAATTCGTCAACGAAACGTTCGCCCAAACCGTTGACCAGCTTGGTGCCTGCGGAGCGCACGGCTTCGGAAATCAGCGCGCCTGCCAAGTGCGGAGGGTGGGCAACACCGGTCGGGTGGTATTGGAAAGAATCGACATCGCGCAGTTTGGCACCGATACGGTAAGCCATTACCAGGCCGTCTGCAGTCGCGCCATAGTGGTTGGAAGTGGCAAAACCCTGCAAATGCAGGCGTCCGCTGCCGCCGGTTGCCAATACCACGGCTTTGGCGTGAACCAACACCAAAGAGCGTTTTTCCAAATCGTACAAAATCGCGCCGACGCAGCGGCCGTGTTCGTCCGACAATAATTCGATGGCGGGGTGGCGGTTGAGCTGGGTGATGTTTTCGTCGAGTTCGACAGCCTCGCGCAGTACGCGCATCATTTCGAGGCCGGTAAAGTCGCGGTAGCTCAGGATGCGCGGTACGGTCGTACCGCCTGCGCGTTTGCGGCTCAACATGCCGTTGCTGTCCGCGCCTTTGGCAAGGTCGAAGGTCATGCCCAAGCCAATCAGCCAGCGGATGGCGGACGGCGCATCGGTAACCATTTGTGCCACCAATTCTTTTTTGCCGACGTTGTGGCCGCCTTTGATGGTGTCGTCAAAGTGTTGTTGCAGGCTGTCTTCTGCGCCGACCGCTGCTTGAATGCCGCCTTCGGCCATCACGGTATTGCTGTCGCCGATACGCAGTTTGTTCGCCATGATGACGCGTGCGCCGGCTTCAGTCGCAGACAATGCCGCTGGCCGCGCCCGCACCGCCGCCGCCAATAACCAGCACGTCAGTGTTCAAATGTTCCGCGCCCGACAAATCATAGTCGTCAATCAGTGGATGACTGATCAGCAGTTTCGCCAAATCAGGATGGCAGTAATCGCCTTGGTTTGGACCGATAGGTAGTTTCACACGCGCATTTGCCTGATAGTCAGGGTGAAATTGGCTCAGTAATTCGTTCTTTTCAGGTAAATCGCCACGCAGCTCCAATGAGGACGCACGCAGGTTGGCAAGGGCGGTTTCGTAGTCTATGCCTTGGATTTTGTTAACCATTACACTGACTCCTCTTCAAATTCGACTTTCATTTTGCCGCTGTCGATTTCGCGTAGGCGGCGCATCAAATCCACAGGGCGCAACGTACGCGCCGCTTTCATACGGCGGGCGAACAGGCCCAAGTGGTTCGGACGGATGTGTTCTGGGCAGGAGAGGGTGCAGAGGTTGCACATCACGCATTGGTCAAAGGTCAGCGCAGCTGCGCCGAAATCGCCGGAAACTACCTGCGCTACGCCGTTTTCTACTTGCAAACCTTTAGGACAGGCGCGATTGCAGCCGCCGCAATGACGGCAGTTTTGCGCTTCTGGGAAGGCTTTGGCGGTATCGTCCAACCAGTTCCAGCCGTCACCAATTTCCCCGACGTCGTAATATTGGATATGCTCGGGAATAAAGTAGTCCAAGAAGCTGATATGCATGCCTTCTTCAACTTTAGTCTCGCATGCCAGTGCGGTGGTTACTTCGCGCTCGCCTTCTTTACGAATCATGCAGCGGCAGGAACCGCATACGCCTTGACCCATACAGCCGACATTGGCAGTAATCGCATTGCCTGAACGGGCATAGGCTTGGATGATTGACGAGTCGGCGGAAGCTTTGACTTCATGGCCGTCTATGGTCAGGGTTAACAAATTTTCACTCATGGTTTGTTCCTGTGAAATTGGAAGTTGGAATAGTGGGTAATTTGATTAATTGTATTTTTATTACATTTATTGCGTATGAGGAAAATATCCAAGTGATTTACTCGGAAATTCTTTTAAAATCAATGTTTATCTTTATGAGTCGAAGTGTATCAGAATTTAGTGGTTTTGATGATAGGGGTAACCTAAGGTTTTATAGAAGGAGGATTGCAAACAAAATATGCCTATTATTTAGACAAATTTATTACAACAACTTGATTTTAAAAGTAAAATAAAATTACTTTTTTATTATAAATTTTAAAATATTCGTATATTTACTAGTAAAAATCATTATTATATGTTAGACAATTTTACATAGATTGTTGTATATATTGAATAATATTCTTATAGGTAAGTAAGTGAAAAGATTGTTATAAAATTTCAGAAAATTAAATGAGTTTGATATCAGTCAAGAAGATTGAGGGAGAAAATGACACAGATTTTACAATTGTGTATCGTATTGGAAAATAAGAAAGGCCGTCTGAAATTTAGGTAGTTTCCTTTTAAATACAAGCTACTAAATTTCTTTCTCAGATACTTAAAGCAAACATTTTCAGACGGACTTGTAATTAGAATATCATTTAAAAATAATGTAATTTTATTTCTGTGTAAGTGAATGGTCAGTGGATATATATTATCAATAACCAAGTGATTTAATGCGATATTAAATTCTATTTAAATCAATAAGGTATGAAAATGATATTGTCTGAATTATTCATTTGAAAGCACTATTACACTATTGAAGGCCGTCTGAAAAAATCGGTCTCTTAAAAAATAAACAAACCCTTCCTACCATGACTCCCGAAAAGGAACACAATCATGACCGTCATCAAGCAAGAAGACTTTATCCAAAGTATTTTCGATGCTTTCCAATTCATCAGCTACTACCATCCTAAAGACTACATTCAGGCTTTGTATAAGGCTTATCAAAAAGAAGAAAACCCTGCCGCCAAAGATGCGATGGCGCAGATTTTGGTCAATAGCCGTATGTGTGCTGAAGGCCATCGTCCGATTTGTCAGGATACCGGTATTGCGACCGTATTCTTGAAAGTGGGCATGGATGTACAGTGGGATGCCGAGATGAGCGTACAGGAAATGGTTAACGAAGGCGTACGCCGTGCATACACCTATCCTGACAACAAACTGCGCGCCTCTGTATTGGCCGATCCGGCTGGTAAACGTCAAAATACCAAAGACAACACCCCTGCCGTTGTACATATGGAAATCGTAAAAGGCGACAAAGTCGAAGTCACTTGCGCAGCCAAAGGCGGCGGTTCTGAAAACAAAACCAAAGTTGCCATGCTCAACCCTTCAGACAATATCGTTGATTGGGTATTGAAAACCGTTCCTCAAATGGGTGCCGGCTGGTGTCCTCCGGGCATTTTGGGTATCGGCATCGGCGGTACGCCTGAAAAAGCAGTGTTGATGGCCAAAGAAAGCCTGATGAGCCATATCGATATTCAGGAACTCAAAGAAAAAGCCGATTCCGGTGCAGAATTGTCTACAACCGAAGCCCTACGCTTGGAACTCTACAAAAAAGTAAATGCCTTGGGCATCGGCGCACAAGGTTTGGGCGGTTTGAGCACCGTGCTGGATGTCAAAATCCTTGACTACCCAACCCACGCGGCTTCCAAACCGATTGCCATGATTCCAAACTGCGCGGCTACCCGCCACATCGAATTTGAATTGGACGGCTCAGGCCCGGCCAAACTGGAAGCCCCATCTTTGGAAGACTGGCCGGATTTGACTTACAGCCCGGACAACGGCAAACGTGTCGATGTCAACAATCTGACCAAAGAAGAAGTGGCAACATGGAAAACCGGCGACGTGTTGTTGCTGAACGGTAAAATCCTGACCGGACGCGATGCCGCGCACAAACGTTTGGTTGATATGCTCAACAAAGGCGAAGAATTGCCGGTAGATTTCACCAACAAACTGATTTACTACGTTGGCCCGGTTGATCCAGTCCGTGACGAAGTTGTTGGCCCGGCCGGTCCGACTACTTCCACCCGTATGGATAAGTTTACCCGCCAAATGCTGGAACAAACCGGCCTCCTGGGTATGATCGGTAAATCCGAACGCGGTGCAGCAACTTGCCAAGCCATTGCCGATAATAAAGCCGTTTACCTGATGGCTGTCGGCGGCGCGGCATATCTGGTTGCCAAAGCCATTAAAGCATCTAAAGTCTTGGCGTTCCCAGAATTGGGTATGGAAGCGATTTACGAATTTGAAGTCAAAGACATGCCTGTGACCGTTGCGGTGGATAGCAACGGTGAATCGGTTCACGCCATTGCGCCAAAACAATGGCAGGCCAAAATCGGTATTATTCCGGTTGAAGCTTGATATTTGCCTGGATAATCAAAGGCCGTCTGAATGATTTTAGACGGCCTTTTTTTGTTTACAAATAATTTAAATGTTTTCAAACGAGTAAATTTCCCTTTCTAAAAAGCACTTGTCAAAATCAGCGTTTGAAACTAGAATTCACAGCTTATCGAGTCGGAGTGTGGCGCAGTCTGGTAGCGCACTTGCATGGGGTGCAAGGGGTCGAAGGTTCGAATCCTTTCACTCCGACCAAAAAATTGGAAAGAGTCGTTTTAAAAACGGCTCTTTTTTCGTTTGGATGATTTATCTGAATAATGTGTCCGAATGGATTTTAAAACTTAATACCAATGCCGTCTGAAACAAAACCTGCTTTCTCAAAGCAGGTTTTGTTGTTTCTAAAGCAGGGCTATTCGGCACTATCTTTCAGCGTGTCTTTATAAGTATAAAGATAAGACGCGCCGACAAAGGATGCACCACCGACGACATTGCCCAAGAATACGGGAATCATGTTAAAGAAAAATTGCCCCCATGTGATGTTTGCGCCTGCCAGAATACCCGCTGGGATAACGAACATATTGGCGACAAGGTGTTGGAAGCCGTTTAATACGAAAATCATGACGGGGAACCAAATGGCCAGCATTCGTCCGGTTGTGTTTTTAGCGGCAAAATGCAGCCACGCGCCCATGCAGACCATCCAGTTACATGCTACTGCCGATACAAAAGCGCGGCCGAAATCCATATGGACTTTTGCCTCCGCCACAGCAATGGTTTTTTCTGCCATGCTGCCTTCAATCATACCGACATAGTACCCAAGGAAAAAAGCCATTGCCAGTGTGCCCACCAAATTGCCCATGCAGACGATAACCCAGTTGCGCAGCAGCATTTTGGAGGAAATCCGTCCGGCCAATCTGCCTAAAGACATGATCATCATATTGCTGGTTACATTTTGCTTCTGTATGAAAAAAGGCCGTCTGAACATTGAGGTTTCAGACGGCCTTGTTTTGATTTTTAAACTTACAAATGTGCCAGCTTTGCATTGCCTTCGCGAGGAATAGGGCGCGGATTGCCTTGTGCATCGATAGCGACGTAAGTGAACACGGCTTCGGTGACCAGTTGGCGGTCTTCCGTTACCATATCGTTCATCAAAGTCTTAACCCATACCTCGATTTTCAGTTGCAAAGAAGTATTGCCTACGCGGACACAATGACCGTAGCAGCACACGACGTTGCCGACCTTTACCGGTCTGATGAAATTCATTTCTTGAACGGCTACGGTTACAATTCGTCCCTGTGCGATTTCTGCCGCCAAAATACCGCCGCCTAGATCCATTTGCGACATAATCCAGCCGCCGAAGATATCCTGATTAGGGTTGGTATCGCGCGGCATGGCTACCGTACGCAATAAAAGTTGTCCTTCGGGTGCCGCATGTGTTTGTTTGTTGTCAGTCATAAATAATCCTGTCAAAAAAGTGCTATTTTACGCCATTTGTGGCGATAAACCTATGTAGGCCGTCTGAAAAATCAGCAGGTAAAGTGTTACAATCAACCTATTCATCAGACAAAGGAGAAAGCTCATGCATCCGATTCAAGAACCACGAAATAGCGGCCTTTTGCGCGTATCCGACATTCACGAAATCTACTGGGAAGAGTCAGGCAATCCTGATGGCCACCCCGTGATTTTCCTGCATGGCGGCCCCGGAGCAGGCGCATCACCGGCCTGTCGCGGCTTTTTCAACCCAGAGCATTTCCGCATCGTCATCATTGATCAACGCGGTTGCGGACGCTCTAAACCGTATGCCTGTATTGAAGACAACACCACATGGGATTTGGTTGCCGATATTGAAAAAGTACGCGAAATGCTCGGCATTCAAAAATGGCTGGTTTTCGGCGGCTCATGGGGCAGCACCTTGTCGCTGACTTATGCCGAAACCCATCCCGATCGCGTCAGCGGCTTAGTTTTGCGCGGTATTTTCCTGTGCAGGCCGTCTGAAATGGCATGGTTGAACGAAGCAGGTGGCGTAAGCCAAATTTATCCGGCTCAATGGCAAAAATTCATTGCCCCCGTAGCCGAAAACAAACGCCAAGCCCTAATTAAAGCCTACCATGAAATGCTGTTCAGCGAAGATGAAGCTACGCGCCTCAAAGCAGCTAAATCATGGGCAGATTGGGAAAGCTACCTTATTCGGTTTGAACCAAAAGACGTGGATGAAGACCCGCAAGCCTCCCTTGCCATCGCAAGAATGGAAAACCATTATTTCGTGAACGAAGGCTGGTTGCAGGGCGATAAAGCCATCTTGGCAAACATCGACAAAATCCGCCATATCCCAACCATCATCGTCCAAGGCCGCTACGATCTGTGCACCCCGATGCAAAGCGCGTGGGAACTCTCGCAAGCCTTCCCTGAAGCAGAATTGAGAATCGTCCAAGCAGGCCACTCTTCTTTTGATCCTTCGCTTTCCGAGGCTTTAGTGAAAGCGGTGGAGGATATCAGAAGCAAGTTATAAAGGGTAATTAATAAAAATGCCGTCTGAAAAAGTTTCAGACGGCATTTTTTCTATTTGCATATTAAATTTAATATCATATTATCATTGCATAATATCAGTTTAAATTTTTTAGAATTTCAATATGAAAACCCTAATTTACTACGCCCATTCTGCCCAAGACAAACTCGGTAATCTCTTGCCTTACGAACATTGGCAAACCTTGCAAAGCCATTCGGTCAATGTTGGCGAAATGGCGGCGGAGTTTGCTCGGGTATTTGGTGCACAGGAAATTGCTTGCCAGACGGGACAGCTTCATGACTTAGGGAAATATTCGGAACCCTTTAATCACCGATTGCATGGCGGTCCTTCAGTTGATCATGCCACCGCTGGAGCAAAAATTGCGGTAGAACATTGGGGAAATGTTATCGGCAAACTGATGGCGTTTTGCATTGCGGGGCATCATGCCGGGTTGGCAAATGGCAATGGTGAAGGGGATAACCGCCGCACGTTAAAGCAGCGGTTAGTATTGCAATTTGGCGCAGATATTCCCGCTCTCGATAACCTGTGGCAACAAGAAATCAAGCTTCCTGAAACCCTCTCTCCGCCACCACTAAAAGCCGACGCGCATCATCCTTTTTTCTCCTACGCTTTTTTCACCAGAATGCTCTATTCCTGCTTGGTAGATGCCGATTATCTTGATACTGAAGCCTTTTATTCAAACCTAGAAAACAAAGCCGTCGAGCGAGGCGACTATCCCGATCTAAACGCCTTACAACACAATTTCAATCAATTTATCAACACTTTCAGACGACGTGTCACCCAAGCTCCAGAGCAAACCGAAGCCGAAAAACGCAATGCCGCCTTAAACCGCCTGCGCAGCGAAATTCTCGATTACGCCGTAGAACAAGCGGCACAACCGCAAGGGCTGTTCACGCTCACCGTGCCGACCGGCGGCGGCAAAACTTTCACTTCCATGGCATTTGCGCTGGAATACGCCAAACGGCACGGTATGCGGCGCGTGATTTACGTCATCCCGTTCACCAGCATCATCGAACAAAATGCCGCTGAATTCCGCAAAGCCTTTGGCGAATTGGGCGAACAAGCCGTGTTGGAACACCACAGCACCTTCGACGATGGCAAACTGCAAAATGAGGCCACCAAAGACAAATTGCGACTTGCCTCGGAAAACTGGGACGCGCCGATTGTCGTGACCACTGCCGTGCAATTCTTTGAATCCCTCTTTGCCGACCGCTCCTCGCGCTGCCGCAAGCTGCACAACATCGCAGGCTCCGTCATCATCCTCGACGAAGCGCAAATGCTGCCGCTCAATCTGTTGCTGCCTATCATGCAAGCCATCAAAGAATTGGCGCAAAACTACCGCTGCAGCGTCGTCATGTGCACCGCCACCCAGCCAGCCGTGCAAGCCGAAAACGGCTTCTATCGCGGCTTTGAAAACGTGCGTGAAATAGCCCCGAAACCGACCGCACTTTTCGACAAACTGCGCCGCACCACCGTGCACCATATCGGCACACAAACTGACGCCGACCTGCTCGCCAAACTTGCCGAACACCCGCAAATGCTCGTCATCGTCAATAACCGCTGCCACGCCCGCAGCCTGTACGACCAAGCCAAATACCTTGAGGGCACATTCCACCTGACCACCTTAATGTGCGCCAAACACCGCAGCCAAAAACTCGATGAAATCCGAGGCCGTCTGAAAAACGGCGAACCCTGCCGCGTTATCGCCACCTCCTTAATTGAGGCCGGCGTTGATGTGGATTTTCCGCTGGTGATGCGCGCCGAGGCAGGTTTAGATAGCGTTGCCCAAGCCGCAGGGCGCTGTAACCGCGAAGGCAAAAGGCCGTCTGAAAACAGCTTTGTCTGGATATTCGCGCCCGAAGAACAATGGAAAGCCCCGCCCGAACTTGCCGCCCAGGCCGCCGTTATGCGCCTGACTGCCGACAGCTTTTCAGACGACCTCTTATCCACCCAAGCCGTCGCTGCCTACTTCGCCGAGCTTTATCAATTAAAAGGCAGCGAACTGGACAATAAAAAAATCCTGAAAATGCACAATGATACAGGACAAAGCCTCGATTTCCCATTCCAAACCATCGCTGACAAATTCTGCATGATCGAAAGCCATATGCAGCCGCTGATTATTCCGTTCGATGTTGATGCCGAAAACCTCATTAGCAGCCTGCATCACGCCGACCACATCGGCGGACTCTTACGCAAACTGCAACCCTACATCGTCCAAATCCCCGAAAAAGCCCTCGCTGCCTTGTATAAAGCAGGGCGTATCGAACCGATTAACGAGAAAAACTTCGGCAAACAGTTTTATACGCTGATCGGACTGGATTTGTATGATGAAGTGGCGGGGTTGAGTTGGGAGGATACTGATTTTATAAGAGAGGAGAGTTTGGTGTTTTAACTCAATCTTTATTTTTAATCTAAGAAAAGGAAACTGTTATGTTTATAAAAAGTATTTGTTTATCTAATTTTAAAGGGTTTATTGGTGAGAACCATCAGATCAACTTTAAAATTCCTGATGGCACCACGCCTGGTAGTGGTTTAAATATATTCGTTGGAGAAAATAACTCTGGTAAGTCATCTATTTTTGAGGCGGTGGATTTTTTACGAAACGGAATCAAAGGAGAAATTGATCGAATTAGAAGCAAGCGTGAGAATAATACACAGCCAGAACATGCTTGTATTGAACTCACTTTTTGCGGTGATATTGAGAATTCAGTTAATTATTTTGTTCAGAGCAATAAACAAACTGCTTTTATCAATTCAATTACAAGTAATAATGAACTTAGAGCAAGGAGAAGTACAGTAGATTGTAAACAATTAGATTTATGGAATGAAAATTCACAAGGGTATTCCAACCCAAGTGGTATTGATGCACCATTCAAAAAACTCTTTGAGACAAATTTTATCTGGGCTGATACAAACCCTAGCGATGAGGCAGCTTTTGGATCAACAACTCTTTGTGGATTGTTGCTAAAAGAAATTGCACAGGCTCACATTACAACCTCTGAATATAGGGATTTCCAAGATAGTTTTAACAGTGTTTTTAATAATCCCAATTCAGAGTTACGTCAAAAAATTGCAGTCGTTGAACAAAAAGTTCAGCATATTTTTACAGAACAATTTGGACAAGCACATATTCATTTTAGATTCGATGAACTAAAGATAGATTCATTTTTTAAAAGTGCATCTATCTTCATTGACGATGGCGTGGATATCCCAATGTCTGAAAAAGGTAATGGAATGCAGCGTTCAGTCGCATTAGCTTTGCTTCAAGTCTATGCAGAAGAGTTAGCACATGATGAAGAGCAAGGTCAAACCAAGCCGTTTTATTTGTTTATTGATGAACCTGAAATTTGTTTGCATCCGAAAGGTCAAACCAAACTTTTTGAGGCCTTACTGGAAATTTCAAAAACAAAACAAGTATTTTTGACTACGCATTCCCCATATTTTTTGGTTACACCGCATTTAAATAACGTCGGTCTGTTTATTTTTAGAAAAGATGGAATTAGTAATACTGTTGAAGATGCTTCATTGGAAAAAATTTTTCCTTGGAGTCCAACTTGGGGAGAGATTAATTTTAAAGCGTATAAATTGCCTACCGTGGAATTACATAATGAATTATACGGAAGATTACAAGATAAGAATGGAAAATTTAGTGAGAGAGATTTTGAACAATGGATTAATGCTCAAGGAATCCAATTCAGTAAATATTGGACTAGAGTAAATAGTGATGGCACGGTTAGACAACCATATCCCGTAAGTTTACAAACATTTATCCGTAACCATATTCATCATCCTGAAAATCGACAAAATACACTTTATACAGAAGATGAACTTAAACAATCCATTGAGGAAATGATTGGATTACTGTAGTTGAGGGTGCAAAAAAGTGCGGTCAATTCTCCCAACGTTTTTAAAAGTCGTCTGAAACCGCACTTTCCAAACAAAAGGAGAACCAAATGAACCAAATCCGCCTACACGTTTGGGGCGATTATGCCTGTTTTACCCGTCCGGAGATGAAGGTGGAGCGGGTGTCTTATGATGTCATCACGCCGTCGGCAGCGCGCGGGATTTTGGCGGCGGTACATTGGAAGCCGGCGATTCGCTGGGTGATTGATAGGATTTATGTGTTGAAACCGATTCAGTTTGAGTCGGTGCGGCGTAATGAGTTGGGCGGCAAGATTTCGGCGGGCAAGGTCAGCGGCGCGATCAAACGTAAGAGCGTTGCCGATTTATATACGCTGATTGAAGACGACCGCCAGCAGCGCGCGGCGACGGTGCTTAAAGACGTGGCTTATGTGATTGAAGCCCATGCGGTGCTGACGGCAAAAGCAGGCGCGGATGAGACCGTTACCAAACATATCGAGATGTTCAAACGCCGTGCGAAAAAGGGGCAATGCTTTCAGCAGCCTTGTTTGGGCGTGCGTGAATTTCCTGCCGATTTTGCGTTGATTGACGAGGGCGAGCCGCTGCCGCTGTCGGCGTTATCGGAAAGCGAGGCAAACCGCGATTTGGGCTGGATGCTGCACGATATTGATTTTGACCACGGCAACACGCCGCATTTTTTCCGTGCGGAAATGAAAGAGGGCGTCATTCTTGTGCCGCCGTTTTACGCCGAGGAGGTGAAAGCATGATTCTTGCATCCCTTGCCCGCTATTACCGCCGTTTGGCAGCAGAAACCGATGAAATGGGCACCCCGAAAGTGCCGCCTTATGGCTTTAGCGAGGAAAAAATCGGCTGGATTTTGGTGTTGGATAAAGAAGGTCGTCTGAAAACCGTTGTGCCGAATCTGACAGCCGATAAAAAGCCGCAACCGAAGCTGATGAGTGTGCCGCGCCCTGAAAAACGCACGTCGGGTATCAAACCGAATTTTTTGTGGGATAAAACTGCCTACGCGCTTGGCGTGGAAGCCAATAAAAACAAAGCCGAAGCCAAAGAAAAACCGTTTACGCCGTCTGAAAAAACCTTTGACGCCTTCAAGCAATACCATCTTGATTTACTGCAAAACAGCGAAGATGAAGGCCTGCAAGCCTTGTGCCGTTTTCTGCAAAACTGGCAGCCTGCACATTTTGCTGCCGAAAATCTGCCTGCCGAAATACTGGATGCCAATATCGCATTTTCTCTTGAAAAACCGACCGCACTTATCCATAAACGCGAAGCCGCACAAACCTTGTGGGCAGGCTGCCTAAAAAGCGATGAAGCTCTTGAGGGCTTGTGTCTGATTAGCGGCGACACCGCCCCGATTGCACGGCTGCATCCTGCAATTAAAGGCGTGTTTGGCGGGCAAAGCTCCGGCGGTTCGATTATTTCGTTCAACAAAGAAGCCTTTGCCTCGTTCGGCAAGGAGCAGGGCGCAAATGCGCCTGTTTCCGAACAATCTGCCTTTGCCTACACCACCGCGCTGAACTATCTGTTGCGCCAACGTAATCAAGAAGCGAATAATCACTGCCTGACTATCGGCGACGCCAGTACGGTCTTTTGGGCGGAAGCGGACGATAACGCGACTGCGCAGGCTGCCGAAGGCTTCTTCGTGCACGTATTTACGCCGCCGGATGACGAACAAGAAAGCGCCAAAATTTTTAACGTGTTGGAACAAATCGGCAAAGGTCGTCCGCTGCAAGAAATTGCGCCCGAACTCTCTCCCAATACCCGTTTTTATATCTTAGGGCTTGCCCCTAATGCCGCGCGGATTTCTGTTCGGTTTTGGCTGGATACCACGTTTGGGCAGTTGGCGGAAAATTTGGCGCAGCATTGGCAAGATTTAGCCCTTGAGCCTTGCGCATGGAAAACGCCGCCGTCTATTTGGCGACTCTTATTGCAAACTGCCGTATTGGGCAAAAGCGAAAATATCTCCCCCGTATTGGCAGGTGAAATGACCCGCTCCGTGATTTGCGGCACGCCGTACCCATTGAGTTTACTGTCGCAACTGATTACCCGAATCCGCGCCGACGGCGACGTGAACGGTCTGCGCGTGGCAATGATGAAAGCCGTATTAGAGCGGCGTTTTAGAAAAGGTTTTATTGAAGAAGGAGTTCCTATGAGTTTGAACAATGAAAGCCCGAATCGCGCCTATCTTTTAGGGCGGCTGTTTGCCGTGTTGGAGCGCATTCAATATCAGGCGCTGGGCGAATTAAACGCAGGCATTGCCGACCGCTATTACGGTTCTGCATCTGCCGTGCCGTTTTCGGTTTTTCCGCGCCTTTTGTCGGGTGCAAAACACCATTTGTCGCGCCTGCGTAAAGACAAAGCCGGTATGGCAGTGAATTTGGATAAAGATTTGGGCGAAATCATTGCCAAACTGCCCGAAACCTTTCCGCGCCATTTGAGCATTGACGAGCAAGGCCGTTTCGCCATCGGCTATTACCACCAAAAACAAAGCTATTTTGCTAAAAAAGAAACCGCTGAAACTATTGAAAACTAAGGAGCCAGAAAATGTCTGCCATTCAAAACCGCTATGAATTTGTTTACTTTTTTGACGTAACCAACGGCAACCCCAACGGCGATCCCGATGCGGGCAATATGCCACGTCTTGACCCTGAATCCAGCAAAGGTTTGGTAACCGATGTCTGCCTGAAACGCAAAATCCGTAATTTTGTAGAAATCAGCAGCGAAAACGAAGTCGGTTACGAAATCTACGTCAAAGAAAAGAGCGTGTTAAACCTGCAAAACAAACGCGCTTATGAAGCACTCGGCATTGAATCTGAAGCCAAAAAACTGCCAAAAGACGAAGCCAAAGCTCGCGACATTACCGCTTGGATGTGTAAAAACTTCTTTGATATCCGCACTTTCGGCGCGGTGATGACCACCGAAGTCAACAGCGGACAAGTGCGCGGCCCGGTGCAACTGGCGTTCGCCCAATCCATTGATCCCATCGTACCGCTGGAAATTTCCATCACCCGCATGGCAGTCACTAACGAAAAAGACTTGGAAAAAGAACGCACCATGGGGCGCAAATACATCGTCCCTTACGCGCTTTACCGCGTGCATGGCTTTATCTCCGCCAACCTTGCCGCCAAAACCGGTTTTTCAGACGACGACTTAGCCAAACTCTGGCAAGCCCTGACGTTGATGTTTGAACACGACCGCTCCGCCGCCCGTGGCGAAATGGCGGCACGCAAACTGATTGTTTTCAAACACGACAGCGCACTCGGCAGCCAGCCTGCACATAAATTGTTTGATGCCGTGAACGTCGAACGCGTAAACGGCGAATCAGGTACGCCTGCAAGCAGTTTTGGCGATTACAAAATCAGTGTGATTTCAGACGGCCTGAATGGCGTAAGTGTGGAAGAACTGCTTTAAAAACACTTAAAAAGATGACCGCACTTTTAACCGAAACCCAAGGGGAAAATCAGGACACGTGCCTGATTCCCCTTTCTGCCCTGCAACACTACGCTTTCTGCCCGCGTCAATGCGCGTTGATTCACAACGAGCAAGCGTGGGCGGAGAATTATTTGACCGCGCAGGGCAAGGCGCTGCATGAGCGGGTGGATTCGGGCGAGCCGGAAACGCGCAAGGGTGTGCGCTATGAGCGGACGGTGCATGTGTCGGCGGAGAAACTGGGCATCAGCGGCGTGTTGGATTTGGTGGAAGTGGAAACAAAAACAGGCCGTCTGAAACCCGTGGAATACAAACGCGGCAAGCCAAAACCCGACCCGATGGATGAAATCCAGCTTTGCGCCCAAGGCTTGTGTCTGGAAGAAATGATGGGGCAAACCGTCTCTGAGGGCGCGTTGTGGTATATGCAAACCCGCCACCGCGTCCCCGTCGTATTTTCAGACGACCTACGCGCCCAAACACTCGCCACCATCGCCGCCGTGCGCGAACTCCTAAACAGCGGTCAAACTCCGCCGCCCGACTACAGCAAACGCTGCAAAGCCTGCTCGCTGGTGGAGATTTGCCAGCCGGAGTTGCTAGGAAAACGGGATAGGAGTGTGGGGTATGTGGTAGGGTTGTTTGAGTAATTTAATATTAAGGGAGAGTTTTATGTCTATTGAAAATATATTACAAGAAAGACAGATTCAATATTTATGCCATTTCACAAGATTAGAGAATCTTGAGTCAATTTTAACTCATGGATTAATTCCCAGATCTAATTTGTATAATGCAGAATTTAACCCTAATCCCAGTTTATCTATTCATGGTATTTTTAATGATAGGTATCGAATTGATGGGAAGCCAGATGCAACGTCTCTGTCTATTTCATTTCCAAATAGTAGCATGTTCTATGGGCTACGGTGTTCAAATAATAGCGCACAATGGGCTGTAATTGTTTTAAGTGCTAGGGTTTTAATAGATAAAAATTGTGCTTTTTATCCTACTAATGCGGCTAATAGCAGTGTAAATTCTATGCCAATCTCTCATTTCAAAGGAGTATCTGCATTAAACCGATTATTTGAAAGTGATAATACTAATAGACAATATCTTTTAGATAAAGATCCAACTGATGTCCAAGCAGAAGTTCTTGTTTTCGATAACATTGAGCCTAGATATATTTATGGAGCGGTTTTGAAACGAACTGAAGATATAGAAAATTTTCAATTATTATTTCCAAATTTTACATTTGTTAAATATGAACGATGGGGATATTGGGACGATAGATTTAATGCGAGGCTAAATAATTTTATAGGTTACTAAATATGGCAATCCGTCCGATTTTTATTCCAAAATTTGAAGGTGATTTTTTGGTAAAAACCCAAAATATAGATTTTGAATGGTTTCCCGGTCTTTCCGTTTCACAAAAACAAAAATCCATAGATTCACTACATTCGGCAGCTAAAAAGCTTGAAGGCGTAGGAAAGGTTTTAGAAATTTCAAGTAAATCCAAAAGTGAATTAGGTATTGCTTTAAGTGCTTTTAATCTAATGATTAAAAGTGCAAAAGGTAAGCGAGTAAGTGTTGAGTGTGTCTTCCAAAGCAGCAAAGTTTTTGAGGGAGATATTCAATACTTAGATTTGCTTGAAGTATCATCAAGAGAAGCAAAAAAAGACTCTAGACTCAAATCATCTGGAATGGTAATAGCTTTTCGTACCTATGGAAAAAAAGATAAAGAATGGGGAACTAAACCTATTACAGCCTATTATGATTGGCTATACGTTAATGCTTTAAATCAACACACAGAATTTCATGAAGAGCTTCTTGAATATTCAGCATTTAGTGATATTGAATTTAATCCTGAAAAATCGCTCAACTGTCAGGCATATTCAGTAGCATTATTCTGTGCTTTGTATAGAAGAGGAATTTTACAGGACGTTCTTAAATCTCAAAAAGATTTCTTATCTATATATCAAGATTACAAAATTGATAACTCTTATACTTCAAGAAAGCAATTGGGGATGTTTCTGTAACCCTAACAGTAATTTTTAGGTAGTCCAACCCCGTTAAACATTCAAAAGTGCGGTCAAACCCCAAGGAGTTTTCCCCATGCGCAAACTGCAAAACACGCTCTATATCACTACCCAAGGCAGCTACCTGCATAAAGAGCGGGAGACGCTGGTGGTGGAGCAGGAGCGTAAGAAGGTGGCGCAGTTGCCGGTGCATTCCATAGGGCATATTTTCTGTTTTGGGAATGTGCTGGTGTCGCCGTTTTTGTTGGGGTTTTGCGGTGAAAATAATGTGAATTTGGCGTTTTTTACGGAAAACGGACGTTATTTGGGGCAGCTTCAGGGGCGGCAGAGCGGCAATGTGCTGTTGCGTCGGGCGCAGTATCGGGTGTCAGAGCAAAATCCGGTGCCGATTGCGCGCAATATCATTGCGGCGAAGATTCAGGCGAGTAAGCGGGTGCTTCAGCGGCAGATTCGCAATTACGGCGAGAATGCGGCGATTCAAAGTGCGGTCGATGCTTTGAATATTTCGCTGCGGCAGTTGAAGGGCGCGGCGGAGTTGGACGCGGTGCGCGGTATTGAAGGCGACGCGGCGGCGCGTTATTTCGGCGTATTCGGGCAGCTTTTGAGCGAAAAAAGCGGCTTTTCTTTTGACGGGCGCAACCGCCGTCCGCCCAGAGACGGGGTGAATGCGCTGTTGTCGTTTGTGTACAGCATTCTGGGCAAGGACATCAGCGGCGCGCTGCAAGGCGTGGGGCTGGATCCGCAGGTGGGTTTTCTGCACGCCGACCGACCGGGACGCGACAGTTTGGCGCAGGATATTTTGGAAGAATTCCGCGCGTGGTGGGCAGACAGGCTGGTGTTGTCGCTGATTAACCGAGGGCAAATCAAACCGCAGGATTTCGTTACCGAAGCAAGCGGCGCGGTGAGTTTAAAAGCCGATGCGCGTAAGCTGTCGTTTCAAGCCTTGCAGGCGAAAAAGCAGGAGAAAATCGTTCATCCGTTTTTAGGCGAGGAAGTGGAAATCGGGCTGCTACCGTATATTCAGGCAATGCTGTTGGCGCGGCACTTGCGCGGAGATTTGGCGGAATATCCGCCGTTTTTGATGAGATAGGTTTGCAGGTCGTCTGAAAATGGGTTGGATGTTTTCAGACGACCTCTAAAGCAGCCTGCACATGGGAATACAAAATGCTGATGCTGATTACTTACGATATTTCGCTGGAAGATGCGGAAGGACAGGCAAGGCTGCGGCGCGTGGCAAAATTGTGTTTGGACTACGGCGTGCGCGTACAGTATTCGGTGTTCGAATGCGACATCGCGCCCGATCAATGGGTTGTTTTAAAAGACAAACTCTTAAAAACCTACAACCCCGAAACCGACAGTCTGCGCTTTTACCATCTGGGCAGTAAATGGCGGCGCAAAGTGGAACACCACGGCGCAAAACCGGCGGTGGATGTGTTTAAGGATACGTTGATTGTGTAAATCGCCAACCTGCGGTTCTCATGAAAATGCGGCAGGGTTGGCGAATTGGGATTGTTCTTTAATAATCAGGATATTGCGAATGCGGGCGTAACGGAAAAGGCTGTGTTATACTCGCGTTCACGCTTTTCTTAGGAGCTTAGCGAAATCGGGGCTGCGAAACCTGATGGAACAAGGCTTTTAAGAGAGGCTCAGCCGCCTTCGGGCGGCTGTGTGTTGAAACACGTTTCAGGGCTATACCTACATCAAACGCCTGGCGCCAGCCGCCTTCGGGCGGCTGTGTGTTGAAACATTATTTACCTCATAATTAATTGATTAAATCCCCAGCCGCCTTCGGGCGGCTGTGTGTTGAAACTCGCAAATAGTCGACTTCATCTTCTGACAAATCCGCAGCCGCCTTCGGGCGGCTGTGTGTTGAAACCAAAGCTTCAAACACTTCATCCGCAGGTGCATCCAGCCGCCTTCGGGCGGCTGTGTGTTGAAACGCCGTTGATGATGTCAAATAACGCCTGGATATAACCAGCCGCCTTCGGGCGGCTGTGTGTTGAAACAGGTAGGCAGAAGCCGATAGCAAGACATCGAAAGCAGCCGCCTTCGGGCGGCTGTGTGTTGAAACTCAGGCCATTTTAGCCAAACATTCATGTCTTGAACAGCCGCCTTCGGGCGGCTGTGTGTTGAAACCAATCGCCACGCAACATCATGACATTGCCCACGTCCAGCCGCCTTCGGGCGGCTGTGTGTTGAAACGCAGTGTTTTGGCCGTGTCAGCAATCACTATCGCGGCTCCAGCCGCCTTCGGGCGGCTGTGTGTTGAAACTCTGCCACCGTATCTCATGTCTAAGTAAGGAAGAGGGGCTGTATGTTCAAATATTGTCCAAGCAGACCGCTCTTCTTTTGATCCTTCGCTTTCCGAAGCTTTAGTGAAAGCTGTGAAGGATATTAGAAGCAAGTCATAAAGGGTAATCAATAACAATGCTGTCTGAAAAAGTTTCAGACAGCATTTTTTCTATTTGCATATTAAATTTAATATCATATTATTATTGCATAATATCAGTTTAAATTTTTTAGAATTTCAATATGAAAACCCTAATTTACTACGCCCATTCTGCCCAAGACAAACTCGGTAATCTCTTGCCTTACGAACATTGGCAAACCTTACAAAGCCATTTGGTCAATGTTGGGAAAATGGCGGTGGAGTTTGCTCGGGTATTCGGTGCCTGCCATACTGGACAGCTTCATGACTAAGGGAAATATTCGGAAGCCTTTAACCGCCAATTACATGGCAGCCCTTTAGTCGATCAAGCTATCGCCGGAGCCAAAATTGCAAAAATGCTTGCTTCAGGGTGGGTTCCAAAGTATAAACTGTGGTTATCTTTCGTAGGCTAGATAACTTTATTAATGAATTAAAAGGCAAAAATAATGGAAATTAAACAAACCAATCCAACCATCAAATCTCGTGCGGCGGTGGCATTCTCCCCAAATCAACCCTTACAAATTGTGGAAATCGACGTAGAAATGCCACGCAAAGGCGAGGTGTTAATTCGTAACACTCACACTGGTGTGTGCCATACTGATGCGTTTACGTTGTCAGGAAGCGATCCTGAAGGCGTATTCCCTGTGGTGCTTGGACACGAAGGTGCGGGTGTGGTCGTTGCTGTGGGCGAAGGTGTGTCAAGCGTAAAACCAGGTGATCACGTCATTCCTCTTTACACCGCTGAATGTGGCGAATGTGAGTTTTGTCGTTCAGGTAAAACCAACTTATGCGTTTCAGTGCGTGATACACAAGGTAAAGGCTTAATGCCAGATGGCACGACGCGTTTTTCTTATCAAGGTCAGCCGATCTATCACTATATGGGCTGTTCGACTTTCAGTGAATACTCAGTTGTTGCCGAAGTTTCACTGGCGAAAATCAACCCGGAAGCAAACCACGAACAAGTATGTTTACTCGGCTGCGGCGTTACCACAGGTATTGGTGCGGTACATAATACGGCAAAAGTGCAAGAAGGCGACTCTGTTGCAGTGTTTGGTTTAGGGGCGATTGGTTTAGCTGTGGTGCAAGGTGCACGTCAAGCTAAAGCGGGTCGTATTATTGCTATTGATACCAATCCTGCAAAATTCGAGCTGGCAAAACAATTTGGTGCAACGGATTGTTTAAATCCTAACGATTACGATAAACCAATCAAAGATGTGTTGTTAGACATCAATAAATGGGGTATTGACCATACCTTTGAATGTATCGGCAATGTAAACGTGATGCGTCAAGCATTAGAAAGCGCACACCGTGGTTGGGGACAATCCATTATCATCGGCGTAGCGGGTGCAGGGCAAGAAATTTCAACTCGCCCGTTCCAGTTGGTAACCGGTCGTGTTTGGAAAGGCACGGCGTTTGGTGGCGTGAAAGGCCGCTCTGAACTGCCGAAAATGGTGGAAGATTCAATGAAAGGCGATATCGAGTTAGAACCGTTTGTGACCCACACAATGACGCTCGATCAAATTAATGAAGCCTTTGAGTTAATGCATGAAGGTAAATCGATCCGCGCTGTTATTCATTACTAAGGTACGCGATGAAACTGATTGAACAACATCAAATTTTTGGTGGTTCGCAACAAGTGTGGGCACACCATGCCCAAACGCTGCAATGCGAAATGAAATTTGCCGTCTATTTGCCGGATAATCCGGAGAATCGACCGCTTGGTGTGATTTATTGGCTTTCCGGCTTAACGTGTACGGAACAAAATTTCATTACCAAATCAGGCTTTCAGCGTTACGCGGCAGAACATCAAGTAATTGTGGTTGCTCCCGATACCAGCCCTCGCGGAGAGCAAGTGCCGAACGATAATGCTTACGATTTAGGGCAGGGTGCGGGCTTTTATCTTAATGCGACCGAGCAGCCTTGGGCGACGAATTATCAAATGTATGATTATATTTTGAATGAGTTGCCTAGTCTGATTGAGGAAAATTTCCCTACCAACGGCAAACGTTCGATTATGGGACATTCAATGGGCGGACATGGCGCATTGGTATTGGCGCTGCGAAACCAAGAACGTTATCAAAGTGTTTCTGCCTTTTCGCCCATTTTATCGCCTAGCCTCGTGCCTTGGGGAAAAAAGCCTTTTCTGCCTATTTAGGAAAAGATCGCGAAAAATGGCAGCAATATGATGCCAGCTCACTCATTCAACAAGGCTATAAAGTACAAGGTATGCGCATTGATCAGGGCTTGGAAGATGAGTTTTTGCCAACACAATTACGTACCGAAGATTTTATTGAAACCTGTCGTGCGGCAAATCAACCAGTCGATGTGCGCTTCCACAAAGGCTATGATCATAGCTATTACTTCATCGCCAGTTTTGTTGGCGAGCATATTGCCTATCATGCGGCATTTTTGAAGTAAACCAAAGAAGTGATTCGTGAATCGACCAAACGTTGGTATGAACGTTAATTTTTTATGTTAACGAAAATAAAAAGGCATCAGATTGATGCCTTTTGTTTTTTATAAATGATAAAAAATAATGCTCTCAAAATGAACTAGTCTGCCCACTCTATTTAAATATCCCCCCATTCCAGTCCAAACCGTTGCAAATACTTTCTCAGTCGATCGCTGTCATTGACTTTTGCCCTTTCTGTTCGGGAGACGTTGAACAATGCACGGCCGGCGGCGGCCATGTTGGGATGTTTGCGGCATTCGTCGATAACGTGTTGCAGTTGTAGTTTGTCGAATAAATCCAATGTGTCCCAATCGATTTTATCGGGGTAGTCTTGTGCTTTTTCAGACGGCCTGTTATGTAGGAGGCCGTCTGAAAAGGGTTCTTCCGACCATAACCATTTGAGGCGTTCGATTTCGGCTTGGACTTGTTCTACTTGTATCCTGCCTTGCGGCGCGAGTGTGGCCAGGCGCATGATGCTGGCGGCGAGGTCGCGGAAGTTGCCGCGCCATGGTGCTTGGTTGGAGTGGGCGAAGTCGAGGTAGGTGGCCAGGGCTTCTTTGTTGAAGCGGGTGGTTCGGCCGAGTTCTTGCGAGGCTAAGGCGAGCTGGTGTTCGACGTTGGGCTCGATGTCTTCGCGACGGTTGGCGAGTGCAGGTAGTGGGTAATTCCAGATATTAATGCGGGCGAACAGGTCTTCGCGGAAGCGTCCGGCGCGGATTTCGTGGCGTAGGTCGCGGTTGGTGCCGGCGATAAGTTGGAAGTCGCTTTTGACTTCGCTGTCGCTGCCGACGGGATAAAAGTGTTTTTCTTCAATGGCTTTGAGCAACATAGCTTGCTCGTCCAAGCCCAATTCGCCAATTTCATCTAAAAACAATACACCGCCGTCGGCGGTTTTCAAATAGCCTTCACGCTTTTCTGCAGCACCGGTAAAGGCGCCTTTTTTGTGGCCGAACAGGGCAGATGCTGCGCCGTCGCCGCGAAGGGTGGCGCAGTTTACATCGACAAATGTGCCTTTAATCAGATGGCGCGCTTTTTTCAATTCAAAAATCCTGCGTGCCAGCATGGATTTACCTGCGCCTGTCGGGCCGGAAAGCAGAATGGGGGAAGGAGAGTTGAGTGCGACTTGTTCAATTTCGGCAATCATGCGGTTGAAGGCGGCGTTTTGGGTAGAAATGCCGCTTTTCAGGTAGCGCACTGCGTCATCGCGCACGGCGGCGAGGCGTTCGGCCAGCACGTCGTAACGCGCCAAGTCCAAATCGATGATTTCATAACTACCGACATTGCCGTCCTCCATACTGCGTCTTTGATTTTTGGGCGGAGCGGTTTGCAACAGTACGCCGGGGATTTGACGTGATTCCACCAATAAAAACAGGCAGATTTGGGCAACGTGTGTACCTGTCGTGATGTGGGTGAGATAGGTTTCTTCTTCTGTATCAAATGGATAGTTTGCTGCCCAATCGTGCAGTTTGGTATAAACCTCGGAGAAATCCCACGGGTTTGCCAGCTCCATAGGCACGAGATTGACGACTGTGTGCGGCGATACTTGCTGAATATCGGCTTTTACATGATCCGCCAGTTCGCGGTATTTCTCCGCATAAAACAGCTCCATACGGTCGAGATGAAAATCTTGACGCTGATTCATGGCGACGTTTGGCCGCCATTTCAACCAACGGCCCTGACCGAAACCTTTGTCCAGCACTGTACCAAGAAAGCTGACGGCGACTTGTTTTTTGGGGATGGTATTCATGTTTCAGAGGGCCTTTAAATTATTTTTCCAGGACAAATTTTCCGTTTACTTAGCCGCAAGTGTTTGTCCAAATCATCGAATCGCATCATATATCCTTGTATATTTTATTTTCTATATAACTATCTATAAATATATTTTTTAGTATTATACGCTATTTGGCGATAAAAGCCACTTTAAAATATATTTTCTTTATATTCAATTAATTAAAAATTATTTTTATAAAAATTTTATTCTTGGCACGCTGTTGGCTATGTTGTGAATGTAACGATACAGCAGATGCTTCGGGAAATACAGTTACCGGAGAAAAATTTTCCGTAAATTTAGTTGCTGTGTGGTTACAGGGCGAATGCCAACAAGACTACATTTGGATTAACAGGTTCGAATCCTGTCTCGTCTGATAGACGTTGAACGTCTTGTTTATTTAGTCGCTCACCCTTTTCAATATGGCAGGCAAATGCCTGGGGAAACTACAACATGGATATCCTTGTGTCGCAGGTTCGAGTCCTGTCTCTGTTATCCAAAATAGCAGAGTAGCTCAGTTGGTAGAGTAAAGGCATGTTTCCCTTAAAAACTTGTTGCGTGCCATATTACTTTTACGGCAGCAGGCGGATGCTCGGAGAGGGTACATTAACCTTTCACGTTAAAACCGTTTCTCTTCATGTTTATCCGCTACGCTGCCATCCATTCGAGGCCGTCTGAAATATTCAGGCGGGCTGATATAAAAACCGTTTTCGGTATATTTGGCAAATACCGGAGGAATTACAGCCTGCCAAGCTCGAGGTCGCGGGTTCGAGTCCCGTCTCTGTCGCCAACTATGGCAGAGTAGCTCAGAGGATAGAGCGCGTAAAAATTTCTCCACTCTTTGTTGCCCAATGTGCCACCCCTTATGGGCGAATGCTATTAGGATTACATTCCTTTCTTGCTACAAACCCGAATGATCCTAATTAAACTGGTCGCCCTACGGCAGTAGGCGGATGCCCGGAAGAGAATACATTAGCTTTCAGTTAAAAACGCTTCTCTTCATCTTTAGCCGCCACGCTGCCACCCATTCAAGGCCGTCTGAAAAACAAAGCTAAAACAAGTTCAGACGGCCTCAAACCAACAATATGAAAGAAAATGAAAATGGCTAATACTAATTTGTTTCAATCTATTAAAAACCGTTTTACTAAAACCGATACCCATAATGAAGCCGGCGGCATCGCCTACACGCTGACGCCCAAACAACAGCTGGCACAGCTTGCGGCTACCGGTTGTCTGAATAATACCTTCTATGCTGATGCACAAAGCCAACTTGACCAAGTGCTGAAATTGGCAGAAAGCCTGGATGCCGAGTTTATTGCCAAAACTGCCGTATATGCCCGTCAAAAAGGTTTTATGAAAGATATGCCTGCGCTGTTGCTTGCCGTGTTGGCGCAAAAAGACGTGAACATGCTCGCTCGTGTATTCGACCAAGTAGTGGACAACGGTAAAATGTTGCGTAACTTCGCACAAATTATCCGCAGCGGTGCAGTCGGCAGAAAATCTTTCGGCAACCGTCCGAAAAAACTGATGCAGACTTGGCTTTTGACCGCTACCGAAAAACAACTGTTGAACGCCGCCGTCGGCAATTCGCCGTCGCTGGCAGACGTGGTCAAAATGGTGCACCCAAAACCGCGTGAAGCATGGCGTGCCGCATGGTTTGCATGGCTGATCGGCAAACCGTACGACCGCGAAGCATTGCCACCCATTACCCGCGCTTTTGAAGATTACAAACAAAGCCGCCAAGGCGAATTGCCCAACGTTCCTTTCCAAATGCTCACTGCTTTAGACTTGAACAACGGCGACTGGGCACAAATCGCCCGCAACGGCTCATGGCAGCAGATTCGTCAAAACCTGAACACTTTCCTGCGCCACGAAGTGTTTGCTAAAAGCAAAAACATCAAAATGGTGGCAGAAAAACTGCGTGACGAAACCGCCATTGCCCGCGCCCGCGTCCTGCCTTATCAGTTGCTGACCGCGTATCAGGCAACATCTGACCAAATGCCGTCTGAAATCCGTGAAGCCCTGCAAGATGCGATGGAAACCGCCGTACAAAACGTACCGGCAATCCAAGGCAAAGTCGTGGTTTGTCCGGACGTTTCCGGCTCTATGCACAGCTCAGTTACAGGCTATCGCGGCAGCGCGACCAGCAAAACCCGCTGCATCGACATTGCCGCGCTCGTATCCGCCGCCATGTTGCGTACCAATCCGCAAGCCCGCGTGATACCGTTTGAACAAATCACGGTAAACGTGCAGCTCAATCCGCGCGACAGCATCATGACCAACGCCGAAAAACTCGCCAATGTTGGTGGCGGCGGAACGGCATGCAGCGCACCGCTCGCCATGCTGAACCGCGAAAAAGCCGACGTGGATTTGGTCGTCATCGTATCAGACAACGAAAGTTGGGCGGATGACAGCCAAGGATGGGGCGCCACAACCAGCCTGATGAAAGAGTGGGATATTCTGAAACGCCGTTGCCCAGAAGCCAAACTCGTTTGTCTGGATATCCAGCCCTACACCAAGGCTCAAACACGAAACCGTCACGATATCTTGAACATCGGCGGCTTCTCCGACCAAGTATTCTCCCTGATTGGTTCCTTTGCCGAACGAGGTATGGGTACAGATTTCTGGGTAGAAGAGATTGAGAAAACGCCGTTGGCAGCTGTGAACTGAAGCTAAGGCCGTCTGAAAAAAGGGTAGAAATATTTTTCAGACGGCCTATTTATTCAGTACCAGCTGAGAAAAGAATAAGGAAACAAAATGCAAAAATTTATCTTAATCCGCGGTCATCAAGGTTCGGGAAAATCGACGTTTGCCGAACAAAAAGCCGCCGAATTTAAAGTACAGTATCCAGATGCGGAAGTGGTCCGTATTGAAAACGATTTGTTCATTACCGATGAATATGGTGAATATCGTTGGTCGGGCGAAGCAGTGGATAAGGCGCAAAAACGCGGTAATGCTTTGATGACTGAAACTTTGAGACTTGGACGCCAAAATCCGAATCGAAATATTTTGATCATTAATTCCAATACCAACCAAAAAGCTTCGCGTTGCCGTCATTTATTGGATCAGGCGGAGAAAAGCGGTTTTGAAACAGAAGTTTATCGACTGCACAATTTCTATCCCAACCTGCACGGTGTAAAAGAGCATGACGTGTTGGCGGCGTATATCAAGTTGAACCAAAACCGAGTGGCAAACGAAATCCATATCGAGGCCGTGCAGCCGGCAAATGCGGAACAGTTAGAAAAAATCGAACAGATGCAGGCTATCGAGCATAAGCCGCTGGTGTTTGATGAGGCGCAGCAAACCTTTGTGACCGATCACTATCTGCAACACAGCAGCCGTAACTTTACTGCCAAAGCATCCAAGCGTTATCCTGAATTGCGCGTGTTGAAATACGCACGCAGCGTGTTCTATAACAACCGCTTTAATGATGCTTTGCTGGAAATGCGCGGTTTGATTATCGACGCGCATAATCGAATCATCGTGCGCCCGTTTAAAAAAGTGTTCAATTATTCGGAACGTATTGCCAAAGGCAGCCGTTATCCGATCCGAATCGGCGATGAGAGATTGGTGGATGCTGTGGTAAAAGTAAACGGCTTCCTCGGTTGCTGCACTTTCGTATCGCTTTCAGACGACCATCCGTCCCACGGAGCAGCGTTTGACGGCAAAGTGCTGTATTCGACTACCGGTTCTCTTGATAGCGCGTTTGCGGACATGACCGCCGCACATTGCGCTCAATACGAAACCCTGTTCCGCACGTATCCGAACCATACTTTTTTGTTTGAAATCACAGATGCGAAAGACGTGCACATCATCCGCGAAGAATTTGGCGAAACTTTAATCGGCTGCATTGACGTGGCGACCGGCCGTCAATTTTCTGAATCGGAATTGGACGAAATCGGCAAACAATACGGAGTGCGCCGTCCCAAAACGCTGAAAAACATCACGTTCGGGGAGTTGAAAGGTCGTCTGAAAAACGTGGAACACGAAGGTTTTATGGTGTTTGATGCCCAAACCGGCGAAATGCTGTTCAAACTCAAATCGCCGTATTACCTGATTTCCAAGTTTTTAGGACGAAGCAACGAGGGGAATATCGGCCGCAAACTCGACAAACGCCACGTCGATGAAGAGTTTTACCCCTTAATCGACTACATCCACGAGCATCAGGAAGCGTTCAATGCTATGCCGGAATTGGATAAAATCGCGTTTATCCAAGCATTCTTGCGGCAACTGTAAGGCCGTCTGAAAATATATGGAGCAACATGTATTTATTTTCCGCGCTCGTATGCTTCAATTTCACCGACTTTAGGTGCATAGCCGCTGTTTGTGTCGTGACGCAAGTCCAACCAGATATCGACCAATGCCCAAGCAGCCGGAGCGGCAATCACGTTTTGCCCCATACATAAAACCTGCGCATCATAGTTTTCCACCGAGCCGTGGAGCGTGAGTAAATCATGCGCCGTTGCCGCCCGTATGCCGCGCACCTTATTGGCGGCGATTGCCGTACCCACGCCGGTGCCGCAAATCAACAGCGCACGGTCGGCGCGTCCTGCCGCGACTTCTTCGGCCGCGGCAAACGAGAGTTGCGGATAGGTCCCTTCGGGCGAGGATAAATCGACCAAGCTGCTGACGCGCGGGTCGTTTTGCAGATGCGCTTTGAGCGCGTCTTTCAATATTGCGCCGTTGGCCGGCGCGGCAATAACCAAACGCATAAAAACTCCTTGAAGCACACAATAAACATTACTCAGCATACGCCCGCGCGTGATACGATTCAAGCCTGCAACGCAGAAAGCACGGTATGAGCAAAACCTACTTCACATCAGACCTACATTTCTCACATAAAAACATCGCTAAATTCTGCCCCCAATTTCGACCGTTCGATAACGTGGAGCAGATGGATGAATTTTTAATCCGGATATGGAATGAAACCGTTACGCCTGAAGATACGGTGTACAACTTGGGCGATTTTTCCTTTGCCCAAGACCATAAGCAGATAGAGCGCGTTTTGTCGCGGTTAAACGGGCAACATCACTTGATTTACGGCAATCATGATCATGTGATTCGGCAGTATGCCGATTTTTTCCGCAGCCAAACCAAGCATGACGGCCATCCGCTGCTGTCGTCCATACTGCCGTATTTGAAACTCAAATTGCCGGAAATTAAGAATACACTGGTTCTCTTTCACTATCCGATTCAGGAATGGGACGGCTGCTATCAGGGCTGGTATCACTTGTACGGCCATTTGCATGACAGGGTGGCGGAAATCAAAGGGCGTGCTTTAAATGTCGGATTCGATTTGCACGGCCGTTTTTTGACGGCGCAAGACGTCGATAAGTTTTTGTGTGATTTGCCTAAAATTTCGTATTTTGGTGAAGCAGGATTTAAAGCCAACTCGCCGGAAGAAGCGGCAGAGCTGGTGTCTCGGAAACTGGCGCAGTTAAATCAGGTATAATTTCAGACGGCCTTTGCGGATTTCCGGCAAAGGCCGTCTGAATATCAATTTCCCATTTTTGAGTGATACATGGAAAACCTTTTGGCTTACTTACTACAAAAAATCAGCCTCCCCAACCAAACCGGCAAGGACAAGTCATGAGCAGTAAGCCTTTGAAGTATCCCGTTTCCGCTTTGGTTGTTTTGTATGATAAAGACGGCAATATCCTGCTGATTGAACGCACGGCGCCGCAAGGTTTTTGGCAGTCGGTTACCGGCAGCTTGGAAGAGGGCGAGCGTATCGAAGAAACCGCATGGCGCGAAGTGTGGGAAGAAACCGGTATCCGCCTTGCAGACGGACAGCTGGAAAACTGGCACGACAGCACCGTTTATGAAATCTATCATCACTGGCGCCATCGCTATCCCAAAGGCGTTTTTGAAAACCGCGAACACATCTTCTCCGCCCAAATTCCGCGCGATACGCCTATCGTCCTGCAACCGGACGAACACGTTGCCTACGGTTGGTTTAGTGCGGAAGAAGCGGCAGAAAAAGTGTTTTCGCCTTCCAATAAACGCGCAATTTTAGAACTGGTCAAAAGGCTGAATGCCAAAAAGGCCGTCTGAATACGACAGTTTCACATTTTCAGACGGCCTTGGGTTTGCTATACTTTCGCCGTTTGACTCTATTTAAAATCAAAGGAAACCATCATGGCAGACTTCAATAAAATCCTGACCCCGGGCGATGTGGACGGCGGCATCATCAACGTTGTCAACGAAATCCCTGCGGGCAGCAACCACAAAATCGAATGGAACCGCAAACTGGCCGCTTTCCAACTCGACCGCGTTGAACCGGCAATTTTCGCCAAACCGACCAACTACGGCTTCATTCCGCAAACTTTGGACGAAGACGGCGACGAATTGGATGTATTGCTGGTGACCGAGCAGCCTTTGGCAACCGGTATTTTCCTGGAAGCACGCGTTATCGGTGTGATGAAATTCGTTGACGACGGCGAAGTGGATGACAAAATCGTCTGCGTTCCGGCCGACGACCGTAACAACGGCAACGCCTACAAAACTTTGGCCGATTTGCCGCAACAACTGATCAAACAAATCGAGTTCCACTTCAACCACTACAAAGACCTGAAAAAAGCAGGTACCACTAAAGTTGAATATTGGGGCGATGTAGAAGAAGCGAAACAAGTCATCAAAGAATCTATCGAACGTTGGAACAAACAAGCCTAATCGGTTTGCCCCATCCAATATCAAGGCCGTCTGAAAATCAGATTTTCAGACGGCCTTTTTATATCTCAGCAGCCTATCAATCCTTCAAGCATTTTCAAACTGATATTTCAAACGAATCAATCATATTATTTTAAATAATTGTTCCCTAAAGCCGAAATTTCAGACGGCTAGAGAATAGGTTTTCTAGATTGCAATTACAGCATCAGCCCCAAAACGCTTTTTCAAATCCTGCCGCGCATTCTGGTGGCAGTTCCCGTTGTAGTAAATCATGCAGAGCAGAATATAATTCTGGAGGTATGTCGCAGCTTTCTTCATCGTAGAACTCCCCGCCTGCTTTCCGCCATTCGCGCTCAAAATCATAAATTGCCAATAAGGTTTGCATTAGTATTGCTACGGAAGGGGCGATAAGGCGGCGTTTTTCTATTGTACCGTAACCTATTATCAACCAATAAACAGGACTGCCGGGAGCGGTGGTATCAGCAAAAAGAATTGAATCGTCAAACATTATGCCAAATATCGCCCATTCTTCACGCCAGCCTTGTGTAGGCAGATATTGCTTGGTCTTCCTATCCCAGCCGAAGGCCCAATCGTGCCAACTGTTGGGCAATTTGGGATAAGTCACCCATTGTAAAAACAGAGTTTCCATCTCCAGCCAATAATTGGCAAGTAGATTGTCGGAATGCCATATGCCGTCCATATGGCGGTAGAAGTCGGCTAATGCACCCAAATGTAGATGACGGTTACCTTCCAGTGGGGGCAGTTTCTGCAACGTTTCTGTATAGGGAAAACCAAAGGTTTGTGCGAAGGTGCGTATAAGGGAGTGAGGCATAAAGTTTGCTTGCTGTATTTTTACGGTTTAAGTCCGTGGAAGATAATGGATTATAGTGGATTTAATTAAAATCGGGCTTGACGCAGGCTAATGATGTAAGCCATCGATTTAGTTTATTTTTGATCTGCCAACGTTCATCAGTCAGAACATAAATATAGTAAATTCAAATTGTCTATAAGTTAGTGCGATATTTTGCCAATATAACAAAATCGTCTTTAAAACAAACAAACCATTCTTTCTCATTTTCAGACGGCCTCATTAAAGTAACGCCTATACCAAAAATAAGGAGTGCTTCAATGACTGCTACCACAACCGATCCACGAGCCAAGCTGCCTGAGACGCCTTTGTCCGGCAACGAAGCCTTGAAAGAGCGCAGCGATTATCTGCACGGTACGATTAAGGAGGAGTTGAAAGACAATTTTACCGGCGGCTTTACTGCCGACAACTTTCAACTTATCCGTTTCCATGGCATGTACGAACAGGACAACCGCGATATCCGTGCCGAGCGTACCGAACAAAAACTTGAACCCTTAAAAAACATGATGTTGCGTTGCCGTTTGCCCGGCGGCATCATTACGCCGAAGCAGTGGCTGGGTATCGACAAATTTGCCGGTGAAAATACGATTTACGGCTCTATCCGCCTGACTAACCGTCAAACTTTCCAATACCACGGCATTCTGAAAACCGATTTAAAACAGGCACATCAGGCATTGCACAAACTAGGTCTCGATTCCATTGCCACAGCCAGCGATGTCAACCGCAATGTGTTGTGTACCAGCAATCCTGTGCAAAGCACGTTGCATCAAGAAGCCTATGAATGGGCGGCGCGCATCAGTATGCACCTCCTGCCGCGTACCATGGCATATGCCGATGTCTGGCTGGACGGCGAAAAAGTGTTCTCGACCGAGCCGACCGAGCCGCGCAATAAAGAAATTGCCGACGATGTAGAGCCGATTTTGGGTAAAACCTATTTGCCGCGCAAATTCAAAACTGCCGTCGTAATTCCGCCCGATAATGATGTGGACATTCATTCCAATGACTTGGGTTTCGTGGCGATTGCAGAAAACGGCAAGTTGGTGGGCTTCAATGTATTGGTCGGCGGCGGCTTATCCAGTGAACACGGCAATACTAAAACCTATCCGAACACTTCTTACGAATTTGGTTTCGTTCCGCTTGAATACACCCTCAATGCTGCCGAAGCTGTCGTTAGTACCCAGCGCGACTGGGGCAACCGCAGCGATCGCAAAGCTGCCCGTACACGCTATACGCTGCAACGCGTGGGCGTGGATGTGTTCAAAGAAGAAGTCGAAAGACGCATGGGCATTAAGTTTGAACCCATCCGCCCTTACGAGTTTACCCATCGTGGCGACCATATCGGCTGGGTACAAGGGCATGAAGGCAACTGGCATTTGACTTTGTTTATTGAAAACGGCCGCCTGCTCGATTATCCCGGTAGACCATTGAAAACAGGCATCCGCGAAATTGCCAAAATCCATCCCGGTGACTTCCGTCTGACGGCCAATCAAAATCTGGTGGTCGCCAATGTACCGCCGGAATTAAAAGATACGATTGATAAAATCGCCAAAGAACATGGATTAATCAGCAAATCGATTACCATCCAGCGTGAGAACTCGATGGCCTGCGTTGCCTTGCCGACTTGTCCGCTGGCGATGGCGGAGGCTGAGCGTTTCCTACCGACATTCTCCGATAAAATCGACGCAATGTTCGCTAAATATGGTTTGGAAGACGAATACATCGTTTTGCGCGTAACCGGTTGTCCCAACGGTTGCGGTCGCGCCATGCTGGCGGAAATCGGTTTGGTCGGTAAAGCCGTCGGACGCTACAACCTCTACGCAGGTGGCAACCGCGAAGGCACCCGCATTCCGCGCCTGTTTAAAGAAAACATTACTGAACCTGAAATCCTTGAAATTGTCGAAGGCTGGGTGGCAGATTGGTCTCGAAACCGTTTAGATGATGAAGGTTTTGGCGATTTTGCCATCCGTACCGGCATCGTCAAACCTGTATTGGACGCTCCGCGAGACTTCTGGGCATAATGCATACAACCAGATCCGCAAGTCTACAATAAGAAAATAGAGAAAACCAAAGGCCGTCTGAAAATCAGATTTTCAGACGGCCTTTTATATTGTGCGTATTTATATTAAAGATGGAATATAAACCGAATCAGCGACGGCGGCCAAAGCCCCGACCCATACTTGGGCGGCGGTAGTTGGAAGGCTGACGCGCGGTTTCGCGGTAACGCTGTTGCTGTTGAGCGTTTTGTTGCTGGGCACGCAGGGTGCGCGTATTCAGCTGTTGGCTGGTGCGTCTGTTTGGACGTGCGGTTTGATAATAGTTGGCACGGGCTTGACGTGCAATCGGGCTGTTTTGATTGCTTGCCTGTGTGAATTTGTTGGCCAATGCGTTGCCGATAAATGCACCGGCTGCCGCGCCCACCAAGCTTTGCAGCAGCCAGCTGCCGGTGGATTGGTCGTAGATATATTGTTGGCCGTCTGTACCGGTTACCGGTTGGCCGTTGTTGCCGTTGGCTTGTGCCTCGGCAGGAATGGTGTCTTTCACGGCTTCAGGCGTGAGCTGGTAAACCGTATTGTCTTCTTGTTGGCCGTTTTGTTGTGCCAACTGTTGTTGTAATGCTTCGATTTGTTTTTGTTGCTGCTCAAGCTGCGCTTGGGTATTGTCTTTGCAGGCAGCAAGGGCAAAAGTGGAAAGGGCGGCTAAGGCAATCAGTTTTTTCATTGTTTTTCCTGAGAGAAGTTTGTCTTTGCCGAGATTTCGGCGGAGTGTGTTCGCCTAATATTAAACCATTTCCCTGTTTTTCAAGTAGTTTTACAAAATAATATTGGAAAGTTGCGCTGCAAATGCACGGCTGTTGGCAGCCAGATTGCCCAGTGCGGGCATTTCGTGTTCGGTTTCGATAATCAGCAGGTTGGCAGGGCGGCGGGTGTGCAGGGACATTTGCATTTCAGCGGGAGAGAAGGGCATGTGATGGCGTTTGGCGAAAGCTTCGGCGCGTTTGTTGGCGGTTTTGAGCATAGGCAGCAGGGTAATGTCCAAATGGAAACGGCGTACGCCCAAAACCAAAATACGCGCTGCGAAGAAATCCGCTTCATCAGTAAAAACGTTGGGGCTGCTTTGATTGAAGTCGTGGCGCTCTGCGGCAATCAAGGTCGCGATGGTGCGTACTTGCGGAATCAGGGCTTCGCTGATGAGGCTGTCAGGCGAATCAGGCAAAGTGTGCATGTTGAGCATGCTGTGGTGGCTGTTGCTGTCAACGACCATGCGGCAGGTGTGTAACATTTGTGTTTGGCTGTGGATTTTAGTTGAGGCAGTCATGGCTGTATTCCTTATTTCTTAAAAATGGGTGGATTTAAGCGGCCATGGTGGGTATAAAAAAAGCCGCTCAAATGAGGCGGCTCTAATTTGCGTATTTTCAATTTGGTCTGTTTTAGACAAGCGCAAAAAAGTACCGCACGTTTGTGTGGTACCAATAGAAGAAAGTAGCAGAGCGTTGCGCGGTTTGCATGATGAAAATACGTCTTTAATGTATAAAAGAATGGAACGTAGTTTAAAACAAGAATGCCAGTAATTTCAATATCCAATCGACAAAACCCACCAATAAATCTACAAGTTGTTGTAATCCTTCCAATTTATTTTCTTTCGAGTGAGTCAAATTTGCACAATTATAATGCAAAACCGGGTGAATTGATAACAATCCGAGCAGGCTCTTTAAAAAGGCCGTCTGAAAACTGAATTTCAGACGGCCTTTATTTTTGTTTATCCAATCAATAAATGTCGCGTTGGTAGCGTTTGTCTTCGCGCAGGTCGTTGAGGTAGTCTTCGGCTTCGTCACGGCTGAGTTTGCCTTGGGTTTCGATGACTTCGATCAGGGCGTTTTCGACATCGCGTGCCATGCGTGTAGCGTCGCCGCAGACGTAGATGTGTGCGCCTTGTTGCAGCCAGTTCCAAACTTCGGCGGCGCGTTCGGTGATTTTGTGTTGGACATAGACTTTGTGTTCGCCTTGTCGGCTCCATGCGAGGTCGGCGCGGGTGAGGAGGCCGTCTTTGCGCCAATCGCTCCATTCGAGTTGGTAGAGGAAGTCGTCGGCTAGGCGTTGGTTGCCGAAGAAGAGCCAGTTTTTGCCGCTGTCGCCATTGGCGGCGCGTTGTTGCATGAAGGAGCGGAAGGGGGCAACACCTGTGCCTGCGCCGATCATGATGATGGGTGTATCGCCCTTTTGGGGCAGGCAGAAGTTGGGGTTGGGTTCGACAAAGACACGGATTTCGCTGCCTTCTTCGAGGCGTTCGCCCAAGTAGCCGGAAGCTGCACCGGTGTAGGTGTGGTCGTGGTGGTCGAAACGGACGACGCCGATGGTGAGGTGGACTTCTTCGCCGACTTCATCTTGTGCGGAGGCGATGGAGTAAAGGCGAGGGGTTTGTGGACGGAAGAGGCTGTATAGGGTTTGTGCGTCCAGTGGGTGCGGATAGGCGGCAAGTACGCCTACGGGCGGTGTGGCGGCGAGGTAGGCATCCAGTTGGGCTTTATCTGCAACTATGGTTTTGAGTTCCTCGTTGTTTGTTAATTCGGCGTATTGTTGGACGAATGCCGGTGTGTTTTGGGTGATGTCTGCGGATTCGGTCAGGGCGGTGCGGATGTCGGTTTCGCGGCCGTCTGAAAGTTGGACGGTTTCGTTGCCGTTCAGTTGGTTGAGGTCGAGGATTTCTTGAACGAGGTCGGCGGAATTAAGCGGCCATACGCCGAGCGCGTCGCCTGCCTGATAATACAAACCTGAGCCGCTGAGATCGATTTCGATGTGTTCGACGTCTTTTTCCGCGTCGCGCGAGGTGATTTTTTGGCGCACGGATAGGGTGGCTATGTAGGGGTTTTCTTTGGTGTAGATGGCATCGTTGCTTGGTGTGGCTGAGCTGTTTGGTGCAGCGGTTGTACTTGGACTTGTTGCTTGGGCGGTTAACTCAGCCACTTTGGGTACGACGGCGGCAATCCATGCGTCGGCATCGGCCTGGAATTCTAAGTCGCAAATGCCCAAGTCGTTCAGACGGCCTGCACCCAGTTCGGCAAATTTGGCATCAAAGTCTTTGCCTGCTTGGCAGAAGTTGGGATAGGAGGAATCGCCAAGGCCCAAGACGGCAAAGGTGAGTTTGCTGAGATCAGGTTTCTTTTTGCCGTAGATGAATTTGTACAAGGGTAGGGCTTCTTCGGGCGGTTCGCCTTCGCCTTGGGTGGAGGTAACCAAAAGGACGATGTCTTCGTCGGGCAGGGTTTTGCTTTTGAAATCGCCTGCGCTGCTGAGGCGGGCTTCTACGCCGGCGGCTTGAAGTTTGGCGTGTAGGGATTCGGCAACGCTGCGGGCATTGCCGGTTTGGGAGGCGGAGAGGACTAACACGCGGCGGCTGACTGCCGAAGCGGCCGTTTGCAGGGCAGATGGTTCGGCTACTATACCGGATACGCCTTGGCTTTGCGCCCAGCAATAGCCGGAGAGCCAGGCAAGTTGGGTGGGGGATAAGGTTGAGAGTTGGGCGGAGAGTTCGGGTGGAAGCGGATTGGCTTGGCTCATTTGGATTCCTTTGTTGGACGGCTATAACCGATTGTTTGAATAATGGACAATCGCCACTTTAAACAGGCTGTCTGAAAAAAGGAAAGAATGCTTGGTTTTAATTTAAGATGATTTCGTTATATTCGGGAAGGTATTAGGCCGTCTGAGCATGCTCGTTCAGACGGCCTTGGATCGGATAGAAACGAGATTTTCAGTTTCCGCTAGAGAGTTTCATCACTACGACACCTGAGATGATGAGAAATGCGCCGAGCCAGCGGCCGAAGTTGGCGGCATCGTTGAAAAATACAACGCCTACCAAAAACGCTCCTGCCGCGCCTATGCCTGTCCAGACGGCGTAGGCTGTACCCATCGGAATACTTTTTTGGGCAAGGTAAAGGAAGTATCCGCTGCCGACGATGCAGGCAAGCGCGGCGGCAAAGCCATGCCAGCGGTAGCCTTCCTGTTGTGCCAGCTTTAAGCCCAATGGCCAGCCGATTTCCAGCATACCGGCTAAGATTAAATAAAACCAACTCATAATATATCCTGATAATGTGTTAAGGTTTCAGACGGCCTTGGAAAGATTGTTTTCTTCCGAGAGTTCAACGCGTTGTCCGATGTCTTTTAGATTGGAGTATTGTTCGACCAAGCGCGGTACATCGTCCAGGCTCATTGCAAACATCCATAAATAAGTGCTGACGGAATAGATATGGCCGGCGCTGCCATAGCCTTTAAGCGTCATGTGTATAAAGGCGAAGCCGAACAATACGCTCATCGCCATGCCGATACTGAGATAGCCTAAGGCTTCGCGATTGGAAATCAGCACGCGTAGTTTGGCAACCCAGCCATAGTGGCGGTAGAGCTGATGCTCGTTGCCATCGCGGATAAGGTGGTTGTCGCGTTCAAGCCGGTTGTTTAAACGGAAATATAGGTTTTCGCTGATGGCGGTAAAATGCGGCAGCAACCATAAAAACAGGGCAAGTATCGCGACAGCCAATACGCCCACCCAAAATTCCAATATCAGCAACATCATACATGCACCGAAGATGGAGACCAGCGAAGTAGTAGCAATGGGCAGGTGTTCTTCAAAAAAACTGACAAACTCGCGCGATAGGGCGACGCGTGCGGTAATGGCGGAATGCGGTACTTCTCGCTTGCGCTGTTCCAAAACGACCGGGACGGCGATTTCGGTATAGATTTGGGTAAACGTACGCGTATCGGCTACTCGGCGGGCGG
>ERZ1674045.67-NODE-67-length-48810-cov-6.642560_pt1 | contig 48810 bp, 75 predicted proteins | sample MGYA00581131_ERZ1674045 | MGnify/ENA primary metagenome ERZ1674045 (study PRJEB41354, sample SAMEA4873299) | human saliva metagenome | biome: human-associated habitat [ENVO:00009003]; feature: mouth environment [ENVO:08000002]; material: saliva material...
AGGAGTACAAGCCGCAATAAGAGAAGTACAAGCCGCAATAAGAGAAGTACAAGCCGCAATAAGAGAAACACATAACCCGGGGCGCAACATTTGACAATTCAAGGAAATTGTGGTAGAGGAACACAGAAGAGAATACGGGGGCCCCTCAACTTGACAAATAAAAAATCAAATGCTATAGGAGGAAAGGAGGGGGCGGGGGTGTCATACCCTTTTCTGTGCATATTTTTCTTTGTGTATACCTGTCTTTCTAGGTAGTGGGTCACGTCACGTTGCACACTCAATGATTGGCTGCTAAGATATGAGTATCAACAACGAAAGGAGAAAAACATGAACCTACAACCCAGTGAGTTCATCACAACATCCGACAACAACCCACAAAGGATCGCCGCATACAACATGGTCCCCGGCACTGTCGTACGCCTCAGGAACAGCATCTTCGTGCTTGTCGATGCCCCAAAGGGGCCTCACCAGTGGATACACGCCCAGACAGGCTGCTCCCTTAGCCACGAACAGTTTGTGGCCCGGATGCGGGGTGACACCACCAACCTGCCCGTGATCCTGTTTGACCCTCTGGACACGAACACCAACAACAATGACAACGACTAAGCTTGACCCGCTCATCAAGGCATTCGTCAAAACTCTTGAGGAAGCAACCACCACCACATCCGACCTTACCAGCACGCAGTTTGAGTGCTTCACTCCTGAGTGCCTACGAATCGTGATGGACTCCCTCGACATCGAGCCGGGCACTGTCGTCTGTGTCGGCGCCTGGGAAGCAATGCGTGTCGTTGGTGATGGTTCCCGCGGTGAGTTGGTGTGGGTCGGATACGACGGTCATATGTACACCCACGAGGAGTTCGCTGATATTGTGCGTTCGACTCAGGATGTCGTGCGTGTCGTCCACTATGGGATTATCTGATGAAGAACACCGTCGAACTGGCTGCTGAGCGTTATTTAAAGAGGCTGAATGATGGGAAGTTTGAGCCTTATGTTGTCGAATATAATCTGAAGGAGAACTGAAATGTTGGATGCACTGTATGCTGTATGGGACTTGGACTGTGATGACCCTGGCATCATTGGTCTTTTTGAAACCAAAGATGAGGCTGACGCTCATGCGGCATATGCGACACATGAGTATTGCCGTGCAATGACTGTTGTCGAATATCGAGCAAAGGAGAATGAGAACAAATGAACCGTAAGCTGGTTGCCATTACTGGTGCACTCATGCTGTCTCTTGGGGCTTGTACCCCGGCTCAGACGGCCTCGTACAACCTGAGCAATGACTCAGATAACTTCCGCGTGATGCGCCGTGTGGTGTTCGTGAACGGGATCACTGATAAGTACCTTCTCAGCATTGAGGGTTTGTGTTCGATCACGAAGGATAAGGAGGATGCTCAGCTTGAGGTCACCTGCAAGACGGGTGATGGAGAGTACAAGAAGCATTATCTGGGTATCTCAGATAATGTCACCTACTTCGTGGAGCAGATGGACCCTGCATCTGTGGGCACCTATCGTTACAAGGTGCAGTTCCGTCCTGAAGAGCTGCTGCCTGATATCGATGTGCAGGTCAGTGGAGGCGATAACTGATGCTTATTAAGTTCAGTGAGCTGCCTATTCCGTTTGGTCGTCTCGCGCTTGGTGCTGTTCTGATCGATACAGAGGGTAATAGGTACTTTAAGGTGGTTACTGAGGAGTATGAGTACTTCTGGGTGAATCAGTTGGATGTTCTTCTTAGTTCTGGTATGTCGGATGATCTAATGTCTAAGACTGTTGAGGAAGATTGGATGGTGCTGGTGTGATGAATAGTGTTCAGTACATTGGTGATGGTAAGTTCGTCGTCACTGAAGGGTGGCTTCGTGAAGTCTTTTCACAGGCAGTGAGCATGAACGTTGCTGACTATCTGGGAGTAGATAACTGGCCGGGTTGGTGTGATACGGACGATGCCCTTGAAGAGCTGTACCCTGATTATGCTCAGGAATATGTCTCGTGCCGGGGTGTCGCCGAAGCAATAATGTGTGATTGGATGAATAATGCGAGCAAGACTAAGTAAAGATTGCTATTGCTATACCTGTGCTAGGTCTTTTAACTATCTTGGTATTGCCAGCCATAGGGCTTCACATCGTCGTAGGCGTGAAGATTGCACCATTATGTTTACATATGGTGATGTTAAGAGTTGGAAGTACTCTGAACTGAAAGAAGAAGACTAATGAATGCTGAATTGGCCAACCTGACTAAGGAAATTGGTAGGATTGCTCAGTGTCGGCAGGACAGTGTCGAGTGGGATAAGGTAGCAAAGTTTAGTGAGATTGTTCTGATTTTCGACAGTCCTGAGCTAGAAAGCCTCAACTACCACCAGTTTCAAGATGTTGTTGAAATTTATGCTATTGCACACTCTCAGAGAGATGATGCCGACTGGAACGCTGTGCAGTTGTTTGCAAAAATGATGCTCCAGATTGATAGAGCAATGGTTGAAGCATGATGGACATTAACGAACGACGCATTGTCCTAGAAATCAAGACTATAGCTAATCTTGAACATCGCTGCAACCCCTACAATTCTAGTTGGGGCCTTGTATTGGAATACTGCAAACAGCTATTGGAAGGAGAAAAACAATGAACAACCAGGAATACATTGACACCTTTGATGAGGTGCGAGATGGCTACAAGAAGCTTCACACGATGTCCCTTGATAAGGTGAAGATCCTGCATATAGAGGGTGTCGGCAAGCGAGAAGTTGCAACTATCGCGAGTTGTGAGGACTTCAATAACATTACGCGCAAGGGCAGTGTCGTTGTCACTGAGAAGCACGGGACTTATCTGAAGGTGACTGACCAGCATTGGGTGACCGCCAGCCGCTTTGAGTTTGAAAGTATTCGGCACGATGCCGACGTGCTTCTTGCCTTGATCCTGGAACAGGATTGCGTCAATGTGCTGATTGAGCCAGGTCACGAAGCATAGCCCCCTATACCAGTGCTATGCTGAACATATAACTGAATAGCCCCTCAACTCCTTGCAAGCAAGGGATAGTAAGTGTTGAGGGGCACCACCCCTTGTGGCGGAACAGGAAGACGCGCTCGGCTCAAACCCGGGTTCCAGTAAGGAGTATGAGTTCGACTCTCATCAAGGGGACCACCCAGCACCGGGCGCTGGTTGATATAGGCGGCCTGAGACAGCGCGCCTCTGATCTCAGGAACACGTACTAGGAGGGTTCGTCCTTCCAGGTACGGGCCTTGTGCAGGCTGACAACATGCACAACGGGGGCCTGTCGAACATAAGACAGGCCCCCACTTTATTACCGACAAAGAGGAAGGAGAAAGAAATGCGACCTTACAGGCAGCATGACGGCGACGCGGGGGCGGACTTGGAGGCGAAGATCCCATACATCATTTACCCTCATGAGACCGTCATGGTGAAGACAGGCTACACGCCGCAAATGTTCGACATCCCCGGAGAGGCCGTCGGCCTTGTCTTTGCCCGCTCGTCATTGCACAAGAAGGGCTTGGTCCTCGCCAATGGTGTCGGTGTGATCGACTCCGGGTATGAGGGTGAGGTTCTTGTGCCGCTGCATAACCTGACCGACAGCCCTGTTGTTCTCGAAGAGTACGAGCGCATTGCGCAGATCGTGGTCCTACGACTAGAAAACCTGTCTGGATTGTATGCTGAGCCTGTTTTGTCCACGAGGAAGCGTGGACAGGGCGGCTTTGGTTCGACTGGAAAGTGAGAAGAAGTTGAGCATTACTGTTTACTCTAAGTCTCGTTGCCCTCAGTGTGTGGCTACGTACCGCAAGCTGAATGGGCTGGGTGCCCCGCACGAGAGTGTGGACGTGTCTGAGGACTCTGAGGCCCTGTCGTTCATTCAGAGCCTTGGGTACAGTCAGGCCCCTGTCGTTGTTGTGAAGGATGCCAATGGAGCTATCGTGAAGCATTGGTCGGGGTTTCGCCCCGATTTGATCAAGAAGGAGGCTGGCAAGTGAGTAAGATCGAGAACCCTGTGAAGCTGGAAGCTGCACGTGCGCGGATGGCGAATGCGCGAGCGTCGCGAAAGAAGATGGATTACCCGGCTGATGTCGAGGCTCGTCTTGATGATTTTCGAGCGCTTGTGCTTGCGCAATTCATTGACGCGGGCCTGTCGGCGTTCAATGATGGACGCAAGGTTGGGGGGCACTCGGATCGGTATTTCTACAATAAGCTGGTCCGTGGCAATCTGAATATCAAGGACATGATCCTGTTGAATGATTATCTGCCTATCGACTGGACGCTTATTTTGAAGTCAATACGTCATCCGAAGGATGTTCTGCGCCCTGTTGATACTGAGCCTGCGCCTGTTGATGTCGTGTTCGCTGATCCGGGTGATGATCCGTTTGCTGCTTTCTTTACTGATGTGGATGGTGTGTGATGGAGCCGAGTCTGCTTGAGTTTGCTAAGGCCAACCCGAACCTTGGGGCCTTTAAGGTCATTAGGCTGCTGGCTCGTGAGGGTTATCTGAAGCGGCGTGGTGGTATTAATGTGCCAACACCGAAGGCTGAGGGTTTGCTTGGTGTGCGTCGGGCTATTACTCGTGGCGGTCAGCGCCCGAGCTACCACTGGCAGACATATGTGACACCTGAGGGGGAGAAGTTCTTTGCTGATATGATTGAAACGGAACTGAGAGACTTCGGACACTGGGAGTTGAAGAGATGAATTGGCAAGACCTCGTTGCCGACACGAATATGTGGATTGACAACTTCGATGAGGGGCGTGGTGGTAACGCTCTTGATCGGGTTGTCGTCCACCACAACGCTGGTAAGGCGATGAGCTTTAGTGGTGTGTATGGTGCGTTCAGCTCGAATGGTACAAGTGCGCATTATGATGTGGACGTTGATGGCAATATTTGCCAGTATGTCCATGACTCCGACACGGCGTGGCATTGCCCGGGCGTGAACAAGAAGTCGATTGGTATTGAGCACGCGAACTCCACTGGTGCTGATGGCGGGTGGGACATTAGTGAGGAGACGCTGGATGCTGGTGCGCACCTCACTGCCGCCTTGTGTCGTGGTTACGGCTTGGGCCGTCCGCAGTGGCGAGTGAACGTCTTCCCCCATAGTGATTTCTACTCGACTGCTTGCCCGGCTTCGCTGCGTGATACGTATGCGAATGAGTACATTGAGAAGGCTCAGCAGTACTACGACGACCTTGATCTTGAGCTGTTGAACAAGGAGGGCTGGGTGTCGCAGGATGGCGGCTGGTGGTACCGCCTTGAAGGTGGCAACTTCGAGACTGGCTGGTTCCCTGTCGCCGGTTCGTGGTACTACGCCAATGAGAAGGGCTGGATTCAGGTTGGCTGGCAGTTCATCGATGGTAACTGGTACTACCTGCACCCGGTTCATGATGGGCGTTATGGTGCTATGGAGACCGGTTGGGTGAAGGATGGTGAGCACTGGTTCTACCTGAACTCGAAGGGTGAGATGCAGACCGGCTGGGTGCAGCTTAAGGGTAAGTGGTATTACCTGGAAGCTAATGGTGCTATGCGTACCGGGTGGCTGTCGTATCAGGGTGAGGACTATTTCCTCACCGACACGGGTGCTATGGCTGTCGGCTTGTGCCAGACGCGTCTTGATGGTGGATGCTCGATCTTCGGTGAAGACGGCAAGCTTATCCACGGTCGGATGACGGTTGAGCAGAATGCTGATGGCATTGTGAGGCTTGTCGCGCAGCACTGAGAATTAAACAAAAAGCCCTGGATGCTACTCAAGTGTCCAGGGCTTTTTGTGTGTCCACGTTTTTGTATAATGGTGCCAAGGAGGTTTCTTGAGATGAAGAATGTCGTTCTTACTACTGATCGTACGAAGTGGCTGATTCTCACCCCGGAGCGTCGCAAGGCTCTCTATGGCCTGTTCGCCGCGATTGGCATGGTGGGTGTTGCCTATGGTGGCTGGACTGCTGAGTCCTGGGAGCAGTGGTCTGCTGTTGCTCAGCAGGTCTTGTCTGTGATCGGCCTGCTCGTCGCAACTGTTCATACTGGCGGTACCTACCTGGCACCCGCCTATGGGACGGTTGATGGCGGCAACAACTAACAAGATGTGGCCCTGTCGCTTAGGTGGCGGGGCCACTTCCCTATTAACAATTATTTAAGGAGTTGAACAATGCCTCGCATTGTCGGTAGCGTCAAGACACCCGCAGGCGATCATGTGATGATCAGCGTGTACGTGACGCCTAAGCCCAACCCTGTTGGATCGAACAATCCTATTACCGACCTCCTGGTCGGTGGCTACGTTGTGCAGAACACGATGCAGCCGGTGTCGATTGACCTTGAACCGGGCACGTACGAAGTGCGGATCACGGGGCCGAGTGGCGTCATCGTAGAGAAGGAGATTGGCCTCACGGTTGATCAGGAGGTGTCACTGAGCACTCTGGTTGGGGCCATGCCTGTCGTGCCCGCCCCGGTTGCCCCTGTCGTTAACATCAACGTGACGAGGCCAGAGATTCATGTGGTGGCATCGAAGGCTGAAGCTGAGGCGCTGCCTACTGGCGCGTACTACTTCCTCATTGACCGCCCCACGCAGGCGCCGACGCTGATTGCTCACGTGGGCGGCCAGTACACGGGCGACACAGGCACGGTTACTGTCGATGGGCAGGCAGGGGACATGGTGATCGTTGGTGTCAACGTGAAGGCTCAGTCTGATCAGGTGTTCACCTGGCCTGCTGGTTGGACGGTGCTTGTCGACCCTTACTGGGTTGGTACCCAGCAGTCTGTTGTTGCTTACGGGCCGTGGAGTGAGGCTATCGTCTTGAAGACAGCCAAGGCTGTCGAGGCAGCCTATGTGGCCCTGTCGGTGCGCGGTGGTGGCACGCCTACGGCAGGTAGCACGAAGGACCGGACGAAGGAGCCGAAGGAGACTACGACGGTCACGGCCCCGAAGGCTTCGGGGGCTGGTCTTGTGCTGGCGTACGCGTTCGAGCGCACGGCGGCTGAAGAGAACCGTAGCCAGATCACCCTGAGTGAGGGTTGGGAGCTTGTGGACTTCGCGGCTCAGACTGGCTCGAATCTTCAGACGGTGGCGGTTGCCCAGGGCAATGGTGACACGGACGCTACGTTCACGTACCCGAATGCTCAGGCGACGAATGGTCTTGGTGTGCAGGTGGTGATCCCCGGTGCCTGATCTGTGGTTGCGTCGTGCTGGTGGTGACGTTCGCGGTACGCTGTGGGTTCGTGATTCCGGTGGCGATAAGTGGGTGGCTGGCACTCGCACGGTGTCGAAGCCTACTCCTGCGCCTGTCGGTAGTGCAGTTGACCGTTTCCTGGCCTCTAAGCCGTTCTACGTGGCTCACAGGCTCGGTGGTACCGAGTACCCTGAGTTCACACGCCAAGGCTTGGATGCGTCGTTGCGTGCCGGTTTCAAGGCCTTGGAGCTGTCGGTGCGCCGCTGTTCAACCGGCGAGTTCGTGTTGATCCACGATTGGGTGACGACCCGTACGGTAACCGGCACGGACTATCAGATCTGGAACACCCCCTGGTCTACCCTCGCAGGATTGCAGCAGGCGTCTGGCGGCTTCATGCGCCTGACTGATGTTGTCGATTCTGTTGGTAACGACATTGTGCTGGCCATCGACCATAAGGTGACGTCTAGTAAGCCGACTGGTTCGCAAGGGGATATGGAATCTGAGAATGCACTGTTCGATTATCTCGACACCATTCCAAATGCCAAAGATCGGGTGTTGATCAAGCAGTTTGTGAATGGTGGTGTGTCGGAGCGCGCGAAGGCGAAGGGGTACAAGTCCATGTGCATGATGTACCCTGCCGAGGTTGCCAGTGCGGACCTGGCCAAGTGGGATGTGCTAGGCATGGAATGGAATGCTGAGCAGGGCGTGTGGGACACTCTCAAGGCGACAGGTAAGCCACTGATTGCTCACATCATTACGACTCAGCAACAGGCTGATCAGGCCCTCGCTAGGGGCGCTACAGGCTTGATGGCATCTGTACCGAGTGTGGTGCATCCGTGATCTTAAATGACCACTCCACATTATTTAGTGGGGTGGTCATTTATACTATTGCTATGAGAAATATATTGAGCACGATGGAAGAACCTCGTTTAGTAACAGGTGTTATGGTGGGGATCTACTGCCTTATCTCTGTTACTGGCGTCATGTTCCTTTTGCACGTAGGGAGCCTGCCAGTGACCGTTATTACGGCGGGCGTCATCATGGTGGTGTCGGGGATCCTCGGTGCACCTTCAGCGTGGATAGGTAGTTGGTGGCTAGAAGGGCCTGCGGCGCTGTTGGCAGTTGTTGGTATGCTGCTGATCTCGATTGATGAGTTGCTGCTTCCAACGGCCCATGTCAGGTGGCCTTTGCATGTTATTATCTTATCGGTAATTATCAGCCTGTTTTTCCTGGGCAGGGCTTTGCGGGTATGGCCTTACTCGTACCGCCCTGGCGTCTTGCCAAAGACAGAACTGGAAAAGGCCGAAGAGAAATACATAAGGACTCGCAAGGAGTACCTGTCAGTCATCAACAGCTAGGAGCACCATTGAATACTGCAATCGTTGGAGTACTGTGCTCTGTTGGAACATTTGCCCTCACGACTCTTATTAGTCTTGGTGTCGAACGCTATAAGAAGGCCCAAGAGACTAAAGAGGCCCGGGATAATCTTGAGGCTAATCTTCGCAGGCAAGTATTGGTATGGAGAGAACATGCCTACGCTGTGCGTGTCGAGGCTTTAAAATCAGGTGTGAGCGTGGAGGAGCTGCCTTCACTCCCTAAGGAGGATTAATGTCATTTCTTATTGGCGTGTTTGTCGGCTTGATTGTTGGCATGGCCGGCATGTATGCATACCTGGATCATAAGTTCCAGAAGACTATCGAGGGGGTTATTCATGAGTTCAATGAGCGAATCTCGGACGCTTTTGACGAGTGATGACCCAGGAGTGAAGGGACGGCGAGATGCCGCCCTGTCGTTGCTGAAGCGTGGCGCTGATCGTAACAAGATTATTGAGGCGACAGGCTTTACGTCGGACGAGCTGTTCATTATCGAGCAGGCATATTATGACAGCCGACAGGAACTCTCACCTCGCAACATGCGCATCAAGCAACTTGACCGCCTTGATGCACTTGTTGACATGGCCTACTCGCAGATTGAGATGTTCGGTCTTGCTGATGATAAGGGCAATTGGGGTGCGAACCTTCAGGGTCTTCTTGCGGTCCTGCGTGAAATCTCTGAGGTTGCCAACCTGAAGCGACAGACCGTGACACATGAGATTAGGGTGATCGAGGAGAAGCAGGTAGCAGTCATGCTGTCGTTCACCAACCAGGTGCTCGAAGAGTACACGGCACTTGTGTATCCTCATTTGTCCACTGAAGCGAAGCGCACCTTGGAGACGAACAAGGCTGACTGGTTCTCTCAGGCTGTGAATAAGCCTGCGGCGTTGCTTGAAGCTACTGTCGAGATGGAGGGTGACTGATGCTACCTTTCGGTGCTGTCGCACGCAAGTTCTCCGACGCCCAGCGCCTTGAAGTGTGGCGCAATAACCCCGCTAAGTGGGCTGAGGACCACGGTTTGTTCATGTGGTCTAAGCAGCGCGAAGTTTCACAGTCTGTTGTCGAACACCAGAAGACACTTGTGGTTACGGGCAACGGGGTAGGCAAGGCCACCAGAGTGTCAGAACCACTGCCTACACCTACTGGCTGGACGACAATGGGAGACTTGCGCGTTGGTGACTATGTCCTTGACGAGCACGGTAAGCCCACTAAGGTTGTTGCTAAATCACCCGTGTGGAACATCCCACTGGTTAAGGTGGTGTTCAACGACGGTGCTGAGGTTATCTGCCCACTGGCACATGAGTGGGCAGTCATACGTTCAGCAGACTTTTTCGTGCGCGGAAAGACCAGCTGGGATGACACCGTTGTTGTCGAGACCAGGGACCTGCATATCGGCGACCGTATCCCCAAGGCTAATGGTGAAGAGGGCCACTGGTGTGTCGTCGCCATCCAGGATGTTCCGACAGAGCCGACACAGTGTATCGAGGTTGATTCGCCACGACACCTGTACCAGGTGAGCAAGTGGCGTATTCCTACGCATAACAGCCGACTCTCTGCCACCCTTGTGAACTGGTGGGTAGACACCCACCCTGTCGATGACACGACAGTAGTCACCACGGCAACAAACTGGAAACAGGTACGCAACGTCCTGTGGAAAGAGATTCCCCGAGTCAAGGCTGCAGCTGGTATTGGTGGCAAGGTCAACGCGGACGCGACATGGAAGATAGGAGATCGACAAGACCCTATCGCCTTCGGTATGAAGCCGGACGATAAGGACGAGTCCGGCTTCCAGGGTGTCCACGACCAGTACGTCCTCGTGATTATGGATGAGGCCGGAGGCATCTCCAAAGAAATCTTCACCGCAGCCGACGCCATCACGACGAACAAGTTTGCACGCATCCTGGCCATTGCTAACCCGAATGACCCCTCATGCTACATGGCCGAGGTCTACAAGCGCGAGATGCGCCTGAAGCCAGAGGAACGCTCGTGGAACATCATCCAGTTCGGAGCATACGACACGCCTAACTTCACGGGCGAAGTCGTACCTGTCGAAGTCGCGACTCGTCTTGTGCAGGTTGACTGGGTTGAGGCGCGTAAGAAGGAATGGGGCGAGGATGACCCCCGCTTTGTCGCACGTGTCCTTGGCGAGTTCCCTGACGTGTCTGACGACGGCCTGTTCAACATGGGGCGCGTCATGCAGTCCATGGAAGCCTACGACACCTCCGAGCCGGATGAGGGCATGCCAATCACGATTGGTGTCGATGTGGCTCGGTACGGCTCCGACAGTTCCGTGATTGTGTCGAACCAGGGCGGCTACATCAGTATTCATGGCCGGTATCAGGGCTTGAACGGTCCTGAGCTTGCGCGCAAGGTCGGCGAACTGGCCGTGGAGATGGGGGCTGTCGAGATTCGTATTGATGCTATTGGTGTCGGTGCATCAGTGCTCGACAGTATCTACAACTTCGTTCCACCAACCATTTCCGTCGTCGGCATTCACGGTAACGCGAAGTCGGGGGATAGCACGAAGTGGTACAACTACCGTGCAGCCATGTACGACCAGTTTGCCAAGGCTGTCGCTGATGGAAGGGTGTATCTTCCTGACGACGACGAGCTGCATAACGAGATTGCATCGATCAAATATGAGTACCGTGGGTCCGCGCTGCTCATTGAGTCGAAAGAGAATATGCGTAAGCGTGGCATTAAGTCCCCTGACGTTCTTGATGCTGTCATTTACGCTTACCAGAATATTGATGCAATTATGGCAGGGGACTCCGAGGGACAATACTTTTCACCGGATGATTTGTTGGATGCCGAGGACTTTACAAACTTCATGTTTGAGGATGAATTGGCTTACTTTATTGCGTGATAGGCTTAGTTTATGAAGTACGAGCAGAAACTTACCGAGGCTTTGGGGGCTTATTCTGAGTCCCTTGCCCGCCTTCGACAGGAGGACATCGGCTGGGTGTCGTTGTCTGCTGTCGAGGGTGCTGACTCGCTTATTACTCTTGATGTTATCCGGGATCATTCCGCACGCGCACGTCGCTTGGCCACGCTGAATCCGATTGTGAAGCGTGGTCTTGTCGTCCGCAACGCCTACATGTGGTCCGACCCGGTTGTGTATAAGGGTGCGACGAGGCCTGCACGTAAGGTGATCGACGAGAACGCTAAGGCGTGCTTCAGTGTGCAGGCCCGTGTCCGTGATGAGCAGGCGTTCAACACGGATGGCTGTGTTATCTATCTTGTCGATAAGACGACGAAGACGGTCATGCCTATCCCTTTGATGCGTCTTGGTGGTGTTGCCACTGATGATGTGACCGGGGATGTCGTTGCGCTACTCATTAATCCGGCGTCTACGGGGGACCCTCAGTGGTACATGCTGTGGGATCACACAAGCGTGACGATTAATGCCGCGAACTACAAGGTGAATCACCGCCTGACTGCTGTGTATGCGACAGTGAACCAGTTGAGTGCTGAACATTATGGCAAGCCTGATCTGATGGGTGCGTTGAATTATGCTCAGGCTTATAAGGAGCATCTGGAAATTGCACGCATGATGCAGAAGTCCTTGTCGCGTCTGGCTTTCAAGGCGAAGTCCGTGAATGCCAAGCAGCAGCAGGCTGTGACGGCGCGCATGGCTGGCATGGGTGTCGGCGGCACTGCCTCGATTGGGGCTGGTCAGGACATTCAGGCGATTACGAAGGCCGGTGCTGGTGTCGATTTCTCTGCTGGCACGCCTCTTGCGGCTATGGTGTCGGCTGCTCTTGATATCCCCTTGTCGGTGTTGCTGACGGATGGATCTGCTGGTGGACGACAGGGCGCTGAGACTGCTCTGGAAGACCCGACCTTCAAGGCGTTGGAGCTTCGTCGTCAGCTTCATATCGACATGCTTAATGAGGTTGCGCAGGCTCTTGGTATTAAGATCAATGTCGAGTACGGTTCGATCAATAATGACCAGACGCATCGTCGTATTCAGTCTTTGACGCTTGCGTATCAGAATGGCGCGTTGCATCAGGTTGAAATGCGCTCCGGTGTATTGCAGTTGTTGAAGATCGCTGGCTCTTTGCCGTTGGAGGACTTGCCTGAGTTGCCTTCTGAAGATGAGGGCAAGGAAGACTCGACATCGACAAAGAGTGATGACGAGACCAAGGACGGGCGTGCGACAGGTGTCGGCCCCCTGTCGGACGGAACAAACGACAATAGGAATAGGAGTACTGATGCATAAGCTGCATGAGTCTTTCTCACCGGAGGCTAGTTCTCTGGGTGATGGGAGGTATCGGATTCGCATTATCGTGCCGGGTCAGGGTTCGAGTGGTATTTACACTGCTGAGAACTTGGCTGAGTCTGCGCCTTTGTTCAAGGCTGGCACGGAGATGTTCATTGACCATCCGACAGAAACCGAGGAGTGGGAGCGCCCTGAGCGTTCTATTCGTGACTATGCTGGTGTCTTCTTGGAGGATGCCACTGTCGGGGAAGATGGTGCACTCTACACTGTGTGTAAGGTGTTCTCAGGGGTCAATGAGTTGATCAAGGATAAGTGGGAGCATATCGGTGTTTCCATTAATGCCTGGTGCGCTGACCCTATTAGCGAGAATGGGATTGTTCCGCCTATTGCTGGAGTGCGTTCAGTTGACTTTGTGACTACTCCGGGTGCAGGTGGTGCTATTACTGATCTGCTAGAATCTAATCGTACTAACAATTACGTTAAGGAGGGAACTGTGGACAAGGAACTTTCGTCCAAGTTCGACGAGCTGAAGGATGCTTTTGCTTCTGCTATTGAAGCACTTGGTTCTAAGCTTGATTCCACTGTGGCTGCTATTCAGGAGTCAAAGGTGAAGGAGTCAGCTGAAAAGGCATCTCTTGATGTTGATTCGGCTATCGAAGCGGGCAAGAAGATCGCCGAGTCCGGTCTGCCTGAGCTGGCTGTCACTCGTGTGCGTGAGGCCATGAAGGCTGGCAAGGCTGTCGATGAGGCTATTGAGGCTGAGCGACACTACCTTCATGAGGCTACTGCTTCGACGGCCACGCCGGTCGATGACAAGCCTGTCAACACGTTCAACAAGATTGGTTGGTGATCACTGTGGCTGTTATGTCCGTTAAGGTTCCGGTTGTCAAGGATAACCAGATCTTTGAGTATTCGGATACTCTCTCTCTGCCTGTCGATGCTGCGCAGGGCCACCTTGAGCCGGGTGATGTCGTGGTCATCAACAAGACCAATGGCATTGCTGGCATTCTTCAGTCGAAGGTTCGCCCGACGACTGCTGAGCCTGAGAAGACCCTCGGTGAGGTGCTGACGGCACCGACCTATGGGCTGAACGGCCCCGGATACGCCTCGGTGCGTGTCGCTGGCGGCGTGTTCGAGCTGGTTGCTAAGGTCACTGCAGACGCTAAGTGTGGTGATCCTGTGTACGCGAAGGCTGCGACTGGTGTTGGCACCAAGCCTGTTATCACGACCGTTAAGACCGGTGCGGACGTCATCATCGGCTGGCTGAAGGAGCCTGTGTCGTCCGCTTCTGTCGATCAGAAGCTGCAGGTTGTTCTCGCACCTGCGAAGACCGCCTGATAGGAGGCTTTAACATGCATTTTAAGGATCAGAACGACTTCAATGTCTGCCTGTCGGAGGCACTCACTGGCAGCCGCCTTGCGCAGGCACGCCTGAAGGAAGCTATTACGTCGGACCAGCTCGCGCCCTTGTTCGTGAAGGCTGCGAATGTTAAGTTTCAAGAGTATTTCGACAATTACAACACGATGTGGGGTAATATTGCCTCCAAGGAGCTGCTGACGGACTTCCGCGCTGCTTCGCTCCTGTCGTTGAAGCCTGACACAACGACTGCTCCCATCGACAATGGCGGCTACAAGCACCCCTCGGGCACGCTGCCTCATGTTCCTGAGCTGACGCCGTACCCTACGATGAGCTACCAGGCAGAAGGCGCGTTTATCACCACTGCTAAGCATGGTGCGCGCATCCAGTTCTCGTTCGAGTCGTTCATCAACGACGAGTGGAACGTGATTAGTCGCTTCCCGAAGGATGCGGCGACGCTTGCTGCGCGTACTGAGGACCTGCTGGTTCTGCTGCAGCTTTTCGATCCGGTCACGAAGTCTCTTCGTGCTGACGTGTTCAACGACGCCAATAAGACGAAGGCTGACTTCACGACCGTGCCGGACGAGTTCACGGGTGGCACGGGCTCTGGCGGTGTCGGTGGCGTGAAGAACGCGGCTCTGTCGTTCGACGCCATTGTGGCCGCACGCTACCAGGCTCTTGCGACCATCCGTGATGGCCACTCCACGTACGTCCCCGAGGGTTTCGTGCTGGTGACCAACCCGGCCCTGGCCGAGGTCGCCAAGAACTACACCCTCATCAATGAGATTCGTACGCAGGTTGGCAAGCGCACGGAGATCAAGGCTAACCCCCTGAAGGGTCTGGAGGTGCTTTCTTCCGACCTCATCTCGGTTGTCGGTGGCGAGAAGGCATGGGTCCTCCTTCCGAAGGGTGGTCGTGCCAATGGCAAGACCGTCTTGGCCAAGACCGGAATGATGGGTCGTGAGGCTCCTGAGCTTCGCATCCATAACAAGACCGGCCAGATGCTCGGCGGCGGGGATGTTAACCCGTATGAGGGTTCGTTCGACAACGACGACATCGAGGTTCGTATTCGTCAGATTGCTGGCGCGGGCCTTGTCCGTTACGATGGTGTTATTGGGTCTACGGGCCTGAACTCCTGACGGATTGATTGAACCCCCTATGGCTTTTGCTGTAGGGGGTTCAGCTATACTTAGATCATGATTGACTACACTTCTCCTATTGGCCAGGTAAGGGTTCTTATTCCTGACTTGCGTAAGTTGGAGGACTTGCGTGATCTTCGTAATGAGCCTCGCTATTTGTTTACGGATGACGAGATTCTTGCTTTCCTTGCTGTTAACAATGGGAACGTGAAGCGGGCCGCTGCTGATGCGTGCGACGCTATCGGCATGGATAAGGCATTGCAGCTTCTCGTCTTGAAGACTGATGATAAGCAGACGGATGGCGCTAAGCTGCTCGACGCCATTGTGAAGCGCGCGAAGACTTTGCGGGAGCAGGCAAAGGAAGACGACGAGAACAACTTGTCGTTTGATGTCATCATGCCGTCGTATGAGCCTGTTGATTGGGTGGTGAACTTCTAGTGGCGCTGTCGATCAACCCTAATATCCATCCATTGTTTGTGACTCTTGCTCATTACCCTTTGGAGTTGCTGACGAATAGCAAGATCAGTGTGTATCGGACTCCGGATTCTGTCGAGCACGAGTGGGACCCTGAGCATGGGCTGCATAACCATGAGAACCTGCCTATCTGGGTTGGGTGGGCGAATATTACCCCTAACGTTGACTGGCGTGCTCGTAACCGTGAGTGGGCTGGTGAAGTGACGGGCGTGCATGCATACCGCATTCAGCTTCTTCATATCGACAAGAATGAGATTATGAACAGGCATCAGTGGGGTGATCCTGAGGTCCGTGTGTCGTTTGCAGAGGGTATGCGTGTGGTGATTGAAGAGTCTCCTGCTGACCCCCGACAGAATGGCTTAAAGCTGGTTGTCCGTAACGCTGTGTTCGACTCGTTGCCGTGGCAGCCGACGCTGTTGTGTGACTTTGAGACGGGGGATACTAATGGCCAGAACTAAGAAGGTTGTCCGCTTTGATGGGCGTGTCGCTGGCATTAAGGTCACTGTCGAGTCTGACCGGTATGGTGTGGCTGCGCGTGCGAAGAAGAAGATCATCGATGCTGCGTGGAAGCGCGTGGATGAGGCCGCTCAGGCTGCCGCTGTCGCTTCCACTGAGTATGGCCGAGCGTTGATCGATACGGATCCTCGGCGTGTCGATACAGGCTATATGCGCGATACGTTCAGTGTCGATGCATCTAAGGGTGGCAAGGTCGTGGAGATCGGTTGGCATAAGTGGGCGCGTGAGAAGCCTTACTATTCGTGGCAGGAGAACGGCACGCAGGGACGCCGCACGAGTGGGTACTTGCGTTCTGGGCTTCGTGGCAAGCATGGTAAAGCTGCTGGTAAAGGTATTGCGCCCGCGAAGTACTTGCCTCGTGTGACAAAGGTCTTTCGTGAGGAGTTTTATGGGAGGTTGAAGTGAGGGATCGTACACTTGAGTTCGACACGGCCTGTCTTGAGTTACTGAAGTCGATTCGCGATATTGAGGTCTTTGATTCTTTTGCTCGTGATGTGAAGAAGCCTTTGTACATCGTATATCACGGCGGTGCCGAGATTAACAGGTACTTGAATTCGTACCTGTCGATGGCTGGGCGTACGCAGGATGTGTATGAGCATCCTTTCCATGTGGATGTTTATGCTGAGAATAAGGAAATGCTCGACCGGCTGGTGTCGGTTGTGAAGGAAAAGCTCATTGGTGCTGTGTTGATTGATGGGTCGAATGAGGTGAACATTGCGGCTTCTGTCGGTTCGACGGCGGATCATGATTCGACATTGCGGCCTACTGTTTATCAGCGTCACATGAGTTTCTATGTCAACCTAGATAGAGGAGATTAGAATGCGGGTACGGAATATTTACACAGGTATTGTGTGTGAGAAGTCTGAAGCAGAGCTGTCAGTTCTGCCGGATATGTATGAGCCTGTTGATGGTGATACGCCTATTACAGTACCCAAGTGCTGTGGTGCGGATGATACCATTGATGTTGACAATACTAGTGATCAGGAGGACTGATTGTGGCTAAGATGTTGAGCCCGAATACCACCATTTGGTGGGTTGCGGCTGATGGTATTACCAACGCGGATGACCTTTTTAAGGCTACTACTTACACGGGGGGTACGGCTAAGGCTGTGGACATTTCGTGTGCTATTGCGGCTGGCATGACGCTTGGTGCGACTGACAGCGACACGGATGATTCTCGTTCGATTTGCGATTCGGGTAACGCCAAGACCCCGACTATTGCAAACTACGAGGCGTCTCTCACCTTCTTCCGTGAGGAGATTGCTAAGGGGCAGAAGGCGGCTGGCAATACGAGCGTCTACGATAAGGCGTTCCAGCTTTTCAAGCGTGGCACCCTTGATGGTCTGAAGGAAGGTTACTTGGTGCAGCGTATTGGCTTCCGACAGGGCACCCCTGTTGAGGCCGGTATGGAACTGTCTGCCTTTAAGGTTGTTCCTGACAACCCGAAGGATGAGATCGGCGATGGTGACAAGCCGATCCAGTTTACTGTGCCGTTCCTGCCTCAGGGTTACATGGAGCTGAACAAGGCTGTTACGGCCTGATCTGCTCTGATAGAATACCCCTGTACCTCCGAGGTGCGGGGGTATTCTCATATCTGATTGGAGTAGACACCATGTTCGAGCTGTCTAAGATTATCTCGTCGATCAAGCCCACTGTGAAGGCCATCGACGTACCCCTGAACACCGAGGATGCTGAGCGTTTCTTGGAGCTGACTGAGGCCGCGAAGGCTGCCCTTGTCGCACAGAACACTGCGCCCCGTTCGATCACGGATGTGGGTCCTGGTGTGGTATTCCGGGAGGAGCTTGAGGAGCTGCGCAAGCAGACGATCACTCTCCGACTCCGGGCCCTGTCGAATAAGGAGCTTCAGGTCCTCAAGCGCCGCGTGTGGACTGACCCCGTGTTTTCGACGAAGAACAAGTCTGCTGACGAGAAGGCGGTCATTGATGTCGAACGCGAGGATCGACTGATGGAGTACATCATTGCTCGCGCTTGTGTCGAAGTCATCTACAATGAGACGGGTGAGTCTCAGAAGGGACTGTCAGACGATGATGCTGCCGAGCTTCGCGGCGCGTTGCCTGAATTCCTGTGGCAGCAGATTTGCACTACGTGGAATGACGCTCAGACGTTGGGTGTCATTGTGTCGGAGGCGATCTCCGATCCTACGTTTCGTGGGGACGGAGCTGTCGAAGCAGGAGAATCAGTGGATGCTCTTGCTTCTGAAGACCGCGAGGGCTGAAGGCAAACCTCCGACATTGTTCATTGGGGCTCATGGCATGTTTGCTCGCACCCTGCCTGTATGGTTTGGGGACGACAAGGATTATGAGTCGATCCCCCAAACCGAATACACGCCGCTTGATCTGGCATTGTGTGCAGGCTATCAGTATTACCTCGACAGCCTGTGTAACAAATGCGGAACACCTTTGTGGTATGGGCGCAGTGAGCATTCATCCATTGAGTTCCATGTTGAGCATTCGACGTGCTATTCATGTGCTGAGCTTGAGACCTATCGGGAGAAGCAGCGGGATTCAAGACCTGGTGAAAGCACCTACACAGTGATGGATACTGTCGAGTATTCTGATGGCACAAAGGAACCAATGCCTTCTCCTTTGGAGGCATTGGAGTTCGTTAAGTGAGAATTGTCCCTGGTATCATTGAAGTGGTACCGGGGACATTTCTATGTAGAGGATTAAGACATGAGTGACGAGTCGATCAAGATTGACATTGATGTCAATTCTGCGGGGGCTGAAAAGGCTGCGCGCGATATTAGTGCTCTGGAAAAGCAGATCGGCTCTTTGCAGTCTGCTGTTGCTGCATTGAAGGCCCCGTCTGGTCGTGGTGGTTCTGTTCTTGATTCACTGCAGCTTAATAGTGCCAAGGTCAAGAACATGCGTGAGACGGCGACAGCGTTGAAGTCTGTTGCTGATGGCCTGTCGTCTGTGTCGCGTGCCGGGGACGGCATGACGAAGGTTGACTTGGCTGGTGGTGTCGATAAGGCTGTATCAGCGTACCGTCGTTTTGTGCGCGAAATGCAGGCCAGCAATAAGCTGACGAATGATCACATTCAAAAGCTGAAGGATACTGCTGCTGCGATGCGTGATGTCGCATCAGCGACTAATGCTATGGCTACTGCTGAGGATAAGGCGAAGCGTGCGCAGGCAGCGCTGAACCAGTCGCAGGCTCGTAAGACCGAGGCTCAGGCTGAGAAGCTTCGTGCGCAGGCAACAGTGAAGCGTGAGGATAACGCTATCCCCTTGCAGCGTCAGAAGGGCCGGGACGAGCGGAACCTAGTGAAAGCGAAGGGCAATGAGGCTGCTCGTCTTGCCGAGATTCAGGCTGCCTCGCAGTTGCAGCAGGCCGAGGTGAAGCTTGCTGGTGTGACTGCTAGTGCTGAGGCGAAGCGTGAGGCTGCTGCTGTCGCTGCGTCTGCGCGTATTGCTGCTGCTCGTGAGGCTGAGGCTGGCCGTACGCAGCGTGCTGTGATCAAGGAGCAGGGTGCTGGTGAGCGCCAGGCGATGCGTATTAATGCATCTGCGGCGAAGGCTCAGCTCCGTGCGAACGAGCAGGCGATTGAGAACGTTCGTTATGCTGCTCGCGACACAGCGGTGTATTACGGGACGATTACGGCTGGCCTTGGCACGCTGGTGTCGGCTGCTGCGCAGGCTGGTATTGCTCAGGAGCGCGCGTTCGCCGACGTGAGGCGCACCGCACAGGGTACGACTAATGATTTGAACGAACTTCGTAAGGCGTATACGGATCTTTCGACGCAGAAGGTTGTGACGCCGTTTGCTGATCTGGCGAAGATCGCCACGCTGGGTGCACAGATGAACATTCCGACGAAGGACCTGAAGGACTTCACGACTGCTGTCGCTGAGTTCTCGACGGTGACGGAGATGGATGTTGAGGCTGCGACGACGGCGTTTGGTCGTTTCGGCCAGATGATGGGTGGCTTGCAGGAGTCCTCTAAGGGCGCGGGGGATGGGTATAAGATTCTTGCGAACCAGGTTGCTGACTTGGGTGCGAAGTCGGTTGCGACGGAGCCTGAGATTGCCAACATGATGGTGAGCATTGCCGCGCAGGGTAAGAGTGCTGGCTTTACTCAGAACCAGATTTTGGCCCTGTCGTCTACGTTGTCGTCGCTTGCTATTCCGAAGGAGTGGGCGCGCGGTTCGTTGCAGCGCATCTTCAACTCGATCAACGCGGCTGCTGCTGAGGGTGGCGACGCCATGCACACGTACGCGCGCGCTGTCGGCGTGACTGATGCTGAGTTCCAGAAGCTGTGGCGTGATGACCCGAACAAGGTGTTCCAGGGTATTTTGCAGAACCTTGCGGGCATCAGCGACAAGGTGCAGAAGGCTCAGGCTATTAAGGATTTGGGCTTTAAGAATGTGCGTGACGTGGAGCTGCTGTCGCGTATGTCGAACAGTGTTGGTTTGTATGTCGAGCAGTTGGAGGAGGCTGAGAAGGCGTCGAAGAATACGTCATTCATTGATGATTCGATGTCGATCATCACCGACACCATGTCGGCGAAGTTGCAGCAGTTCCAGAACGCTTTGCAGAATGCTGGTGCGGCCATGAACTCTAGTTTCATGGTGCCGATGAAGGCCATTGTTACTGTGGCGACTTTGGCTGTGAATGCTTTCGCTCAGCTGCCTAGGCCTATTCAGGCGTTCGTTGGTGCTTTGGCTGCTGTGGGTATTGCTCGCGTTGCTATGGTGGCGACGAAGGCTGCGCTAGTGTCGATGTCTGCAACGTACATTCAGACGCAGACTCGTGTTATGCAGGCGACGGGTCAGCAAACGTTGTCGTGGGGCGCGGTGTGGCAGGCTGTGAAGCAGGCTCAGGCCGGTGTCGTTGCGTATGACGGCGCATTGGCTGCGAATACGAGTACGGCGAATGCTGCTGCTGCTGCTAATCAGCGTCTTGCGGCGTCGGACTCGGCGGTGGCTGTCGCTGCTGGTAAGGCGGCTGCTGCGAAGGAGGCTCAGGCGGCGGCGTCTGCTGTTTCGACGGGCGCTCAGGTGGCTGCTGGTGCTGGCCAGGCTGTCGGCGCTTTGTCGAAGCTGTCTGCTGTCGGTTCTGGCCTGATGGCGATGTTTGGTGGGCCGTGGGGGTTGGCTATTACTGGTGCGATTACGGCGGCGTCTGTCGCTGCAACGTACCTTGGCGACTCGTTTACGGGGGCGTCGGAGAAGGCTGAGAATATGAAGGCCGCTGTCGGTGGCTCGTCGGCGATTCTGAAGGCTTTGGCTGAGGATACGAAGGAAGTTGGCTCTGGTGCTCAGACTTCTTTCGCTGAGTTGAACGCTACGATCCAGCAGAACGGCCAGACTCTCACCTCGAATGGTGAGGCACTTGGTTACTACGTGGATAAGTCCGGCCAGGTTGTTCAGACGACACATGCTCAGGCTGAGGCGTTCGGCTATTCGACGCTGAAGATCGGTGAGCATACGCAGGCACTTATTTCTGATGCCATTCAGGGTTCTGATTCGTTTAAGAACATGTCGAAGGATGTCAAGCAGGCGCTTGTTGACATGGGCTTCTCTTACGCGCAGTATATTAAGTTGGCAACTACGTCGGAGGCTGAGGGCGGCGGTAAGGCCGCTGCTGACGCGTACGTGGATGGGTACATTGCCCAGCTTGAGGCACGCAAGAATGAGATGATTGCTAAGCTCGATCCTGAGTCTCCCTCCTACGCGACTAAGCGTGCGGATATTGCTTCGCAGTTTGAGGGGCAGATCAGTGCCTTGAATGAGGTGAAGAGCCAGACTGAGGGTGTCGGTGGCGCTATGCGTGATGCCTTGAATGACGCTCAGCTTTTTGGCCAGGAGATGAGCGAGGCTGGCGACAGCTCTGAGGAGGCGTCGTTCAAGATTGGCGACGCTAAGAACGAGTTCAAGGATCTTGGTGAGGTTCTGCGCTCGGTGCTTGATGAAATGTTTTCGTCGACAGACGCGGCTGCTGCGCTCGACAGTGCGTTGCAGCAGGTGTATGAGTCGATGCAGACCAATGGTACGTCGATGGACCCGAATTCTGCTGAGGGTCAGGCGAACATTGCTGCTATTGAGGACTATTTCCAGGCGATGGGTAATGCTGCTGCAGCAGGCATCGAGGAGATGGGTCTGACTGGTGAGGAGGCGTACCAGTACGCTCAGCAGTCGATCCAGGACACGATTGACTACCTGTCGGCCCAGGGCTTCGACATGAGCGCGTTTGAGGCTCAGCGTGACACGATGGCCGCGATTATTGCCCAGCCGTATCAGTCGGGTGAGGTGGATCATTCGGCCACGGATGCGTCGTTGAGTGAGATGGTTGGTAATGCGGCGAACGCTGTGAACCAGGCTCAGGGTTTCTTGGGTAAGGTCCAGGCTATTTGGCAGTCGATTCAGGGCTACATGTCGCAGATTGGTGGTGCGAAGTCTCTGTCTGGCAAGGGGTCGTTCACTCTTGGCCAGAAGTCGAAGATCCGTACGCCTACGTTTGCCTTGCGTAACAACGGGGCCTCAGCGTTTAGTGGCGCGAATTTCCGTGCGAAGCCTCAGCGTTCGTCTGGTGGCGGCGGTGGTGGTGGCGGGCGTAGCCGTTCGCCGCGGTCTTCTGGCAGCGGTGGTGGCCATTCGCCGTCGTCACGTGCCCGTAAGGAGACGAAGACTGCTGCTGAGATCTTTGAGGACTTCCTGTCGAGGTTGAAGTCGGCTCTCGACAAGGCGCTGCAGTCGTGGTGGCGTTCGACGACAGCTCAGGACAATTACCACAAGGGCTTGAACTCGCTTCGTAAGGATGTTGAGAATACGACGAGCAAGATCAAGAATCTTCGTAAGGAGAATGAGAAGCTTGCGTCGGATATGCGTAGGGCTCAGCAGGAGTTGCATGATGCCGAGTTCTTCCATGCTGTCGCTGTGAAGTACGGCGACGAGGAGCGTATGCAGTCTACGCAGACTGACATCGATGAGGCGAAGCAGAAGATCAACGAGGGTCAGTCGAAGATTGCTGACAATGACAAGGAGATTTCGACTCTTCAGGCTGGCCAGTTTGCTTTGAAGGGTTACACGGAGGCGGCGATTGCTAACCGTGAGGCTTTGAAGAGTTTGCAGTCTCAGATGATTGGTCTGATTGAGGCTTATGCTGCTGCCGGCCATTCGACACAGGAGATTGAGGCGTATACGCAGTCGTTGAAGCAGCAGTTTATCTCTCAGGTGACTCAGCTGGGTTACAACCAGGGTGAGGTGACTGAGTTGGCTGGTGCGTTCGACAGCCTGACTGGGACGATTGGCCAGGTTCCTCGTGATGTTCGTGAGAACGTGACGGATAACGGGACTGTCGGTGCGACGCAGGGCGCTATTGATGGTATTCATGCTGATCCTGTGACTGTTCCGGTGCAGCCTTCGCAGTCTACGATTACTGTTCGGATGCGGGTTGTTCCTGACTTGAGTCAGGTTTTGACTGGTAAGCGTCATTGGGGTAAGGCGGGTCCTTGGGCTGATGGTTATCAGTTCTTTGACGGTGGTCTGATTCCATCTCAGGGTTTTGCTTCTGGTGGTTTGGTGCCGGGTCGGCCTCCGGCTAATCCGAATGCCGACAATCTGCTGGCTACAAATGGCAATGGGCTGTTTAGTGTGCGCAGTGGTGAGTATGTGATTAGTCAGCCTGCTGTCGATTTCTATGGTAAGGGTTTCATGAATGCTCTGAATACGATGCAGGTGCCCATGTTGTCTGGTGGTGGGTATTCTGCTGGTGCTGGTGATGGGCTTGTTACAATTAATCCAGCACAGTTTAATGAGCTTGTTCGGGCTGTTTCGACGACGGTCATGTTGAATGGCCGGGCTATTAGCAAGAATATCGACAGCAATAATGTGAGGAGTGGTAATCGTGGCGTTTATTAGGGGTTGTTCGACTCGTGAGGTTTATTTCGCGGTTGGGAAGTTTATGTCGTGGTTTCCGGCTCCGGATGAGTCCCCGACAGCAGATAGTGTGCAGTTCGGCAGTGATTCGACAACGTTACTGAATGGCTTTGCGTCGATTAATGGTTCTGTGTATGGTCATCGGAAGTATGAGCTGAATTGGTCGTACTTGAATCGTGCTCAGGCTGAGTTGTTTCGTCGTTTGTTTTTGAATCGCGGGGATGAGTGGGTGTCGTATGCTGATCCGTTCTCATTTAATAACATGCTGTCGCCTTTGATGGGTTTGCCTTATTTGCATGTTCATGCTGGTACTCCGTTCGCGTATAACGATTGGGGTAAGCAGGCTTTGTTTGTGTCGGATGGTGTTGATGAGAAGTCTCAGCATCCTACTGTTGTGTATAAGCCTGATTCTTTTGCTGTTAACAATCAGCTGGATCCTGTGTTTAATAAGCTGAATGCTCGTCAGGCATCTTTGGCGTTGAGTAAGATCGGGACGTATACGGAGCGTGTCGTTATTCCTGAGGGTTATTATGGGGCGTTTTTTGCATCGGGCTATGAGGATGGTAAGCAACCGTTTAGGTGGACGATTAGTCGTGTTGATGGCGGCACACCTGGCACTGTCATTACGAAGCTGAAGAATCAGGTTTTCAGTATGAGTGAGGGCTTGTGGGAGATTACGATGCGTCCTGGCCAGGATGGCCAGTTGTCGTGGTGTGGTCTTCGTATTACACCATATGATCCTGATCAGGTACTGGCTGGTCCTCCTGAATACGAGTTCTCGTATCCGGCTGGTGGTGGGAATATGAAGGTTGTTCCTGGGTCTGCTCGTCTTGTGACGGTTAATAATGCTCGTGGCCATTTTTCTGCTTCGGTCTCTTTGGAGGAGTGCTACTCATGGTGATGCGTGTCTTTGGGATCCCTGCTGGCCAGCTCACGAACTGGTCTGTGCAGGAGGATAGTGTGTCGCTGGATCGCGATCAGTCGTCTGGTGGCTTCTCTGAGTATTCGCTGGAGGGTGCTGGTGGTATTGAGCCTGCTCTTGTGGTGAACAAGGATGTCGTGCTTAGTGACTTGCGTTTTGGCCGTACTCATGCTGTCGCACGCGCATTGACGACAGGGCCGTGGTCGTGGTCTGTGACTTTGAATGATCCTTTTTATCTGCTGGATATTGAGGCGACGATTGAGCCTATGGTGTATGCGGAGCTGAAAAAGATTATTGCGAAGTTTTTTTGGACTGCTGGCATCATTGAAGCGCCGAAAATTTATGTGCAGAATTTCCATCCTAGTTCTGTCGCTGGAGGGTTTTTTACTATCCCTACCCCCGCTATGGATCATATCTATGATTTTCCTGGTGGTAAGGGTAATCTGTGGGCTGTCTTGAAGTCGTGGCTGTCGGCTAATGATCTTCAGATCACGTGGGTGTACGACACGGTTGTGGTGTTTAAGAATCATACGGTGTTGACTCGTCTTCAGGGTTACACGTCTGACTATAAGATTTCGTATGAGCAGTCTGAGCCGGTGTCGAGTATTGAGTGCACGTATCGTGAGTCGACTCTTTACAATCTGTTTAGTGGTGGTAATTCCGAGGCTGCTTATTGGATTGATGGTAAGCCTGTTTTTAATCCTTATGCGAAGAATATGCCTGCGCCTACTATTGTGCTGTATCCAAATTATGATCCGAATAAGTCTTATCTGGAGGCTTTGAGGGATCTTGAGGTGCTTTCTGTTGATGCTGGTGAGACGAAGGAATTTGTTCTTGAAGTTCCTGTTCACGTGAAGCGTATTGCTTCGCAGCCTGTTTGTGTAATGCCCTACGATTATCCCAGTGGCGCCCGCTCGGTGTTTTTTGGGAAGCTGGGTGTGGTTCCTGGGCCGAAGGAGTTTGGTAAGAGCTACTATGTTGTTGTCGGTAAGGATAATAAGCCTATTACCCCTGCGCAATGGAACGCTGAGGGTGGCAGCGTGTTTGTCGAGGTGGGGGATGAGCCTAATCAGATTAAGGTGACTGTGACGGGCATGCTGAATAAGCGTCTTGCACCGTACCGTTTGGCTGAATCAGATGGCCAGAATGATTATTCGTTCTTGCGTATTTGTGGTGAGGGTTATCCATATGTCGAGAAGACTATCACGTTCTATACGGGCTATCCTCGTAAGACTGACCCTTTGAAGATCAGTAGTCCTTATATCGACACGGTGGATAAGGCGTATGCAGCGTGTGTGTATGCTGCTCAGTCTGCTTTGGGGACGAAGACGAGTCTCGAATGGTCTGGTATGACGCCGTTGAACGAGGCTTACACGGATGTCACGTATGACTTTGAGCGCGAGCCTGTGACTGCGGCTGATGTGACTGCCTTTACGGATGCGCCGTTGCCTGAGAAGGCTACTGAGAAGTGGCCTGAGGGTACGACGATGAAGAAGATTATGGATGACTTGTTGAAGTTTACTGCGAATAAGCCTGTGACGGATAAGCCTCAGGTGTTTGGTCGTATGGCGGGGACGTGCGCGTTGTTCGACAGGGCTGTGTGGCAAATCAGCAGTGTCGAGTATGGTGAGTCAGGCGCGAACGTGACCGCTGAGCCGTATACGTCGGTGTGGGACTTGGCTTACCTGTTTGATATGCCTCGTGTCGCTGACTTGCCGACACCTCCGGGGGTTACTCTTGGTCAGTTGTCGCTGCGGGGCTTTGAGCATCGTGAGGCGCAGTCTGCTTAAGATGTGAAGGAGGGGGCAACACCGCAGCCGGTGTTGCCCCTTCCTTGTGTGTTATGCGCCTAGGATTCCTGCAAAGTAAGACTGGCCAGTGGGTGTGACGAGGAGCCATCGGCAGAACTTGTTGGGGCCCATGGTAGGGATAGTGTTCGACAGGATCTTGCCGAAGGCGCTGGGTGTGAGGTCTCCTTCTGCTGTTTCGATGGCTTTGCCGAGGGCTGCGACAGGGCGCTGGGCTTCGATTTCTGCTTCTGGCTTGTCGCTGCGGATGATGACTTCGTAGAGACCTGCCTCATTGACGACATTCGTCTGGCGTAGGCGCCCCAGATTGTCGGTTACGTCCGCCGGGCGGACGCAATCTCCATCCAGGCGCCGCAGATATCATTGAGGACAAACCAGGGTTCGCCTTGATCGTCTGTCATGACGCGGATGTCGTTGCCGAGGTGGTTGAAGATGGTGATGTCGTTCGTTAGTTGTTCTCCTTTGTAGAGTTGTTGCTGGGGTGGCGTTTCATGGAAACGTACCTGCGACCAGAGCCGGGGCGGTTGTTCATCCAGTACTTGACCGTGTCGATGCTCCAGCCGGGGCGTTTACCCTTGCCTGTAATGTAGTAGATCTCGGGGGCGGGCAGCATGCCCTTGAGGAAGTAGCCTTGGATCGTGCTGTCCGTGAGGCCAACGTGCTTGGCGAAGGCGCTGACGCCGAGGTACTCGGGTGTCATTGGATTTCCTTTCTGTTGTTTCCTTCTGACATGAATAAGAGTACACGATCCTCGTGCGTGAATGCAAGCTATTAGAAAGTGACTCTCGCCATACTGGTATACTAAGGGTTATGAAACACAACCTCCCCACCCCATCACAACCATGGGGCAACGACATCAACAAACGCCTCGCATCAGTAGAAAACGACCTCATGCTGATCCGCTCCACAGCCAACAACGCAGCACAGAGTGTCACTAGCCTAGTATCAGACCGAGCCACCAACGGCATCGCCAAACCCTTCTACGACGAAGTAGGCGTCTCTTCTCCCGGCCGAGGCCGAGGCGTCGGCGTCGACGAAGACATCTGGTACCGCTCCATCCCGTGGGCAGACTCCGGCCTGTTCATGCAGCTAGCCATCTCCGGCTATTTGAGGATCCCTCTGAGTCTCAAACTCTACGCCGGCTACAAATACCCTGTCGATGTCTCTGTCGGCGTACGCGGCGCCCGCGCCGAGGACTCCCGCTACCTGCGGAGCTTCCTGTCGTATGAGCCGACAGGTGACGAAGGCCGAGCCATGATGGTAGCCCACATCAACTACAACACCGTCATCGATTACGAGCATTACAAGAATGGTATTGTGGTCGTGAACATGAGTAATTCCAGTGTCCATCCAGAATGGGTATACAACTGGGATTCGACAGCACTACTATCCCTGCAAATCGCAGGAGTGAGGTACTAACATGCCAGTCAACCCCCAAGGAATCTGGACCTACTCCGACAGCGACATCGTACAGTCCTGGCCAGCCTTCATGAATCTAGGCTTCAACACAGTGTCGGATGTCATTAAAGGCCTCCAGCAGAACCGTGTCCTCATCGCCAAGAATACTAACGACCAGCGTGACAAGCTTGCTGTTATCAACAAGGCCTCTGTCGGCTCCTACGATGTGCTCATCTACCGCTCCGACATCAACGAGATGTACCTCGCGACGAACACCGGCGTGAAGAAAATCTGGGGTGGCGCACCTGAGATTAAGTACATCAACGACAACGAAGCCTTCTCAAAGTGGTACCGCTACACTCAGCACGGCGCAGGCGCTATCATCAGCCGCAATGTGTCGATCCCCAGCCAAGGCCTATGGCTGTTCTCCAACTGCATCACGCTAGATAACAACGACAGTTCCAAGGACACGAACGTTGATGTCTTCCAAGCCATCGGCGACGGCATCTTCTACAATGTCGGTACGACGAACACCTACAATCATTCTGAGGGCGTGCTGTCGTTCCGTATGGCGACAATGGCCTACTACGCTGCTGGCCCTCGTAGCGTCCCGGTGCAGGTGAAGATCAGCTGTAGCCCCGTCAACAACATCGGTTGGGGCGGCCTGTGCGTCGGGGCATCGAAGATCGGATAAGTGTGCTATACTAAGCAACGACAGTTGTTCACCTTTCTGTGGATGCTGCCGGGTGGATTGGGTACAAGAAACCCCCTGACTAGTTCTCCTTTCCTAGTCAGGGGGTTTTCTTTATCTAGGCCAGCCGGCATCTAGTGTCCACTTATGTCGCATCTCGTGCACGAGGTAGTACACCAGGTGTCGGAACGCATCACGGACATCGTTGGCGTCCTTGTAATTCACGTCCTTGCCCGTGAGCCACCATCCCAGGTTTTTTAGCACGGCGTCCTTGACAAGCCCCTTAGCCTGTGCTGGGGTCTGGTAGTGGATGTCATCGACAAGCCAGTCCAACACGGCGTTCACCTTCACGGGTGTGAGGTCAGCACTAAACTTGTTGCCGGGCCGCAGGTCGAACTGCTCAGCAACGACAGTAGCATCAGGGTACTGGTCAAGGTATCGCTTGATGAGTTCCACTGTCTGCGTGTGTGTCGAACAGATGAACTGATCGAAGTGCAGGATCTCTACCTCTTCTTCTATCGCGGCAACGACAATCCCTGTGTTGACACCAGGATCAATCGCGATGACGGTTTTCATTTTTCTCCTCCCAATTATCATTCAGAATTTCATACTTCGTCTCGCACAGCCTGTTTCTGTCAGCCGGTGTCGTTCCACCAAAGACCCCCGATCGGTAACGTTTGCCATCGACAGGTACGTCTTCGAGTGCAAGGCAGTCTTGAAGACACAGTTCTTTGACTGGACACTGTGAGCAGCAGACCTTTAAGACCTGATAGTAGAATCCTGAGTCGAAGAAAAGCTCGACAGGTACTCCGACACAAGGTGCTTGCTCGTAGGCGTGGATGTTGATCATACTTCCTCCCAGTTGTTGCCAACCTCTGCTTCTGCCACGAATGGCACGCGGTTGAAGACGAGTGTTGCTGCTTTAGACATTTCGCGCTCCATCATGCGTGAGCATTCTTCGACAGTTTCTTCAGGACATTCGACATAGGTTGCGTCATGAACAAGGCCGATCAGTTTAGCGCCATAATGTCCTACCTGTTCGTTGATCTTGATTGCTGCGTTCAAACAGATGTCATTCGCAGTGGATTGTGGGACAAAGGCTAGGGCTTCGTTCTGTGTCGAGGCGTAGTCGGCGTCAGCCACAAAGAGGGGGTTGTATGTCATGCCGAACTTGGTCCGACGCATATAGTTTTCTTCCTTCCGCCCGACACTGCGCCGTACTTTCTGCTGCCAGTCTCTAAGCCCTGCGTAGGAACCCATGTACTGATCGTAGACATATTGTGCGCTGTCGATGGGCATTTCCAGAGCCGTTGCAATGGCCGGGACACCACGACCGTAGTTCGAGTTGCCCGTAACGATTATCGAACCGTTCTCGTCCTGAGTCACCCATGTTCCGTAGTCGGTGGTGGGGCACCACACGTCACAGGAACCAGCGTCTTTGACAACTAGCTTTTGAGCTGTAACAAAGGGCTTCTTACGAAGACGGTACTTACTTATACCGCCCTCTTTGTACTCAGATGATGTCACATACTTCCCACACAGTGATGCAGCGAGGCGATATGCGTCAGCAGTGTAACCGTGCTTTTGTGTAACAACCCACGTGCCGTTGCTAAAGTGACCTTCAGCCTTGTTGAAGATGTCTACGAACATTTCAATATGTCGAGCATTAAGGGTCAGAACCCATTGGCAGAGGTTTTCTTTTTCGTCACCAATACCAGACTTGTCCCACACACGACGAGCATCTTCAGCGTGAACACGCCAGGTGTAAGCGGTTTCGTAGTTAACGCCGGGTCGAGTGTCAACTGAATGACTGAAGTTAGTCATCAGCTTCTTGATCTCTTCGACATACTGGGGCTTTGCCTGCATGATGTGCATCAAGATGCCCCTAATCTCATGATTAGTCTTTGAGTGGTGGAGATAACCATCTGAAACAACCCATGAAATAAGTTGCACTTCTTCATCTGTGTAACCGTCGTCGTGGTTCGACGTGTAGGGGTATGCGAGCATGATAATATCATCGTGCTTAATGTCCCTGGCTTCTACAAGTTTGATTGTATCCTCCTTTCCTCGCTTTCGCTTAGCTACAATCCACTTATGGTTAGCTGTAGTTGTTACATTGAAACCGCGAGTCGAGTATGAATTCACAGGTGCATCACTGTAACGGTTGATTCTACGGAGTGGTGTCTTCACGAGCTGACCGGTTACCGTGTCTGCTGCATAGACAAGTTCACCCTCAATAAGATCATCTACAGACTTCCATCCTTCAGCAGTCAGGATAGGGTAGTTCAGCGGAACGCAACCGTACACCACACTCTTTACCAGTGCGCGCTTATTCTTAGCAGTCTTTGGATGTTCATGCTTAAATGCCTCGTATGCTTCGATGGTTGGATAATCGTCTGGCCAAATCTTCGTCATCAGATCATCGAAGAAATCTGGTGCACCTGGCTGGAAGGCTGCAATCATGGCCTTGTCATCCGCAAGCTCAGCGACAGTACGTAGCTCTGCCTGAGAATAGTCACACGAGATGATCTTGCACCCAGGCGCAGCGACAAGGGCACGCTTGATACCACTGTCGCGTCCCATCGTCTGAATCGCCGGCCCCTTCGCGGACAGACGACCAGTCTTTGCACCATGAGGAAGGTAATACGGATGAATGCGCTTATCCTCCCCACGCTTACGACGCACATTCGCAATGAAGCTTCCAATCACCTTCGCTGCATAACGGTAAGCAAGGAGAGCGTCGATGAACTCAGGCTCCTTATCAGCGCGCTTCAACTTCTTCAGGTGCTTTGCGTCGAATGACGGGGACGATACACCCTTAGATGCGAAATACTCAGCTATCTGCTTAGGCGACTGAGGGTTGAAGTCTCCCCCCGCAAGCTTCTTCAAGATGACGAGGTGCTCATCGCACTGGCGCTTGTACTTCTCTTCCAACTCGTCAAGAGCTGTGAACGACACAGCCACGCCGTTCATCTGAATGTCATGCAGCACACGTGTCACACGCATACGGTGCTTGTAGAAGTCAGGTGCCTTATCAACCATCTGCTTGAAGTACTTGTACAGCTCATATGTCCAGTATGCATCATAGCAGTTTGAGACGACTATTCCCGATACAGTGAAACGATGTCTGGGTCCGGCGTTGATGATGTCATAGACCTTGGCTGTTTTTTGACTGGCTTGGTTATCGCCTCCTGCACCGACATTCCTTTCTGTAGCCTGCGCACCAGCCCCCAGTACCCCAGTTGAAAGTCTGGGTTGTCTGTTTTTACGAGATGCCACAAATGCATTTGTAGGACATTTTGCCCCATGTACTGCACATACACGTTGTCCGTGCGGTTCATCATGTTTCTTCTGGGTGATACAAGCCTCAGATTTCCCGGTTCGTAATGCCCATGCGTGTCGATCCTGTCGAATTGCAACCCCCTGTAGTCTGACATCGGTAGGTTGGTTAGCACCCATGAAATGAAATGATCCATCGACTTGAATCGCATCTCCACTCCACGGTCCCCGTGGGCTTTCGCTGTAGGATTCCCTGGAGTACAGCGCTGCACCATTGCGTGATATCTGTCGCGCAGCACGTGTACCCGCCTGTCCCTGCCCCATCTGTCCCGGTGTTGGCAGTTGCACCCTTTCTTGGTGCCCTTGTACAGTAGTGAGTTTCGCCGCTTCCAGAATGTCTTTCCGCATAGTGTGCAGTGAACTTCCAGTAGAATATGCGGACGCTCGCGCTTCATCTTCCCAGTTAGACACAGGTAGGGTTTGAGGTACTGCCCCATTTCCTCCAATAGCCGGTCGTCTAATTCCAGCTTGTATGCTCTGTGCACAGACATAATCCCCCTCGTCCGTAAGAATCAAATGCTCTGGCGTAACCACCAGATTGTCCAGGTTTACCACGAGCTGTGTACCTTTGTACACAACACCCTCATGATGCACCCACTCAACACCATCCCAGACCCTATCCGTGAGTTGAACGTCCTCGATAGGAACAAGCCCACGATCTGTAAGCACAGGAGAGCCTTCCGCAATACAGTTGTACTTATACAGCTTATCCCGTGGAATGTTCTCGAAGTATGCACCATGCTTCAAGTAGGACTTCGCATCCGAATCCCAGTCAGCAGCACGCAACCAACGACGAGCCAGAGGCTTCAGGCCATGCTCACCCGCCAGGTTGTCGAGCACGAAGTGCATCAGCAGCGTGTCCTCATGGTGATACACATTGATGCCAAGCCTCTTCGACAGGTAAGGCATGTCGAACGTGCCATTATGGCAGACGACAATGCAGTCCCGACACAGGCGCTCAATCAGCTCAGCAGACTCGGGAGTCTCAGCAAGCTCCTCGGGGATCACAACACCGAACTTCCCATTCCACAAGGCAATCGACAGAATGCGACCAGCCGCGAATGTGTCGTTGTCGATGTCACCAGCGGACTCGATGTCGAGAGCAATGACGCCCCCCTTCTTGAAGGAGACGTCCTGGCCCTCCCAGATCACCCAATCCTTACCGAGTTCCAGGCCAGGATCGATAGGCCCAAGGTAGCCGTACTGAAGCGCCTGAGCAAGGAACAGGATTGCTTGCGGATTGGTGACGATCTGCTTAGGCGAGAGCGTCTTGTATGCGTCGCCCTTATAGCCCTTCACAGTGCCGAGCGTGATCCTGATGTCCTCGGCCTGTGGATCATCAACGACTTCGATAGGCGTGCCAGCAGGAAGACCTGAGACAGTCCTAGCCCTCTTTAGCAGAACTGTGACAAGCACAGGCAGCTTGTCTACGCTATTAGTCAGAATCTTCATACCTGGCCTCCTATGTATTTGATGAAACGATCACTATTCTTTTTTCCTTGAATAACTTCCTGGACGACACCACGTGCCTGAGCATACGTGATGATTTCTTTCAGCTCCTTCATTCCGTTGATTTCCGACTGGAACTTCAGAAGAATCTTCGGGATTGGCACGAGGCCATTATCCGAGCGAGCAATGAAGCTGATGAACTTATCCACCTTGTTGCTGAAGTTGGAGTTCTTGACGTGGTGAATAAACACCTCGTTCGACGCCATCCAGATGGGTGCTAAGGCAATGGCCTTGAGCATGTGTCGCATCGTGACAACGACACCACCATGAGCGTTAGGGCCGTTGTACATGGCAAGCAGGGCAGCGATACGCAAGACAGAGAATGTCATACGCTCGGTGCCAGGGAACAGCTCACGGCTACTCAAGGCGTGCTGAGCAGCCATTATCTTGGCTTCCTCAGAGAACTCGATCCAGCGATCAAACACGCCCGGCTCAAACTCGACAGGGATACGGACTTCCTCGTGTGCTAGGGACCTGGACTGGCGTGCGCTGAAGTGTGTGTCGAACTTAGTCGTTGCCTTGATGAGGTTCGACAACATGAAGTCACGCTGCTTGTCGGCAATCTTACCTGTCGAATGGCTAACAGCCTCAAGCTTCACATCCTGTGAGGACGTGATGTAGTGGTCCCGTTCATCGACAACAACGAGGCAGCGCGGCGTAAAGCCAGACTCAACTCGTTCTCTCGTCAGGTGCTTCGCGGACTGATCAAGAATACCTGTCCCGTAAAATGTCATGTAGTACGGTGTCGCTGTCTGGTACGCGACCTTGCCGCCCTTATCCTTACGTGCGACAGCGGGGATATACCCGTCGTAGCTCTTGGTGAGGAATGGCATCATGGAGGACATGTAGCTGCCCCTTTGTGCAGCGTGTGCGAAAAAATCCTGCACCTCGTCGATTGCGTACAGGCCAGACTCCTTCGGCTTGGTACGAAGGTATGCCGACAGGGCCTCACCTGTTGAATCCTCCGGTGAAATGAAAGCGTCTGTTCCCTTACCAACACCGACAGCAACATCACGCATAATGCCTTCTGCGAGGCGCAGTGATGTTGACTTGCGGGACTGGGTGGTGCGTCCTAGTACCAGGAAGTACAGGTTCAATGGCATCCGTTGGACGTTAATGGGCAGGAAAGCATACTTCGCAAACACTGAGGAGAGGATGGCGAGAGCGCCCGCATAGTGGAATTGCTTGGGGGCCATTGCTGACTTCGTTGCAGCCCACACAGCGAACTGATCGACGAAGAGACCCATCGGTTCCTGCTCGTTCTCATGCAGGAAGTCCACATTCTGAAGGGTTAGCTCCCGTGCTTCACTGAGAAGATACGAGGAGCCGGCCTTGGTAGTAGCTTCCAGCTCCTTCTCAGATGGCCCGTTGTGCTGTACCTTCCATCGGGCATGATCCCGGTTGATCTGCTTCCACAGGTAGCCATCGCCACGTCCATCCATAGCGAACTTGTTGAATTCCGTCCCGCGCACGACGGCGAAGGCTTCGACAATTGAGCAACCCTCCTCCCAGAGTGCACATTCGAGGTGATACATTTTCGAGGAGCGGTCTTCCTCGTCAATGAACATGTCATCCGTCGCAAGGTCTGTAATGTACGAGCGGTTGACCATGCCGAGGACTTCGTACATGGTGGGGATGTCAGTGGGGAAGTCTTCTTCCTCGATGCCCATTCGCTCGACAGGGGGATACTCGGCTGCGAACTCAGCAGCAGTGATCTTCTCATCGCTGACCGTGAGTGTGATTTCCCACGGGTCCACTCGCTTGCAGTTGTGCGTGAACGGGACCCTGAGCTTCTTCGACAGGGGCCAGCCACGGTCCATGCCGTCGTTGCGGTGATCCTCATAGAGTGCTCGCGAGAGGGCTTCCAGCATGTCATTCGACAAGTCCTCGGCGTCATCAAGCAACCAGTATCCCTGCCAGTGCTTCTCACTGGTCTGAACAAGGATGGAAGGCTGAATCCTCAGCTTGTCAATAGGGCAGTCGTCCCCATCTGACCATACGCACGCAGCGCGGATGACGTTATCCTTGGCCGCGTGGCGGGTGTTCGATAGGGCCGGGGGCTTCGTGTACAGGAAAGGCGAGTAGTACACATCAAGGTCGGCATGTGCCTTGGTGTAAGCCACCATCTTGTCGAGTTGTGCAGGCAGGTTGAACCAGCGGAAGTTTGTGAGGCCTCCCATCGGACCCTTGAGAATAATAGGCGTCCAGCCTTCGCCGTCCGGGAAGACTGCCCGGAAGAAATCTGTGAGGTTCATGCCTCTCCTTTCGTATCTGCCTATTGTAAGACGAGGCTGCACCTCTTGTCGAAGTGCAGCCCCGTCTAGTTAGTTGATGGTCAGAGTTCGATCTTGGAAGCCTTAGACTTCTTCGGCTTCACATCATCCCATTCGACCTTCTTGATATTGTTGCGCTTGCGGGTCTCACCGTTGTACTCGGACTCCTCGACATCAACGGTGATCGTCGCCGTCTTGCCAACGATGTCAATAGCAACCTGGTAGTAGTAGTCGGTGGTGCGTTCCGTGCGCTCGGTAGGCCAGGGATTACCCGACGCAGTACAGAACTTAGGGAGGTCCCAGTGCAGACCATTCTTAGTGGTCATGACCAGCCAGTAACGAATCTGGCGCGCCGCGTGCTCGCCTTCTGCGACCACGAAATCGACCGTGTACATGGGGTTGCCCTTCTTGGACTCTCCCAGCTCACAAGCATCAACGGTCACTTTGTACTGGCCCTTGGGCAGAGGTTCGAAAGACATGGACTCGGCAACGTCCAGGCTCATCAGTGCATTGAAATCAATCATTGTTGTTCTCCTTCATGTAGTTGTTGATAGTTTCAGGCAGCCACCCGTAGGTGACTAGCTTGTTGTGTCGAATGATGGCATCAGGCTGTGGAAAACCTTTAGCATTCTCACGGATACGATACAGGATCGTCGTACGGTTGATGGCAGTCTTTTCAATCACGTCAGTGATCGACAGGTACTCAGTCGCCATCCTTCGCCTCCATATCGTAATGCTCATGAACCCAGTGGATAATCTTCGACATGGTTGGGTTTCCAATCATCGGGGGCATGTTGTCGAAGCGTGTCTTAGTCAGGATACTAGACGACGACTTGACGTTCAAGACGACAACAAGGTTCTCTTCCTCATTGTCTCCCACGTCCTCCCAAGTCATACGACCAATCAGGTCGAAGATGGAAGGAAGCTTCTTGAAGCTCTTCTTACCTTCGAAGTCAGGTGCGATCTGGGAGAGGCGTTCCGTCTCCACAATTTCGCGTGACTCATGGGTGATACAGATGATATTCAGAGACATATCGAAGGCGATCATGTTCACAAGGTCCAGTACCTTGTCGTATGCCGCCGCCCACATCGCAAAGGTATCCTTCGGATTGATCGCTGTGAAGTGGAGTTTAATAAGCTCCTGAAGTCGGTCAACTGTGTCAATAATAACCGTCTTGAAGGGCTTATCCTTGGCCTCACCAATCTTGACGAGCAGGTCTGCGAACTCCTTGTACGTCGCGGGCTGCACAACGAGCATGTTGTCCAGGTTGCCATACTTAGCAGCGGGGGCAGTGCCCCGCTCCAAGTCAACGTACAGAACGGGACTAAGCTCTTCGACAGTACTGGCTGTCGAAGCAAGCGAAGTCTTCCCCGTACCTGAAGGCCCATAGAGTAGAATCTTCAGCTTAGGAACATCCTTGCGGGGGTCTGAAACCTCAATGTTGAGGCCTGTCAGGAAGCTATCAAACTTTCCCATGTGTTCTCCTTTCTTCTCTACCGCTTGAAAGCGCAGTAGTAACAGCCGGGATGGCTGTCGAGTTCTCCAATGTTGTCCCGATTTTTAACAGCCCACTGGAAGATTTGGTTAGCCCGTTCGAGAACTGCGTGAGCTGCTGCCCTGTCGTACTTGAAGCATAGCTCATGGCTGGCCTGTAGGACACTCTCGATGGTGCAATCCCTCGGGAAGAGGACAAGCGAGCAGTGGTTCACCTCGTGCCCACTGTTTTCCATACCCAGCCCGTACAACATCATTTGATAGTAGTACTTTTTGAGTTGCAGTTCTGTTCGTGAGTCAGAGTAGAACTCTGGCTCTTGCTGCTCGTTAAAGAAGGTTGCTGACGAGAAGGCTTTGATCTTCTTTTTCGACAGAACCTTGTAGTCAACGACATGGCCTGTCGCTGTGTCGAAGCCATCACATGTGCCAGCGATTTCACCATAGCCCTTGATGGAACCAACGTGAACACGGGTTTCCTTCAGGTAGTCATCTAAGCCAATGACATTCTCTAGGTAGAGGTGGAAGGCCGTGCCGATCATAGGAGCAAGCGGGTGATTGTTGTCTTCCTCGTGGATGCCGAGTAGCTTCTCTGCAAGGCAACGCTCACAAAGATCTCCCAACTCAGACGGGCCGACCTTGCGCTGTCGGTCACGCTCAGAGGGTTTCATCAGCTCGCGGATCAGGGCATCGTAGATGTCACTCATTGGCTTCCCACTTTTTGTAGAACTCTTCAGACATTACATGGAGGTTCCATGCGTACTGATGAAGGTCATCCACTGGTGACTCGACGAGAACCAGAAAGTCTCCCGCCTTGACTGCCTTCCACATTTCCCGTGTACCAAAGATAGGTACCGTCGCCATGTGCCGCATGATCTTATCGGAGCCAGTCTTTACCTCCCATCCCGTCTTCTTCAGTTTGTTGATATCAATGCTGTTCCACAGGAAATCGGGTGGAACCTGTAGGACAAGCCTATTCTTCGACACGGTGTACTCTTTTCGACAGTTTTTTCAGTAGGTTTGTTGCGTCACTAGAATTTCGGTAGTCATCAAAGTAGACAACCTCGACGATTTCAGGGCACGAGGCGATCAGATGCGCGCACCCCGGACAAGGGTAGTGAGTAACATAAAGTGTGTACTCACTATCATGTTCGCGCATCTTAAGGATGGCGTTCCGTTCCGCGTGCACAGTGTTCACACAGTGGTCGTCGACAATGCGGTGACCTCCTGTGTCGCACGGCTCAAGGCCGGAAGGAGTCTCGTTGAACGCCTTCGACACTACCTGCCCTGTTGCACGGTCAACGATCACGCACCCGACATGGGCGCGGTCACAGCGGGACTTAGCGGCCTCATCGCGAGCGGCCTTAATGTATTCCCTCATCGAGAAAGAATCCCCCGCTGCTCAGGGGTAAGGGATTGTGCCCATGCAAGAATCTTCCGCGCATAGTCCGTCAGTGCGCCGCTGTCTGTGAGTAGGCCAGGCCCTGACTTCTTCTGATGGTCGACGAACGCAAACCTGTCCCCCGACATGTAGCGCAGCAGACGGCACAGGATGGAGTTACGTCCCACGATATAGTTGCCGTCATCATCCTGGGTGAGTGCGAGAAGTGTGCTCCCGTTCAGCCGGTCGGTGTAGTAGTTTTCGCCAACGTTAAGGTCTTCGTTGTAGAAGCCGCATTCTCCCGCTGTGGGGTCTGACCACATGATCGACAGGTCAATAGGTTGTGCCTTCTTGATGTCAATATGTGCTGAGACCATCTCACGTGCGTTGCACTTCAGGTCGTTAGTGGTGGGCACGGTGAAGACCTTGTTGTCGAACGGATCGACAACGAGCATTTCGTCTTCGCCGCTCCACCACTGAGCGCATACCAGTCCCCTGTCGTTGATAAGCGCCAGCCGCCCGTTAGGCAGCTTGCCGGCACCCATGGTTGCGCCGCTGGGCATAGTGATTAGCCCATCCTTGATGTCGAGGTAGTGTCGCTTGACGTAACGAGTGGGCAGATTCTCCCAACCGAAACCGAGTGGGGGTGCGTAGATGTCACGAATTGTAACTGGCAACTGGTTCTCCTTCTTCGTAATAGTGAATCTCGATAATTGGAGTGTGTGTTTGAGTCACGTGCTTTAGCTTGTCGTTAATATAATAGCGCACGTTGTTGAAGTAGAACGACACTGTTCGTGATGTGAATAGCTGCTCATCACCGTTGTGTGTGTAGTACAGGTGGGTGTCGGTGCTATCGACAAATGCTGGGTAGTCCCCTCTTTCGAGTGTTTCCAGGTTGACGTAGGTCTTCCAGCTTGGGTTAAGCACGTGAATGCGGATGGTGCTCCCATCTGTGAACTGTAGGTAAGCGTCTTTGTCTTCAAGCCAGTATTCTTTTACTGCCTTCTTCATGAGCTTGCCGACAGTCTTGTGTTTAACAGCAATGATCTTCATGGCTCAGTCTTCCTGCTTGTTCGCCCAGTGTACCATGAGCCACACTGCAATCAGGGCGGCTCCCACGAGGATAAGGGCCACAGCGATCAGTGCCATATAAGCCGCGAAGGCGTACACCACCCACATAAAGTAAGGCGGGTACCAGACTCCTGTGATCGTGAAAGCGAAACAGAACAGCAGTGGGATGAAACGGCCCTTAGACTTCTTCTCCCAGCTTGCGTCCAGCTTGCTAACATCATCGTTGTAGTAATCGTACATGTTTGTTCTCCTTTGGTTGATTTGTTATTCTCTGTTGTTGTGAATAAGCCAAAGACAGTGTCCCACTTCGGCAGCAGCATCAATTTCTGCGAGAAACTCCAATGGTGTGAATGTCTCACCAAATCCATTCATCCAGTACCCACCATCATGTAATGCGCCCTCTTTAATGCAAAAGATGTAACACTTGTGTGCGAGCCTCACGACAGTACCCCGCTGCATCAGCGTTAGGTATTCTGTATCGGTGGTGAACCCAGCATCAGTACCGACAAAGACTGGCAAGATTGTGTTATCAATCTTCTTATATAACTCCCGGCTATCATCGTACAGGTCATCCCAATTCATTGTTTTTCTCCTTTCAATCGTAGTTAAAAGATTACTGCAATAAGCCAGTAGTAATAACATTGACAAGCGCCATCAAGCTAATCGTACCAGCCACGAAACTGGGTATAGCAAAAAGGATAACAGCGGCTAGACGATCTTGTGAACGCTTACAAAAGTAGCGGCCAGCAGTGAACATGACCACTGTGATAGTGCCTAGAATCATGATCAAAATCACGAGTGCTAAGATAGCGTTAGCCATTTCCATTACTTTATCCCTTCAATTGTGTTGTTTTCAGATAAGGCCGGATGCCTTGAGCTTGTCGAATCGTTCCTGTAGGCGTCCCAGAACACGGTCATCCACCGTGTCGATAGCTTGAATCAGGAAGCGGTTGACAGCCGTCTTTTGCCCCTGTCGATTAAGGCGTCCAGTCGCCTGTTCGTTAATGACCAAGCTGTTCGACTGACTCAGCCAAATTTCCGTATGACACACGTCTTGGAGTCCATCGACACCCTCACTCATAGCCTCATGCTGAGCGACAATGACACGGACTGTCCCGTCAATCATGGCGTGGAAGTCACCACGGGACTTACCAGACACCTCAATGCATGAGATACCGGCTTTGCGCAAACGGTGCAACACTGCCTTGATGAACTTCTGGGAGTGTACCCACACAACGACAGGTTCATTCTCGGGAAGATCAGCAATGATGTCCGTCATCGCGTCTAGCTTTGAGGACTTACAGTCTTCCTTGTAATCAACAGCCCCATCTTCGTTAAATGATGGGACTCCCAGTGTCATCTGTCGAAGCCTCAGGTCAAGCTCCACGGGAATACTCAACGCAAGTGGGTTGTCTCCCAGGAATGTCAACGCCTTTTCTTCCAGGTCGTTGTACATCTTGCGTTGCGTGCGAGACAATTCCACTTCGACACGGTGAATAATCACGCCGGGTAGCTCCGGGTTTGCCTCAGCCTGAGACACCTCATGGTACGAGGGCGCACCACGGCGCACCATGCCGGGGTGTTTCTCGCTTGTGTAGCTCTTCCCGAAAGAGCTAAAGGCATTGAACTCTTCCGTGAAAAACTTGGCACAGAAGTCCCAGTAGCCGCCATAGTGGTTAGGCCACAGGAACTTGAGGGCTGCCCAGATGTTGCAGGGCTTATTCCCTGCCGGTGTCGCACTCAAGGCGAGCCGGTATTTGGCTTGAATGTTTCGTGCGACAGCGAAGTTCAGGGAAGAATGGTTGCACGCGCGGTGCCATTCGTCGGCAATGAGCATGCCGAACTCAACACCGTAGAATGGCTTGCTCACGGCTTTGTAGACCATCTTCTTAGCCTTGCCGTCCCAGCGCTTTTCCTTGTTACGTGAGCGCATTAGCTCCCAGGTAATAAAGTAGACACCTGGTTTGTGGGCTTCAAGGTTGTCCCATACTCGCAGGGCAGCCTTAGTTTTCTTCCCAGACAAGGTGACCATATCAAGGCTCGCGAGCATTTTCCAGTGCTTGCGCCATCCTGACTCAGTGCGGACAGGGGCAACCACGAGGATGATTTGATCCTTGATTGTATCCCCGAATGCGTTTATGGCATTCCACACCGACACAGCGGTCTTGCCTGTCCCGAGGCCCGCGCCTACCAGTCCCGTGAAAGGCGTCTTAGAGTTTGCTAGCCCTTCCAATACTCGGGACTGGTAGGAACGGGGGGTGAATGTCATCTACTTAATCCTCCATTGTGTAATCTGGGATACGCTTTCTAGGCCATCATAGATCAGTGCGTTGAGAACAACCTGCAAGGGCAGTTCATCAAATGCTTCCTGAACAAGACTGTTCATTTCCTCGTTCTCATACCGGATAGGCCCGAAAAAGCCATTCTTCCCAATGTATGCTTTGATACACAGGTCCTCGTTATAGAGTTCGACAGTGATCTGAAAGTCGTTGGCATTAAGCGTGTCAATAAGTTCCTGGTCCCACTTGACCGCAAGCTTGTGAATGGTATCGCGCACTGTCTTAGCACACGCAATATTGTATTCCTTTGTCATCTGTTCCAGATTAGTCTGCACTGTAGTATTCTCCTTCAATTCTTGCTGAGGCCACATAAAAGACACCATCCTTGACGATGCCTTCTGCATATTCCAGTGACTTCACTTCGTCTTCAGTAAGCTCATACTCTGTCTCGAAGTCAATGAGTGTGTATTTGGGGTCACACATGATGACCCCGTTCTCTTCTTCCCAAATGAACCCCGAGTCTTGTCCCTGGTAAGGAATGTCCCTATCTTCCATCGTACGTCTGGTACTTGGTCCAATCAATGTTCGTTAGCCTAGCTCCCAGAAAACAACCTGGTCAGTGCATTCCATATCTCGTGTGAGCATGGCATTAAGGATGACATCTAGTCGGAGCTTATCCAGGGCAAACTGTAGATCCTCATTGATGGCCGACACATCCGTCTCAGGGCGTTCAACACCCCAATACCCGTCACGCCCAACCTCAGCACAAATGGTCAGGTCAGTTCCACCATACAGGTAGGTTGCTACGTAGAATCCCTGGTCAACAAGCTCGTTAATGTCATGCTTTGCAGCCACCTGTCGGATAGCAGCTTCGACAGCCTTGACACAAACCTGCTGGTACTTTGCAGTGATTTCATCCAGAGACATGTCAGTTCCTTTCTGTTGCAATAATTTCTGCATAGAAGATGCGATCCTTAACGACACCTTCTGCGTATTCAATTTCTTCAAGGCTATCCTCATTGGATGTTGCCTTGATGTTGAACGTTGATAGCTCGACAGGGCCGGGGATGACAACGAGTGTTGCCCAATCCTTCACCCACAAGAATCGGCCGTTCTGTCCGTCCCACTCTTCGTAATCGACGGAAGGAAGAGCCTCATTCCACCACTGAGTGAAGCCGAGGCCACGAATCCAGTTATCATGCAGGGTCTCCCAGTCAGTGTCAGGTTTGAACTCACCATCATGGTACAGCTCGTAGAAGATGTCTTCCTTAAACTCTTCTAGCTTAACAGTTGACCCTTCCACCCAATCATTTAGCATTGCGTCTTCTCCTCAATATAGATACTTATGCCGTTAGGCAATTCGATTTCTTCCCCCGTTCCCATGGATTTGTAAATGATTTCGGCGGCCCGCATTTGCCTGACAGACTCAAGCCACTGAGTAGAATATTCGACAAGCTCACTGTCTTCCAGGGCACGGGCAGTGGCTTCCACCTGTTCAATGGTGTAACCACTACCCGTGCCGTATGTCTTCCACCTCATCGGAACGTCGCGTAGACCTCCGACACATTGGTGGCAGGTTCCAGGTCAATCAGACCCAGACTTGCAAGTTTACGCGTATTCAACTTCGGCTTGTCGTAGCAAACCTCACGCACTGCCTTGGGCAGCTTCTTGAAAGCTGCCATCTTCTCAACCGCCGCAGGGTTAACTGTGCGTCGCACCATGAACGACACGGACGTGTCTCCCACCGTAATCTTGTCGCCGGGTTGGAAGGCTGCGCACAGCTCCCGCTTCAGGCCGTCACGGACCTCTGTCAGCTCAGCAATCTCAGTATTGAGCTTAACGATCTTTGCAACGAGTGCTTCAGTGTTCATTGTTTTTCTCCTTCTGTTGTTTTACCGCAGGGTACTAGGGTTGTTTTCGTTCATCCATTCAATGTTTTGATGTGTGTCACATTCTTCCAAAACACCTCTAGATGGGCCGTGAATCCAAGGTTTGCAGACTTCATTTACCTGATTTCCTTTCAGTTAATCCGACGGATAATGCCTTCGACACACATAGCAGACACCGAGTCCCTCACATAGTCGTTCCAATCGTCCCACGCGACTTCGCGTGCGACCTCACTTGCAGTGTAGACCTTGCCAAAGATAATGCTAGCCTTATTCGCATTGTCGAACACGCGCGTGCAAGCATCCTCAAGGCTTTCGAGAGTCATGAGGGAACCATCCTTCTTGACGTAATCCCACAAGTCTGGTTCAATCCCAAGCTCTTCAGAGCTATACGACTTTCGCAGCTCCCAATCGACAAGCAGTTCAGGGTCAATCTTTCCGCACATCATTGTTCCTTTCATTCAGCAATGTTCATGATGTAGCATTTCTTATCTTCTGAATCCCAGATGAACTGGTGTGCCCAGCCATGTAGGAAACACATGTCATCAAGGCTCATGCCTTCGCTCGCCTCGGTCTCGAAATACCAGTACAGTTGGTTGTCAGCTATGTTGGTGTCGCACCGCCATACGAGACCTTCGACAGCAACGAAGACGCCTGATAGCTCGTTTTCACTGAGTAGGTCCAAGTAGCCGACGAACTCGTACCCTCGTTCAACAAACCACGGGTTGATGAGCGTCAGGTCCCAGCCCACTTCATCATTGACATACCCTGCAACAGACAATTGCAACTTGTCGAGGTAGGAACAGAACTCATCCTGCTTAGTAATCTCTCCAATCAATTCTTCCCACATATTGTCACCAGCCCATCAGCATTGCAGAGTAGAACCCAGCCCACATGGAGCCAAGAATTGCGAAAACCATTCCTGAGGTACTAGCAAGAGCGTCATCCCTAGCTGTTACTAGTAGAAAGGCCCCCAACACAGCTACGAAGATGCTAAGAATGAGTCCAAGGATAGCCATGTTAACCCTCACTTTCTGCTGCAAAGATAATATCTTCAAGGTAATTGATTGCGTTGTCAATCATATAGTGCTCCCAGTCATCAGTGTTCCAGTCATCGTCAAGGAACATCTGCCACAATCCATCTTCAATGTCGTTTTCATCAAAGGTATGCCCCTTGTAGTGCAGGGTTGGTCCCTCCCCAAGGCCTCGCCACTCATATTTGATGGCCTCAATTCCATGCCAGTTAGGCATCATTCATCCTCCTTGTGAGGCGCGGGCAGGTAGCCTTCATCTGCGAAGCCAAGGGCGTCGCACCCATCACGAACCAGGATCTCTTGCACGACGCTGATCAAATCCTCTGCAATGAGCTGTGCCATAGCTGAGATGCGGGCGTTAGCGACAATGGCACGGCGACGCTCAGGGTCCCGTTCCATATCGTACTCGGGTTCCAAGTACTTGCTTTCGTCGGGACGACCCATAGCGTCCCACGCGAGGAAAACATTGGTGTCATTGCACCAGCCACCTGCGAACGTGCACACATCATCCCAGATGTCGCTACCTTGCAGCTCGCCATCTACAATGGTGGCTGCGAGTTCGGGTGTCAGTTCGGGTCCAATGATCCATTCTGCGCATTTGCGTGACAGCATGATTTTTACCTTTCGGTCTCGGTTTTGTTTCTGTCGCTCCCTGCCTAGGAATCGAACCCAGCAAGCCTCCCAAACGAGGGCAGGGATGAGATTATTCGTAGATAATCTCAAAGGGATATGATGAGCCTTTCAGGTATGTGAACAGCTCATCGCATGTGTAGACGCCACCATTACGGCTGTGAACACAGTCGCTATACCAAAGGCCATCTTCACGAAGCATGAACGCCCTTACCAAGGTGTAGCAGGCTATGATAGTCCCCGGCCTCAGAAGCAGGTCTGATGGTTTTTTGATCGCAATGAATGTTCCTTGCGGGCGCTTGAGTCTCACCTTGTTACTATCCTTAAGAAACGCAACAGTCTCTCGCAGATCGTCAATCTTGCGGTTGTAAGCATTCAGGGATGTCATGCCATGCTCCTTTGTGTAGAAGCTCTACGGTCATATCTTCCTCAAGGGCCTTCAATATATGGAGGTACATACCTTCACTGTCCAAGACGACACCCTGTGAATAGTTCTGCCAGATATGATCATATGCATTAGTGGTGAGGAACCACTCCGAAACACCGACAGTAATGAGGGTACCGAACTGGAAGTGTTTGTCCAGGTCTTCTGGCTTGCTAATCGTAATGCCCCCGAGTGTGAACTTGCCGAATGTGGTGTCGTTCAGAAGCTGCTTGACGAGGGACTGGGCTTTGAAGATTGTCTTCAGGTAGTCATTCATTGTGGGCCCTTGTTGTTGGTGGGCATTGGTGTTCCTTTCCGTTGACATGTATTGTCGTTCCCGGCGTGGGAGTCGAACCCACATTTACCTACCATCAGGGCCGGGATACCCTTCTCAGGGCTTACTCACGCCCCCACCTGTCGTTCATCCCACGACACAGCGTGTGCTTGGCTCCGAGGCGACGGGTGCCCATGAACTGGGAGTCAGGGTAAGCGTTTTGTAGCATGTCTCGAATCGTCATGTAGTCCCTTTAAGGGGAGTAGGGTCTTGTATGCCCGGTGGTGCGTGGCCTCCCAGGTCTCCCAGTCAACCTGGTACCAGGGCCGCCATACCTCAAGGATCTTGTTAATGGCGCTCTTCTCATGCCAAGCGAGTTCCCCGAGAACCCACATGACGCCCGTGTGCTTATTCCACTGGCACACAATCTCGTGGGTGTCGTTGCGCACGAGCATGTACAAGTTCTCGTCCCTGTTGATGTGGAGCTTTCCACCGACAAGGCAGGGGTAGTAGCCCCAACCGTTGCTCTTCAGGTTCTGGAGCGTTGCCTTGATGGTTGTCATCAGTACTGCCACCCATCCTTGTTCGTAGCGGTCTCGAACTCACGGAGTGTTGCCCCGGTCGGGTAGTAGGACTCCCAAGCTTCAAGGTCGTGGGTAATCCGCTCCATCTCCCGGCGCTCGCGAGCACGGATACGCTTGCTCAGGTCCCGGGTGTGACGGGTGTACAGAGAGCGCTCCCTGCGGAACTCACGGGGGTGCCACGTGACACCGCGTGCTTCCTTCACGTCCCAGGGATCGGTCTTGTAGGTCTTCGACATGATTTTACCTTTCGGTATTGGGTTGAGCGCCCTCACCTATTGAGGGTGCTTCGTTCCCCGCCCGGGGATTGAACCCGGCTTTGTCGCCGTTGATGCGGGGATGTCTTGTTGGGGTTAGTTGATGGCGTTGGCTTCGACGGCTGCCCAGAACGTGACCTCGGGGGAGGGTTCGAATGTCTGGGTTGCGGGGTTGAAGATGTAGGCGGTCTTGGCGATGCCTTCAATGTTGAAGTTGTTGGCGTGCTCGCCAAGGGCGGCTTTAATTTCGTCGTACACGTCGGTGATGGTGGCCAGCATTGTTGGTTCCTTTTGGTGCGTGTGGGTGGGTTTGATGAACTTGTATAGTGTTCGCGTGTACCTGTCGTGGAGGGTGACGCGTTTCCACTGTGTGTCGGTGCTGCAGGTGATGTCTTGTTCGGTGATCATGCATACCCCGGTGTGCATGTAGGGGACTGTCGTATACCAGTCGGGTACTTGGTCGAGGGGGACGTATTCGACTGTTGGGGTCGGGGTCGGTGTCACGTCAGCGACACCGGTGGGTGCTGTGGCGAGTAGGGCTATGGCTGCTAGGGTGGCGATGTTCATTGTTGGTTTCCTTGGGGTGCCCGGCCCCGTGTGGGTTGTGATCGGGGCCGGGCGTTGGTTGGTTGGTGGTCAGTAGACCGTGAGGGCGAATCCTGCGTCTTCGAGCTGGGTTAGTGCCTGTCGGTCGCCGTTCAGGCCGCGCATGACGCGCTGTGCCCACTTGGCTGCGTCGTAGGCGTTGAAGCCGGGTACGTGGGCGAACCATTCCTTGTAGCGGTCGTAGTCGCCGGCGATGCGGGTGAGGGTGGGGACGCGGGTGTACTCGTCGGTGAGGTTGATCAGGTGTGTCATGGTTGGGCCTTTCGGTCTCGTTTGGTTTGTTGTGGCTTCAGCTTACACGGGGTGTTGTCACTCTGTCAACTGGAAGCTTCGTGACGCGTGTCACATCGTGAGCCGGGCAGGAATCGAACCTGCCTTTACCTGCCCTCGCGGGCCGGCTCTGAGTATGCAGCGCGGTGGGCGGCTGCCCTGTGCGCTAGCATCTGGCCGACACGGGCGTGAGGTGACCCCGCCAAGGTCGCCGGTTGGTGCAAGCCAACCCCCGTGTGTCATTTAGTTTACAGTCAAGATCGTTCGCCTTACGGCGGTCTTTGGTGTTTGGCCTTTGGGCTGTTTCCCTTGCCGATGACTTAAGCTTAGCGCAGCGTCTGTCAGAGTGTCAACTCAAATCTTCGTAACCTGCATCACATCATGTGTGTGTGGCTTGCTGACGCCTTCGACACAGCCACACAGGGCCCTGCTGACGCGTACGACAGAGCGAGGGACACATAGCTACAACGACACAGGCACAGGGGCCACAGGCCTTCGACACAGGCACAGGGGGCCGAGGAGACGACACAGGCACAGGCATAGCTACAACGACACAGGCATAGCTACA
>ERZ1674045.68-NODE-68-length-48081-cov-11.060321_pt1 | contig 48081 bp, 37 predicted proteins | sample MGYA00581131_ERZ1674045 | MGnify/ENA primary metagenome ERZ1674045 (study PRJEB41354, sample SAMEA4873299) | human saliva metagenome | biome: human-associated habitat [ENVO:00009003]; feature: mouth environment [ENVO:08000002]; material: saliva material...
AGACGCAATTCTCAGAAGTGGGAGGCTGGAACGGTGTGCATCCGGAAAAATGCAGAGGGGTTCCGCCGCAAGGTGGGGCGAGGTCACCAAAAAGTGGGCGAGCCGATTAGGAAGAAGTGGGGCGAAGGAGATCGACGAAGCGGATTTTGCGGTGGTTCTCGTGGGTGATCGGATCGCGCTTGCCCCAATCGCGCAGCAGGCAGTAGGTGCCGTTGTGCAAATGGATGTTGCCGCTCGCGCAACCCGGGCAGGGGGCGGTGGTGGCTGTGGGGGCGGCGGCGAAAAGGTCGAACTCGTTGTGCGTGGTGGCGTGGCATGAATCGGGAACAACGCCTTTCAGCCCGTCCATTTGCCACACGTTCCAAGCAATGACGTAGGCGAAGGAAAGGAGAGTCTGCGGGTGGAGGGGCAGTTGGGGGAAATAATGTTGGTGATGCTCGACGAAGGTCCTGAGGAGCGCCTCGCGTGTCAAGAGGAGGCTGTCGCCTTGCCACTCATAGCCCAGGGTGTGGCGATAGGCCTCCAAAGCCCAAGTGCGCCAGAGCTTGCATTCGCGCGCAATTTCCTCGGCGCTCTTTTCGGAGTGGGGGGCGATGGTGTTTTCGGCCACAACGCGGAGTTTGCGATCGAGGATTCCGACGCGCTGTGAGAGGGGAATGAATTCGCCGGTCACGGTGTTGTAGCGACTCACGAGATAAGGGCCTTCGCCGCAGGTGATTTCCATGCGGGTGGAGCGGACATAATCTTGCCATGTCTTGTCTTCGGGGAAAACGATGCGCTCGGTCGTTGATTGCCAGCTGTGGTCGCGTTCGTCGCTGACGTTGAACACGTCGGGACGTCCGAACCAGGCTTCGTCGATGAGGTTGTTTTGTGCATTGCAAACCCAGGCCGGGGTGAAGACCTCGGCCATTTGCTTGGTGCGGTCGAGCTGTTGCTCGCGCGACTTGAGCACGCGCGGCTGAATGAGGTGCCCATGTTCGCCGGTGATGCGCTCGGGCGTGATAGCGTCGTGCCATTGATAGCCGGCGCCGAGGTGGGCGTAGTGATCGGTGGCCCAAAAGATGGGGCGCTGCGTTGTGTGGTCGAGCAACAAGGCGGTGAGCACTTGAGGATAGCGGCGCAAAAGCTCACTTTCGGAGATATCAATTTCGTCGGAGACCATGTGTGTGAGAAAGAGGAGGATAGATTGCTAACAAAGGTAGTTATATGTCTTTGTAGAACAAAGGATTTGCGTAATAATACCTTAAATCTGCACGCAAAAAAAGCATTTTACTTGCGAAAATCCCGGCGTGAGGTCGAAAAAGGCAGTCATTCCCCGATCGTGCGGCGAAAATGCGCTACTATGCGCGCAGTGTGCGCTAATGGGCTTGAGTGTTGTGCGCTCAAGTGTTCGCCAGCCGCTGAACATTGGGCCACAGGTTGGAGCGAAAGCTCCTGTTTCCGAACTCTCCAATGCACAAGTTATGCCGAAAAGGGCGTTTGAGTAGCAAAACCTGCCCTGTTTTGCGCTTTTCGCGCGGCATAAACTTGGGCAAATATAGAACAAGTGCTAATTTTGCACCCGGAAATAATTATACAGTCAGTCAAATTCAAAAACAATCATGGAATGGTTTATTAAACTCCTCCAAAACCCGGAGAACGCGGCGCACCTCGTGATTCTGTACGCCCTGGTGATTAGTCTCGGCGTGCGCCTGGGACGTTGGCGCATCGGCGGCAAAAACGGTATTGCCTTCGGCGTGACGTGGGTGCTCTTCGTCGGTATTCTCGTCGGACACATCTGCACCAACTTTCTTTATGCCGATCCCGCGGCGGCCGTGGCCGGACAAAAGCACGTGATCGACATGGTCAAGGAGCTCGGCCTCATCCTTTTCGTCTACTGCATCGGTTTGCAGGTCGGCCCGAGCTTCTTCCAAACCTTCAAATCCGGCGGTTTGGGCATGAACATGCTCACCCTCAGCCTCGTGTTGCTCAACGTGGCCGTGATGATCGGTCTCTATTTCCTCGGCACCTCACTGGGCATTTTCAGCAACCCCCAATCGCCCGACAACCTGCCCATGATGGTGGGCGTGCTCTATGGTGCGGTGACCAACACCCCCGGTCTCGGTGCGGCCAACAACGTGTTGCCCGATCTGATGAAGGGCGCTGCGGAAGTGCCCGTCATCGCCAACGGTTACGCCTGCGCCTATCCGCTCGGTGTGGTGGGCATCATTCTTGCCACCATCGCCGTGCGCTTCCTCACCGGCACCTCGCTTGAAGAGGAACGCAAGGCTTTGGAAGCGGCCGAAGAGAGCGATCCCGCCTCGGCACCCAAACACTTGGTGATTCGCGTGACCAAAGCTGCCGCCGAAGGCCGCACCCTCGAAGCGCTTCACCAGTTCCTCAACGTGCAGTTCGTCATTTCGCGCTGCATCCTCGCGGACGGCACGCTCCTCATCCCCGGACGCGAAACCGTTCTCGAGCAGGGCATGCAAATCCACTTGGTCTGCGCCGAAAAGGACGCCGAACGCATCGCCGAACTCCTCGGTGAACTCATTGAAGTGGGTCACGAAGAGAAAATCGAGAGCGAGCAGTACGTCAGCCGCCGCCTCGTGGTGACGCGTCCCGAAATCAACGGTAAGACCTTCGCCCAACTCCACATTTCTTCGCTCTACGGCGTGAATGTGACCCGCGTCACCCGCCACGGCATGGAACTTTTCGCCGCACGCGACCTCCGTTTGCAAGTCGGCGACCGCATTCTGGTGACCGGTACGGAGAAGAGCATCGAAAACTTCAAGAATGTGGTGGGTGCACAGGTGAAACACCTCGATCACCCCAACGTGGGCGCGATCTTCTTCGGTATCCTCATCGGTATCATCGTCGGACAAATTCCCATCCCCATCCCCGGTGTCACCGTGCCCGTGAAACTGGGTCTTGCCGGCGGTCCGCTCGTCGTAGCCATCCTCATCGGCGCCGTGGGCTACCGTTATAAGATCAATACCTACGTCTCCACCTCGGCCAACCTCCTCTTGCGCGAAGTGGGTCTCGTGCTCTTCCTCAGCAGTGTCGGCATTCAGGCCGGTGCTTCGTTCTGGAAAACGATTACGCAGGGCGACGGTATCCACTATGTGTGGATGGGTGTGCTCATCACGACGATCCCCATCTTGATCGTGGGTGTTTTCGCCCGCTTGAAGATGAAGTTGAACTACTTCACCCTCATGGGACTCATCGCCGGTTCGAACACCGATCCTCCCGCGCTGGCCTTTGCCAACGCCACCGCCGGCAACAACGCGCCGGCCGTGGGTTATTCCACCGTCTACCCCTTGGCCATGTTCATGCGCATCCTCTTGGCGCAGCTCGTCCTCTCGATTTTCTTGAGCTGAGGCGAAATGCTATATTAAAGAGGCGTCTGTGCCGAAAATGATTCGGACGATTTCGCCTTTCATCCCCTATTTTCTTGCGACGAGAGTCACTCATTTCGATGAGTGACTCTCGTTTTTTTGTGAGCGTAAGGCCTGTTCTTTTTCGCCTTCGTTTCTTTTCGGAGAAAGAGTGGGGTGTCAAGACGAAAAGAAGTGGACTTTTGCGTAAAAGTCGAGGAGATTTGCCGAAAACTTCAGTGCTTTTGAACCTCGTTCTTGGCTTGAATGGGAGGAGTGTGCGAGAGGAAAATGTGGATTTGCGGTTGGATGAAGAGCGAATCCATCGTGAGCGGGTGGGCAAACCATGCGAGAGGAATGTAAAAATATTTCGAGCGTGATGTTCTCTTTCGTGTGTTAAGTTGCGATTTTGATCATTTGTGTAGAGATGCTTGCTGTGATAGATCATCTTTTTTCGGTTTTCTTTCGCCCAATCGATGTTTTTCTATGTCGTAAAAAGAGGAGGCTTGTTTTTTGTCGGAAATATTTTTTCTGTAAATTGTTCCGGTTGGCTCGGGAATATAAGATTTATGTGCAATAAAATGCTGACGAAGCGTGTGGTATTGAGATTTAGTTGTTATATTTGCAAGGTGAAATCTAAAATAATGATTTGACGTCTTTCCTTGCTTGAGTTGTAAATGGAATAAATCAAGATCATTGTAGAGCGAGTTCTTCGATATTCGTCTGTTAATTAGGCTTTCGTTGTTGAGATGCTGCCTGTGGCAGTTGTGGCGCGGAGAATTTGCTGTTCTGTTTTGCAATAAAATATATACGGGCTGTATTAGCCGACATTCACAATAAACCTGTTATAATGAAATCCACAACCCTCGCCATTGGCCTTTTGGCTGCCCTTACTCTTGTGGCCGGCGCCTTTTTGCTGACCGGATGCGGCTCCAAAAAGGAGAAAACGCCTGCTGAGGCGGACGAAATTCCCAATTTCCATCAGTTTCATTTCGAAAACCAACAAGCTGCGCTCACGCCCAATCAACTGGCGCTCTATGTCGATTATTCGAACTGCATCGCTATGGGGCAGCATTCGCGCTTTTTCCAAGCTTTCGAGCCTTCGCTGACCGCAAGTGCCAAGCAGTATTTTGCCATCAAGGGCAAGAAGATCGAGCCACATGCCTCCGATTCGACCTACGCGCTGCTGCGCACCATCGATAATGTGCCCTTTGCCGACCTCAAAACGGCGGCCGAGCGCATCGCCAAGGGCAACACGGAGGGTGTTCTCCTCACCGACGGTGAATATTACGAGCCCACGGTGACGAAAGGCAACGACAATAACCCCTATTTGGCCGAGGCGTTCAAGACTTGGCTCAAGAAGGGGCACGATATCTTCATCTTTGTCGAGCCCTACGAGGAACTTGTCGGCGCTCGCTCGGTGCAAAAGAAGCGTTTCTACTTCCTTTTCACCGATCAGCGTCTGCCCGACAATATCTACAACCGCGTGAAGCAGTCGGTGCGTCTCGAGGATTTCCCCGGCACCTCCGAGTTTCACTTCTCGGTTCGTGCTCCCTTCCTCTATTCGCCCAACGGCAAAGGGATGCAGCCCAATAAACACCTGATTGCGGATGTGCTTAAGACCACCGGTTATTATGAAGTACAGGAGTGGAAGGCTGCTTGGGAAGCCAGAGTGGAAAGCAAGATCATTAAAGCCAAGGATCAAGACGGTAAGGTCAGAGACGGCAAACCTTTCGAAACGGGACTTCATGTGGATCGCGATGTGCTCGGAGGCTACCGCATTGAACATCTCGCCGCCAAGGTCTACAATATCAATCAGGAATATTCCAAATTCTGCTCGGCGAAGGACAAAACAAAGCTCAGAAAAGAAATTAAGCTGGATGAGTGTAAGGACTTTGTCAAGGTCGACGATAAGCAATTTGCGGCAAAAGACAGCGTAGAACTTACCTTCGCAGGTTATAAATCTAAGCGCACGAAAGTTCTCAACGGCACTCCGTTTAACTATACGAAGATCGATCTCTTTGCCACGGAAATCATTCCGATGACCGAGGTTTATATGCCGCTCTTTACCTTCGAGAGTCTCACCCATCCCGGAGAACAAAACGTTTCGGTGGGTGCCAGTATCCAACAGTGTCTGATCGATCCCGAAATCAAAGAACAGATTCTCAATACACCCATCTATACACTTTACATTAAATCGAAAAAACGATAACTTCAAACCTCTTGCCTTATGTATGAATTTGAAAATTTCGATAGCATCACATCGCAAAAAATAAACATTGGGATATATGCTGTAATATTCCTTCTTGTTGCCCTTTTTGTAGCTTGGGGCATCTCCACCCTCATCTCTTGGGAGGGCGGAAAAGACCGTTCTTACGTCAAACGCCGCTGGGTGTGCGGCATTGTTTGGGCCGTGGTTTGGATTAGCTTTTTCTTTTTCGCACTTTCTTTCGCTCCGCAACCTGACTCAAATGGAGTTGAGGATCCAGATGCTCCCGAATATGCTCAGTTTATGCAAATGTGCACCGGCTTGATTGCTTTGCTGTATCCTGTCTTGCTTTTTGCTCTCGCCTGGTTGACTCCCAATTCTAAGCTCGGCTCCATCCTCCACCTCAAGAAATAAACGCTATGAATCAGTTTTTCGTTCTCGGCATCGGTGGAACGGGAATGCGTTGCATCGAATCGCTCCTGCACCTTTGTGCCATGGGCATGTTCGACAATACCGAACTCCACCTCCTTGCCCTCGATACCGATAAAAATAACGGTAACTTCGCCCGCCTCAAGGAGGTGAAAGAGGCCTATTGCCGTGCCAAAGGTAGCGACGCCGCCGCGCGTACGCCGCTGCAAGACACCTTCTTCTCGGCCAATGTGAAGTATTACGAGTTCAGCCCCAACTATGATGCGAAAAGCACCTTCCAAGAGGTGTTTGACTACGGCGGAACGCAATACAACCGCCGCGAAGAAACTGACCTCGCCGACCTCGTGCTCACCAAACAAGTGGAGGAATTCAACCTTCGCCACGGCTATCGCGCGCAGACGCACCTCGGCTCGATGATGATGTATCACGCCATCCTCGAAGCCGCCGAGAGTCCGGTGGACAACGAACTGAAAAGTTTCCTCGCACAGCTCACCAAAGCGGCGCAAAACGGCGCCCCGAAGGTGTTTATCCTCGGATCGGTCTTCGGCGGCACGGGGGCTTCGTCCATTCCCATCATCCCGCAGGCCATTTCGCGCGCTGCCGAACGCATGAACGGCGGTTCGGTCAACGTGTTGCGCAATGCCTATTTCGGTTCGACGCTGCTCACGGCCTATTTCAGCTTCAAAACGCCCACGGGCAGCGAGCTCAGCGAGCAAAAGGTGATTGCCACCAGCGATAAGTTCGCCCTCAACTCGCAAGTGGCCATGATGTTCTATGACGACGATGCCAACGTGCGTAGCACCTACCAGCGCTTCTACATGCTGGGCACCGACTCCCTCTCTTGGGATCCCATGGCGCAGCGTGCCGAAGGGGTGAATAAGACCATCACCGGTGGAGCGGAACAGAAAAACGACTCTCACTACATCGAACTCCTTGCGGCCTGTGCGGCACTCGACTTCTACAACACGAACGATGAGCGCCTCAAAGAGAAGAAACAGCACGCCGACACCGATTATATCTATCGTGCCATCAGCGAAGACGGACGTTTCGAATTCGAAGACTTCGTCGGCCAGCAGCGTGCGGAGGAATTCGCGCGGAAATTCGGCACACTCCTCACTTTTGCGCTCTTCTGCAACGGCGAAGACGATTTTGTGGAAAGCGTGCGTTGCGGAGGGCAGAAGGAAATCACCGAATTCACAGGCATGGAAGTTACTCAGGTGGAGTATCTCAAAAAGTACTTCGGTCTTCTCTTCTTCACCCGCGGTGAGGGAAGACTCGCCGAGGGATGGGTGCAACAACTGCACCGTTCGGCCGGTGGTGGCGACAGGTTCCTCTTCAACGCGAGCCTTTTTGGCTTCAGCACCTTCAAGGAGCTGATGAAAGTGGATTGGAACAAAGAACTCTACCGCAACGAAGGACTCGGAAAGGACAATAATTATAAGAAGAGCGGTATCTTCAGCGGATCGAAGTTCGACCCCTTCAAGAAAGCGTTCATCGCCGAGCGCGAAAACACCCAAGGATGGAAGGCCATCACCAATCGCGGTGAGCAGCTCTACAAGCTCGTCTACGACACCCTTGGCAAACTTTATCAGTTCAACTAATCTCCCACGAAACTATGTCTACAAAAGCATTGCTCATCAAGAGTTACACCAATGTGTCGACCGGTACGGCGGGCGAATGGAACGAACTCAACATGGTGCCTTCTTACATTCAAGGCATCAAAACCGGTAAAATCCTCGAAGAAATGAGCAGCGACAAGCTCGCTGCCCTTATCTCGGGTGTGCCCACTCCCTGGGCGCGCGCACGCCTCTTCAAGTTTGCCCTCCAAACCCTCAATGCCCCCGATCCCAACATCGACTCTTCGGGCTTGCAGCAGTTCTATGAAATGTTGCATGGGGAGTGGCGCGGACTGCTTGCTGTCATGGCGCTCTATCCCGACCGCATCAGCTTCTCGAAACCCATCACCATGAGTGTGAATGGGGGACTTTACGACATCGCATCGGCCTTCGGTCGCATGCTCTTCGACGACAAAGACCTCTGGAGCAACCAACTGCAACTCGCCAAAGACCCCGATGCACAGCCCTTCGTTCAGCTTATTTACTACCGCAAACACCTTGTTGGTGGTACCTCGCCCATGACCGGCGTGTTTACCGGCGTGGACTACAGCCAAATTGGGGCCGATGCAGGAGAAGTGCAGTGGTTCCGCAATGGCCGTTTCGAAGATCCGACGCCTTTCCTCAACCCCGAACAGCTACAAAAGCTCTATCTCTTCATCAAAAACCTCAATAGTCATCTCGATGACTTTGAGACGAACATCAATGCCCAGCGCGGAGAGAAGAAACGCATGGAATTGAGCGGATTGAAGGGCATGAGCCGCAAATGGGAAGAGGAGTTGCGTCGTAAAGGCGGACAGTTGCGTGACAAAGGTCCCGTGGCGCAGTATCCCAATTTGGAATATCCCTTCTCGGCTCTCTTCGAAAGCAGCGTTCCCGTCTATTTGAAGCCCGATTTCACCTTCACCTACGACAACGATGGGGACTATAAGCTGGTGGGCGACGTGCAAAAACTGCTCAGCGACGACAAATTTGTAGTCGGTTGGGCAGAAGCGGCCGATGCCCGCCCCAAACTTTCGGAAGGTGCCGTCTTCTATCTCAAAATCGACAACCTTGCCACTGGTGGAGCCGACTATTTCTCGCTCCCCCTCTCGGAAATCGGTTTGGATATCTTCAAAAATTCGCTTTCCGGCCTCCTTGGCTATGGCGATAACTGCAATACGCGCCTCTCTGCCCGACTCAACGATGCAGGCTCGTTGGCCGTTTCGCTCGTTGTTGAGATCGATGGACAGCAAGTCGAACTCAACACCCGCGAGTATGCCGTCAAGTGGATGACGGAGCAACGAAAGGTCATCATGTGGCCCAACTTCGTCTCGGAAAATTGGAAGAACTACTATCTCTACACCGAGTGTACTTCGGACGCGGCGCAACAATTCCAAGCCATCTTCAAGCAGAAGGGAGAATTCTTGCGCAATATCCGTGGTGATTTCTTCACTTCGGATTATCAACCCGCAGCCGATGAGGACAACGCGCCGCAAGTGCGACAACTCATTACCTATCCTGCCGGACAGGGGGAGGAATTGCACAAATATAATATCTACGCCATGACCTTGGCACCCGCCGGTCTCTCCGTAACGGTCAAGGACAACGGAAAAGATGCGCACGCCGGTTACTTGATCCTCCGTCCGCAGGTGGTGAACGACCGCACCAGCCTCGATGCACAGGGCGAAGCTGTCGTGGGTATCGACTTCGGCAGCAACAACATGTGCGTTTATTATAGTGTTGACGATGGACAAGCCGAACCCATCAAGTTCGAAAATTACCGCACCATGCTTGTCGGGACAGAAAGTCGCGACTTGCGTGCCGTGGCGGAGAACCACGAGCTCCTCTTCTTCAGCAATTACCCCACCGACAACGGACAAGCTAAATCTTGGCTCCACGAACACGACAGTCGTTACAATAGTTACAACGAGAGCGAGGAAGTGGCCGGCGGCGTACCCGTGAGCCGTCCCAACGTGTTGGTCAAGGAAATGGACGAACGCACCATTACCACCCAAGCCGGTACGCTACACTACAACATGAAGTGGCTCAATGACGACAAAGGTTTGCAGAAAAAGCGCGCCTTCCTCAAGAGCCTCTGGTTGCAAACCTGCGCTTATCTCTACACCAAACGTCTGAAACCGAAACAAATCGTTTGGAGTTATCCCGGAGCGATGATGGAGGCCGATCGCAATGAGTTGGCCAATATCTACGAAGAACTCTGCAAAGTCACTCCCATTGTGGGCTGTCGTCCCAAACTGCCCGAAACGTTGACCACTGAAGCGGAGGCCGTGTGCAGTTTCGCCCTCTCGAGAGAGTTTGGCCTCAGTGCCGACAAGCTCTTCCTCGGCATCGACGTCGGTGGCAGCACGAGCGACATTCTGCTCTTGGCGCAAGATCCCAAGAACTTGAATAAGGCTACGCTCTTCTGCGAAAGTTCGGTTCGACTGGCGGCTGGCGTCTTCTTCAATGCCATCATCAACTCCGAAAAGTTCCGCGAGGCGCTCAACTACTATTGCCAAAAGACCAACAAATCGAAGGTCTTTGTCAATAATGTCGAGGAGATGGTGAGAGAAGCACCGCAAAAGGCACCCTATTGCCTCAACAGTGTCTTCGATCAGCTCAAAGGTTTGGAGGACTACGAAAACTTTTACAGCACCATCAACGAAAAGGCCAAGTTTGTCTTCACGATTCCTGCGTATGTGACCGGTTTGCTCCTCTTCTATTCGGGCATGCTCATCGGTAATACCATCAAAAAGGAGCAACTCGACCAGATTAAGCGCATCGATATCCTCACCTTCGGTAAAGGCGGCCGTCTTTTCCACTGGCTCCGTGAGCCTGCCGGCTCGATGGCGACCAATGCCTATTATAGAGACTGTCTGAATGCAGGACTTCGTCTCATGGTAGACAAGGAACTCGAAGTGAAGTACCGCGATGAGATTGAAGTGGACAACAAAGCCGAAGTGGCCAAGGGACTTGTGCAGCCCAAAGCCATCGAAAAAGGCGCTTCGCTCAACGAAAAAGACATCTGCGGTGAAGTTGACGTCAATTATCTCAAGGAAGACGGCAGCACGATTGTGCTCAACACCGACGATGAACTGAGCGGTGAGTTCTTTGCTGACAATATGAACAAGCTGACCTTCACCGGCACCAAGAACTTCCAAGTCTTTATGGATGTTTTCTGCGACTTTGTGAGCACCAAAACGAAACTCTATCCCGGAGTTGCTGACCTCCGAGAGGACATCGCAGACCTTCGTGATCGCATCGCAAGCTACGTCACCGAAGACTACGAATACAAAAAGGCGTTGAAGCATCAGGGCGGTGAGTTCCCCTACCACCAGCCCCTCATTATCGCCGAAGGTGCTTGTTTCTTGAAAACGATCATTAAGAAAATCTTTGTGTGATCTCCGTGATCTCGTTGACCAATACGGCTCCCGGCTTCGTCAACTGCGAAGCCGGGACCGAACATTGGCAAAGTGCTGCACAATCGCCGCATCATGCTTCCGATTGTGCGGTGTTATCTTCCAATGGCGCGGAGCTTTTCTTCGCGCAACTTTGATTCTCGCTCCAAAGGCCGGGAAAATTATCGCGTTTTGCCGCGATACCGCGACGCGCACCCTGCTGTTTTGGGGAGAAAAAGGAGCTACGCTCTCTCACTCTTATGAATAATCTCTTTCTCTACGTCGACAATCATTACATCGCTGCCGCAATTCGTGACGAAAACGATGTGATGAAACCGGTACTTCCCAAAACCGAGGACGAATTTTATAGTCTTTTCTTCTTCGAAGACACCGATCACAATCGCATCAGCTATGGTGAGGCGAATAAGCCCAACTATTATAATAACATTCCTCACTACTACGGAGGGATCTTTCGCCTCATAGCCGATAATAGCAAGACTTTCAAGCTCTTCGATCGCAAGCAAACATTCGATAAGGTCTTCAAAGAAGCCGGGATACTTAGAGAGTGGAAAGATGCTGTGGGGGAGGATCGTGACGCAAGTAGCGGAGAGCAAGTTGACGGCTTCTCAAATGTGTTTGGTCTCTTCTTCCGGAAGAACGTAGATACTGCAGGGAAAGATAGAGCGCCCCGCGGTGACCGTCAAGTAGCCACCTACATTTCCTTCGCAGCCGACGTAGATTATGCCTCGCGCAACGTCTTTGTAGATAACATCCTCAGCCAAGAGGGGTTTAATGTCCGCGAACGCTCTGTTCCCATCGAGCATCTCGCGCTCGAACACGCTTTGCGACTCAAACGCGTGAAGAAAGAAGGCTGTTATCTTGTGCTCAATGCCTACAATGAGCAACTTCATTTCAGTCTCTACCGACACCAAAAGAAAAGCTTCGTCAGACTCGAAGAAAACACCCTCCCCGGCATGGGTACCGATCCCAGAGCACGTGCACTCGTTGAGGATGTTGTCGATAAAATCAACAACGTACAGCATTTTCTCACCACGCCTGAGGAAAAAGAAAAGGAGTATTGCAACCTCGGGCAATATACCGACCAGTGGCTTCGCCAACTTAATACCGTACAAGGTGGACGCCCCCTCCAGTTGTTGGACATTCGCCTCTCGGTTGTTCCCAATGTCTATTCAGTCGCTGTGACGGCCGGAGAAATCAACGGCCGCACTAAAAAAATCGTTGCCGACGTCGTCAACGAAGTCAACAATTTTGTTGCGAAAACCCTTCCTTCCGGAGAAAATATATGCTCTATCCTTTTCCTCGGAGACGGATTTGTCAACGAACAGTTCAATTTAAGCCTCGCTCGCAGCTATCGTTTGGAGAAAGAAGACTTTGTCCACTTCAGACGTTCCGATTTGCCTGCTATTGTTTCCGTTTATCGGCAAATTAACCTCAACCAATTCAGTGCCGAATCCCAAAAACACAAACACCGCGGCGAGCAAGAACTGATTGCCTTGCGCAACGCGCAGGCAGAGGCCGAGCGTGTACGAGAAGCGCGTCGACAAGCCGAAGAAAAAGCCCTTGCCGAAGCTGCAGCACGAAAGGGCAAAGAGGCGTATTTCAAGGCGATGGACGAAGTCGATGAGCACGAACGCAAAAAAGAATGGGCGCAAATGCTCGAGGCGGCCAAGGCTGCCCTCGAACTCCTGCCCGAAGATCAACATGCCAAGGAAAAACTTCAACGTGCTACACACCTTCTTGCTGAAGCGAAGGTACGCAATGAACAATATCAGCAGACCCTGACTCAGGCGCAGGCAGCACAGGCACGCGGAGATTGGCAAGATGCGCTCTCTCATGCCAAGGCGGCACTCAATGTCTTCCCCGATTCCAAAGTGGCCAAGCAACTTTACGAACAGCTCGCTCAAAAAATAGAACAACTTGCCCACATTCGCGAGCATTTTGCCACGGCCACGGCCTTTGAACAGCAGGGAAATTATCGAAAGGCCCTCGAAGAACTGGAAAAAGTACAGCGAATAGATCGCAATCATCCCGAGTTGCCACAGCGCATGGCCAACTGTCGTTTGAAGATCAGCGAACAAGAGGAAAATATCCTCCGTGTGAAGCAGGAGTATGCCCTCTCCGACGATCGGCAAGAGCACGAAAAAGCTGCAGCATACGCTCATCAACTCGTTGCCCTCCTCGACGTCGAGTTTCAAGCTGAGTGGATTGCCCGCGAAGAGCAACACAAAAAGGCACTCGAAACAGAGAAACAACAGCAAGAGCGCCTGGCAGAGTACAGAAAAGAATACAACAATGCCTGGTTCGATGGAGATTATGCGCATTTCATACGCTATGCCGAAGAAGCACTCCTGATCCAACCGAATGCAGAACTGGCAGAACGCGTAGAGCGCGCCAAGGAACGTTTGCAAAGTGAGCAGGATCGTCAAAAATTTGAAGAGGGCATCAAAAAGGTCAAGATCATGATCGCCGATCGCCATTATCAGGAAGCGCGCACCCTCCTCGAAGCGCTCAAAGCCTACGCCACTACACCCGAACAGTTGCAAGTTGTGCGTAGCCTCTTCTCCCGAATCTTCGAAGAAGAGGATAGAAACAGTAGAAAAAAGCCCGAGTTGTTTCGAAATTACAGGAGAATCGCCGGTTTTTCCAGTGACGAAGATCCCTTTTTCAGAGAAGAAAGTGCTAAGCGTCCCGAACCCAAAGCCGACGACGATTTTTTCAGCAATCGAGCCGCGCAAAACAAAGAAAAGAAGAACGAATCGGAAGAAGATAAGAGTGGATTTTCCCCCGCTGATTTCGAGTTTTAAGTAAACCACCACAATGGATAATGATTCTCAACTCACCGTACGAAAAAAAATAACATCTGATCCCTCGAATCGCCCATTGGAGCAAATCGGCAAAGGGGAAGAAATCACCATTCGCGAAAAAAGTGGTATCATCTTTACGTTCAAAGATGAAATGAATGTGAGGCTTTTTTGGAAGGCCGCCAAAAGTGTCGAACGTTCTGCCCGAGATCTTGATCTTTGTCTTTTCTATTGCCGAACTGATGGGCGCTTGGGCGGTGTTTTCTCCGATGAGTATCGCGATTCTCCCAACGATCTCGGTTCGTTAGACCGGTTTCCCTACATCCTTCACAGGGGCGATCACATTTTACGCACATCGACCGGGGACGCTGGCGAAAAAATCGAAATCGTTAAGCTGGACGAAATCGAAAGCGCTTGCATTTGTGTTGTCGACTACGAAGCTGCGTTGAATGGTTTGCCGGCTCTTTTCGACGATGCCCGGGCTTATGTCGAATTTTCCACTCGAGAAGGGGATAATCACCGTTGCAATCTCAAATCGCCCGATAGTGGTGCCGTTTATTGGGTGGCTTCCATTTGTAAAGGCGCGGATGGACTGCAATGCCTCAAACGCAAGCGAAAAGTGTTGTCGGTTGCTGAAGCGGCAGAGCGCATCCCCGGTTTCAAACTCATCTGCAAAGCCCCGGAGAAAGGCAACGCTGAGTGACAACAGGCCCGCTTTTCGCCGACTGCAGTCCAAGTTTTTTCGCCTTGCCCCATCATAAGGGGACAAGTTTCGCATTGAATCGTAAATTTTTCGGCGGGCAGTCCATTTCCCCTCGCCCCCACATTCGATATCTATAAACCTTTCAATATCTATTCTTATATGTCTGATCAACCCCAAGTGCGCCTCAAACGCAAAGTCACCCTTCGTCGCAAGGAAGAGGCCGCCTTTACATTCACCGGCCGCCTGAAAGTGCGACTCCTCTGGCAGTCCGAAACAGATCTCGACCTCTGTCTCTTCTTCAAAAAGAAGGATGGAGAAGTGGGCGGTGTGTTCTCCGACCTCTTCCGCAGCCGCATGACCGATCGCGGCGCGCTCGACCAGTTTCCCTACATTCTTCATCTCGGCGACAGCCCCGAACCCGGCGAAGGCAGCGAATCTGTAGAGCAAATCAATGTCGGATCGCTGGCTGACCTCGAGCAAGCCTACGTTTGCATTGTCAATTATGGCGCAGCCACGGACGGTCGCGATGTCACCTTCGCCGACGAGAGCGGACGTGTTGAGATAACCAGCGACGCCGGCGACAATTTGGAAGTACAAGCCGATGCCACCGAGCACGGAAGCGTCTATCTTGTTTGCTCCATTCTCAACCGCGAGGGCAATTACGCCCTCAAAAACGAGAGCCGCGTCATGGATCTCAGCACGGCTTTCAACGAAGTGCCCGGCTTCTCCCTCATTTGTGAGTGAGCCCGCCGTTCGCCATCGATGAATCTCCCTGCATACTGCAAGTTCTCTGCGCAGTTCACCTCAAAATTGGGTGACGATAGCGTGCCGCTTCTGCAAATCTTGCAGTAACCTCCCTTTGTCTTATCATTTCATTTACCAACTTCTTTAACCTACTTACCCACTATGGCAGTAACACTCAAACGCAAAATCACGCTTCGCACCAAGGGCGAAACCGCAACTTTCACCTTTTCCGGAAAACTCAAGGTGCGCATGCTCTGGCAGTCGGCCACCGATCTCGATCTTTGCCTCTTCTTCAAGAAGAAAGACGGCGAAGTAGGTGGTGTCTTCTCCGACGAATACCGTCGCCGCCTCAAGGACCGCGGTTCACTCACCGAGTTCCCCTTCATTTTCCACTTGGGCGACAAAAAAGAACCCTCTCCCGGCGGTGAAGAAGTGGAACAAATCAACGTGGCCACCCTCGCTGACATCGAGAAGGCCTATATCTGCGTGGTGAACTACGATGCAGCCATCAAAGGACGCGATGTGACCTTCGCAGACGAGGGCGGTCGCGTGGAAGTGACCAGCGATGCCGGCGACAACCTCGAGGTGAACATGGACGATCCCAGCCAGGGACACGTTTATCTTGTCTGCTCCATTGCCAACAACAACGGCGAATTTGCCCTCATCAACGAGAGCCGCGTGATGGATCTCGGCACAGCCTTCGACGAAGTGCCCGGTTTTGCACTCATCTGCAACGATTAAAGGAACTGATTATGGTTCAGCTTAAACGTAAAGTCACTCTCCGCACGAAGGAAACCGTGGAGCCAAAACCACAGCCTGCAACGCTACAAAAGGATCCAAAGCCCTCTTCGGGTCAGGGAAAGTGGTGGATTGCAATGGCCGTTGTGCTTCTTTTGGTGGGGCTTGGAGTTTATTTCTATCGCCACAACGCTTCTACGGCCGAAAAGGCCGTGGCAGAAGCAGCCGTTAGCTCCACGCAAGGAGTAGACACAGCGCAGACGACTGCCAAGGCCGGAGAAAGTAATGAGGCATCTGCCCCTGCTCAAAGCGCTGCAGGCCAAGTGCAGACTAAAGAAGCCGAAGCGGGACAGGCCAGTGCTACTGCCCAAGGTGCAGCTCCCGCTGCAGTGAAGGCCGGTGCGTCCGAAAAACCCGCATCGGTGGCGCAGACTCCTGCCAAAGCCGCGACGCCTACCGCAAAAGAAGCTGCTGCGCAGCAGACGGCGGCAGGAAAGCAATCGACGATGCCCCAAACGGCCAAAAGTGCCTCGGCGCAAGCGACGCAAATGCCCGCAGCGGTACAGCCCGCTGCAGCAACGTCGATGGAGGCTCTCAAAGGCAGTGTCGAACAAGTGGCGCACGAGGTGATTCGCGGCGTGTTCGGCAATGGTCGTGAGCGCATGGATAAGTTGGGTGCCCGCTACACTGAAGTGCAGCGTCGCGTCAACCAAATTTATCGCGCCCATCGCGCTCGTTGATTACACGATCTCGAGCATTCTCTTCGATGTCTGTAGAGCCCTTAGGCACATTGTGCTTAAATGGGCAGCACTTTTTTGAAGTTCTTCCGTAGCGAGATCTTCCCCTTACCACAAAACGAGCACCGCTCCATCAGGAGCGGTGCTCGTTTTTTTTGTTTTTTGGAAAAGGTTGTCATGTTGTGGGGGCTGCGGCCTTGTGGGGAATGTCAAGTGCGGGAACGCGTGGCGCAATCGGCGCAGATGCCGCGCACCACATAGCCGGCGGTGTGCACGACGAAGCCGTCGGGGAGCGGAGGGATGGGAATGGGCACATCGGGCAAGCAGAGGGTGCGGTGGCAACGCTCGCAAACGAAGTGCAGGTGCAGATCCGCCGGATCGTCGGCCGGCGTTTCGCCGCAATGGCAGTCGTCGGCGCAGAGGGCGTACTTCACTTGTCCCGTGCCGTCCTCGACATGGTGCACCAAATGGTGCTCGGCGAAGGTGGAAAGGGCGCGAAACACCGTGCTGCGCTCCATCGTGCCCAACCGCGCTTCGCAGTCGGCGAGCGAAAGGGCGCAACCTGCGTCGAGCAGCGCGCGCAATACCAGCAACCGTGCGGCGGTGGGACGAATGCCGCGGTGCAACAGTTTTTCTTCTTCGTGGGTGGACATGGGCAAGTGGGGTGAGGAATTGCGAAAAATGCCCCATCGGGGTGAACGCACCACGAGGGGAATGGGTGCGCGCGGTGAGGGGGACGGCCGGACGTTGTGGGATGGATGGGTGCATGCCGCCGGAGGAACGGGTGCACGCTGCCGGAAGAGCGGGTGCACGCCGTAGGAGGAACGGGAGCACGCTGCCGGAAGAGCGGGTGCGCGCCGTGGGGATTGGGCGCAAAGTTACGATTTTTCCGCCGTTCCGTCGCTCGTTTCGGCAAGGGGAGCAGCCGTTTGCACCTCGCCCGAGGGGAAACGCGCCAGCAACACGAGGGCAACGCAGAGCAACACCACGCCCGTGTCGGCAAACACCGCCGCCCACATGCCCGCCAGGCCGAAGGCCGAGAGAATCAAGACGAGGAGTTTGATGCCCACCGCCAAAAGGACGTTCGTCCAGACGAGTCGGCGCGTGCGGCGCGCGATGTGTAGCGCATCGGCCACGCGGCGCAGGTCGTCGGTGGCCAGCACCGCATCGGCTGTGTCCACCGCCGCGTCCGTTCCTCCCGCTCCCATGGCGAAACCCACGTGGGCGCGCGCCAACACCGGGGCGTCGTTCACCCCATCGCCCACATAGGCCGTGTGCCGGCCGCCGTCGATGAGCGCTTCGAGCGCCGTGAGTTTGTCGGCCGGGAGGAGTTCGGCGTGCCACTCGTCGAGAGTGAGTTCGCGCGCCAAGGCTTCCACCTTCGGCCGCTCGTCGCCCGAGAGCACCACGGTGTGCATGCCCGAACGGCGCAGTTGTTTCACGGCCGCGAAGGCCGAAGAGCGCGTGCGGTCGTCGCTCACCGTGAACGCCCCCGCCGTACCGCTGTCGACGCCGTCGGCCACCGTGACCACACCGTGCGTGAGCGTGCCCGTTTTGTCGAAAACCACCGTGTCGATGTCCGCCGCGCGATCCAAATGCAGGCTGCCTTTGAAGAGGATGCCGCGGCGCGAAGCCACCCCGATGCCGCGGAAATAGCTCAACGGCACGCTCAGCACCAAGGCACAGGGGCAGGAAGCCACCAGAAAGACCAAGGCGCGATACCACCATTGCGGCGCCGCGATGCCCCAGTCGGGACGCACGGCCGCCAAGAGCGTGGGCACGGCGGCGAGCAGGGCAGCCAGCGCTACCACAACGGGGGTGTAGACGCGGGCAATGCGCGTCATCATCTGTTCGGCAGGGGCTTTGCGTTCGGCGGCCTCCTCTACAAGGTGCATGATGCGCGAAAGGGCATCCTCGCCGTAGGGTTTCGTCACGCGGATGCGGGCTGCGCGGTCGAGGGCGATGACGCCGGCCGCTAACTCGTCGCCGGCCGCGAAGCTGCGCGGAGCACTCTCGCCGGTGAGGGCAGAAGTGTCGGCGCGGAGGACGGGGGTGAGCAGTACGCCGTCGAGGGGCAGGCGCGCGCCGCGCTCAATGTGCAGCACCGTGCCGCAGGCCACCGTTTTGGGGTCGACTTCGCGGAGCGTGTCGGCCGTTTCGTCCACCATCGTGCAGTGGTCGGGACGCAGGGCGGCCACCGAGGCGATGTCGGCGCGGGCGCGACCCACGGCCAGGCCTTGGAGCGTTTCGCCTACCAAGTAGAAGAGCATCACGCCCACCGCTTCCGGGCAGTCGCCGAGGGCGAGCGCGCCCACCGTGGCGATGAGCATGAGGGTGAACTCGTTGAAGAAGTCGCCGCGCCGCAGGGATTCTCCCGCTTCGCGCCATACGCCCAGCGACACGCACAGGTAGGCCGGCAGATAGAGCAGGCGTTCCCACGGCGCAAGGGCGGGCACGGCGCGCAACAGCCCCCAAGCCGCGAGGGCGAGGAGGAGTCCCGCGATGGGGCGGCGCCAATCGTGCCAACTGAAGCCCGATTCGCCGCCGTGGTCTTGTCCGCCGCCACAGGAGCAACCGCAGCCGCATGAGGCAGAAGACTGCCCGTGGTCGTGCCCGTGGTCATGGTCGTGCTCCGAGGTGCAACCACCGGCCGGCGTGCAAGCGCACGAAAAAAGCGGTGAACTTTTGGCAGAAAGTGGGGCGTTATTGAAAGAAAGTGCACCGGTTTTGAGAAAAAACGGCGCACGTTCGGCCGCAAGGGCAGCGGCGCGTGCGGAAGCGCAGCGGCCGGCGGCGGAAAAAGACGAAGGGCGGAGGGGAGTGGACATGATGAAAAGCATTGAAGGCGGCGGGGCGAACGGGGAATCGTTCGGCCGTGCGCCGCAAAGGGGGAAAGGAAGTGCCGAGCGCGGACGAAGTGTCCGACGAAGGAGTGGAGGGAAGTGTGTTTTCGTCCCGTTTCATCGGCGGTGTGCGTCGGGCTTGGGGTGTCGGTTCGGGCAATCGCTGAGAGCGGGGCGACGCTGCGGGGCGGTGTCGGGAGGGCACTGCGGAGGTTTCCCCGAGCGGTTCTCGCAGCTGTGGGCGGGGGGCGCTTCGCGGCGCGATCGAGATGCACCGACCAGCGAGAAAGCGCTATCACTGTGGGAGGACAATGCAAATGTAGGCCTTTCTTTTCGCAATCGGGTTGCAAAGTGTCGCGCCCACCTTCGCCGCGCGGTGCAGCGTGGGGGAGGGGAAGCGTGTTTTTGTCACCTTGACTGACAAAATGGCGCACTTCGTCGCCTCCGCTGCCGTTGGCAAGGTCTTTGCAACCGATGAGGTCAAAATCAAAACATAAAATCATTATAGATATGACTATCAAACCGCTTGCAGATCGCGTGCTCGTCAAGCCCGCACCGGCCGAGGAAAAGACCATCGGCGGCATCATCATCCCCGACACCGCACAAGAGAAGCCCAGCCGTGGCACCGTTGTGGCCGTGGGGCAAGGCACGAAAGACGAAGCCATGGTGCTCAAAGCCGGCGACAGCGTGCTCTATGGCAAATATGCCGGCACGGAAGTGGAAGTCGACGGCGAGAAGCTGCTCATCATGCGCCAGAGCGACGTCTTCGCCGTGGTGGAATAAGCCCCACCGCGCAATTTTCGCCCCGTGGCGAATCAACTCCTCTTTATATATAAGGTGTGCGTGCGGCAGGTTCGATCGACCGGCGCGCCCAACTTCAAACGACTAACAGATAATCAAGATGGCAAAAGATATTAAGTACAACGTAGATGCTCGCGAACTCCTGCGCCAAGGTGCCGACGCCCTCGCCGACGCCGTGAAAGTGACCCTCGGCCCGAAAGGCCGCAACGTGGTGATTGACAAAAAGTTCGGCGCGCCCCGTATCACCAAGGACGGTGTGAGCGTGGCCAAGGAGATCGAACTCGAAGACTCCTTCCAAAACGCCGGTGCACAGCTCGTGAAGAGCGTGGCCTCCAAGACGGGCGACGACGCGGGCGACGGTACGACAACGGCTACCGTGCTCACGCAAGCCATCCTCACCGAAGGCATGAAAAACGTGGCCGCCGGTGCCAATCCCCTCGACCTCAAGCGCGGTATCGACAAGGCGGTGAACGCTGTAGTGGAGCACATTCGCTCGCAGGCCGAACAGGTGGGCGACAACTACGACAAGATCGAACAGGTGGCCACCATCTCGGCCAACAACGACGCCGAAATCGGTAAACTCATCGCCGACGGTATGCGTGCGGTGACCGCCAACGGCGTGATCACCATCGAAGACGCGAAAGGTCGCGACACGGTGCTCAAAACGGTGGAAGGTATGCAGTTCGACCGCGGTTATCTCTCGGCCTACTTTGTGACCGACGCTGAGAAGATGCAGTGCGAGATGGAGAACCCCTACATCTTGATCTACGACAAGAAGATTTCTAACCTCAAGGACTTCCTCCCCATCCTCGAACCCGCCGTGCAGAGCGGCCGTCCCCTCTTGGTGATCGCCGAAGACGTGGACAGTGAAGCGCTGACCACCCTCGTGGTGAACCGCCTGCGCACGCAGTTGAAGATTTGTGCCGTGAAAGCCCCCGGCTTCGGCGACCGCCGCAAGGCCATGCTCGAAGACATCGCCGTACTTACGGGTGGTGTGGTCATCAGCGAGGAGAAGGGCTTGAAACTCGAGCAGGCTACGCTCGAAATGCTCGGTACGGCCGAGAAGGTGACCATCTCGAAGGACAACACGACCATTGTGAACGGTGCCGGCCGGAAGGAAAACATCGCCGAACGCGTGCAGCAGATCAAGAGCGAGATCAAAAACTCGACTTCTGAATACGACAAGGAGAAACTCCAGGAGCGTCTCGGCAAACTCTCGGGCGGCGTGTGCGTGCTCGAGGTCGGTGCAGCCAGCGAAACCGAACAAAAGGAAAAGAAAGACCGCTGCGACGACGCCCTCTGCGCAACGCGTGCCGCTGTTGAGGAAGGTATCGTGACCGGTGGCGGTGTGGCCTACATCCGCGCCCAAGCTGCGCTCGCCGATGTGAAGGGCGACAATGCCGATGAGCAAACCGGTATCGCCATCATCCGTCGTGCCATCGAAGAACCCCTGCGTCAGATCTGCCGCAACGCCGGTGTGGAAGGCGCGGTGATCGTGAACAAGGTGCGAGAAGGCGAAGGCGACTTCGGCTACAACGCGAAAAATGACACCTTTGTCAACCTCCGCGAAGCCGGTGTGGTAGACCCCGCCAAGGTGACGCGCGTGGCACTCGAAAACGCGGCTTCGGTGGCCGGTATGTTCCTCACCACCGAGTGCGTGATCTGCGACAAGAAGGAAGATAAGCCCGAAATGCCGATGGGTGCCCCCGGCATGGGCGGTATGGGCGGCATGATGTAAGCCGACACTCCTTATATATATAGTGGACGCGCGGCGATCTTGCTTCGCCCTGTCTGCGATAAGCCTCTACAAGCGGCGCTCCTCATCGAGAGGGGCGCCGCTTTTGCGTGATCTGCACGGAAAAAAACGAGATTTTTGGGCACGAAACATTGTTTATATTACGAGAAAATACTATTTTTGCCACACGAGCATTACAGCTGTGTGAGGTAGTGTGCGCTTTTTGGCAGGTCGATTTGCCACGAACGCCCTTTTTCGCCGCCTTCTGCTCCTCGGCTTGCCCGAATCCGGCCGCTTCGCTCATCTTGCGGCGCTGAGTGACCGCAGGCACGCCGACTTTCCGACAGCAACTTATCCAACAATCACCTTATCTATTCCTCACTACATGAGAAGATTCCTCTCACTTTTCGTTCTCCTCGCCCTGACTTGGGTGGTGGCAGGCGCGCAGAAAATCGACCCCGTGTTCAGTACGGAGGGTGCACTCCAATATGTGCGCATCCAGTTCAAGACGGGCGAGGCTTTCTTGCAGGACAATGGCGACGGACAGCAGTGTCGCACGGCCGTTTTTGCCAAACAAGGCCAAACTTTTGCTCTGATCGGTAATAAAGATGCCTTCGTGCTTCGCTCCGACAAGGGCAACTACGTGACGATGTCGTCCAACAATACGCACATTGGCACCACGGCCGACAAATCTAAGGCCATCGAACTCGCCCTGATCGCCAGCCCCGGACACGCCGGTTGCTACGAAATCACCAAGAAGGACGACAAGTCGAAGGGTTTCAACCAGTGGGGTGGTGCCGGTGCCGGCAAACAACTCGGTTTCTGGAACGCCGGCGACCCGAACAACCCGCTCTATTTCGTAGAGCCCAGCTACCAACCGCCGTTGACCTACACGGCCTATCGCCAGCAGTTGCCGCAAAACGGCCGTTGGGAGTATCCGCTTTCGCCCATTTCGACGTTCACGCCCGAAAGTCGCCACACCCTGTGGTACAAGAAGCCTGCCATGGGCGTTTCCAACCCTTGGATGGAATATTCCTTGCCCATCGGTAACGGCTCGCTCGGCGCCAGCCTCTTCGGCGGCGTGATGAACGACGAGATTCAATTCAACGAAAAAACGCTTTGGGCGGGTGGTCCGAAGGATATCAATCCCCGCGGCGGCGACGGTCCCGGCAGTGGCTTCGGTTGCTTCCTGAACTTCGGCGGTGTCTTCGTCAAGAACCTCAACACTGAGGCTTTCGACGGAACATCGGCTAAAAACGTACTCAACTACGTCCGCTATCTCGACCTCGACAAGGGCATCGGCGGCGTGAACTTCTCCGATAAAGCCGGCACGAAGTACACCCGTCGCTATTTCGCCTCTGCTCCCGACGGTGTGATCGCCGCGCGCTACACGGCAGAGGGCGCCAATAAACTCCATTTGGTCTTCCGCTTGATCCCCGGCGAGGAACTCCACGCCGACAACGCCACCTATTCGGCTGACGGCACGGGCTCTTTCCACGGCAAGCTCCAAACGGTCTACCACAACGCACGCATTAAGGTCGTTCCCGTGGGCGGTACGCTCCGCGCCACGGACGAAGGTATCGAGGTGGATGGCGCTTCTGAAGTGCTCCTCTTCCTCTGCGGTGGCACGAGCTTCGACAGCTTCTCGGCAGAGCGCACTTCCGGCGACGCAACGCAGTTGGCTAACCGCGTGAAGGGCATTGTTGACGCTGCAGCAGCCAAGTCTTGGGACGAACTGCTCAGCGCGCACACCGCCGACTTCACTTCCTATATGGGACGTGTGGATCTCCAACTCACACCCAACCCTTCGAAGCGCAACACCGAGGAGCTCGTGAAGTACTACGGTGGTTCGCAAAGCAGTAAGAACTCACCCGACGGCCTCTTCCTCGAAGAACTCTATTTCCACTTCGGACGCTATCTTGGCATCTCGTCGAGCCGCGGAGCACAACACGTGCCCAACAACCTGCAAGGTATCTGGAACAACCGCGCCAATGCGCCTTGGAACTCGGATGTGCACACGAACATCAACATCCAGATGAACTATTGGCCCATTGAGCAGACGAACCTCAGTGAATGCCACGAGCCTTTCCTCAACTTCATCATCGACAATGCGAAATCCTACGGATGGATGAGCGCAGCCAAGCGCTCGGGACAGACGAAGGGCTGGACGGTTTACACCGAAAGTAGCATCTTCGGCGGTATGTCTACTTGGGGATCGCAATACACCGTGGCCAACGCCTGGTATTGCACCCACCTTTGGGACCACTATCGCTACACCCTCGACAAGGAGTACCTCAAGCGCGCTTTCCCCGCTATTTGGAGTTCGGCTGAATTCTGGATGGAACGCCTCAAGAAGGACACGCGTGTGAACGACGGCAAGTGGGTTTGCCCCAATGAGTGGTCGCCCGAACACGGCCCCACGGAGGACGGTGTGCCCCACGCTCAGCAACTCGTGCGCGCCAACTTGCAGATTTGCCGCGACGCGATCAACGCAGTCGGTGCCGCTGAACTCGGTTTGACGGCGGCCGATGTGGCAAAACTCGACGATTACCTCGACAATTTGGACACCGGTCTCCACACCGAAGCCTACGACGGCACGACGTGGAAGCAACAGGCCGACCAACGCAACATCAAGAAGGGAGATCTCCTGCTCCGTGAGTGGAAGTATTCGAACTTCACCAGCGGACAAGGCCCCAACCACCGCCACATGAGTCACTTGATGTGCCTCTTCCCCCTCAACCAAGTGAAGCCCGGCGATGGCGGCTTCTACGATGCGGCCGTGCGCTCGCTCCGCTTCCGCGGCGATGTGGCCACCGGTTGGTCGATGGGTTGGAAAGCGAATCTCTGGGCACGCGCCAAGGACGGCGACCATGCTCGTGTGATTCTCAACAACGCCCTGCGTCACTCCACCACCTACGGCGTGGACGAAGGACAAGGCGGTATCTATTACAACCTTTACGACTCGCACGCTCCCTTCCAAATCGATGGTAACTTCGGTATGTGCTCGGGTATTGCGCAGATGTTGCTCCAAAGCCACGACGACATCGTCGAGATCCTCCCCGCACTTCCCTCTGCTTGGAAGAACGGACAGGTCAATGGCTTGAAAGCCGTGGGTAACTTTACCGTGGATATCACGTGGGTGGCCGGTAAAGCCACGCAAACGCGTATCGTGAGCAACAAGGGCGCTCGCCTCGTGGTGAAGGCTGACAAGGACCTCACGAAGGTGTCGGTACGCTCGGGCGGCAAGAACGTCGAAGTGGTGCCCACTGAGACGGAAGGTGCCTACGAACTCAAGGGTATTGCCGAGGGCGCTACCGTAGAGATCGACTATACGAAGCCCGCCGGCATCGCTGCGATGCAGACGGCCAAGGCCGGTGCTGCACAAGTGGCTTACGACCTCACCGGTCGCCGCGCCAATGCAGAAGCGCACGGTGTGCAAATCGTAGGCGGACACAAAGTGGTACGCTAATGCGCCACTGATTGCAAAAGGCATACGAGAGCAACAACATGCGTCTCGTATGCCTTTCTGCTTTGCGCACAGCAGCGGTGAGAAGGGGCGACTTTTCGCTCTGACATACCGGATTTTCTGTCTTTTCCTCCAACCGAGAACAGATTCGAGACAGCCCAACGAACAATGTTGCGGCGTGCCACTCAACTCGTTCCTCGTATTCATTTCATTGCATGATCAAACATTACCTTTCTGTCTTTGCCTTTCTGCTCCCGCTCGGAGTGATGGCGCAAACGGACTATCCCCTCCATTTTGACAAGGATGCTCCCGCGGTAAGCACCGACCGCCAGTTGCGCGCTGTGAACTTTACGACGTCAGCCGGCGCGCAGCGACTGAATATTGCCAACCCCAAACCCTACACCGACCTCACTTCCGAAACCCTCACGGCGCGTCCCGGCGATCGTGTGACGGTGCGTTTCGATTATGGCAACAACGGAGCGACGTGGATGCACGGTTATCTCTTTTTGGATCGCAACACCGACGGTAATTTCACCACCGAGGGCGATCTCTTGGCCTATTCTTATTATCAAGGTCAGGACATGACCGGCCGTTCCATCGCGGCCAACTTGCAAGGCTACGGCAGTGCCCTCAATCCTCCCACCTTTCACCTCCCCAAAGACTTGGCGCCCGGACGCTATCGCGTGCGTTTCAAAGTAGACTGGGATAATATTGACCCGGCAGGTGCCCTCGGATCGGAGAACAACGTGAAGGGCAAGAACGGCATCCTCGCCAATCGCGGCGCCATCGTCGACACGTGGTTGGAAGTAAAGGGCAAGGCCTACGCCGAGTCGCGTTTGAGTTTCGATACGCGCCACGCTAATATATATGGTGTGGACGGTGCGTTGCCGCTCACCGTGGCTTCTGACGAACCGCTCGTGTTGAAGGTGGAAACGCCCGATGCGGGCTACGAAATGACCCGCTTTGCCGTGCGCTACGGTAAAAACCTCGATGGCGGCTCTACCGAAAACGGCGTGCAACAGTGGACGGAGCAGGATTTGAGGCCTGCTGCCGACGGCACCATTACCCTTCCCGCGAGCGTGATGCAGGGCGACGTGCGCGTCATTGCGCACTACGAACCGGGTAAAAACGCAAAATACATTCCCGGCTTTGTCGATGAATTCGATAACTCCGACGGTTCGCAACCCAATGACAAAGTTTGGTCGCGCACCGTCCGTCGCCATCCCACATGGGCGCGCTTCCATTCCAATTCTCCCCTCACGGTCTTCGTGCAGAACGGAGAGTTGGTGTGCCGCGCCATGGCTACGCCCGATTCCCTCAAGGCCAAGGGAGAAGACAAGGAGTTTATCACCGGTGGCGTACGAACCGAGGGACGCTACACCTTCCGCTACGGACGTGCCGAGGCGCGTATTTTCACCACGCCCCACAGCGGCAATTTTCCCGCCTTCTGGATGATGCCCGCCAAAAGCAAGAAAGGCTGGCCGCACGAGGGAGAAATTGACATTTGGGAGCAGATCAACAACGAAAACAACGCGTATCATACGCTGCACTCCAATTGGACATTTAATCTCAAGCACAAAAACGATCCGATGTCGCACTTTGTGAAGGGTGGATTGGATTATTCGCGCTACCACACCTTCGCTGTTGAGTGGACCCCCACAACTATCACGTGGAGCGTGGACGGAAAGGTAACCGGCACCGCCGTGAAGAGCACGGACTCCGATGCTTTAGCCAACGGACAGTGGCCTTACACCGAACCCTTCTATCTGATTCTCAATCAAAGCGTGGGCGACGGGAGCTGGGCGGCGAAGCCCGATTTGAATTTCGTCTACGAAACTCGATTTGACTGGGTGCGCGTTTACCAAACCCGCGAGCAGAACCCGCTGGTGGGCATCGACGCGGTGAAAACAGACGAGCGGACTCAAACAGCAGGCGCAACGGCCGGCGAATCCCACCACTTGATGGTGAAAAAGGCTGGAACCTATGAACTCAGTGGTCGCAAAGCGAAAAAAGACGCCGCCGGCGTGCTGATTCGCGACGGACGCAAAGTCATCGTGGGGCAATAACCCCAATTTGTTGACGTAAAAGCCCGCGAAGTGCTGAATCTGTGTGCCAAAAGCCCCCGTTTCAGTGCCTTACTCCTATTATATTGTGTTTGCCCTCCTTTTTTTCCTTAAAAACATTGGGCGGCTCTCTGAAAACAATTACCTTTGCAATGAGTAATAGTGTAAAAGTACGCGACTTTTGGGCGAAAACCAAAGAAAGTCCGCAGGTTTAGCACTACACATCGCACAATATCAACTCAATAATATAACCACAGTTATGAAATTCAGAACTTTTTTGGTTGCTGCCCTCGCAGCAGTTGCTCTCGGTGCCAATGCACAGAGCTCGGCCAAGTATGATTTCAGCCCCTACTGGACCATTGGTCTTCAGGGTGGCGCAGCTACTACCTATGGCGAACACCTTGAGTGGTCGAAGACGATCTCTCCCGCTGCCGCTTTCTCGGTGGGCTATCGTTTCTCGCGTCCCGTAGGCTTGCGTCTCCACGCAAGCGGCTGGGAAGCTAAGAACGGTTGGGACTACAAACACGATCGTATCGACTACTACAAGTGGAACTACGGTCAACTCGGCCTCGACGCTATGCTCGACCTCAACACCATCTTCAGCCACTACAACCCCAACCGTTTCTTCACCGTGTATGGTATCCTCGGTGTGGGTTATATCCGTGGCTTCAAGAATGACGAGGCTCACACGAACAAGTACACCTACGTTCACCCCAACGAAATGACGTTGATCTGGGAGAACAACAAGCTCAACGCTGTTAGCGGTCGCGGTGGTCTCCAGTTTGATTTCCGTCTCGCCAAGCGCGTATCGTTCAACCTCGAAGGACTCGCCACAATTACTACCGATAAGTTCAACTCGAAGGATGGTAATAACCCCGATTGGCTCTTTGCAGCCTACGCTGGCTTGAAGTTCCGTCTCGGCCGCATCGCTGACGGTGAATTTGTTTCCGTTGCGGCAGCTCCTGCTCCCGTGGTGGCTCCCGTAGTAGAAGAGGTGAAGGAAGAAGAAGTAATGGTTGAACCCGCTCCCGCTCCCGCTCCCGCACCTGCTCCCGCTCCTGCTCCCGTTCAGGTTCAGCAGAACCTCACTCGCAACGTATTCTTCCTCATCAATTCCGCAAAGGTACGCCCCAGCGAAATCGTGAAGGTGAACGAAGTAGTGAACTACCTCAAGCAGAACCCCAGCGCTAAGGTTTCTATCACCGGTTATGCCGACCGTGGTACCGGTAACGCCGTGATCAACAGCCGTCTCTCCAAGCAACGTGCAAACGCTGTCTTCGCTGAGCTTGTTAAGCGCAACATCGCTGCTAACCGCATCATCAAGGACGCTAAGGGTGACACCGTTCAGCCCTTCGCTGTCAACGATCAGAACCGCGTCGTGATCTGCATCGCTGAATAATAGCGACAGAGAACGATCTTCGGATCGATCCTAAATAGAACTCCCCGTTGCCCATGTGGCGACGGGGATTTTTTGTTCCCGTGCGACGTGTCACACGGATTTTTTTGTACCTTTGCCCGAAAACATCCCCACTTTATGAATATCGGAGACAAAGTTCGTTTTCTCAACGCGGTCGGCGGCGGCCGCATCACCGGATTTCAAGGCAAAGACCTCGTCCTCGTCACCGACGAAGACGGTTTTGAAGTCCCCACTCTCCGCCACGAGATCGTCGTCGTCGACACCGACGGCTACAACCTCGAGCGTAAACCCGCCCCCGGTCGCAAAAGTAAGGAAATCAACCCCTATGACGCCGCCGAGCGCAGAAGTCGCGCAAAAGTCGGCGCCGGCGAAACCCACACCAGCGTCAAAGCCGCCCTCGCCGCACACGATGGTGAAGACGAAAGCGACGAAATCGACGAAACCTACGCTTTCGCCGGCGAAGACACCGATCCCGCCGACCGCGAAATCACCTTCCGCGCCCGTCCCCTCGAGCGCAAAGGCGCCGATCAGCTCAACCTCCACCTCGCCTTCGTCCCCGCCGACACCCGCAAACTCAGTGTCACCGAGTTCGAAGCCTATTTTGTCAACGACTCCAACCTCTTCGTCCGCTACCTCGTCCTCACGCAGCACGGCACCGACTATCGGCTGTGGCGCGAAGGCCTCGTCGAGCCCAATCGCAAGGTCTTTCTCGCCAAACTCACCCACGGCGATCTCCCCGACCTCGAGCGCCTCACCTTCCAACTCCTCGCTTACAAGGAAGACAAGCCCTTCGCGCTCAAACTCCCCCTCAACGTCACCCTTCGTGTCGACGGTACCAAGTTCTACAAGCTCCACACCTTCGGCGATTCCGACTTCTTCGACGAACCCGCCCTCGTGCGCTGTTTGGTCGAGAACGATCGCCCCGCCAAGTCCGTGTCGGTCAGCGCCGAGTGCATCGAAGAAGCCCTCATCACGCCCGACATCGAATCGCGCCGCGACCGTCCCGCCCGGAAGAGCGACCAAGTAGGCCATGCCACCCGCGCTGCCGTGCCCGGTGCCGCAACGCTCGATCGCAACGCCATCGTCGAAGTCGATTTGCACGCCACCGCCGTCCTCGACTCCACGGCCGGCCTCACCTCGACCGACATTCTCACCTGTCAACTGCGCGTTTTCCACCAAACCCTGCAGCAGTATGCCAAAGAGCCCGGGCGTCGCATCGTCTTCATCCACGGCAAGGGCGAAGGCGTGCTGCGCGCGGCCATTTTGAAGGACCTCAAACGCCACTATCCCCGCTGCACCCACCAAGATGCCTCCTTCCGCGAGTACGGATTCGGCGCCACGATGGTCACCATTCACTGATTTCCGCGCCGCCCAATCGTTCATCGGAAAATAACGCCCTACTTTTCGCGCAAAGTCCTCGACTTTGCTCAAAAAGTGCCCCATTTTTTTCAACTCATTCTCCACTTTCTTTTCTTTCACACCATGCGTAGATTCGTTCTTGCCCTCCTCGCCCTCTTTTCGCTCACGGCCGCCCGTGCCGACGAGGGCATGTGGTTGCTCAAGCTCATGCAAGAGCAGCACCTCACCGATTCTCTCCGCAAAGCCGGCTTGCAGCTCGCGCCCGAAGCCCTTTACAGTGAGAATGCCCCCTCCCTCCGCGATGTCGTCGGCCGTTTCGGCGGCGGATGCACCGGCGAAGTCGTCAGCCCCGACGGCCTCATCTTCACCAACAACCACTGCGGCTTCTCCTTTGTGCAGGCCATGAGCGACCTCAAGCACAATTATCTCCAAGACGGTTTCTTCGCCAAGAGCCGCGCCGAGGAGTTGCCTGTGCCCGGCCTCACCTTCACCTTCGTGGTGCGCATCGACGATGTCACCGCCCGCGTCGAAGCCCTCGCGCGTCAAAAGAAATATGATCAGCACACGCGCCAATCGGCCGGCGTGCTCGCCGGTTTGGCCGAAAAGCTCCTCAAAACCAGCGCCCTCGCCAAGACGCCCGGCGTGAGCGCGCGCATCGTCCCCTTCTTCGGCGGCAATCGCTACTACATGTTCTTCGAGCAGCGCTACGATGACGTCCGCCTCGTGGTCAATCCGCCCCAGCAGATCGCGCAATTCGGCTTCAATCAAGACAACTGGCTCTGGCCGCGTCACAATGCCGACTTCGCCGTCTTCCGCATCTACGCCGATGCCCAAGGTCGTCCGGCACGTTATGCCAAAACCAACGTGCCTTTGCGCCGCGAGAAGTGGTTGCCCATCAGCCTTCGCGGTGTCGAACAGGGCGATTACACCATGATCATGGGCTTCCCCGGTCGCACCAGCCGTTTCCTCACCGCTTCGCAAGTGCGCCTGCGCTGCGAGAGCATCAATGAGCCCATCAATCTCGCCGGCGAAGCCGAACTCCGCTTCATGAAGTCGCTCATGGACAGCGACAAAGCCGCCTCGCTCAAATACGCCGGCGAGTACATGAAGCTCGGCAACATGGTGAAAAACTTCGGCGGCATGAACGCCAGCGTCGCTTCCACCCGTTTGCTCGACATCAAGGCGCGCGAAGAAGCCGCTTTCCGCGAATTTGCCGCCCGCAGCGGCCGGCCGGAATACAAAAACATCATCGAGCGCATCGATTCGCTCGTGGCCGCCGTGCGCGACACGCTCCACGACTACAACCTCCTCCGCTTCACCTACGGCGCGCAAGACTTCCATCCCAACACCGCCGCCCTCTGGGGCTTCATTCATCGCTTCGCCCCGCGTCTTCAACGCAACTGGCAGCGACTCGACCGAGGCAAAAAGCTAATCAAAGCCGCCGCAGAGGAGAAAAAGCTCTACCGCGAATTTATGACCTCTGCGTATCGCGTGGCACTGACCACTGATTTCGACTACGACCTGCGCAAGATGAAACTCCTGGCTCCCTATTGGGCCAAGCACCACCGCCTCAAAGCGCAGCCCGACTTCGTGTGCGAGGACATGAATGCCTATTTCGATTCACTCTACAGCACGACGGATTTCCGCGACACGGCCAAAATTGAGGCGTACATGTCCACCGACTATTTCGAGGCCTACACCCAAGATCCCGTCATCGCCCACTGGTCGCTATTCGACCGCTTGATCGATGAAGTTTATCGCCCCGCGCTCGACCGCTACGAGCGCAAAGTGGCCGAACTCAACCAAATCTATGTGCGCGGCCTCTGCGAAATGTACGGATGGACGAAGGCGCCCGACGCCAATTCCACCTTGCGTATGACTTACGGCAGTGTGCGCGGCTATTCGCCCCGCGATGCCGTGCAATACGGCTGGCGCACCGGCTTGAAAGGCATGTTTGAGAAGGAAAATCCCGCCGATCCCGACTATGTGGTCGACGAAAAACTCCGTCAGCACTATCTCGCCAAGAACTACGGTCCCTATGCCGACGCCGACGGCGAGTTGCCCACCTGCTTCCTCACCAACAACGACATCACCGGCGGCAATTCGGGCAGCGCTGTCCTCAATGCGCGCGGCGAACTGATCGGTTTGGCCTTCGACGGCAACATCGAAAGCCTTTCGTCCGACCTCCGCTACAATCCGCAGCTGCAGCGTTGCATCAACGCCGACATTCGTTACATCCTTTTCGTCATTGACACCTACGGCGGTTCGCATTATCTCCTCAACGAGATGGAAATTCGCCGCTGAACCCCTCTTTGCATGATGCTTCCCGAAGCTTTTGTCACCCGATTGCGCGCTCTCCTCGGTCCTGCCGAGGCGAGCGCGCTTTGCGTTGCCCTCACCGAAGGCGACACCCCCGTGAGTGTGCGCCGCAACCCCGCCAAGTGGGCCGCCGATGAGTTACCTTTCGTGGCTGACGACGTCCGCCTTGTCGCCACCCCCGTGCCGTGGTGCGAAGAAGGGCGCTACCTTTCGGCGCGACCCGCCTTCGCTCTCGATCCGCGTTGGCATGCCGGCGCTTATTATGTGCAGGAAGCCGCGTCGATGTTCGTGGCGGCGGCCTATCGTGCGGCGTTTCCCGACGGCGGCCCCCAACGTGCTCTCGATCTCTGCGCCGCCCCCGGCGGCAAAAGCACGCTCTGGCGCACGCTCCTGCCCGACGACGCACTGCTCGTGGCCAACGAACCGGTGAAAGCGCGCGCCAACATTCTCGCCGAAAACCTCATTAAGTGGGGACACCCCAACACTGTCGTGGCCAACGCCTATCCTGCGGATTTCGGTGCCCTGTCCGAGTGTTTCGACCTCATCGCCACCGACGTTCCCTGCTCGGGCGAGGGCATGTTTCGCAAAGATCTCCAAGCGCGTGCCGAGTGGTCGCCCGAAGCCGTGGCGCATTGTGCCGAGCGGCAGCGCGAAATTCTCCGCGATGTGTGGCCGGCGCTCCGTCCGGGGGGCTTTCTCGTCTACAGCACCTGCACTTTCAACCGCGAGGAGAACGAAGACATGGTGGTTTTCGCCTGCGAAGAACTCGGTGCTGAGCTGATTTCCATTCCCCTCGACGCCTCGTGGCCGATAGCGGGCGACACCACCGGCCGCGACCTCTCCGTTTACCATTTCTTCCCCCACCGCACCGCCGGCGAAGGCCTCTTTCTCGCCCTGCTGCGCAAGACTTCGGGTGAAGGCGAAGCCGATTCGGGCGCAGTGCTCAAGACGCGCCGCGCCGACCGCGACAAGCGCCGCAAAGCCGCCAAGCCCGAAGCCCCGCCCCGCGAGTTCAAGACGTGGTTGCGCGAGTCGGAAGCGTTCACCCTCCGTTTGTTGCCCGATGGTCGCTGGAATGCGGTGCCGCGTGCCCATGCCGATTTTGTCGAACGGCTGGCCGGTGTGGCGCGCCTGCTGGTTTCGGGTGTCACCTTGGCCGAACGCAAAGGGCAGAAGCTCGTTCCGCACACCGCCTTGGCACTTTCCACCGCACTTGCCCCCGAGGCCTTCCCCACTGTGGCGTTCTCTGCGGCAGAAGCGCGCTGCTTTTTGCGCCGCGAAGCCATGGTGCTGCCTGCCGACGTGCCCCGCGGCTACGTACTTGCCACCTTCGAGGGACTTCCCCTCGGCTGGCTCAACAATCTCGGCTCGCGCGCCAACAATCTCTACCCCGCCGAATGGCGATTGCGCTTGACCGAGGCGTAAAAGCGCCGCCCTTTATGGGCGCATCTCGTCCGTGTCGTCGCGTGCGCCTCATTATATATTATTCTTCTCCCGATTTTTCCCCGACTTATGCAATATCTCTGTTTCACCTTCACCCTCACGCCGGCCTCCGAAGCCGCCTATGACCTGTTGGCCGACGCGTTGGCCGGTGCCGGCTTCGACAGTTTCGTGCACACTGACGAACTTGACCTGCCGCGTGTGGCCTTTCAAGACAATTTCCCCGAGAGTGCCGTCTTTGCCGACAAGGCCGCGACCGATGCCTTCCAGGCTTACATTCCCGCTGCCCGATTTGACGAAGAAGAACTCCGTGCCGTCTTGGCCGAGTTCCCGCTGCCCGGCCACCGCATCGACTATGTGCGCGAAGAAGTGGAGGACAAAAACTGGAACGAGGAGTGGGAGAAAAACTACTTCCAGCCCTTGCTCATCGGATCGGCCGACCATCCGCGCTGTGTTGTCTCTTCCACCTTCCACACCGACGTGCCCGAAGCGGAATATGCCATCAAAATCAATCCGCAAATGTCGTTCGGAACGGGACACCACCAAACCACGGCGCAAATGCTCGAGCGCTTGCTCGACGACGAGGTGCGCGGGCTCGAAGTCCTCGACATGGGTTGCGGAACGGGCATCTTGGCGATTTTAGCTTCGTTGCGCGGGGTGAAACACTGCGTGGCCGTCGACTTCGACGAGTGGTGTGTGCGCAACACGCGCGACAATCTCGCCCTCAACGCCGTGGGAGAGATCGAAGTCGTGCACGGCGACGCCACTGTCCTCGAGTCGCGCCCCGAAGCCTTCGACTTGGTGATCGCCAACATCAACCGCAACATCCTCCTGGCCGACCTTCCGCGCTATGTCGCTGCGATGCGAAGCGGCGCACATATCTATATGAGTGGATTCTACACGGCCGACGTCGCTCCTCTGCGCGAACGTGCCGAAGCCTTGGGACTCACCTTCGTCGACGAGCGCAGTCGCGAAGACTGGGCGTGCATTAAATTCGTGAAAGCCTGATGCGCCGCCTCGTTTCGTCCGCGTGCGCGGCAACGGTTGCCGTGTTCGCTCGGCGCGCAGTGGTCGGTGCGCTCGTTCTCCTCACCGCGCTGTGCGTGGCTGTGGAAGCGCAGGCCGAAACGCCCTTGCGCCGTCCGCTTTCGTTCTTGCCCACCGCGTCCGTCCTCGTGGTCACGCCCGGAGCGGCCAATGTGGTGGAACGCGTCATGCGGGTTTCGCCCTATTTGTCGCCGCAGGCCGACACGCTCACCGCCCATTCGGCGCGTGCCTTCCGCCGTTTGGCCGCGCGGCAACCCGATCTTGCGCGCTGTTCGGCCGACACGCTCGCGCGCCTCTTCTTGGTCACGGGCGAAGCCCACCTCGCCGCCGCGCTCGACCGCGAACGTTTGCGCCGCGACAGTCTTCTTTCGGCCAATCCCACCGACCGCGCCGCCGCACAAGCGCTGCTCAACACCCTCGGATGGGTGGCGGCGAGCGAAGGCACCGACCTGTATGTGAATCTGCCCGTCGACTGTATGATCAATGTCGCCACCCCCGCGCTGCGTTGCACCGTCGATCAGATTTGCGAAATGGGGCGGGTGAAATATCGCCTCTCCGGTTTCCCGGCACAAGGCAGTGCGCTGCGCCTTCACCTGCGATTGCCCGCCGGCGTTGCGCCCGATCAGGTGTTTCTCAACGGCCGCCGCTTGCTCGCTCCGCAGATTGAGCGCGGATACCTCGTGGTGGATCGCTCATGGCGCAACAATGAGGAACTCTATTACGATCTGCCCGAGCGAAAACAACTGTTCGGCGAGTGAAGCCCGCCACCGCTGTTGGCAACTTGGCGCTTTCGCACGCGAAAAAGTCGACAAAGGCCGCGTTTTGTTTGCCCTTGTCGACTCAAAAGCGTAATTTCGCAACGAATATTCAAAACAACCTATGGAAATTACCGGTAAAATCATTTTTGCCCTCGAACGCCGCGCCGGCAAGTCCGCGCGCACCGGCAACGACTGGGCATCGCAGTCCTACGTGCTTGAGACGCACGACCAATACCCGCGTCGTATGGTCTTCGACGTGTTCGGCGACGACAAAATTCAGCAGTTCAACATCCAGCCCGGTCAGGAGTTGACGGTGAGCTTCGACATCGATGCCCGCGAATATCAAGGCCGCTGGTTCAACAGTATCCGTGCTTGGCGCGTGATGCCCGCACAAGCTCCCGGAGCCGCTCCGGTTGCAGGTGTCAGCCCGCAGGTTGGCGCGCCCGGTGTGACGATGCCGGCCGACGGCGCTGCACAATACGGACAAGTGCCCGGAGTCGGCGTGCCCGGCCCTCAACCTCAAGCTGCCGACGGCGGAACGGACGATCTCCCCTTCTGAGCAGTTTCAACTTTTATGAGTCGTTTCTCCCGTACTGCGGGAGAATCGGCTTTTTTTCTATCCTATGTTCGTGAATAAACTCTTTCGTTTCTGCCGTTGGGCGCTGGGCATTTTCTTCGTGTCGAGCCTTCTTTCGGTGATCGCCCTGCGTTGGGTGCCGGTCTACGTCACCCCGCTGATGGTGATCCGCTGTGTCGAGCAGTGGAGTCGCGGCGAGCGTCTGCGTCTGCACCACAGTTGGGTGCCGCTTGAGGAGATGCCGCCCTCGCTTCCCGTGGCCGTCATCGCCTCTGAGGATCAGAAGTTTTATGTCCACAGCGGTTTCGACACCCAAGCCATCGGCAACGCGCTGGTGCAGCGCATGGAGGGCGGACGCCGCCTGGGTGGCAGCACCATCTCTCAACAAACGGCGAAAAACGTGTTTCTCTGGCCCACGAGTTCGTGGGTGCGCAAGGGCTTCGAGGCCTATTTCACCGTGCTGATCGAGTTGTTTTGGTCAAAACAGCGCATCATGGAAGTCTATCTCAACAGCATCGAGATGGGCGACGGCATCTATGGTGTGAAAGCCGTGGCGGAGCAGCATTTCGACTGCGAACCGTCGCAACTCACGCGCCGCAACTGCGCGCTCATTGCCGCCACGCTCCCTGCCCCCCTGCGCTTCAGCAGCAAAACGCCCGGCCCCTACATGCGCAGCCGTACGCGCTGGATCTTGAACCAGATGCGCCACGTGCCGAGCTTCGACATGGGACCGCATTAAGTTCGCTTTTCGTTCGCAGCGCGCGCCTGCCGTTGCGCGTATCGTATGCCGTTGCCGCGCTGCGGAGCCGCTGTTCGGCAAAAAAAGAAACATCCCGCTTTCCTGAAGCCAGGAAAGCGGGATGTTTTTGTGGCACAAGAGCAAGGTCGCAGCACGATTTGTGCGCGCTGCTTGCAGAGGTCACCCTCGAAAGGCGCGGGCGCTCAGTTGTGGAGCGAGAGTTCGCGCAGTTTGTGCTCGTCGAGGATGCGCAGGGTGCGCGAAGCGAAGGCGATGGCGCCCTCTTGTTCGAAATGTTTGAGCGTGCGAATGGCGTTCGAGGTACTCATATTCGAGAGTTCCGCCAGTTCGCGGCGCGTCAAGGGCAGGCCGATGTCGTGGTGGTCGGCGGGGTTGCCGTAGGTGGAGCGCAGGAAGAGGAGGGTTTCGGCCATGCGCTCGCGCAGCATGCCCTGGGTGAGGGTCACGATTCGGCGGTCGGCGATGCCGAGTTCGCGCGCCATTTGCTTGACAATGAGCTGCATGAGTCGCGGCGACTCGTCGATGAGTTGGCGCACGAGGGGAATGGGGTAGGCCAAGAGCGTGGTGGAGCGGTGGGTCACGGCATTGGCGGCATAGTGCTCATCGGCCAAGGCGGCGCGATAGCCGAAAATTTCGCCCGGCCCGATGAATCGAAGGGTTTGTGCGCGCTCGGTGCGCCCTTCGCGGTAGAGACGCACGGTGCCTTCCAGCACGTAATAAAGGAAGTGGGGAACGTCATCCTGCCGGTAGATGATTTCGTCTTTGGGGAGGATGTATTCGCGCTGAGCGGCAAAGAGGCGCGCGCGTTGCTCGGCGGTGAAGGCTTCGCGAAAGGTGTGCGAAGCCGAACGAAGTGACCACGTATTCTGGATTGTCATCTGCTTCATATCTTCTCTCTGTCAGAAAGGGGTGGACGGTTGGCCATGGCACGGAGGCGCGAACCGCGGTGGCGGTGCGCTTCGGGCGAGTGGATAGGGCAAATTTATGCATTCGGCTGCAGGCAGCCAAACATTTCTCTTGATATTTTAGGAAGTAAACGTTCCGGCTGGGCATTTCTCTGAAGGGGGCGGCGCCGGCGACCGCAGGGGAGGGGAAACCGCACCGACAAGCAGGAAACTCGAGGGCGCGGAGTGGGAGGGGAAAGCGCAAACTGGGGGCGGGTGTCCGTGTGGGGACAGGAGGCGCCCGAAAAGCGCTTTGTCGCTGAGCGCAAAGTTAATCATTTATTGGCAAGTAGGCGAGTTGGTCTGCGCTCTATTTGTGGTGTGGGGAACGAGGGCGGCCGAGGAGCAAAAAAAACTCCCCTTGTTTTGCGAAAAACGAGGGGAGTTTTGTCAGAAACGTGAGGACTTTCGCCCGCAAGCTGTGCGGTTTTCCGCGGTGGGGGAGACGAGTGTGGCGAAAGCCTTAAACTTGGCCGTCGGCATCGGGGGTGGCCGATCGGTCGTTGTCGCCGAAGCCGTCCCAGCCCTGGGCACGGAGGGCAAATTCGTTGCCGTCGCGGGTGATGAGTTGGCTGCCGAGTTCCGGACGCGTGATGTGTCCGATCACTTTCACGTCGTCGAGCGATTCGATGAGCGTGTGTGCCGAGAGGGGCACGGTGAAGAGCAGCTCGTAGTCCTCGCCGCCGTTGAGAGCGCAGGTGCTTACGTTGAGATTCAGCTCTTCGGCGGCCACGGCAGTCTGGTAGTCGATGGGCAAGCGGTCTTCGTAGACGCGGCAGCCCACGTTGGAGCGGCGACAGAGGTGGAGGAGTTCGCTACTCAAGCCGTCGCTCACGTCGATCATGGCGGTGGGGCGGATGCCGGCGGCGCGAAGGGCTTCGATGATGTCGCGTCGCGCCTCGGGCTTGAGGTAACGCTCCAGGAGGTACTCGCGTCCGCTGAAGTCGGGGGCGAAGTTGAGGGCGGCGCGGGCGGCTTCGCTCTTGGCGGCGCGGAGCTGCGAGAGGTAGATGCCTTTTTCGCGTTCGAGGAGGCAGAGTCCGAGATAGGCGGCGCCGAGATTGCCGCTCACGCAGATGAGATCGGTGTCGGCGGCGCCGTCGCGGCCGCAAATGTCGGCGGGGCGGGCGGTGCCGAGGGCGGTGAAGCTCAGCGCGAGGCCGGTGAGCGAGGCACTGGTGTCGCCTCCGGCGAGATCGACGTCGTGGCGCTCGCAGGCCATGCGGATGCCGGCATAGAGTTCGTCGACGTCTTCGACTGCGAAGCGCTTGGAGAGCGCCACTGCCGCGAGGAGTTGGCGGGGAGTGGCGTTCATGGCGTAGAGATCGGAGAGGTTGACCATGGCGGCCTTATAACCTAAATGCCGAAGGGGCGAGTAGACGAGGTCGAAGTGGATGCCTTCCATGAGCAGGTCGGTGGTGGAGAGGAGCACTTCGTCGCTTTCAGGGCGCAACACGGCGCAGTCGTCGCCGATGCCGCGGAGGGTGTGGGCGTGGAGGGGGGGAAGGGCGGAGGCGATGCGGTCGATGAGCCGAAATTCGCCCAGTTCGGAGATTTGCATGAGGAGGGGACTTGAGGGGCTGAGAAAGAAATGGCCGGCGCCTGCGCGTGGGCGAGGCGTCGGCTGTGAGGGGCGGGAGCGCGGGGGCTTAGAAGTAGTAGCCGAGTCCGAGACGGACGCCTACTTCGCTGCCGCCGGTGAAGTCGTTGACCGAGACTTTGTAGAACACCTGGGGTTCGATGGCCACATAGTGGTTGAGGTAGAACGTGTAGCCGAGCTCGAGGGGAATGTGGAGGTTGTTAATGTTGGGGGCGTGGTGCGAAAATTCGGCACCGGTGCCGATGGAGAGTCCGTTTTGGATGACGTAGTAGCGGAGCCCTGCGCCGAGGGTGAAGGCATCGTTGTGCTTGGCGTAGTGATTGTAGCCGAAGCTGGCGCGCGCCAAGAGACAATCGGCGACGAAGTAACCCCCGTCGATGTTCATCCCTGCGCGGATGCCACCTTTGTCGGTGTAGTTGAAATTGAGATTGGAGAGTCCGGCGGCGATGTAGCCGGTGCCGGCATCGAACTGGGCGTGGCTCTTGGTGAAACCGAGGGTTGCGAGGAGAAAGAAGAGGGTGAGAATGCGTTTCATGTGTAGAGAGAGATGGGAGGTGTGGAGATAAAAGCGAAGGGGGAGATGAGCCGAACAGTCGCTCGCACACGTTGTACAACGGATGCGAACGACTGCGGTAAAATGGGGATTAGAGGGTAGAAATGCGGGCGATGAGGCGCTGAGCGTGCTCGTCGGCCTTGGCTTCGATGGCGGCGAGTTGTTCGGCATCGGTGCGCAGTGAGTAGGACACGCCGCAGGTGCTTTCGATGCCCACGAATTCCATGCCGGTGAAGCCGGCAGCGTGGATCAGTCCCTGCATGAAGGGGGTGAAATCGGGGGCTTCGGCGCCTGCGGGGGTAAAGAACGGGGCGCCGGCACCCGTGGTGAGCGAGAGCAGGAGCTTCTTTCCCTTCAAGGCATCGCCGCCGGTGCCGTGAGAGAAGCCGTGAGTCCACACTTCTTCCATCCAACGCTGGAGCAACGAGGGGATGTTGAACCAGAAGAGGGGGAACTGCAGCACGACAACGTCGGCGCGGCGCAGACGATCTTGCTCAACGGCGACGTCAATGGGCTTGTGGGTGTAGAGCGCGTCGAGGCGGAGCACTTCGACATTGGCGAGATCGCGTTCGAGGCAGTGGAGAATGCGGAGGTTGGCGGCTGAGTTGTTGAGATCGGTGTGGCCGCTGACGATGAGGGTGTGTGGCATGAGTGTGTTGGTTGAAGGGGTGGGGGCGCGAAGCGGACGTGTCGGTCGGAAAAGAGCGGCAGAGCGCGAGCCGATGGGCGCGGTTGTAGGATTTTGCCCACGGGGGGCGGGGCAGAACAGACAATAATAAAAGAGGAGGGCGGCGCGGTGGGCGCCGAAGCGCACTTAGTATTCGCGCCAGAAGGAGGGAGCGAAGGGCATGAGGAAGGCGAAGATTTCCAAACGGCCGGCGATCATCAGGAACGAGGTGACGTAGAGACCGCCGTCGTGGAGTTCGTTCCAAGAGTCGAGGGGGCCGATGGCATAACCGATGCTGGGACCGACGTTGGAGAAGGCCGAAATGCTCAAACCCAGCGCGTCGAAGAGCGGAAGCCCCATGACGATGAGCGTACTTACCCCGATGGTGATGAGCAAGATGAAGAAACAGGTGTAGGCAAAGATGGATTGCACCACGTCTGTGCCGAGTTTGTCTTGATTGATGCGCAGTTGGAGCACAGCTCGCGGGTGGAGAATGCGGCGAAACTCGTTGCGGATGATTTTGATGGCTGTGAGCACGCGTACCACCTTGACGCCGCCTGCCGTACTTCCCGCACACGAACCGATCACGCCCATGGTGAGGAGAATAATCCACGTGAGGTGCGGCCACATCAAGAAGTCTTCGGTCGTGAAACCGGTGGTGCTCATCATCGAGACCACATTAAACAGCGAGGCGCGGAAGCCGTGTTCGCTCAAGTCGCCGGCTTCGAGCCATTTGCTGAGCGTGATGATCGTCACCGCCAGCACGACGAGGAGTAAGTAGAGATGCAATTCTTCGTCGCGGAAGATGTTGCGCCAACGACGCTTGAAGAATGTGAGGTAGAGCAGGGTGAAATTGATGGAACTGAACATCATAAACACCACGGCTGCGTATTCGATGAGCGGAGAGTTGAAGTAGGCGATGCTGGCACCGTGCGTGGCGAAACCGCCCGTTGCGATGGTGGCTAACGCATAGTTCACGGCGTCGAAGAGGCCCATGCCGCACAAATAATAAGTGAGTGCGCAGGCGACGGTCACTATCAGGTAGGTGCTCCACAGCCAGTGGGTCGTTGTGGACACGCGGGGGTGGAGTTTCCCCAATTTCAAGCCGGTGCTTTCGGCAGAGAAGAGCTGTTGCTCGCCCACACCGAGGGCGGGGAGCAGCGCGAGGGTGAAAAAGATAATTCCCATGCCGCCTATCCAGTGCATCAGGCTGCGCCAGAAGAGAATGGAGTGGGGCAGGGCGTCGATGTGCTCGAGGGCGGTGGCGCCGGTGGTGGTGAATCCCGATATGGTCTCGAAGAAGGCGACGGCAACGCGGTCGGTCACGCCGCCCGTTAGGAAGGGAAGCATGCCGAATAGGCAATAGACGATCCAAGTCGACGAGACAATGAGATAACCGTCGCGACGACCGATTTCGGAATCGGCGTTTCGACTCAGAAGACTGAGCACTAAACTCGAAACAAGGCAGATGCCGATCGGAATGAGCCACATGCGATGGGCATTCTCCTCATAGTAGAAGCTCAGCCCGTAGCAAAGTGCCATCAGAGCGGCTTCGAGAAGAATCAAACCCGAGAGGGCTCGGGCGATGATGCGGAGATTGAGCATTCAATTGAAGTATTTCTCGAGACGGCGGAATTCATTTTTCAGACAGAAGAGCACTACCAAGTCGCCCTCTTCGAAAGTGGTGTTGCCGTTCACCATGTGCGCTTTGCCGTCGCGCAGGTAACCGCCGATGTTCACGCTCGGCGGGAGATTGAGTTGGGCTACGGGTTTGCGCGTGATGCGGGTATTGGCGTGCACCTTGTATTCTATCACGTCGGCATTGGCGATATCAAAACTTTTGAGGCTTTTGACGTCGGCTTTCAAGAGCATTCTGTGGATGTGGGCCGCAGCAAATGCTTTTTTGTTGATGATCGAACCGATGTCAAGTTGCTCGGCCATGGCGATATAGTCCGTGTTTTCGACCATAGCAATGGTCTTTTGCACGCCCATGCGCCGCGCGGAGAGACAAGCCAGGATGTTGGTTTCGCAATTTTCGGAGGCGGCGACAAAAACCTCTGCGTGGCTGACATTTTCGTCCTGCAAGGCGCGGATGTCGCGTCCGTCGCCGTCGAGCAAAAGGAACTTCGGATGCGTGATAGCAGCCGTGATCGCGTCGAATTTAGCCGGGTTGCGCTCGAAAACCTTCGCTTTGATGTGGTGCGGAAGCGTGTTGATGCTGTGAATCACCGTGTCGGCCGCGCCCATATAGAAGACGCAATGCGTTTCGGTGGAATGCGTTTTGCCGAATCGTTCGCGCACATGCGTCACTTCTTCGGCGGTTGCCATGACAAACACGAGGTCGTCTTCCTCCAAGCAGTCGTTGCCGTGCGGAATCAGGGTTTCGCCGTTGCGTTTCACCGCTGTGATGTGGAAAGGGTCATCGGGGGCGACGATTTCGGCGAGGGGGCGATTGAGAATGTCCACACCGCGGCGCACCTTGACGGCAAAAAGCAGGAGTTTCCCGTCGCTCATCTGCCACCATTGGCGCGCCCACGGGCGAACGATGAGGTGATTGATTTCGGCGGCGGCGAGCATTTCGGGATAGATCACGCTGTCGATGCCGGCTTTGAGGAAAAACTCCTTATAGTCGTGGGCGGTGTATTCGGCGTTGTCCACGCGCGCCACAGATTTGAGGGCGCCGAGTTTTTTGGCCAGCATGCAGCACGTGATGTTGCGGCTCTCGTCGGGCGTGACGCCGATGAAGAGATCGGCGCCCTTGACATTGGCTTCTTGCAACAAAGAGATGGAGCCGGGCGAGCCGCACAACGTGAGGATATCGACGCACGAAGCAACGCTGTTGAGGCGTTGTTGCTGTTCGTCGATGAGGGTTACGTCGTGGCCGTCCTTGAAAAGGAGTTTGGCTAAGTGGCTGCCGATTTGTCCGGCGCCTGCAATTACGATGCGCATGGGAGTGAGTGGGAGAAAAAGGGCGTGTGAAAACGCGATATGGGGGAGCGGCCGAAGGCGCGCGGCCTCGAATGAAGGCGGCAGTGCGCGGTTGTTGCCAAAAAAGGGTGTTGCACGGGGGCGACAGTGCGAGCCTTTCGTCCGCTCGCGGGGCATTTTATTCAATCCTCGGTGAGCGGTGGGCTGCAAGGTGTGTGCCTTTTGGTAGCCGGCGGGTCGTTTTTTTTCAATCGCCGGTGGGCGGAAGGCGAAGTGCGCCGTTGTTGTGTTAAACCGTGGGCGCGGCGGGCTCGGCGAGCGCAGCGCGGAAGGCACGGGCGAAGCTTTCGCCGTCCATCGCGCAGTCTTTGCGCTGTTCGCCCACACTGCCGTGTTCGATGAAGCGGTCGGGCAGACCGAAACGCTCCACCGGCACCTGAATGCCGTGGTCGGCCAGGAGTTCGAGCACGGCCGAACCGATGCCGCCTTCGCGCGAGGCGTCTTCGATGACGATGAGGCGGCGGTGCTTGCGCGCTATATTTAAGAGGAGTGTCTCGTCGAGCGGCTTGGCAAAGCGCAGATCGACGTGCGTGATGCGCCCGTCGGCGGGAGCCGCGCCCTCAAAGTCGGGCGCACCGCTCGCGGCCGGGAGCTCAACGGCCAACTGCGAGATGAGATCGGCCACTTCGGCGCCGAGGGGGCCGAAGGTGAGGACGGCCAGTGCGCCGTCGCCTTTGCGAAGTAGGCGGCCGCGACCGATTTCGACGGCTTCGAGCGGACAACGCCAGTCGGAGCGATGGCCGGCACCGCGCGGGTAGCGGATGACAAAGGGACCGCCGCCGGGCAGTTGTGCCGTGTACATGAGGCGGCGCAGCTCGCATTCGTCCATGGGCGAGGCGAGGGTGAGATTGGGCACCGTGCGAAGCGCCGCAATGTCGAAAGCACCGTGGTGGGTGGGGCCGTCTTCGCCTACGAGTCCCGCACGATCCAGACAGAACACGACTTGCAGATTGAGCAATGCCGTGTCGTGGATGATGTTGTCGTAGGCGCGTTGGGAGAAGGCGCTGTAGATGTTGCAAAACGGCACCATGCCTTCCTTGGCCATGCCGGCCGAGAAGGTCACGGCGTGGCCTTCGGCAATGCCCACGTCGAAGGTGCGTTCGGGAAAGGCGCGTTGCAACAGGTGCATGCTGCAGCCTGTGAGCATGGCGGGCGTGACGCCGACAATACGCTCGTTGGTGCGCGCCAGTTCAACGAGGGTTTCGCCGAACACATCTTGGAATTTGGGCGGCGCATCGCCCGTTTCGCCCGAAACCAGGCGCACACCGGCAGCGGCGTCGAACTTTCCCGGTGCGTGCCACACCACGGGGTCGCTTTCCGCGCGGTCGTAGCCCTTGCCCTTCACTGTCTTGATGTGCAACAGGCGCGGCCCGGTCATGGGACGCAGGGCGCGGAGCAGACGAACGAGCGAGATCACGTCGTGACCGTCGTAGGGACCGAAATAACGGATGTTGAGTCCCTCGAAAATGTTTTGTTCGTCAGAGAGAAACGACTTGAAGGCGTTGTTGAGCCGGATGAGCCGCTTGCGACGCGAGGGCGGCAACAGTCCCCAGCTCTCGAGGCGGCGCGCCAAACGATTGCGCAATCCGTTGTAGGCCGAGGAGGTGTGGAGATTGAGCAGGTAGCGTTTCATCCCACCGACCGAGTTCGAGATGCTCATGTCGTTGTCGTTGAGGATGATGAGCAGGTTATTGGGCGTCTCGCTCACGTTGTTGAGCCCCTCGAAGGCCAGTCCGCCGCTCATCGCGCCGTCGCCGATGACAGCCACCACGTGCTTGTCGGTTTCGCCGCGCTGCATCGTGGCCACACTCATGCCGAGGGCGGCCGAAATGGAGTTGGAGGCGTGGCCGCAGGCGAAGGTGTCGTATTCGCTCTCGGCCGGCGAGGGGAAGGGACGCACGCCACCCCAACGGCGGTTGGTGTGGAACGTGTCACGACGCCCCGTCAAAATCTTGTGTCCGTAGGCTTGATGCCCCACGTCCCACACAATGCGGTCGTGAGGCGTGCCGAACACGTAGTGCAAGGCCACCGTCAGTTCGACAGTGCCCAGACTCGAAGCCAAGTGGCCGGGATTTTGCGAAAGTTCGTCGAGAATATCGGCACGCAGTTCGCGGCAGAGCTGCGGGAGCTCGCGGAGTTTGAGCTTGCGCAGGTCGGCCGGCGTGTCGATGCGGGAGAGGAGGGGATATTTGTCCGGGTGCGTCATGTCTATGAGGGGGACGTCGGCGGGCGACGTCGAGAGAGGGTCATTCGCCGAAGGCTTCGGCCAACTGGTTGCGGCGGAAAGCCGAACGGATGTATTGCTGCATCATGGCGATGGCGCGCGCGTTGTCGCCGCCGTTGGGCAGGATGATGTCGGCGTGCTGCTTCGAGGGTTCGATAAACTCGTCGTGCATGGGTTTGAGCACGTTGCGATATTTCTCAATCAGCATTTCGAGCGGGTGACCGCGCTCGGCGATGTCGCGCTCGATGACGCGAAGCAGGCGCTCGTCGGGACAGGTGTCGACAAAGATCTTGAGATCCATCTGTTCGCGCAGGTCGCGATCGTAGAGCGCCATGATGCCCTCGACGATGATCACTTCGCGCGGCTCAACGTGGATCGTTTCTTTGCAGCGCGTGCACGTGAGGTAGGAATAGGTGGGCTGTTCGATGGCTACGCCGTGGCGAAGTTGCTCAATTTGGTGGGTGAGCAGCGGCCAATCGAAGGCGTTGGGATGGTCGAAGTTTGTGAGTTTGCGACGTTCTTCGGGCACGTCCCACTGGTGTTTGTAGTACGAGTCTTGGGGGATGACGGCTACGGCGTTGGCCGGCAGACTTTCCACGATTTTGCGCACAACGGTGGTCTTGCCCGACCCCGTGCCGCCCGCGATTCCGATGATGAGCATAGTGTTTGTGGGCTGATTGATAAGCGCAAAAATACACAGAAAAAACGAATCCTTGAAATTTCGCTCTTTCAAAAAGCCCTCTTTTCCTGCCCTGCGCGTGTGTTCTCTTCCGAGCGAGGAGGACTTTCGCCGAAAGCCACCCAGTATTAAAATCAATAACAACGCGTTCGAGAAACCCACCAATACAGCCCTTCTTTTTGGGTTTGCGTTTAATTAGATTTGACTTTGTACAAATGCGTTCAATCAAAAACCGTGCGTAACTTTGCGCACACACTTGAAAAACAATATGGCAGTAAACTTCTATCTTGACAAGCGAGCAGACAAACATGGGGATTGTCCCATACGAGTGAGCATCTCTATTTTTGGGGCGCGGTTTATCTCTTCGACCGGATATAAGGTCGCACCGACGAAGTGGGATCAAAACAAACAGCAAGTAAAAAAAGGTTCGACGGCAGGCGCTGGTGTCACGTACTCAACAATCAATGCCGCGTTGGCTAAAATAGCGGAACACTTCAGTGCATACGAGCATCAATGTATGTTGGGCAAGGTAAAGCCTACAAGCGCTGAAATAAAGAAAGAACTTGCAGAACACTTCGCGAGGAAAAAGGCAACAGGGGGGAAGCAAGCGCTCATCTTCGATTATTTCGAACTCTACTACTCTGAAGTGCCAAAGCAAAATCAATGGAGCTTAAGCACATGTAAATCGTTTCGCAAAATGGTCAACTATATTGATGAGTTTGATCACGATTTGACGTTCGGGCGGCTGACCGAAAAGCGATTAAATGATTTTGTGCTCTTTCTACGAGAAGGCAAGAATCTTCGCGATTCGACTGTCAAGCTTATTGTGGGAGTGTTGTTTTGGGTTCTACGTTGGGCTACGAAGAAAGGCTACAACACAAATTTGGACTACCAAAAGTTCTCATTAAAGACGAAGAGTCTTCAGAATGCGATTGTATTCCTCGAATGGGAAGAGCTGATGCGAATCTATAATTACAAATTCCCTCCTAAGGGCACGAAAGTCCAACTACAAGACTACCACGGCCGAATATACGAAAAAGAACTTGGGACAACGAAACCCCAATTCGGTTTTAAGGTCTCTTCCTTTTTACTCAGGTTATAGTTCACGAC
>ERZ1674045.74-NODE-74-length-45353-cov-7.541724_pt1 | contig 45353 bp, 67 predicted proteins | sample MGYA00581131_ERZ1674045 | MGnify/ENA primary metagenome ERZ1674045 (study PRJEB41354, sample SAMEA4873299) | human saliva metagenome | biome: human-associated habitat [ENVO:00009003]; feature: mouth environment [ENVO:08000002]; material: saliva material...
GCCCCAATTCGGCAAAGTATTGGACGATGTTGTAGGTGAAGCTGTCGTAGTTATCGATAAATAAAAGCATTTTGAATCTAACTTACTGTAAATTAAAGAATCTTTGTTATTGCCGCCTGAATCATACCCGATTTAATACCCGCTTTTGATTTTCTGTTACGAAATTGGGCGCGTTTTAATCCAGTTTTCAACTTCATCGGAACGCCAACGTGAGGCCGTCCCAATCTTGTACGGGCGCGGAAATTCGTCAGCCTTAATCATTGCATATATCTTGGTTTTGCCGCAACCTGTTTTCTCCATCACTTCTTTAATTTTGAGAAATTTCATTTTCCCCCTGCCTTTCTCTTAAAGAGACGCTTAAATAAAGAAGCCCCACACGGCATGGTCAGCCTTGCTACAATTTCGCCCTCATAAACTGCAGCAGCTTGCGCTCTAATTTTCCGCTTTGCTTCTTCGGCGGTATCAGCAAACACAGATGCCGCCCATTCTTTGCCGCCGAACTTATACTTAAAGATAAATTCTTTCATTTTCCCCCTACCTTTAAAAACTTCGTCAAATCAGGCTTAAAGTAGCCTTCCGCTTTGGCGATTTTGCCGTTTTCGTCAAATACCGGCGCGCCATCCTTGAACTTGCTCCAGTTGGACTTATTCACTTCGTCCAACGCGCCGACCATATCAAAGCCCATCATGTAACCTACGCCGATTGCGGTTACAATTTGGTCGCAAAGGGAATCAAGAAGCTCAATTTGCCAGTTTTCAGGCAATTCCATAACTTTGCCGTCAATATCTTTATCAATAGCGTCAGAAGAATAAAATTCTTGAGAAACGTCATCCACCTGTTCTCTAATGCAGGATAATGCCTGCATCATTTCTGAAACTTCCTCGAAATGACAGCCTATTTGAGTAGCTTTATCTTTTTCTGTCGGTTCTGGCTTAGCCGCCTTAAACCATTCGATGATTTCTTTAATATCCATTTTCAATAGCCCTAAATAAATGTAAACCAAAAGTGGGGTTTCGTCAGTGAGAGATCGGCAGAAATTTTGAAAATATATTCAGTCATTTTTAATCCCTGCCGTTAACGTATTCTTTAATAATTCTTGTGGCTTCGATTAATTTTTCTTCGCCAAGTTTTAATTCATAAATTAATGATTCAAAATTGCTAATTGCATCGCTTACCATACTTTGTATTTCTTTTATGTAGAACGGATAGTCATCAGCTTCTTTTAAAGCGTCATCACATAATTCATCAATATTTTTTAATGATTCCTTTACGTCTTTTAAATAACTCATTTTTACTCCTTAATTTAGAACGGTATGTCGTTGTCGATGTCTCCACTTGGCGCGGCGGGTGTTGCCGGTGCTTGTCGGCGCGGGTGTTTAGGCGGTGTGTGTTGGTCGGATTGCTGTCCGCTGTCATTACGACCGCCCAGCATCTTCATTTCGTTTGCGATGATGTCGTAAGCCGTGCGCTCCACGCCGTTCTTGTCGGTGTACTTACGGCTTTGGATTTTGCCCTCTAAATACACTTGGCTGCCTTTTGTCAGGTATTGCCCGGCAATCTCTGCCAGTTTGCGGTACATGGTTACGTTATGCCATTCTGTCGCCTCTTGGCGTTGTCCGTTTTTGTCTGTGTACTTTTCGCTAGTGGCTACGGAAAAGTTACAGACAGCTTCGCCATTCGCCATGAAGCGCGTTTCAGGATCACGGCCAAGACGACCGATGAGGATTACTTTGTTCAGCATTCTTATTCCTTTCTTTAAAATTGAAATGTCATTCTGTTGTACGCTTTGCGCGTTGCGATAACGTCTTTCTTGCAATACTCTGCAACTTCTTCGATTCGCCCGGCTTGCACATAATCCCAAACTTGCGAGCCGTCTATGCCGTCTTTAGGGCTTGGGATACCTAATATTTCGCATAACTCTGCCAGCTTGATACGGTTTCCACGTCCAGCCCAAATCTGCATGGTGTCTGCGAAATTCTCGCTGTATTGCGAGTAATGCAAGTTGATAGCAGGCTTGATACGATTAACGATAAATCGGTGGAGCAGGAAGCGAATGTCAAACTCAACGTTATGCCCAATAAATCGGATATTCTGGCGCGGAACATCGGTTTTAATTCGGTTAATGAATTGGTTAAACTTGACTAAAATTTCCGCTTCGTTCTCGCCTGTAATGGCTTCAGGTTCGCCATCATCTACAGCCAAGCCGATAACGCAAACTTCGCCGTAACCGCCATTTAACGCTGTTCTGCGGTACTTATCCTCTGCCACTTCATGGGACTTGGAAGAAGCCATAACAGCCTCCCAACGCCCAATCATTGAAGCCTTAGACGTAAACTTGATTTCGTCTTTATCTGTGATTCCCAAATCAGCGGCGGCTTTTTCTTTCGTCAAGTCGCTAGGCGCTTTGAAATTCAGGGCAACATCGTGAAGAATTGCATCAAATGCGCCCTGTTTCTGATTCGGGATAGTCTCAATGTCAATAAAAACATTCAACATATCAAACCCTTATTCTTCCTTGAAATCCGCTTTACGGTTCTCGTAAATATCCTTAGCTTTGGCTCGCTGTTTGCCGTCTGTGTGCTTCCAAGCGTCTGCGAAGATTTGTTTCAATTCCTCTTCTGTCTGCGCTTCGGCTACTGCTTTTTCATACGCGGCAAGGTCAAACGGCGGATTCTTTTCAGCTTCCGGCAAATCTTCGCCTGCGTAGATGTACAAGCCAAGCCCAAACATTCCCAAACATTTCACAAGACAGCGCATCTTGTTTTTGTTGATGTCAAAACTGTTTGGGTTTTGAATGGCCTTGTTGCGATGGTCGATGACTGGAAGCCACATGTAACGGCTAATGGCTTGGTCGTCTTTTTTTACTGTTACCGTTACGCCTACCTCTGCCGTGCCGTCTGAAAAGAACTTTTCAGGGTGCATTTCAAAACTGCTTTCGGGGTAGTGCTCCATCAGCGTTTGCCATGCCCATGCCCATGAGAGATAGCTCAGTCCGTTCTTTTTCTCTACCTTGTCATTCACATTGACTGCTGACAGGGTTTTCCATACTTCTTGAGGGAAACTCATTTTCTTTATTCCTTTCGTTTTCTTCTTGTTGCTCAAGCTCTTGCATTACCTGGCAATAAAACATCAATTCCTGACACATATTCAGCTTTCCAGCAACTTGTTGAAATACTTTTCAGCCGCTTCTTTCGTCTTAAAAGTCTTTTTATTGACTTTCTTGCGTCCTGCGTTCTTTTTGAGAATTAGCGCGTGAGTGTTTCGGGCGAATGTCTCAACGTCTTGCCAAACGTGCCAAACACCGTTTTCGTTCCTCATTCGTGCGCCACAATGTTTGCTGATATGGCTATGACCTTTAGGCTTGGCTACATAACAGGATGTCAGAATGTGTTGCATGGCTTAATCTCCGCGTCTCCCATGACCTTTACTTCGTCCGGCATGGTTTCGTATGTTTGTTCAATTTGAGCCTCTTGGCTGATGGTTTCAGGCTCTACTGGCTTCTCAGCTTTGCCGGAAAAGCTACAAGCCGCGATAGTGATGGCTGATACGGCTAAAACTGTTCTGATTGCGTATTTCATACTGTCCTCCTAGTCGTTCCAAGTTCTGAGGTTGTACTCATATTCCGCCTGAGCTTCGGCAATTTCTTGCTTGCATTGCTTGATGGCCTCTCGTTCAAGGGCTTCGTTCACGCCCCCTAAGATATTTCCGCTCAAGATTTCCAGTAAGTCGGCCGCTGACCACTCTCTCAGGTAGTCATCGACAATCTGCTCAACTCGTTCGTCGTCATAGTCCATGTCGTCATCAAGCATTGCGTCATACTGGCTTTGTAATGCGCCTAAAGTAATCATTTGGTTTTCCTTTTGTTGCAGTTTGCTTATTTAAACAGCCGATTCCAGCCGCTTAAATAAGCCCCCTGTTACAGGGGCTTTGTTACATTTAGCCGTAGCCGTAGCCGTAGCCGTAGCCGTAGCCGTTGCCGTAGCCGTAGCCGTCGCCGTTGCCGTGGCCGTAGCCGTAGCCGTCGCCGTTGCCGTCGCCGTAGCCGTCGCCGTTGCCGTCGCCGTAGCCGTAGTTACTTGGCTTATCTAAGTAGCTCATGATTGTTCTACTTCCAGAGCGGTGCGAATTGATTCGGCTGCATTGCCAGTTACCGGAATAATCTCAATCGCTTCAAGCCATACCGAATCAAGCTCACCGCAAATCTTGCTGTCGTCTTGCTTAATGCCGTATCGTGCGACACCTGACAGGCTGATTGATTCTTTAGCCCACCATTTGTACATACGGCGAGCTTTAGTCAAAATCACTTCATTGCCTGCTTTTTGCTTCAACACGCCAAACCAAACGCCGGCAGAATATGTGCGGATAATCACTTCTTTGCCGATTGCGTAGTCATTAATGCCTTTTGCCTCTGTAACTGTTACCGGCGGCAAGGGTTCTTCTTCGGCTTCTTCTGCCTGTTGCTTGCTTTCAATGCCTGCCAGAACATTTGCAAGCATCTCCAACAAATCAGAAGGGCTGTTTAATTCAAATTTTTGTACTTCCATTTTTATATCTCCTTGTTTATCAAGTGTTTAAAAATTTACCGTCATAGGCTCTTATCTTTTCGGCGGCCTTGACCTGTAACCGTTTGTTCGATTTCCCCCATGCTTTACCATGTCTTGCTATCGGCTTGTCGCCTACCTGAAGGGCGGTTACTACGCTTCCTGATTTTTAAAGAACGATGTAAAACTCTTTATTGAAACCGCCTCGCCTGAGGCGGTTTGGGTAAAGTTTCTTACTTAGACTGGTTCGATGAAATTCCATTTGTCGGCTTTCATGGCGATTCGGCAGGCGTCTTGGTAGTTGCCTTCCACTTCTTCAAGCATCGGGCTGCCCACCCACTCTATCCATGTCCGTTTCTTTTTTCCCTTACCTTCTTGCATGATTCGGCCTACTGTGCTTTCTTGCTTGGTGTTCCAGTCGTTAAACTGCATGATGTTTGCTGAATGTTTCATTTTTAGCTCCTAGAGTTAGTGTGTTTTGCTTCGATGTGTGTATTTAAACACAGCGTTTAAACAAAAGCAAGCATTATTTTAAATATAGTGTTTAATATTTTTAAACACTATGATTTAAAAGAGAATTTATTTTTGCTATCTGAAAAACACTTTGGCGAACGCCTGCGAATTAGGAAGAACGGAAAAAGAAAACCGCCCATTTCGGCGGTAAATGTGAAGCAAATAACGGTATGACCCCTGCCAATAGGGGTATAACCCCTACCTAAAGGGGGTAAACCCCTATCAGCAGGCAAAAGAAAAGCCCGCGCGTGGCGGGCTGAATAGGTAAAAAATATGAATAACCTAGCTTTTGAAAGAGTAAAGCAGGAGAGAACTGTATTATACCTGAATATTTGGATAAATGTCATAAGCCCAAAGTGAGATTTTCTCACTTCGCAAATTGGGCAAAAAGAAAGCCCGCGCGTGGCGGGCGGGTTGAATTGTGAAGTGTTATGTTTGATTAGGATGGTATCGGGAAAATCATTTGGGTAGATGGGAGCTTAATACATCGACGACATGGGCATCTTGGTCATGTTTATCCAAGATGTTAAGTACCGGGACCAGTACGGAAAGTACGGTGTAGATTTGAAACGTTGTCAGTAGTGCCAAAAAAGCCATCGATGCCGATCGGAGTTGATGTATATAGCACATCGCGAAAGGAATTTGCTTAACCAATGGTGCAAGCAGCCCCACCAATAACACTGCCACTAGAACGGCGATGGAATGGATGACTGGAGAGAAAAGCTGCTTGAACCCTTTTCGGTAGATGGGGTCGGTAGATGATTTGCTATAAGGGCTTTTCAGCCTGTCAGGATAGATGATAGCCAACCATACTCCGGCGACAGCAAAAATAATGGATGCAGTGGAACGGAGTGCTTCATAAAGCACCCACTGTTCACTAAACCGGACTGCCGAGCCATAAAATGCGGCTGTGCCGATGATTACTGCAGACAGCAGTATAAACAACCATTTAACCCACATTTGTCGTGTATTCAGATATTATCAACTCTTTCGATTTTAGCATAATATCAAGGATTCCAATAGCAGGGTAGATGCCTTTTACCTTATGTAATCCACTGGCCGGAATCGTTTTGGTAATGATATTGCCATGTATCCAATAGGTTTTTGAATCGCCTCGCAACGTGAAACCGCAGTTATCCTGCTCTGGGTCTATAGCGGCATTTTGCCACCCGGCAATCCATTCAATCAGGTCTTTCTGAGTTTGGAAGCCCGCGCTGGTTTCCGTTTTAATCCTGATGGTCTCTAAAGGTGCAAATAAACTTGTGTTACCAAACAACTTGGGAAGATATTTTTTCAATACGCCGTCCGATCCTCCCTTTGTTACCTTGACTGTGCAATTATTCTTAATGCGTGTGATTTTGTTATAATTTTTAACCACATAATCTATTTCAGTTTGGCTTTTTAATAGCTTGCAAACAAAGTGCGGCGTGATTGTTCCCGATATTTTATTCGGCAATTTAAAGTCTGTTTTTTCAATAAAACCGTCCTCGCCCTCTTCGCTTGGTTCTATTATCGTTGTTTTTCTATTATTTTTGGATTTATCCATAGGAAATTTTTGATATATAACTCAAATGATTCCCGACCTGCAAATGAAGCCCCCGTCGGCATCAGCGTTGCATAGAACCTCTTTTCGGGGCAAATAAGAATATAGCTTACAAATCCAAAAGTTTTACCTTTGGATGCCTTTACTTCTTCTGATTTCAGCTCTCCAATCTTACTCGACAAATCAAGCGATACAACTTCATCGGATGATGCTTTATCAGTCTTATTCCAAAGAGAAATAATCCAAAATCCATCATTGTGTTCAATATCCAATATAAAAGTTATCGGCTCTTGATTTTTATTCGATATACCTGTTTCTTGAATGGATTTATCGGAGACATACTCTTTTAGGTCATGTAAGGTTTGCAATATGCAATCATGCCCTTGCGGATTCTTATGCGATCCATTGAAATATCCGCATTTTTCAATCTTGAAATATCTTAATTTGAAGTCAGTAGACATTTAAATTCCTTTTGTAAACAATTATTTATAAATATTACTTTAAAACGTACAAAAGGCCGCCTGTTTTCAGACGGCCTGAATTTTTAAACCATCACGCTCCACCAAAACACGCGCCCAATAACAGACAGGTCGTCTAGGCTCGCTTCTTCGTCAGGGTATTCCGACTGGTTGTAGCTTCTGATTCTTACCTTGTTGTCCGGCAGCTTGTGCAAAATCTTGGTTCTCAAAAGTCCGCCATGATTGATGGCATAAATTTGCCCATCACGGATATTCTTACTGCCGGTATCAATGCCAAGCGTTGCGCCGCTCGGAAATACCGGCTCCATGCTGTCTCCGTCCGCCATCACGCAAACCACGTCAGCAGGGTTTATGCCATGCTTCCTGAGCGTGTTGCGCGAAAATCTCAGCTTGTAGCCGTTGTAGTCCTCAATGTCATCAGCAAAGCCATTGCCTGCTGACAGCTTGATTTCTTTGTACAGTGGGGCTTCGCAGTCGTCAGGAAGCAATGGCGTGTCATTGTCCCATTCATCAATCTTACCAAGCGGCAGGGCGTTTGATTCAGGCTGTTTAATTGCCGCCATTTCGCCCTCTCCAGTCTCTACCCATGCAACTGATACGCCGATGACTTTAGCGGCGTTTACTAATCCGCTCGCTGATACGCCTCTAGTCTCCCAATTCTTAACGACTTGAGGGGATACATTCAACAATCTAGCCAAATTTGACTGCCCGGAAACGCCTTTTAGCTTCTCGGCGGCTTCATACAATCTCGCTGTTTTTACGTCCATTTTTTACTCCCAAATTTATTTTATATATTTTGCACTATTTAAACATCTTGTTGTTAAACAAGTGTTGACAAATGTTTTAACATAGTGTTTAATTACGGTAAATGATTTTAAACACAGAGTTTGATATGGATAAACAAATTGAGCAGGATAAATTACTACTCAAATCGCTTGGGGGCTACTCGGAAGTAGCAAGAATGCTTGAGACAAGTCCGCAGCGAGTTTTCAACTGGAGTAGGCGAGGGATTCCGGCTTCTGTGAAGCTAGAGCATAAAGAATTGTTCTTGAAAGAATTTTCAGGACGTAGAAAAAGGAAAACCCCACGCGGAAACGTGGGGCAGGGTTGAGGCACGAAGCCTGCAACAAAAGGAGTAAACATGATAGACCAAAAACAGACACAGTGCAAGCAGATTGTCGATTACATCCGCGCAAACGGACATATCACATCGCTGGAAGCAGCGAAACATCTGAACATCACGCAGTTATGCGCCCGAATCGTTGACTTGGAAAGCAGGGGATTTGTTTTCAATAAACCGCGATTCAAAGTCGGTAGTTGCAAGAATCCGATAGCGCATTATTCGATTGCCAAGTCTGGGCTGAAGTTGTGAAAGGGTAATTATGAGACCGTCTGAAAGTTTAAAAATTGCAGGAAAACCAATCGCATATTACCCGAAACTCGCAAAGCCTTTGGGAAGTACAAACGCTTCGATTTTATTCAGCCATTTCTTCTACTGGCACGATAAAACGCAACACGAATTAGGCATTTACCGGACAGCGAAAGAGATTGAATTAGAAACAGGGCTTTCTATTCAAGAGCAACGAACTGCAAGGGCGAAATTAAGAGAGCGTGGGATTCTGATCGAAACCGAAAAAAGAATTGAACACCGCACTTACTACAAACTGGATTTAAACGCTTTTGATGACCTGATGTTGCAACATTCGCGAAGTGAGGAATCAACAGCCCCGAAATGCAATATCAACAGCCCCGAACTTCAAAATCAACATTCGGGGAGTGAGGAATCAACAGCCGTTATAAGAACAGAAGATTTAACAGAAGATTTAACAGAAGATTTAACAGTAAATACTTATTTGTCGGCGGAGGCTGAAACCGAACGTCCTGCCGTCGCTAAAGCAACGTCCAAAGCGACCAAGCACGAAGCCGATTTAGCACTGTTGGCAGAGCATGGTATTGACGGGCAAATCGCTGAGGATTTTTTGACAATCCGCAAAGCAAAACGCCAGCCGCTGACAGAAACGGCTATGCGCCTGATTGCAAGTGAGGCTCAAAAAGTTGGCATGACGGCATTTCAGGCAGTTGTTTTTTCCATTGGCAACGGCTGGGGAAGTTTCCGCGCTGATTGGGTCAGGAATAAAACCTTTGGCAAACAGTCCGGCGGAAATGGTGGCTTAACCCACAACATGACGGCTGATGTACTGGACGGCAAAGTATACGGCGATCAGCCGACAACGGATTTCTAAGGGGTGGATATGGCTTTGAAAAGTACCGCCGATTTTTTAAAAAACTATGGCAACGCCAAAACGGAGACACGCAAATGCACGGAGCATGGCGAGTATTTGGCGAAAAGTGTTTTCCGCAACGTTTGGACTGATTGCCCGATTTGCGGAAAGCTGAAAGCGGCAAAAGAAGCTGTTGAATATGCCGAACGTCTTGTCAGCGAATTAAAGCAAGACGAAATGTCAAAACGCATTGGCCGATCAGGCATTGCAGAACGGTTTAAAAACTGCCGAATTGAAAATTTCAAGGTCGATGACGGCGTGATCGGAATGGCAAGGGCAAAAGCTGCCGCCGCAGACTATGCGGAAAACTTCGAGGATGTTTTGCAGACCGGGCGGAACATGATTTTTTCAGGTAAGCGTGGCACTGGGAAAAATCACTTAGCCTGTGGCATTGCTCACCAAGTTATCGAATCTGGGCGCAGTGCAGTGGTAATTACTGTCGGCGATATGTTGCAGACCGTAAAAGACAGTTTCAACGGCGGAAGCGAGAAAGAGGCTGTTGGAACTTTTGTAAAACCTGAATTGCTGGTGCTTGATGAATTTGGCGCGGGGAACCTGTCAGAAACGGATGGTCGGATTTTGTTTTCGGTGATCAACGGTCGATATGAGCGGCTTATGCCAACGCTGGTGTTGACTAACTTATCGGCTAAAGATTTCCGCGAAAACGTTGATGCCCGTATCAGAGACCGCTTGAGAGATGGCGGCGGCAAGTTGATACCCTTTGACTGGGATAGCTACCGTGCGTGAAACCTGCTTTTACTGCAAACACGCAAACTTCCAGTCAGAGGCTAATACGCCGATGAGAGGATTTGCAAGGTGCGAGAAATCGCAAACGTCTGAGCAACGGGCGAGCTTCTATCACGGAGGCTATAAGTGCGACAAGGGCGATTACTGGATCGGTGGAAGTGCTTTCCAGCCTGCCGATGAAATCGTGATTCAAAAACGGCGCGAAAAATTTGAAGAATGGTGCAACAAAAGGAAATGACGAAATGAGAATTTTAGCTTTATTTGACGATGGGAACGGCAGTGTGAAAAAGGCACTACCAGACCACGAGGTCGTATCAGTAGGAATCGGCAACGCCGATATTGTGATGGATTTATCAGACCTGAAGAATATTAAAAAGCTGGTCGATATGCACAAAGAAAACCCATTCGACCTGCTGATGGCAAGCCCGCCGTGTGAATCTTGGAGCTTCGCAACAGCAGGCGATAACGGAAACGCTTATCGAGACAAAAACAGCCTGGCATTGCGAACTTTTCAAAACTGGAAGAAACACCCGTATGTGTCAGTCCGTAAATTGGTTGAGCGTAACGCGCCTGAAATTCCTGCTGTCTATTCAAGATATTTGAGGAAAGGAGTGAACGGCGATTTAACAGCGTTATTCACGGCTGAATTAGTTAAGGCCTTGGGAATCCCGTTTGTTATCGAGAATCCTCAATCATCAATGATTTTTGACAAGTTGGAGCGTGAGGGTTTGAGTTTTGTGAAGAATGTAGCCTGTTACGCCGCATATAGCGATGACTTTCCGCTTAAAAGAACTGGCTTTGCTTCGGGTGTATCGATGAATTTAAAACAGGCGAAGCGCGCGAAATTTGCATTTGGCGATTGGAAAGGAAGCCGTCATATCGTGCGGTCATCTATCCCTGAAGATTTAATAAAACACATTGTCAGTCACTTTTAACGAGGAAAACGGAAAATGAAAAACTGGTTAATCGAGAAATTGGGCGGCGTGAGTAAGAAAGACCACGAAGAAGTTATTCAGACCGCTAATAGCTTAAAGAACATGGCTGATGATTACAGTCAGAGAATTTCAGACGGCCTGAAAGAAAAAGCTGAAATGGAAGAAGCCGGTAAAGAAATGAGCGAGCGAATCTCAGAACTTATCGACAAGCTGAACGAAGAACGCAAAGTTTCCAACGGCTTGATGGCAAAAGGCACGGCACTGGGAATCAAGGTTTCAGAGATTCAGGACGAATTGGAGCGTAAAGACAAAGAGCTGAGCGAGACGAAAGTGCAGTTACTGGACGTTTTACGAAACAAACCCGATTCCGCGCTACGAAGCGAGATTGCACGACTGAAAGGGGAATTGGAATTGCTGAAACGCAATAAATTCAAGAGAGGCCGCAAATGATGACATTGTTTCTTATTGGGCTTGGGGCAATAGCGGCACTTATCGGAATCACGATTTTTGTAGATATGCCGCCGATTGATGAATTTGGACGTGATTTGGAAAAGGAGGGGTGGGATGGATTCTAAAAAATGCAATAAATGCCGGAAAGTAAAACCTTTATCCGAAATGGATAGACGCAGAGACAAAAAGACAGGGGAATTTAAATACTTGTCTTGTTGCAAGTCCTGTAAAGCGGAATATCAAAACCAGTACATCCGAGAGAATCGAGATGAAATCAACCGGAAACAGCGCGAACGTACAGCAAGAATTAGAAAAGAGAAGAGAAAAGAGCAGGCGAAACATGAGCCATGCAAGCCGGTGTACGTTGAGCCTAAGTCTAGGGTTTGCAAATGCTGTAGGCAGGAAAAGCCGATTAGCGAGTTTTATCAAAAATATCAAAACAGTGATGGAGCCTGGGTTTATTACTGGCAGTGCAAGGAGTGTAAACGAGAGGCTTACAGAGAAAAACACGGCGTTAAGCCAGTTCCAAAGCCGCCAAGGCCAAGCGTGTGGGATTTGACGTGTATGCCAAGAGGTTTGAGCGTTGAAGAGACTGTCAATCTTTCAAACGAAGCGTTCCCTTTGTTGGGTAACCAGTATTGGAAAGCTGGGGAAGCCCAAAAGATTTACAAACAATTCGGCATGAAATGGAGCTATTTATGAAATTCGCAGTATTTGTGATTTGTGTAGCGGTTGTAGTGTTGGCGATTGGCTTTGTCGAATGGGTCGCCAAGAAAGTACGTAACCAAGACGATGATTGGGGTGGTCATTGGCCGTATTAATCCCGATTGAGCAAATAGTAGAGGCGGCGGAAAGGGCAAATGTTCTTTCCCTGCCTTACCCGATAAGCACTAACCGATATTGGAAAACGTTTAGAAATAGGCAGGTATTAAGCAAGGAAGCGAGGGCATACAAGCTTTGCGTTTCTCACGCGGCAGAAAGGGCAGGTTTTAGGCCGTCTGAAAAGGACGTAATCCTGTTTGTCAGCCTAGTGCCGAAGATGAACAAGGACGGCACGGCAAGCAAGGTAATACTAGACCTTGATAACTGCCTAAAAGTCGCTGTCGACGCCTTGCAAGGTGTTGTCTATCACAACGACAACCAAGTCAAATCTATTTTATCAACATATTCGATCGAGCCAAGAGAGAACGGCGGACTTGATATAGGAATTGCGGAGATTTTGGAATGATGAATTTTTTTGTATTTGTCTCAGCGGCAATGTTTTTGCATATGGCTTATAAAATCGGGGATTTTTTGCTTTATGCATGCAAAATGGAAGATATTCGCGGTGAGCTTGAATTTGAAATCAATGACAAGTGCTTTACGTTGAAATGTTGGTATGTTGTTTCAATTATTGGCTTGCTTGTTTTCTGGGGGCTTAGCTTGTTGTTTTATTTGGTTGATATTTCTATATGAGCAAAACCAAAGAGGAAAAGAAGCACCTTGAGCGCGTAGCCTCTATCGGTTGTATCGTCTGCCGTAACAGTGGGCGATACGACATACCGGCAGAGGTACACCATATCCGAAACGGTGCAGGGATAGGACGGCGTAACAGCCATTTTGAGACGATTCCGCTATGCCCTGCCCATCATCGGACTGGTGGGGTAGGGATAGCCTTTCACGCCGCGCCGCGAACGTTTGAGAGCCTGTACGGCACGGAGCGAGAGTTATTACAACAGGTTCGGGATTTACTAGGGGATTGAGATGATTTTATTGGGATTGATTGGTATCGGTGCGGTGTTGGCTGGTGTGTCTTTTGTGTGCTTCGTAGCGCGTGGCTTGTGTTTGTCAGAATATGAATAGTCAGAAATTCAGAGCAACCGCTGATAACGCGGACAACATCATAACCCTGTTTACTAACGAGCTAAAAAGCTGGCTGAAAGCTGGGGATTTAGAAATCACGATCAGACCGTACAAAGCAAAGCGCAGCCATGAACAAAACAAGCGACTTTGGGCTATTTACGGGGAGTTGGCAGATAAAGCGTGGGTCAACGGCAGGCGATACAGCGCGGAAACGTGGCATGAGTATTGCAAAGGCTATTTTCTGGGCTTTGAGCTTAAAGCCATGCCTGACGGTAGTGAGCTTAAAACGCCTATTAGCACCACAAGGCTGAATGTGGCAGAGATGACAGAGTATCAAAACAATATTCAATCATGGGCGGCGAACGAATTTAAAATCAGTTGGAGTATGTGATGTACAGGAACGTGGAACAAGTCTTACTCGATGTTTATAAAATCCGCGGCGTGAGAATGGAGCCGATGAACAACACGGCTTCGGTCATGCACTGGTGCGAATCTAAGGGCGTGATGGGCGGCGGGGGGGATTTAACGCAAGCCGAAACCCACGCTAATGCCGCGATGATTATCAGCCGTATTGAGCGCGTATTGAATCGATATGAGCTTGCAGTGGTGGAGTGTGAATACAGCGAGGATTTAAGCGGGATTGTGGATATTACCGCCTATATCGAAAAACAGAACGAGGGCGGAAACCTGCTGATATGTGATGCCCTGCTGTCGCATATTTTTTCAGGTAGCCCAAAGCAGATGGAGATACAAGACAGATTTGATATTGCCCGCGTAACGTTGTGGCGGAAAAAGAAACAGGTTGGAGGAATTGTGGCCGGACTACTTGATAGCGCCATTTGCAAACTGGAACCGGAGTTTAGGCAAGCGGGGATTATTGGGTAGCTTGTGTTTATGCTGATAGATTGTGTAAAAATATGTATAATTATTCGGTAATATATTTCGAGTGATGGTAAACCTAAACAGGTAGATGGTTTATTCTAGGAGATGAAGATGAAAAAAACATTGTTGGCAATGATATTGGCAGTAATATCTAGCATGGTGATGGCAAAGTCAGAAGCAGAACAATTTGGATTGCAATATATAGAGACACCGCCAGGAACCAACTATAAAGTCTATGGAAGCGGCGAGTTCATGTTCATTGATGCTAGGGCCACGGGCAGATTTGCCTCAATGTCCATTTTAACAATCAAACAACAACAGCAAGCCGGGTATGCGATTATTCCCGCTCGAAATTTTGATGAGATGAATAGAAATGGACAATTCGCACAAACGTACTCCGTCGATTGTGGCACAAATGTTGTTTATGATGGCAATGGGCAGTCTAACAGGGCCAGCGAATTAAACCCGTTGCATCAGGTGGCATCAAATTTGGCTTGCCTAATTTTGGACACGGAATAAGTGATTATCTCTGAAGTCCTACTGGTTGGATTTTTCTTGCTTTACACTTGACGGCATGAAACACTTTTGATACAATTATGCTATAGTTTGGAAATAGCTATATAAACCGCCTTTATAGGGCGGTTTTTGCATTATCACGGACAATAAAGTGGAAGTTTAGGTTGAACAGAAATAGCAAAAATCCCTTGCAAGTGTAGGGGGTTTGTTTTATATTCCCATTCATGAGGCGTCGAAAACCTCTACTAGAACGGCATTCACCCCGTCAGCGTGAATTTTTTACGTCCATAGTTTCCTTAGTGTTTTGCTTCGATAAAGGTTTCCTATGGCCGCGAGGGTTGTGAATACAATACCTGCTTCGGCAGGGAATAAGCACGGCCTTTTCTAGTAGGTTTTCGAACCTCGCGGCCGCCCATTCCGGGCATTTCGAAACTAAACTAGGAAACCATCATGAACAATTCAGTTCAATCTTTTAATTTCAACCAAAACCAAATCCAAGTTATTAACAAAGACGGCGAAGCGTGGTTTGTAGCTTCGGAAATTGCCGTCATGTTCGGCTATCGTGATGCCGCAAATCTGACGCGTATCTTAGATGACGATGAAAAGGGTACTCATAACGTGAGTACCCTTGGCGGGAAACAAGATGTATCGGTAATTAATGAAAGCGGTTTCTACCATGCCGCGTTCAAATCCCGCAAGGCAGAAGTTAAACCGTTCCGCAAATGGGTAACGGCCGAAGTTTTGCCCGCCATCCGAAAAACTGGCAGTTATTCAGGCCGTCTGAAACCGCAAGCACCGCGCAAAGCGCTGCCGTCCGGCTTGACCCATGAACAGCAGGCGGAAGTCAAAGCCTTGCACAACATCTTGGTTCAGTCCGTGCCGTTCGAGAAACAAAAGGCTTTGGCAATTACCTTATGGAGCGCGGTCAAATCGAAATTCAAGGTTGGCTACAAAGACGTGCCACCCGAACAGTTTCCCGAAGTATTGAGCCTGATGGCGCGTGTAGCCGTGGGAAAAGGGGCGCAATACCGTGAAGCCGTAGCCGTGAATCTGGAAACCGTGCCGAAGCTGTTTGCTAATCAGGCTAATATCCCGTTCGACTTGAGACGGGATGCCCGATACGTGGTAACGGTGCAGAACGGGCAAATCTACCGCTATTCCTTAAGATACGCCTCGATACCGCGTGAAGATAGATTGATTCCGTGCCTCGCACATCAAGTTTTCTAGCTATGCCATTACCGGCAAGGGCAAAAGGGGCGGCGTAGCCGTTGAGGAAGATGCCGCGGACGCTTCCAAATTAAACTAGGGGTCGCGCCCTACATACGAGAGTGAGCCTTTAACAAAACGCGGCGCAAGTGAAACGCGTTTGCCCGACCTAATGGTTGTCATGCCAAGACAGACTATAAAGCGGTTCTTGCACTTCGCCCTATGCCTTGACGGTGTAGGGCGTTCCATTTTTCCTGTGAGTCGAATGTGTTTTGCCGTCTAATTCTGAGAGGGGTCGGAGTTAGACGGTTTCTTTTTGAGGAGGGTTTATGAGCGACACAAAACGCAAAACAGGCCGTCCAAGTAAATACAGCGACGAGCTGGCAGAAAAGATATGCGAGAAAATCGCAAATGGCAGAAGCTTGCGCTCAATATGCGCTGAGGACGGTATGCCTACAACGTCAACCGTGTGCAAGTGGCTGATTGAAAACAAAGAGTTTTCGGAACAATACGCGCGCGCGAGAGAGAAACAGGCGGACTACTTCGCTGAAGAAATTATCGAGATTGCCGACAATGCAGAAGCAGAGAGCGCGGCAGTCTCAAAGGCGAAATTGCAGATAGATGCCAGAAAGTGGGCGGCTTCCAAGATTGCGCCGAAGAAATACGGCGACAAAGTGGAACAGCAAATCACTGGCAACCTTGCAATACAGGCTGATGTAAAACTTTCCGATTTGTTCTTGAGCGATGAAGAATAAGTTACATCCAAAATTCAGGCCGCTGATACATAAGCACCGATACAAGAGTTTGCGCGGTGGTCGTGGCGGTATGAAGTCTTGGGCAGTGGCAACGGTATTGGTAGAGCTTGCGCGTAAAGGCCGCTTTCGTATCATGTGCGCCCGTGAGCTTCAAAACAGTATCAGTGATTCCGTAATCTCTTTGTTATCAGATACGATAGACAGGGCAGGTTATACGCAGGAATATGAAGTACAGCGTAACCGAATTATCCATCTATCGACAGGTTCGGAATTTCTCTTTTACGGTATCAAGAACAACCCGACAAAAATCAAATCCATTGAAGCGATTGATATATGCTGGATTGAGGAAGCAGAAAACGTTTCTGATGAAAGCTGGAATATCCTAATCCCGACTATCCGTAAAGCAGGGTCGGAGATTTGGCTTACATGGAATCCGAAGAATATCCTAGACCCTACCTATCAGCGGTTTGTAGTCAATCCGCCTGATGATATGGTCGATATTGTCGCGAACTACACTGACAACATCTATTTGCCTGAAGTGCTACGCTTAGAGGCTGAATCATGCAAAGCGCGTGATTATGACCTTTACCGCCATATATGGTTAGGCGAGCCGGTAGCAGATAGCGAGTTGTCTGTAATCAAACCTAAATGGATTGACGCGGCGATTGATTCACATATCAAGTTGGGATTTGAAGCTACCGGGCAGAGAATACTAGGCTTTGACGTTGCAGACGAGGGCGATGACGCCAGCGCAACAATATTGCGGCATGGTTCTGTTGTTATCGATATGGACGAATGGCGAGGCCAAGACGTTATCTATTCCGCCGACAAGGTTTATTTGTACGGACAAGAGGCGAAAGCCGATAAGATTGTCTATGACAGTATCGGCGTTGGTGCTGGTGTGAAAGCTCAGTTTAGGCGTAAGACGGGCAAAGTGCAGACGATTGGTTTTAATGCCGGGGGTTCTGTGTTTAAGCCTGAAGCCAGATACACTGATGACAAGAAAAACAAGGATATGTTCTCAAACATCAAAGCTCAGGCTTGGTGGATGGTGCGCGAACGGTTTTATAAAACATGGCGAGCTATCGAGTTTGGGGATACATATCCTGTTGACGAGCTTATATCCATATCAGGCAGTCTTAAAGACCTTGAGTATCTCAAAGCCGAGTTAAGCCGTCCGCGTGTCGATTATGACAATAACGGACGTGTTAAGGTTGAGAGTAAAAAGGATATGGCGAAGCGAGGCATTCCAAGCCCTAACCGTGCCGATGCCTTGATTATGGCTTTTGCGCCTGTGCAAGGCGGCCTGAATATCAATCCAAACATTTTGAGCAGAATATGAGTAAAAAGAAGAAACAGCAAAAGGCTGTAAATGAAAAAGCCTTGCGCCGACTGCTTCAGGAATTGCCCGATAAAACTGTTCAGCAGTATGGGTTAGATATGCCGGAGCTTCCAGACGGTGTAAAGGCGAATAATTCAATAGCGATGGACTGTAACAGCAACCTAGGCACATTTGGCGCAGGTTGCTTTTTTAATACCGGCTTTATCGGTTATCCGCGCTTGGCTGAGTTGGCGCAGATTTCAGAGTATCGAAGCGTTACCGAAACAACAGCCAGCGAGATGACCCGCCAATGGATTGAGATTAAATCTGTCGGCGAAGATGACAATAGCGAAAAGATTAAGCAGATTGAAGAGTGTTACGAGAAACTAAACATTCGTGATGTTTTCCGTAAGGCGATTGAATCGGATGGCTTCTTTGGTCGTGGTCAAATCATGATCCAAATTAAGGGTCAAGATAACGACAAGCTGGGTAATCCGCTTCTACTGACAAGTAAGACCATTGGTAAATGCTGCTTAGAAGCATTAGTTCCGATTGAGCCGATGTGGACAGCCCCTGCGCAATGTAATACGACAGACCCGACAGCCAAAGACTTCTATAAGCCTAAATCGTGGTTTGTGATGGGGCGTGAGATTCATCATAGCCGCCTGTTTACGCTGATTAGCCGTCCAGTGCCTGATTTGCTTAAGTCAGCCTATAACTTCGGCGGCGTGAGTATGTCGCAGTTGATGATGCCTTATGTTGACCGCTGGTTACGAACGGTTGATTCAGTAAGCGACCTACTGCATAGCTTCTCACTGTCAGGCATTAAGACAGATATGTCGACTATTTTGTCAGGCGGTTGTGATGAAGAAGTGAATATGACCTTACGCGCTGAAGTGTACAACCGCTTCAGAGACAATCGCGGCCTGATGATGTTGGATAAGGATAACGAAGAGTTCTTTCAATTCAACACACCATTGAGCGGATTAGATGCATTATTGGCGCAGGCGCAGGAACAACTGGCAATGCCTAGCCATACGCCGCTTGTGAAATTACTGGGCGTAACGCCTAGCGGATTAAATGCAAGCAGTGAGGGCGAAATAGCCGTTTATTACGACTACATCAAGGCATTGCAAGAAAACATATTGCGCGACCCACTGGATAAGGTGTTAAAGCTGGTTCAGATTCATCTATTCGGCGAGACGGACGACAACATCACATTTGAGTTTGTCCCATTGGCGCAAATGGACGAATCGCAGCTTGCTACTATCCGCAAATCTGATTCGGATCGCGATGTCGCATATATTCAGGCTGGTGTTATTTCTGCTGAAGAAGTGCGCGGCCGATTGGCTTCAGATACTGACAGCGGATATAACGGCATTGATGTGGACGAAGTGCCAATGCAAGATGATTTTGGCGGATTGGGAATGAGTGATGAAACAGAGCAACGAAGTGATACTGTCCCCGATAATGCCGAATCTTGGAGTGGAGGCGGCGTATCGCAAGAGCCTGAAGAAACTGTTGGCGGAAATGCGCAAGGACGTGCAAAGCCTGATTGACAGCCATTACCCTAAAGGATTGGCGCAAGACGGCTTTTCAGACGGCCTACAAGCCGCTATACGCCGTTTGTTCCGTTACTGGTTCAACAGATTGGAAACACTAGCCCCTGAAATCGCAGGGGCTTTTTTACATCGTTCTATGAGCCACACGGACAAGGCGTTTCTTTCGGCTTTACGTTCTGCCGGCCTAACGGTTCGATTCACGCAGACAGAAGTAACGCGCCGCGCATTTGACGTAGCGTTGAGCGGCAATGTCGGCTTGATTCGTTCCATTGGTCAGCAGTATTTAAGCCGTGTTGAAGATAGCGTCTGGCGGTCGGTTAACGCAGGCTACACCATGTCGCAGTTATCTAAAGAACTTCGCAAGGACTTTGGCGTAAGCGAACGGCGAGCGGCGTTTATCGCACGAGACCAAACCAACAAGGCAAAGGCCGTCATTGAAAAAGCGAGACGGCAAGAGCTTGGGATAACTGAAGCTATTTGGCTTCATTCTCACGCAGGCAAAGAGCCACGCCCTAGCCATGTAGCGGCAAACGGCAAACGCTTTGATGTCAGCAAAGGAATGTATCTTGACGGCAAATGGGTTCAGCCGGGCGAAGAGATTAACTGCAGATGTTCAAGCCGTTCAGTAATCAAATGGGGATAGTATGAAACAGAAGCAAAAGGCCATACTGAACAAGGCACGGCGACTGCTTGCACAAGATAACAAGTGGATAACGGTCAAGCCGAACGGCGAAGATGGTAAAGGCGCGCATGTAGAGATTGACGGTCCAGGCCGTATCACTAAAGGCATGGGCGGTAAGTTTAACGGCACGAAAATCAACGAGGTTCGCAAGAGCTTTGTGGGCGCGAAAACACCAAGCCAAGAGCAGTTAAATAAATCCGCCTCAAAGACAACTGAAGCCACGCCGTCAAGCAATGGCGCGAAAACAAATATCGGCCACATTGCCAAAGAGACCGACAAGGCGGTAATGGTTAACGCCTTATGCGAGGTTGCAGGCCATGACAAGCCTATCAAGGTCGGAGTGTGGTTTCCTAAATCACGGCTTGTAAACGGCAATGCGCCAATTGATTTGATTCGCCAAAAAGAGCGCGAATTATCGGAAAAGTTCAGAGGCGGCTTGAATGGCTACGAGTTGGACGGCGCGGCTGAAGAGCCTGAAGATAAGGCGTATTTGCAACAAAAGCCTAAATCAACGAATAGCAGTAAAGGCGGAACAGTCCTAAACGTTCCGTATAAGCAACGAAACATAGCCAAGCAGTTTGGGGCTAAATGGGATTCTGAACAAAAGACTTGGTACATACCGGAGGGCGAAGAAGTGCCGCCTCAAATTAAATATTTAGTCGCGCAAGATTCGATGTGCGTTATGGCTCAAGACCGTTCTATGCGGTCATATGACGAAGATGGCAGATTGCACGTTGAGACTTCCAATATCAGCAAAGCAACGGTAAATCCGTATTACGGTAGCGAAATCCCTAATCATGACAAATTGGGATTAGAGCCGACAAAGGTTTATTACATGTTGCGAGACCCTGAAGAGCTTGAAAAGGCTGTTCAGTCATTCAACAACCTGCCGTTGTTGAGTAAGCATATTCCAGTATCAGCAGACGAGCCGCAGAAAGACGTAATTGTCGGTACGACTGGCAGCGACGCCAAGTTTGAAGATGGTTACTTGAAATGCTCATTGGCTGTCTGGGATTCAGAAGCCATTGCAGGCATTGAAAGCGGTGAGCAAATGGAGCTATCTAGCGCGTATCGATATGTTGCGGATATGACACCAGGCGAATTTAACGGCATGCGCTATGACGGCGTTATGCGCGATATTGTTGGTAACCATGTAGCCCTTGTCGATGTGGGTCGGGCAGGGCGTGACGTAGTAGTAAGCGATGCAGACCCATTTTCAGAAAGGAAAGTTATGAAACTGAAGAAAGGCGCGAAAGCGCGTATTCATGCAGTTCTGAAGCCTTTGATGGCGCAGGACGCTGAATTAAGCCCTGACGAACTGTTGGAAGTTATCGGTTCGTTGACTAACGAAGTTCAGACTGCTGAGGACGAGGACGACAACGAGTTGCCGCCTGCTGAGGAAGCCGCTGAAGGAGTTGGTACAGACGAAGAAGAAACCGCCGCAGACGAAGATGTGGAAGAAGTTGCCAAAGATGAAGATGAAGAATCTGAAGCACCTCAACCGCCTGAACAAGCTCAAGACCGTGGCATTTCCAAAGTAGCCATGGATAAAGCAATTGCAGCAGCCGTATCTCAAGAACGCAAACGTATGCAGGCACTGGCAACCGCTCAACGCGAAGTAGCGCATATTGTCGGCGATGTGACTATGGACAGCGCAGAAGATGTGTACAAATTCGCACTGGAACAGCAAGGCGTTGATGTGTCAGGTGTACACCCATCTGCATATCGTGCAATGGTCGGCATGTTGGGTAAATCAAGCCCTAAAGTTGCTATGGACAGCGCAAACGCCGCGTCTAAGCAGTTCAAAGGTTTAGCACGAATCAAGAAAGGTTAAAAAATGCCATTTCAAAAAGTAGTTAACTCATACCAAGCCCCTGCCGTTGCAGGGGATTTTGCATCTGCCAACCCTAACGCTTCCATGCTGGCTGGCGAGGGTGCTTTGGTAGCAGGCGATAGCGGCGTTACTGTCGGCGTGTTTGCATGGGCAGACGCAGACGGCAAAGTAAGCAACAAGAAAGCAACTAACGGTCGAATCGGCTTTGTACATCGTGAACAACAAGCAAGCATTACCGGCTTCTTGGATGAACAAGGCAACACCATTCTGAAAGGTCAAGCCATGACCCTGATGACTGGCGGCGACTTTTGGGCGCACTTCCCTGCCGGTGCCGTTATCGGTCAAAACGTATTTGCCAAAGATACTGACGGCACATTGAAATCATCTGCCGCAGCGACTGAAGCAGGTTATACCCTGACTAAATTCAAAGTAGCCTCAACCGCCTCTGCTGGCGAGTTGGCGAAAATCACTTCTTGGGAGTAACACATGAACCAAACATTTAACCAACTGGAACGCGACGCCGGTATCGTCTTTATGGGCGGCGGCAAGAAGCTGATGGACGACAAAATCGCCGCTGCTTTGGCCATGGATGCTCAGCCTGGTTTAACTACCGTAGGCAACAGCGGTATCCCTGCATGGATGTTGAACTATGTTGACCCTCAACTGATTGAAATCATCCTGCAACCTACCAAAGCCGCTGAAGTTTTCGGCGAAATGAAAAAAGGCGACTGGACAACAGAAACCGCTACTTTCATGACCGTTGAGCCTACCGGCGAGGTTTCCTCTTACGGCGACTACAACAACAACGGCGTGAGCGGCGTGAACGTCAACTTCCCTCAACGTCAAAGCTACCATTACCAATTATTCACTCGCTGGGGCGAGCGTGAAGTAGCCCGTGCCGGTGAAGCCAAAATTGACTACGTTGCCCGCGTAAACGAAGCGTCTGTAAACGCCCTGAATCGTTTTCAAAACAAAACGTATTTGTTTGGCGTTAAAGGCTTGCAAAACTACGGCGTATTGAATGACCCGTCATTGCCTGCCACTACTGCCGCCGCTAAAACTTGGGCAAACTCAACAGGCGAAGAAGTGTACGAATCTATCCGCAAACTGTTCCAAACTCTGCTGAAACAGACAGGCGGTAAGATTGATATGAATACGCCTTTGTTGTTGGTGTGTAGCCCAACCGCAAGCGTTGATTTGACCAAAACCAACCAATACAACGTCAATGTCATTGACCAGTTGAAAAAGAACTTCCCGAACTTGCGCGTTGAGACCATTCCGGAATACTCAGCCACAAGCGGCGAAACCGTGCAACTGATTGTCGAAGAATTGGACGGCCAACGTACTTTGGACTGTGCATTTACCGAAAAAATGCGCGCCCATAACATGGTATTGGAAGCCTCCAGCATCAAGCAGAAGAAATCACAAGGTACTTGGGGCGCGATTATCTATCGTCCATTCTGTATCGCAACAATGACTGTTAGCTAAAAGGAGCTGGCTAAATGGCAAAAAACACAAAAAGCAAAACTGTTACCGTTGGTTGCAAACTGCCAAACGGTTTGATTCTCGAACTGAACGGCCAAACTGTTGAAATTAACGGTTCTACAAGCTCACGCGTTATCGGCGGCCATGGCATTACCTATGACGTTGACGCTGAATTTTTCGATGCTTGGATGGAAGCTCACGCAGACCGCGCAATGGTTCGCAACGGCTTCATCTTCGCCCATGACAAGGCGGCTGATACTAAAGCAGAAGCAGCGGAAAAAGCAGACAACGCTACCGGCTTGGAAGCAGTTGATCCTGATGCGCCCAATGCAGGCGTAACCAAAGCAGACGAGTAACATCATGGGCATGGTGGTATTTAATCCCGACACTTTCCGCGAGGTTTACCCGCAATTTGTCGACACGCCCAATGTACGGCTTGACTGGTGGTTCGCTCAGGCTGAAACGCTACTCAATAACACTGATTGCAGTATCGTGAAAGACTTGGGCGAGCGTGAGCGGTTGCTGATGTTGTTAATGCGCCATTTAGCCGCTTTGGACGAAAGAGCAGAACAAGGCGGCTTGGTTGGTCGTATCGGTTCGGCTACTGAGGGTAGTGTATCGGTCAGCGCGGATTTGTCGGGCGTTAGCGGTAAGGCGGCATGGTTTGCTCAAACGCCTTGGGGTTTAACCTACTGGCAGATGACGGCAAAGTATCGCGCTTTCCGATATGTCCCGGGTGGTTGTTATGCGCGGCGGTAGTAAGTTCCGTTCAGCCTTGCGAAATGCTGTCAGTAAGGCGGTAGGCGGTACGGTTCGGGTCGGTATCTTGGAAACGCAAACATACCCTGCCAAAGACGGCAAAGGCGATGTAAGCGTGGCTCAGGTGGCCTACTGGAATGAATACGGTACGGCTACCATTCCGGCGCGCCCTTTTTTCCGCAATACGATAGCGGAGAAGCAGGATGAATGGGCGGATAACGCGGCCAGTATCTTGCAACACGCAGACGGAGATGTCGGCAAGGCTTTGGCGTTGATTGGCGAGGGTGTGAAAGGCGATATTGTCGAGACGATTCAGAACTTCAAAGAGCCTGAAAACGCGCCGTCAACCGTGAAGAAAAAAGGCTTTAACAAGCCATTGATTGACACGGGGGACTTATGGCGGGCGATTCAAAGCGAAGTTGTTGAATAGGCGAAAGGAAGTCTATGAATTTGAGAGCTATTGCAAACGGCGTAACACGCGCGGTAAACCCAAACATGACCGCAACGTTAATGCTGAATAACGGCTATCAGACTGATGATGCAGGGGTAAGGACTGCTCATTATGACACTGAAGAAGTCACTATTCAGACACAAAGCCTAAGCAGTCAGGAGCGGCAAGAGTTTGATGGATTGTTGCAACAAGGGCATATGCTGAACGTGTATGTAACTGGGCAATTTTCCGTATTACGGCGCATTGCCGGTAAAGGTTCGGACAAACTTGTGTTTGCGCCCTATGGCGAATCAGAGCCTACGGAATGGCTGATTAAGTCCGTTTCCGAATCATGGCCTGATTGGTGCAAGGTGGTTGTATGGCGGCAACATTAAACGTTACTCAGGCTGAAATATACAAGGACGTAAGGCGGTATCTGCTTGGATTATTCCCTGATTGCGAAGTGATACAGGGTTATTCCAATAATGTGCCGCTTCCAAATGCGCCATTTATCCTGATGAACATTATCCGCGAATCGGAAATGAACACGCAGATAAACGAATGGCGGCCATTAGACGGCCTTGCAGACGTAACAAGAAGCATAGAAGTTGCTATGCAGCTTGATTTCTACGGCGTTGATTCAGGGCGTAATGTGCGCGTTTTTTCAACCTTGTGGCGTGATCACCATGCTTGCGAATGGCTGGAAATGTGTCAGCCTCTATACACGGATGAGGCGCGATATATTCCGCTCACGAACGAAGAGCAGGAATTTGAAGCGCGTTGGAGTATTACGGCAAGTCTGACCTACAACCCTACTGTTACACATGCGCAAGACTTTATCGAGGGCGCGTCTGTTTCAATTAATCGTATTCCATCATAAAAGGAAATTAAATGTTTAAATCAATTCCTGCTTCACAAATTGTGAGCGTGAATCCATCGGTGTTGAGTTCAGGCGGTTCCCCTCTTGCGCTTAACGCCGTTTTCTTGAGTAAAAATGCCAATATCCCGACAGGCCAAGCCCTGCTGTTTGCAACGGCTGAATCTGTTGGAGAGCATTTCGGCTTCACTTCTGACGAATATAAAGCCGCTCAAATCTACTTCAAAGGCTTTGACGGCTCAAACAAAAAGCCAGGCCGTCTGTATTTCTACGCATTGAACAGCGTTGCAGAAGCTGGCTATCTGCTTGGCGCGAGCGTCAAGACTACCAGCCTTGCTGAACTGAAGAAAATCAAAGGTTCGCTGAATGTAACCATCGACGGCACGGAGAAAAAAGCACCTGCTGTTGATTTGAAAGACGCTACAAGCTTCTCGGACGCGGCTCAAAAACTTGGCACGGCACTGGGTGTTACTGTTGAGTTTGAAGAGCAGTTGCAAGCCTTTAAAGTCATCTCAGGCACTACCGGCAAAGAATCTACTGTTTCCTTTGCGACTGGCGATATTGCCGACAAACTGGGATTGAGTGAATCTGCCGGTGCGCGTGTGTCAAAAGGTACAGGCGCGGAAAGCGTTGATGAAATGATGGTAGGTTTAACCGCCGCAACATTGAACTTCGCAACATTTACGACCATTGAAGAGCCGACAATCGAAGATAAATTGGCTTTGGCCAAATGGTCAAACTTGCAAAACGAACGCTTCCTGTATGTTGGTTGGGGAAAAGAAGCCGCCGCATTGCAGGCAGGTAATACAACCTCTTTCGGTGCGAAACTGAAAGAATCCCAATATTCAGGCGCAACCGCTGTTTATGGTGGTTTGGATAAGGCGGCGTTCCTTTGTGGTGCGATTGCTTCTATCGATTTCAGTGAACGCGAGGGCCGTATTACTTTTGCTTTCAAAGGTCAATCAGGCTTGGAAGTTGACGTAAACGATGCAACTGAAGCGCAAAACCTGAAAGATAACGGCTATAACTTCTATGGTGCATGGGCAACGGCTAACGACCGCTTCCTGTTCATGTATCCCGGTCAAATGACTGGCAAATGGAAATGGCTTGACAACTACGTCAACCAAATCCGCCTGAACAGTCAGTTACAGCTTGCACTGATGACTATGCTCACTTCTGCTAAGTCTGTGCCATATAACGCTGTCGGTCGTGCGTTGCATCGTGCCGCCTGTCAAGATGCCATTGATGAAGCGTTGAACTTCGGTTCTATCCGTGTAGGCGTTGACCTGTCGGAGCAACAACGCGCAATCATCAACAATGAGGCTGGTGTAGATGCTGCTACTCAAATCGAAGCGCGTGGCTATTACTTGTATGTCGGCAAAGCAACGGCGCAAACACGCGGCAACCGTGAATCAATGCCGATTAAGCTGTGGTACACCGACGGCGGTAGCGTTCATTCCGTCAATATGGGTTCTATCAACATTCTGTAACTTTCAGGCCGTCTGAAACAACAGGCGGACTAATTTTTTGAGGTAACAACATGGCACAAATCGCACCTAAAACCCTTACTTCTGCCAACAGTGTTTTGCTGTGGAAAGCTAAGGGCTATACCGACCAATTTGTTGAAGCGCAAGGCTATAAGACAGATTCGGCGTTTGACTTTTCAGATGCGACCATTGGCGAGACCGTGATGGGCGTGGATGGTATTCAGTCCGGCGCATATATCCAACATGAGCACCAATTAACCATCACTTTTGAAGCAAACAGCCCTACACGCGCCCACTTTGCCAAGATGTACGAGCGCATGACTCAGCAAATGGAAACATTCCCGTTTGAGTTTCAAGTAGATATCCCATCATTGGGCGTTCGCCGTATTGCCAAAGGCTTCATGATTAATCTGGCTGGCTTCAGTGCCAAAAAACGCATGGATGCCGGTAGTTATACATTCAACTTGGGCGTAGTGACTGAAGAGGAAATTTCCTAATGTCTTTAAAAACCAAAACCGTAACGATCGAAAATGGCCGCGACAAAGGCAAGAAGTTTGAAATTACCGAAATGCCGGCGGCGAAGATTGATAACTGGGCAATGCGTGTCTTGCTGGCTTTGGCCGGAGCAGGCATTGATGTTGCAGAAGCCAATGAGGGCATGATGGGCTTGGCTAAAGTGGCATTTGCCGCTTTGGGTAAGATTCCGCCTGCTATTGCTGTTCCGCTGTTGGATGAATTGCTGGAATGTGTGCAATTTATTCCTGCTGGTGGTTCGCCCCGCCCGCTTGATTTGGAATTGGGAGATGTAGAGGACTTTACCAATCTTTGGATGTTCCGAAAGGAGGTATTCAATCTGCACATTGATTTTTTGCAACAAGGGGCTGGCCTGAGTTAGGCGGTGGCGGTTATGGCGCGGATATGGAGTATTTAAACCTGTCCGCGCTTATCGGCGGCTTAATTTCAAGCCGTCTTTGCACTTTGCACGAATTGCAGACGGTTTATAGCCTAGAAGATGCTTTGAATCTATGGGAGGTTCTGAGTGTTGACGGCTACAACCGACAGCAACAAGAGAAACGGCGACAGGCCGTCTGAAAGGTTTGATTATGGCGACTGTTATAGACACGTTATTTCTTGAGCTTGGTATCGATTCTTCCAAGTTTTCAGGCGAAGCGGCGAAAGCAGAAAAGCAGTACGACCGCTTAGAACGTTCTGTTTCAAAGGTTGAGAAAGCGGAAAAGAACGCCGCGAAAACAACCAAAGAGAACAGCGAGGCACGGCGCAAGAGCGTAGTAGATACGCAAAAAGCTGATGTCTCAATGCAAGGCTTGCTAAAGACCGTAAACGCTTCTATTAAGGGCTTTGCGGCCTTTACAGGCTTACTGCTTGGTGCAAGCGGCCTTTCAAAGCTGGCACTAGATGCGGCGAAAGCAAACCGCGAACTAGACACTACTGCTAAAAATCTTGGCATGGCGCGTAAGGAATTGAGCGCGTGGCAAGGTGCGGCAGAGATGGCGGGCGAAAGTGCCAACGGCATGAGCGGTTACATGAAAACCCTGTCAGGCGATATGCAAAGCCTGATTATGATGGGCGACACGTCCGTCTTGCCGTATTTCAACGCTTTGGGCGTTTCATTGCTGGATAGCACCGGCAAAGCCCGAAAACTTGATGATGTAATGCTTGATTTGGCAGAACGATTCAGCACAATGGACCGCCAACAAGCCTACACACTAGCCCAACAGATGGGCATTGATGACGGTACATTTAACACGCTTTCACGCGGCCGCGCCGAAATGGAGCGTATGCTTGAGATTCAGCGCGATATGTACCACTCAAGCGAAGCGGATATTGAAAACTCGCGCAAACTCGCAGAAGCCCGTGCCGTCTTAAATGCACGGTGGGAAAGCCTGAAGTTGATGATAGGCAATGCCTTGATTCCGGTGTTGACAACGCTCACGGAGATTGTGAGCGGCTTCGTAGGATTCTTGGTTAAGCATGAACACGTTACAAAAGGCGTGTTTCTTGGCATTGCTACGGCTATCGGCGTGTTTCTTGTCCCAATGCTGGTTACTGCAACGGCGGCGGTGTTTGCCTTTATCGCGCCGTTTGCGCCGTTGATTGCGGCGGTTGCAGGGCTTGGCGCGGCGTTTGGCTTGCTTTATGACGACTATAAAACTTGGGCAGAGGGTGGCAAATCCCTGTTTGATTGGGGTCGCTTTACCAGTTATATCAACAGTTCCAAAGTTTCCACTGATTCACTTGGCAAGTCGTTTATTTACCTGACGACTGGTTATACAAGCTGGTCGGAAGCCGCAAACGGTATGCTTGATTGGATGAGGCTTAAAGGCTTCATTGATGGCAATACCGTGTCTGTCGGTTCGCTGATGAACGGCTTTAAAAACCTTGCTTCTGAATTGTCAGACGGCCTCATGCCGTATCTGATGGATATTGTCGAAATCTTCAACCGATTGAAAGAGGGCGACTTTTCAGGCGCGGGCGAAGCGGTCAAGGTGGCATTTAACCGCCGCTGGGAGGCTGTGAAGTCATTTGCAGGCGCGGCATGGGATAGAGTTACCGGCACTGTTGACGTAGCAACTGGCCATAATGTCGGCACGTTATCAGGCAATAATAACTCTGTTGATAATATGGTTTCAGGCATTGACGATAAAGTGTCTAAAGCCGCTGCTTTTGCCGTTAACCATGCCGCAAAACGAAGCCTTAAACAGTGTGCGCTATATGTCAATAACGCGTTACGCGCGCAAGGTATCCGTAGTAGTGGTAATGGCGTAGATGTTGCTAGTAACCTGCTTAAAAGCGGGCAAGGATTTCATCAAGTTGCATATAGCAAGGATTATGTGCCTCAGATTGGCGATGTAATGAGTATGAAATCAAACTCAAAATCTGGCCATAACTGGGGGCATGTTGCTATTTACACTAAAGAGGGCTGGGTTTCTGATTTTAAACAGGGCGAGAAGTACGGCAACACTGGAGCGGCAAGCGCACAATATTGGAAAGAAATCCAAAGCGGCAGAATCGTTCCTGTTATCGCGCGTAGAGGTGGCGGAGGCGGTGCAGCGAGGTCATCCATTACCGTCACAGGTAAAGAAGATTGGCTGAATAAAATCAACGCCAAAGATACCGTTGCAAATGCCGATAGCAGGCTGTCTGCTGTCAGTCAGAGGTACGGTATTCCGCAACACATGCTTTATGCAGTATGGGCGCAGGAAAGCCGCAAGGGCAACATGAAACAGGCTTCTGCTGCTGGTGCGAAAGGTCATTTCCAGTTTATGCCGGGCACTGCCAAAGCTTACGGCATTTCAGGGCGTGAATGGGATTTCGACGCTTCCAGCGATGCCGCCGCGCGTTACTTCCAATGGTTACTGAAGCATTACAACGGCGACCATAACAAAGCCCTTGCAGCGTACAACTGGGGTAACGGCAACATAGACAAAGCCATTAACCGCTATGGCAATGACTGGCTGTCTCATGCGCCGAAAGAAACGCAGGGATATGTGAACAGCATTAACAAAATGATGGCATACAAAGGCAAAGGCAGCATGATGTCTAGACCTTTGGGCGGTCAGGCTGTTGCGCAGAATCTCAGCGACCAACAGGGGCGTATTAACGCTTCACGAGGCGCAGCGAATCCTCATAACGTCAGCAATACCCAAAACACGCAAATCACGGTTAATGGCGGTATCAACGTCCAAACCAGTGCAAGCACCGTTCGGGGTAATGTACAAGATGCTATGGACGGTTTGAACAGCCGCGCCGGGCAATATGCTTTTGCTCAAATGTAGAACTAGGCAATAAAGGCCGTCTGAAAAGGCGGCTTTTGTTGTTTCTGAGGTAAAGATATGAAGTGGAATAGTGTCGGAATCCCTAACGTTCCAAAGATACCGGCGAATATCGGCAATGCCCTGATTAGTTTTGGCGGAGCGCAACTGATTAACTTGGTATTTGGCGAAAAATGGGGAATCTTCAATCAGCGCGGTATTCCGCTATTGCTGGCAGACAACGTTGCTTCTGTACGGTATGAAAACAAGTCGTCTGTTGTTAATTCCCCTATCGAAAACGGGAGTTTTACGAGCTACAACAAAGTAAATGAGCCGTTTAAAGCCAGTGTAATGATGACAAAGGCGACTGGCGGCGTAGTGCAGCGTGGTGCGTTTTTGGCACTGTTAAGCACGTTCGCAAACTCAACCGATTTATTCATGATTATCACGCCTGAAGCCGTCTATCCGAACTGCTCAATCACTGGTTACGACTATGTGCGAGAGGCTGGAAACGGTGCGCGGATGATTAAGGTCAATATCCACTTTCAAGAGGTGCGGTTGGCAAAGGTTGAGTATAAAAAGACAAAATCGGAAGCAGGATTGCAGGCCGATGGCGGAAAGGTGCAGGCGAAAGAAGCCCCGACAGCAACGCCGCCTGATCCGGTAAAGGAATCTGTGCTTTCTCAAATCGCAACTGAAGTTACAGGGGGTTGATATGAAAGTTTACACAATCCCTATTTCAGACGAGCGGTCGCAAAAGGTAACGACAACGCTGGGTCAGCAAGTAGTCGATATTGTGCTGACAATGCGGCTGGGGAAACTTTATGCCGATGTAAAGGCAAACCGTGTGCCGGTAGTGAGTGGGCGTGTTTGTCTGAATGGCGAGCCTATCGTAAACGAGGCTTTCCGCCCTTTCATTGGGGAATTGTACTTTGAGGATTTGCAAGGCCGCGAAGACCCTGTTTTCGGCGGCTTGGGCAAACGTTACGTCTTGAGGTGGGTAAAAAATGCCTAGTCTGAAAGAGAAGCGAATCAAGGTAACAATCATTTTGTCGGGCGAAGATAAGGACTTTGACGGAGACGGGAACAATACGCTTGTTTTTGACGGCTTACGGACTGAATGTCGCATTAATTACGGCAACGGCTCAGTCATGCCGACCGCAAACGTCCGTATCTTCGGCTTGCATTTAAATAATATGCTGGCACTGCTCAGGGTGCAATGGAACACAAAAGAGGCTTTGCAAAACCTGATTCAAATCGAAGCTGGCGACGATGACAAAATGTCTGTTGTCTATAAAGGCAATATCACATTTGCCAAGCCTGATTTCAGTTCCGCGCCCAATGTTTGCCTGACTATCGAAAGTAGCACGGGCTACTATCATCAAATCGTACCAACGCCGCCGCGAAGTTTCGAGGGCGAGATAGATGTAGCGGAGGCTATATCGCAACTTGCAACCGATATGGGCATGAGCTTTGAGAATAACGGCGTAACGGCGAAACTGAGTAACCAATACCTGCCCGATTCCGCTTTGGGTAAGGTGCAGATGTTGGCGAAAAACGCAGACCTTGACTTGTATATCGATAACGACACAATCGCAATCGCCCCGAAAGGCGAGCCGCGCATGATTGACGTTCCTGTTATCCGTCCAAGTACAGGGCTTATCGGTTATCCGATACCCGACCAAATCGGCGTACAGTTTTCATGCCTTTATGACCCTGCCTTGCGTTTTGGCGGGCTGGTTGAGATTGAGGATAGCATTATCCCTACCTGTAACGGCAAATGGCGCGTTTTCGGTATGAATATCACGCTTGAATCATTCAGCCCTAGCGGTAAGTGGGAAGTGTTTATTAAAGCGGCTCACGCGGAAAGCGAGACGGTACATGTCGCAAAGTAGATTAGGCTTTGAACAGCCCGGCCAACGAAACGGCGCGGGCGAGATTGGCTATATCGTTGAGAGCATTATGTCTAGGCTTCAGACGGTAACACTGGTAAAGGTTGTCGCGGTAAAAGGCGGCGGCCTTTCCCCTGTCGGCATGGTTGACGTTCAGCCGCTTGTTTCTCAGATTGACGGCAGCGGCGGCGTTATTCCTCACGGGGTAATCTTCAACGTGCCTTATATGCGCTTGCAGGGCGGCGGCAATGCTGTGGTTATAGACCCGCAAGTCGGAGATATTGGAATGTGCGGTTTTTGCAGCCGTGATATTTCGAGCGTAAAGGCAAATAAAGCCGCGTCGCCGCCCCAAAGCAAACGCCGTTTTGATTATTCAGACGGCCTTTATTTTGGTGGGTTTCTGAACGGTACGCCATCTCAATACATCATGTTTTCAGGCGGTGGAATCAAAATCTATTCCCCTACTGGAATCGAGCTTGAGGCACCAAAGACCATAATTAAATCGCCTACTGTGCAGATTATCGGCAACACCACGCAAAACGGCAATTTCTCGCAAACTGGCGGCGGCGCGGCTTCGTTCTCAGGTACTTTGACAACAGACGGCAAAATCGAGTCAAAAGTAGATGTTATCGGCGGCGGCAAATCGCTGGTTAATCATACGAATGGCGGCAGCCCTGTGGATTAGAAAGGAAGCGATGGAAACACTTTATTTAAATCCCTCTACTTGGGATTTGGAATTAACGGCTGACGGCGATATTGCTTATGCAAAAGCCCCTTACTCAACGGCTCAATGCGTGGCAAATGCGATTAGGCTGTTTGAGGGCGAACTTTACTATGACACTGAACAGGGCGTTCCATACTTCGATGAAGTGCTTGGGCGCCCTCATTCTTTTGCGCTGTTCAAACACCGCATGGAAGAAGCGGCTATGCGCGTAGCAGGCGTGAAAGACGTGATTGTGTCAGTAAACGATATTACAAATCGTGGCTTGAGTGGGAGCGTTAGGTTCAAAGATGAAAACAACCAAGTTCATACGGTGGCTTTATGACTTTTAAAACAAATGTTCCCCCTATTGAAATCAACGATACAGGCGTTGTTATTCCGACTGAAGAATCGGTATTGCAGGGCTTGTTAGAGGATTTTAATCAGGCGTTTGGTGGGAATCTGAATAAAAACCTTGATACGCCTCAAGGTCAGTTGGCTTCATCACTGGCGGCGATTATCGCAGACCGTGATAACCAACTTGCCCGGTTGATGAATCAAGTTAACCCTGATTATGCAGAGGGCGCAATGCAAGATGCGATCGCGAAAATCTACTTCTTGGAGCGCAAACCTGAAACGAAAGCGCAGGCCGTCTGTGAATTTATCGGCTTGGCTGGTGTGGTTATCCCGAAAGATTATCCTGTCCAAGATGAAAATGGGCAGGTTTGGCGCGTGAGTAAACGGTACGTTATCGGCTCAAGCGGCACGGTTTCAGCGGTTGTAACGGCAAACAGCGATGTTCACGCGCGAGCCGGTTCAATTTCGACCATGACCCAATACATCAACGGCCTTGACCGTGTGAGTAATCCGCATGATTCGATTGCTGGTAAACCTGCCGAAAGCCGTGAAGATTTTAAAGACAGACGGCAAAAAAGCGTAGCCATCAATTCGCTGGGTATGCCTGCTTCTGTTTATGCGAACGTGGCTAAATTGCCCGGCGTGACGGACGTTTATGTTATCGACAACCCAAAAGGAACGGCGGTAGAGAAAAACGGCTACACGCTTGCGCCACATAGTATTTTCGTTGCCGTCAATGGTGGCGATAACGAGGAAATCGCAAAGACGATTTGGCGATACTCAGGCAGCGGTTGCGATTACAACGGCAATACGGCGGTTACGATTTATGACGACCTGTATCAAGACCCTAAGCCGTCTTATGAAATCCTGTTCCAACGCCCTGAGCCTGTTCAAGTGTTCTTTAAGGTGCGAATAGCAAAAGGTGCGCCGCTTGGGTATGAACTGAAGATTCAAAAAACCATTGCGGAAACGTTTGAAAAAATGAAGCTGTCAAAAATTGGGGCTACTGTTTACTCGGCGGATTTCTTTACCGCTATTTTGCAGAATCACGCAGATGTGAGACTGCTTGATATTCAGGTTTCCGATAAACGTTCTGGCTGGCGTGAGGCTGTTTCTGTCGGCATTTCAAAAATCCCGTCTGTACAGGCAGGCAATATCGAGATTGTAGAAGATGATTGACGTTAAAAAGACGATTATCAGCCAATACGCTCATAGCCCTGTCTTACTGGGATTGATTGAACGGCTGAATCAGTGCATATGCCCCGCCGATAAAATCGAGGAATTTCGCCGTATTGTCTGGGATATTGAAACCGCTGAGGGCTACGGCTTGGACGTGTGGGGCAAGATTGTCGGCATGGAGCGGTCGTTTCAGATGGTTAGCGGCGACTATCTCGGCTTTGCAGATGGGTTCTTACCATTCAATGATGGCGTATGGAGCAGGGGCGCAGGCAATACAAGCGTTTTCTCCATGAGTGATACGGCATATCGCCAGATGATTTTAATTAAGGCGATGAAAAATATCATGTACGCAACGGCATATAACATCAACCGTCTTTTAATGACGATGTTTGAGAAGCGAGGCCGTGCCTACTATTACAAAACTGGAACAATGACAGCCCGTTACATCTTCGAGTTTGATTTAAGCAACGAAGAACGGGCTATTTTGTTGCAGTCCGATATTTTGCCAAGGCCATCAGGCGTATTGATTGATTTTCTCGAACCATCGAGAAGTAAATATTTCGGCTTTGAAGAAGCCGGTTATTCCCCGTTTAACAACGGGGTTTTTTATTTGGAGGTTTAAAAAGTGAATCCAAAATTATTGACCAAACCATTTGCGTCTGAGGGCTTGCGTAACAGTATTGCTGAAGATGTTACCGAAACAACGCCTGCAAATGCGGCGACTTATACAAAAGGCTTCCCGGCAGTAACCATGACACCTATTGCCGTCGGCGGTCAACCGCCAAGCGGTAAGGATATGAACGGTATCCTTTACGAGCTGTCCAGCCATATCGCCTACATCAACAAAGGCGGTAGCTATAAATTTGACGCTGATTTATGTGAAGAGATTGGCGGTTATGATATTGGTTGCGTATTACAAAGTGATGATTCATTAAGCCTTTACGTCAACACTTTACCAAACAACAAAACCAATCCAAATACAAGCAATTCACGCGGCTGGAAAGTGATTGCAAGCAGCTCAGTTGCTGATGATTTAGACAAGAAGCTGATTAAGAAAGTTTCAATTATCAGCAGCATTTCTGAATTGCGTAAATTCACTGGCAGCGGCGTGGCTTTCGTTCGCGGCTATCATGAGGACGGATTAAGTTTTGGCGGCGGTTTGTTTATCTCTGCTGACACTGATAAAAGCTCAACAGACAACGCATCTACAATCATCGTAAGCACGAACGGCACACGCTGGAAGCGCGTATTTAGCGGCACAATGAGCCTGTATGATTTTGGTTATTTAGCTTCTAACAACAACGCTCAGGAAGCTGTAAATACCGCCGAATCTGCCGCGCTTGGCGTATTTGTTGACTGTCTTGGCTTGACTGTTGACATGGGGACGAAATACCCAACGAAAAACAAATACACAAACGGCAAATTCACAATCAGCGGCAAAACCGTTGATATGCAGTATCAGCCGATTCGCAGTGGTATTGGGCGATTTATTACAGGCTCAGGAGCCGCCGCAAATCTCAAATCCAACGAATGGACAGGCACTGGATTGGTCGTCATCGGCGAGGGCGCAATGGCGCAGATGGAAAAATGCGTTTCCGGCATCGCCATCGGCGACCGTGCGCAGGGCTTTTCAAAAATCAGCCGAGACAACATTGCTATCGGACCTGATAGTTTGATTAGCGTTAATGCTGAAACTGAATGGTATGAACAGTCAAAAATGGCAGGTACTCGCAACATCGGTATCGGCGGCAATGCTGGACGAGGAATCACAAGCGGTTATTCCAACGTTGCCATTGGTCGTAATGCAGGCCAAGGCTTGGGAACAGGTTATTCAAATATCGCGCTTGGCGGTGGTGCATTAGGCGGCACTGCACCAGTTGGCTTGACTGGCGATATTGAGGTTTTTTGGCCGTCTAAAACCAGTAAGACCGTGGCAATCGGTCAGTCGGTTTTGGCGCAATACCAAAACCAAGAGGCGCAAGTCGTTATCGGCGGAGACGCGGCGAAGAACGCCAAAGCGGTTGATAAAACAACCGTCATCGGTTCTGCTGCAATGGAGAATCTCGAACGAAACCGCGCCCCAAATGGTGGTGATGTTGTTTGGAGTGGAACTGAATCAGGTACTTATACTCAATCAGGCAACACTATTACGCTGACATTCTCAAATCTTCAGGGAGCGAAAGCGACTTATTGGGTTGGGATCCGTTTGACATCAGGCGCGGCGCAGACATTGCAAGGCGACGTTGTGCCTGTTGAAGTTGTTTCCGCTACTGAAACGACTATTACGGTTAATAGCCCTAAATCGCTCAATACTTCGGGCAGTGCGGAGCTTAAATTTGTTTATTCCACAACGTCATCTGCGGCGAAGAATGAGGAATTGACCATCATTGGCGCAAATGCCATGAATAGCGCATTGACGGCGGCATACTCTACCATCATCGGCGCAGACGCGGCGTTAACAGGTGCTGATTACCAGAAAGCAACCGCTGTCGGTGCTTCTGCTATGCGAAAAGGTAGTCATTTATCGAGCGTAGCAGTCGGCTATTGGAGTGCCCCTAATATCAGTAGTGAGCAATCTGTTTTTATTGGCGATTCAGCAGGTTATCGAAACGTGCAAGGCGATATTTTGACAGGGAAAATCACAAACTCAATCGCCATCGGTTACGGTTCGCGGCTCAACGGCGATAACGAAATTCAAATCGGCGGGCAGAATCAAAGGCTTTACGCGCCAACAACCGTCAATATCCGTTCAGACGGCCGCGATAAAACAGACATCAAGCCGCTTGAGAAAGGCTTGGAATTTGTCATGAAGCTGAAGCCTGTAACTGGTTACTACGACCGCCGCGATTCATACGTTGACGAGCTTTTCCAAGACCTGCCGGAAGATGAGCGTTCAGAAAAATTGCGTAAGTGGTGGGCGAAGCCGAAGAAAGACGGCAGCCATAAAGAAGATAGACTGCGACACTGGTTTATCGCTCAAGACGTTGCCGCGCTTGAGGCTGAATATGGGCAGTTGCCGATGGTAAACCTGAAAAACGACACATACACAATTGAGTATGAGACGTTTATTCCAGTTTTGACTAAAGCCATCCAGGAGCTGACTGAGAAAGTCGAAGCGTTGGAGCGCAAATCCAAGTGAACGAAGAGGCCGTCTGAAACATGACGGCCTTTTATTTTGGACTTTTTGATAATTCTGTCAAAAACCCTGAAAGGGGGAATTATGATTAAAATCAAAGCAGAAATCCCGATTATAAACATCGAGATACCGCGCGGAAACGCACGGCGGTTCGAGGTAACGGTAACGGCGGACGGTAAGCCTTTTGATTTATCGACCGCCAATTTGAAAATGATGGTCGAGCCTAGCACCGGCGAGAAGTTCGAGGCTACAGCGAATATCCAAGTAGCCGAAAACGTCCTAACGCTTGAGTTTCCGCCTGAATTTTCAAAAAACGCGAAATGGCGACGTGCTAAGTACGATATTTTGAACGTATCGACACGGCACACGCTGATTCGTGGCGAAATTTGCTTATTGGAGGTGGTAACGCTATGACGGAATATGTATTTACCCTGTCAGATAAAACGCCGTCTGTTGAGATTGACGTTAAGGAAACCGCTATTGCTCAAGGCGCAGGGCAGGACCTGTACGACCGCGCGAAAAGAGAGCTTGGCTTTACCGGCACTTTTGAGGAATTTCTCACTAAGTTCAAGGGTGAACGAGGAGAGAAAGGCGAAGATGGTGCGGCTGGTGCAAAAGGCGATACAGGCGAACGAGGGATTCCGGGCGAACGAGGGGCTGACGGATTGCCGGGCGCGAAAGGAGACACTGGCGATAAAGGCGCGGATGGCTTGCCCGGGGAACGAGGCGCAGACGGTGCAAAGGGCGACAAAGGCGATACCGGCGAGCGTGGGCCGATAGGACCACAAGGCACGCAAGGATTGACCGGACCACAAGGGCAACGTGGGGAAGCTGGTCAGCAAGGTTTACAGGGACCTATTGGGCCTACTGGACCTAAAGGCGATACTGGACCTAAAGGTGCTGACGGGCTTCAAGGGCCTATTGGTCCTCAAGGTTTGCAAGGTGAGCGTGGGCATGACGGCCTGAATGGTAGGTCCGCCTATGAAATCGCGGTTGCGAATGGCTATACAGGCGATGAGGAGCAATGGCTGGCAAGCTTAAAAGGCCGTGATGGTTCGCCCGCGCGAGATGGTCGGAACGGACTATCAGCCTATGAACTTGCCGATGGTGAGTTGTTATTTGGGACGGTAGGCAAATGGCTTGAGTCGCTCAAGGGAGCAAAAGGCGACACTGGTCCAAAAGGAGCAGATGGCCGCGACGGTGTGGGTATCCCGCAAAAATTGACCTTATCCGGAAACACGCTCACTCTGTCAGACGGCGGTGGAAGTGTAACGCTACCAAGTCAGCCAGCCACAAACGCCCCAGCCGGGCAAGCCAACGAGTATGAAATTCATGGCACTGGTATGCCTAACGGAAAGGTTACCGCTCCAGTCGGTACAACCTATGTGGACACAGCAGCCACAAACGGCGCGCTGAAGTGGATAAAACGAACCGGAACGGACAGCCGAGGCTGGGAAGTCTTGACTGGTGATACTGGCTGGCGAACGCTTACCATTGCTTCAAAATTGGGCGCGTCATATCTAAAAGTTAGACGCAAAAACGATACTGTTATGTATCAATTCGGCGGTTTGTCGTGGGGCTGGTTTGGTATTGTAAGGCGTGGTGGCCCGGGGTATTCTATTCAGCCATCTGACAGGGAGCGGAACGTTTTTATTTTAGGCTTGCAGGGAATACCGCAAGGGTTTAGGTCAGAATTTAGTTTGATTGGCGGTATCCACAACGACAAGGGCGCGCCGTACGGAACATGGTATTTAGGTGGGCCAGGCGATGGCAATATGCTACGTTTCCAATTTACCGACCCTGTTCCTACTGATAGAGATATTGGGGATATTCGGGTAAGTTCTATCATGTATCTAACTAACGACCCTTGGCCTACTAGTTTGCCATAATTTTGATGGCTTTTTGCAAACGGACTTTTTGATAATTTTGTCAAAAAGTCCTTTTTCTTTGGAGATTGGAAATGAGTAACTCATTGAAATGGGTTAAATATGTTTTGGAATGGCGTTTTCTGCCTGTACGTTTTCAGAAGTGGCTTTTTGGTACGGGAACGCGCGTTGTCGAGTTTGCCAGTGGGCTGTCGATGATTGGTTATGCCGCCGTGTTTGCGTTCTCGCCTGACGATATTTATAGTTGGCCAATATATTATAAATTCAAGGATATTTCAGAGTTTACGCTAATATTGGTATTCGGCGGTATCGGCTTGTTACAGCTGGCTTCGATGTACTGGCAGACGTACAAAGGAAACGTCTTTTCAGGCTATCTGTTGCTGGTGTCGGCGTTCATTTGGTACTTGACGGCGCAGGCGTTTTGGGGAGCATTCCCGCCTGCTCATACAGGCATGGTCATTCCGCCGATTCTGTCATTCTTGTGCCTTTTGGCTGGCAATAACTCACTTAAATTTTTATTTTCGGGCAGAAAACTGAAAGACGGCCTAAAGGGGGAATGATGGATTTTTTCCAATTTGGCTACCTGTTTGCCATAGGGGGCGGCATTGTCGGCAGTGCGTGGTCAAGCATTAAAGACCATGACAAGATTGTCTCAAGCGTATTTGAGGCGGTTGTATCGGCAGTGGCGGCGGCGGCGGTAGTGGAACGGTTTTTGATGGTTAACCAAGTTTGGACTTGCGCCATTGCCGGTGCGTTTGTCGGTATATTGACAGGTCATGCGATGGATACCGTTAAAACCCTTGCCCCGGGCTTGATGAAAAAATGGGTCAAGAAAACGGCTGACAAATTTATCGATAAAGAGTAACGACAGGTCGTCTGAAAGTTCAGACGGCCTTTTTTAATGGAGTAAGAAAATGCAAATCACTGAACACTTTAGTTTAAAAGAATTGACACGCAGCGAATCTGCACGCCGTGCCGGTATTGAGAACAAGCCATCATCTGCCGAAATGGACAACATCTATTACACGGCGCAGCAGCTTGAGAAAATCCGCGCCTATGTTGGCCGCGGAATCATCGTTACAAGCTGTTTCCGCAGTGAGCGCGTGAATAAGCTTGTAGGCGGTAGTCCAACGTCCGCCCATCGTTTCGGCTTGGCGGCTGATTGTGATGCTGTTGGCTTAACCTCTTTGGCGTTTGCGAAACTCTTAATCAAGATGCGAGACGAGGGCAAACTGACCTTTGACCAGTTGATTCTTGAGTTTCCCGAACGTGGAGATGGTGCATGGGTACATGTAGGTTTCCGCCGAAATAGCCCAATGCGTAACCAAATCATGACGGCAACCAAAAAAGGCGGGAAAACCGTCTATTTGCCCGGCCTGCACGTTTAAGGAGTAGCCATGAATCCTGTCGAATTTCTGAAAGCGCGTATCGCTGAATGGGAAGAAAAACGCAAACAGGCGAGCGAAAACGCCGATTTTAAAGCGTTTGAATTTGCCGAAAGCGAGATTAAAAACTACCAAGCGATGTTAAAAACCTATGAACAGCCTGCTACTTAAAAACTGGAAACTGATTCTGATCGCGGTTTGTTTTGTGCTGATCGTGGGCGCGTGGCAATACGACCATGCCGCCCAATATCGGCGCGGACGTGAATCAATGGCGGCGGAAATTTCAGGCCGTTTGAAAGATTCCGCGATTGAGAAAGCGAAGCAAGACCGCGAATTATCCGCTACATATCAGACCGGCAAAGCCGTGCGTGAAGAAAAGGAAAGGGTGCGTTATGTGCAAGTGCAGAAGATTGTTGAAAAGCCTGTCTTTCGGAATACCTGTCTTGATTCTGATGGGCTGTCAATCATCAACGCCGCCATTACCGACGGCAATTAAACCGCCTGCCGACCTTGTGCAACCATGCCCGCGCCTGCCTAAACTTGAGGGCGGAACAGGCGCGGATGTGTTGCCGTGGTCGTTGCAAGTCATTGGCCTGTATAATGATTGCAAGGCGCGGCACAAGGCGTTGTCTGATACTATTAAATAAAGCAGAAGCCGTCTGAAGCCTTGTTCAGACGGCATTTTCTGTTTACCTTGCCGTAGCCTTGCTGTAAATGCCTTTAAGACATAAGGCTATGCGGTCAGAGGTGTCTTTGTCCGCATATCCCCGCAACACTTCGAGGGCTGCGACGGTTCTTTTCAGGCGTGAACGGGTTTCGTGCCAAACCGTCCACATCGTAACCGCCTGTATGTTGCCAAGCTGTTTGAGCGGCGCGGAGATGTCTTTGCCCAATTCAATCATCCATGCGCCGTAATAAACCATAGCGGCAATGTCGGCTAAAGAGTTGCCGTCGATAGGCAGTTTCGGCTTGGCTTTGGGCAGTGCGTCCAACACTTCGCCTGTCAAGCCTGTGTGTAGGGTCAGCGCGTGGACGTAGGCTACGGCTTCGGGCAGCTTCTCGGCAGGTATATCTTCGATGGCTTCGACGTTGAAGCGTTGGTGTATCATACTGTACGCGGAGGAGTAGTTTATGCCTTTGCGTCCGACAAGCGCGGCAACGGCTTGGCGCAATCCGGTACGGTCGTCGGCGGTGGTTTTGGTGGCGGGGCCGTCTGAAACTTTGCCGTTAAGTAAAGCTTCAATTTGTTCATCACACCAAACCGCAAATTTCGGATTAAGCCAACGGGCGAAGTGAATAGCGAGTTTGGGATGCAGCCATGTGCCTTGCGTGAAGTTTTTTGAATTACCCTTTTTGACGATAACTATTTGATTTTCATCTGTTAGGATTTTTGTCCTTTCACTCAAACTTTCTGCTAAAGCAGAGATATATTGTTGAGTTTGTACGGTTTTTAAATAATCTTTGGGAAGTTTGCCAAAATGGGCGGCAATTTGAGTGGCATTGAGATAACCATCTTCACGGAAAGAAACGGCGATATTGCCGAAATTGAAAGATTGAACTGAATTGTTCATGATAGTTTCCTGTAGGTTTTTTTCGAAGTTGCCCGAAACGGGCGGCCGCGAGGTTCGAAAACTCCCTACAAGAGCCGTGCTTATTCCCTGCCGAAGCAGGTATTGTATTCACAGCCCTCGCGGCCATAGGAAACCTTTATCGAAGCAAAACACCAAGGAAACTATGGACGTAAAAAATTCACGCTGACGGGGTGAATGCCGTGTAGGAAGAGGTTTTCGACGCCTCGTGAATGGGAATATAAAACAAAACCCCTGCAAATGCAAGGGGTTCGGTTGCTCAATAATCCCATCCTTTGATAAGTGGTTTCACCAATACAAATCTAGTGCAATTATTGCAGTTATAGCAGGTAATCAGCGGAAATATTGGGGCATTTCCCAGTTTCACGACCTTGCCATCATATTTTTTGCGGTATTGTTGTGCTGTTTCACAATATTCCATATCCGGTGTGAAGGTAATAGAGACATGTGTAATCCCTGCCTTTTTGCTTTTCTCCCGACTTACCATTTCCCCGGCACGAAATTTGGCAATCCTCATTTCTACCTGAATCGATTTAACATTAAAATCGCTAGGAATGGTTTCATCGGTTGCCAAAGCCTGCTGAATATCGGCATAAATCAAATTGTACCGTTCAGCAGGCGGGTGTTTCCGCAAGTATTTAGCCAATCTCCCAATTTGCTTATTGGTCAGTTTCTTGGAAAGTTTTAACACTTTCTCTAACTCGTCAATTTCCAACAGCACTTTTTCTTTTGTATTCTTGGCTTTAACCGTAAAGAATGAGAACATAATATAGCGTTATTTCATGTAGTTATGATGAATTTACACTATATCCAATCCAACAATCTCCTGCAAGTCATTTCAAAACCGCCAGTATCTCAGGTGGCCGCCAATACGCCGCCATCAGCAGCACGGCCTCTTCTCATTTATTCTTCAAATATTCCAATAATTTCAGCCATTTAATGCGAATGGAGTAATTATAGGCTATCTATAAAATCAGCCCAATCTTGCAACATTTGGCGGCGTTGCGTGATGTATTTTGCGTGAAAATAGGCCGCGTCTGTCTGATTGTCTTTGGCGTGGGCGAGTTGCGCCTTGATGTGTTCATGCTCATAGCCCATTTCAGACAGATTGGTTGCGAGTGTCGCGCGGAAATCATGCCCTGATATTGTCAAGCCCATATATTCCAAGGCGCGATTGATGGTTGTCGCTGAAATCATGTCATCAGGCCGTCTGCTGTTTGGGAAGAGTAGCCGTCCTGAGCCGGTAAAGGCTTGCAACTCTTTCAAAATCTCAACAACCTGCCAAGATAACGGCACAATGTGTAACCGTGCTTTCTTCATTTTGTTGGCAGGTATTCGCCAAATGCCCGATTGCAGGTCAATATCGACCCATTCCGCCCGCCTTGCCTCAATCGTTCTGACGGCCGTGTATAAAAGCAACTGCACGGCCTTTTTTACGACAAACGAACCGTTATAGTTTTCTAGGCTTTTCTTGAACGCCTTGATTTGCTCAACGGTCATGGCTTTGGCGTGTGTTATCTCTGGGCGTTTGAGATAACCGGCAAACGCAAGAGTAGGGTCAACTTCAGCCCTCATTGTACGGATAGCGTATAGAAACACTGCGCTCATGTGTTGGCGTGTGTATATGCCGGAAACGACAACGCCTTTGTCTTTGCAAACGTCGAGGCACTCCATGATTTGACGCGGCGTGACTTTTGTTATCGGCGTGTCTCCTATAATTGGATAGGCATAACGCTCAAGCATACTTTGCGCGGCTTTGATACTTCCTTTACTGATCGTCTTGGTCGTAAAGTATTCTTCGGCAATCGCCCGGAACGTGTTTTTGTTTTGGCGCGTGTTTTGGCGTTTCTTATCCGCCCTGTCTTTGGCTGGGTTAATACCCTGCTGAACAAGTAACCGCGCTTCCTTGCGCTTCTCACGCGCTTCTGCAAGCGAGATTTCAGGATATGCGCCGATTGAAAACACTGATTCCTTTCCATCGATTCTGAAGCGATAACGCCACAGTTTTGATCCGTTCGGATTTATTACGATATACAGGCCGTTTGAATCAGTTAATTTATAAGGCTTTTCTTGTGGTTTCGCCTTGCGTATTTGGGTATCGTTAAGCATAAAAAAAGCGGGTATGTGTGAGGGGATACCCACAATCATACCCACTTTCTTCAGGGATTGCCACGCACTAGCGCGGACAAGAACGGACAAGAAGCAGCGTTAAATTCAGATTTTTCAAAACGATAAGATTCAATACGGACTACCGCGAACGGCGATAACAGTTTTCAATGAATAAAAGCATTTGCAAACCTTTAATGACATTTTGGCAGACAGGGTAAG
>ERZ1674045.75-NODE-75-length-45082-cov-4.888600_pt1 | contig 45082 bp, 42 predicted proteins | sample MGYA00581131_ERZ1674045 | MGnify/ENA primary metagenome ERZ1674045 (study PRJEB41354, sample SAMEA4873299) | human saliva metagenome | biome: human-associated habitat [ENVO:00009003]; feature: mouth environment [ENVO:08000002]; material: saliva material...
CGACAGTTAACTTCTTGCGCCGCTGTACGGGCCGCACCGCAGGAGCCAGATGAGCAGAGCTTGATAAGAGGCCATCGTGCATTTCTTTAACGCCTTTCATCACATGACACGCAAAGGTGTCATCCTTCTTTGCATCTTCTGGCACCCAGTCCGGACGATACGTACTACCCTCGGCGTTTGCGTTTTTTACACCTAATTCTGGAGCATTATTGCCACCAGCAACGCTTTGTGCATTGCGCAATTCATCCGGAGTAGGCCGTTTATTATCAGTCATGAGACTCGTCTTGAACGTGACTAGTCAATGTTTCTAGTAATTTTTTCGCCGCTACTGGCAAAACTGTACCAGGGCCAAAGATAGCCACTGCGCCATGTTCGCGTAGGAACTCATAGTCCTGAGCAGGGATTACGCCGCCGATGGCAACCAAAATATCTCCACGACCTCGCTTGTTGAGTTCTTCTACAAGTTGAGGTAACAATGTTTTGTGACCTGCTGCAAGAGAACTGAAGCCGACGATGTGAACGTCATTATCCACCGCATCTTGTGCTGTTTCTTCTGGAGTTTGGAACAAAGGTCCGATATCCACGTCAAAGCCCATATCCGCGAAGGATGTAGCGATAACTTTGGCACCACGGTCATGACCGTCTTGGCCCATCTTAGCAATCATGATACGAGGGCGACGACCTTCGAGTTCTTCGAAATCATCCGCCATTTGACGTACTTCTTTGATAACATCGTCATCTTCATATTCACTGGAGTATACACCGGAAATAGAGCGGATAACCGCTTTATGACGGCCACAAACCTTTTCAACAGCAAAGGAAATTTCGCCCAAGGATGCACGAGCACGAGCGGCTTCAAGTGCAAGGGCAAGCAAGTTGCCTTCCCCGGATTCGGTAGCATTGGTAATCGCTTCGAGGCAGGATTGAACCTTGTCTTCATCACGGTTAGCACGCAATTGTTCGAGACGACGAATTTGCGCTTCCCGTACAGCTGTGTTATCTACGTCGAGGATATCCAATGGATCTTCTTTATCTAGACGGTATTTGTTGATACCAACAATAGCTTCACGACCAGAGTCGATACGAGCTTGGCGACGAGCCGCCGCTTCTTCAATACGCATCTTAGGAAGACCTGTGTCAATCGCTTTCGCCATACCGCCAAGGGATTCGATTTCTTGGATATGGCCCCAAGCACGACGAATCAATTCATCAGTCAAGGCTTCTACATAGTAGGAACCGCCCCATGGGTCGATAACCTTACATACCTTAGTTTCGTCTTGGATGTAAAGTTGTGTATTACGCGCAATACGTGCAGAGAAGTCTGTAGGTAACGCGATGGCTTCGTCAAGCGCATTTGTATGTAGGGATTGCGTATGGCCCAATGCGGCGCCCATCGCTTCCATACATGTACGAGCTACGTTGTTGAATGGATCTTGTTCTGTTAAGGACCAACCAGATGTTTGGCTATGTGTACGAAGTGCCATGGATTTAGGATTTTCAGAGCCGAAGCTATTAATAATCTTAGCCCACAACATACGAGCCGCACGCATTTTTGCCACTTCCATGAAGTAGTTTTTACCGATTGCCCAGAAGAAGGACAAGCGTGGGGCGAATTGGTCAACATGAAGACCTGCATTAACACCTGTACGGATGTATTCAAGACCATCGGCCAATGTGTAACCTAATTCGATGTCTGCAGTAGCGCCCGCTTCTTGCATATGGTAGCCAGAAATGGAGATACTGTTGAACTTAGGCATGTACTGGGATGTATACGCAAAGATATCACCGATGATGCGCATGGACGTAGCTGGAGGGTAAATATAGGTATTACGTACCATGAACTCTTTCAAGATATCATTTTGGATTGTACCAGCCATAACCTTTTTATCAACGCCTTGTTCTTCACCAGCTAGGATGTAGAACGCCATAACAGGCAATACGGCGCCGTTCATTGTCATGGATACGGACATTTGGTCAAGAGGGATACCAGAGAATAGAATTTCCATATCGAGGATGGAGTCTACCGCAACGCCCGCTTTACCAACGTCACCCACTACGCGAGGATGGTCGGAGTCATAACCACGGTGAGTAGCAAGGTCAAAGGCAATAGACAACCCTTTTTGGCCTGCTGCCAAGTTACGACGATAGAACGCATTGGATTCTTCTGCTGTGGAGAAACCAGCGTACTGACGAACTGTCCAAGGACGAGTTACGTACATTGTAGGATAAGGTCCACGCAAGAATGGAGGTACACCAGCCATATAGTCAAGGTGTGTCATCCCTTCATAATCCATCTCTGTATAGAGAGGTTTTAGTTGGATTTGCTCCATTGTTGTATTATATAAATCTTCAAAGCTTTTTCCTGTTTCTTTTTGAAGTTCAGCAAGCCATGCATCGCGAGATGTCGGTGACTGCGTTCCCAAGCCAAGAGAGGAGAAGTCTGGATTTTTAAACATGAGCTCACATCCCTTTCTTATCTTGTAACGTATTTAAAATAGCGTAGCAGTTTGCGCGAACAGAGATGAAATCATCTACACCGGCTTCACGATATACAGGCTCTAGGTCCTTAGAAGGTGCCCCTGCCAAAATAACCGTTACATTCGGCATAGTTTCTTTCAATTCTTTCGCAAGTGGTGGAACCAATTCAGGATACGTATCATCTGTAGAACAGATAACTACCACATCGGCGCCACTTTCACGAGCCGCCTTAGCCGCATCAGCCGTTGTTTCATGGCCATCATTTTTGATGACTTCGAACGCCGCTACTTCAAAGAAGCCTGTGGAGAAGTCCGCACGAGGTTTATGTTGAGGAATAGGGCCCATATTAGCCAAGAATACCTTCACATTGTCCTTCGTACGTTGTTTATACGCTTCAGTACGCATACGAAGTGCTTCAAATTGTTCAGTCCAGCGATGTGCAGTAATTGGTTCGATAGTTTCAGAGGAAATATCGCCCGCCTCTAAAGCACTACGAATTTGACGAATTGTCATTTTGTGTAATGCACCCAATTCGATAAGGCCAATCAACGCACCTGGTTCTGTTGTGCTTGCTTCTAACGTAGCTTGTGCTTTTACAAGAGCATCTTGATCTGCACCAGCCAAGTATTCTTCAAGATGAGCTACACGTTTTTGACGTAATGTTTCTTGATTTTCAGGTTTTGGATCCAACAATTCTTCCGTCATGTTAGCGTACATGTTGTTACCAACTGCCACGTCTTTACGGAACGCAAGATTTTTAAACCGTTCGTTAAGAATCGACTTAACTTGCGCTTGTGGATAGCCTTCTTTCAATGCAGCAATGATGCCACCTTTGGATTCGATAGTTTGGAATTCAGCCCAAATTTTTTCGCATAATTCGGCTGCCAATGTTTCTACATACCAAGAACCACCTACAGGGTCAACTGGTTGACGCAATTCGAATTCAGTTTGCAACATAACTTGAATGTTACGGGCAATACGACGAGAGAATTCATCGGATTTGCGAATTGGTTGATCAAATGGAGAAACTTCAAGGCTATTGAGACCACCTACAACACCAGAGAATGCTTGTGTTGTGTTACGCAACAAGTTTACATATGGGTCGTATACGGTTTTTGTGAAAGCAGATGTTCTGCCGTGTACATGAACTGCACGATCTTGTTCTTCCGCACCAAATTCTTCCATGATGCGAGCCCAAAGTACGCGCAACGCACGTAATTTAGCGATTTCCATGAAGAAGTTAGCACCCATGGAGAATGTGAACATCATGCTCTTAGCAATGGTTTGCATATCGATGTTGCGTTGTGCCAATTGACGTACATAACAAACGGCTGTTGCCAATGCATAAGCAACCTCTTGTACATCGTTAGCGCCGCCGTTAGCGTACACATCGCCAGATACGAGTACTGTTCTAAGTTCTGGAGCTTGTTCTTTAGCCCACACAACAGTATGCGCCATTTCATCAAACGCTGTGTCCAAAGACATATGCAATGCACCGTCTTTTGCCCACACGCCGATAGGATCTGCACCAACGAGACCTTTCAAATCGGATGTTTGCTTTTTAGAAGCTTTTACAGTTGCTGACAACATACCAAGCAAAATGGCTGCAGATGCACCAGTTTCAATATATAAAGGATTTTCCTTAAAATTGAATCGCTCAATTAATTGACTGCAATCATCCATTGTGGACAAGGAAGTACCGCCCACACCAACGGATGCGCCTACTTGTACGTCTTGGTCATGACGTGTAGCCTCATCAAGACGAATGTTGTGGATGGTGCCACCTTTTACAATTTCGTATAAACTTGCATGGTTAGCATCCTTAGGCAAGGAATCATCAACATATTGGGATACGCCCCAAGATTCTTTGATATAGCCACTGGCTATTGTGCCACGTAGGAACTGTCCAGCTCCAGGGTAAACACCTTTTGGAATATTCTCCGCATGCAATGCAGGTGTATAAATTGGTTGTAGCGTAATACCTTCATAAGTTGGAGTGAACATCTTTTTATGGAAGTCGCCACCTTTTAACGCCTTTTCAACTTCAGCCTGCCATCGTTCATACGTAGGTTTCTCAAATTCATCAAAGGATATAGGCGCCAGTAAATCGCGTTCAGCGTCCTTTGAAGTCTTTTTGTCAGACATATATGTGCCTCCTTTTCAACTTGAAACCATACAGGGGAACAGCGCACCGTACCAGTGAGTTGCTTCGTATATGAGTTCCATAGGTGCCAAATATATGTCCATCATGATGATGAATCTCCAGTCAAACTATTAAGCCTATGCCATATATGAACGACCCTCTAGCGTGGCAATAAAAAAAACGTGCCACCCGAGAGTGACACGTTAGGTTACATATTGAATGGTACACTAAAACTATTGTAAAAAGCATACCTCAATCCCCTTCCTATCGCTCGTAGGTACATAACGGTGATTATCAAATAGGCAGTTCTCCTGGCTCGGGCTCATCGCCTCGCTTTCGCCTTCCCAGATTTCTCCAGTGACATGAATGAAAGCAGGCTCGTCCTTACAGTGGCGGGACCGCATCGGCTTGTACCGATTTCTCTATTAAGTCTTGCGACACCTATTCTCTATATTCGTTGTTCTAAGTCCAATATAGTGTAAAAATATGCACAAAGTCAATAAATATAACAGTAAATCATATGTACCAAATTTTAAGTTATAACTCAAAGTCATATATAATAACCAAAACGCATGCATCATTAAAAACCAAAAAAGTCAAGTAACTAATAGGAACCTAGGTGAGCAATGGTCACCACTATACAGCTAAAAACGGTGCTAGACTACAGATGAGATAAGTAATACTCCTGTCAATTGTTTTATACGTATATACGTGTTACTATAAAAGGAGAGCCTATGAAGGACAAAGATTTACTGAAATTACTGTTAAAAAATGGTTGGAAGGATGTACGCCAAGGAGGAACTATGAAATTTATATACCCTGCCATAATCCATGACGACGCTGATGGTTTCTGGACTGAATTTCCAGACTTAGAATATACAAGTAGTACGGGCTCAACACTAACAGAATTAGTAACCAATGCACAAGAAGCGATGGAGCTATATATTTTAGGCGCGCTAGAGGATGGACAAAGCTTACCTACTCCAACCTCTATTCGCGACTTACCATGCACAGATACCACATACCCTACATTAGTTCAAACAGATATAGATTTAGCTAAAAACAGTAAATCCGTAAAGAAAACCTTAACCATTCCTGCATGGCTTAACGATAGAGCGCTAGCGAAAGGTATCAATTTCTCGCAAATTCTACAAGAAGCATTAGTAGAGAAAACAATGTAAATTCATATCATTAATTGCTCAGCAAAATTAGGACTACATTTGTTTACTATCCATTATGACAATCCCATTACTATCAATAATCTAGTCTTTTCGAGTTTTATAAGGCTATAATCCAACTAATGTTTTAAATCGCGTATTATTATGAAAGCGCTCGAAATGGTCTTGTTCTGCTGCCACAGCTTTTACAGATGGATCAATTTTAATCGCCTTTTCAAGCCAATCAAGGGCCTTAGTATCATCCCCTTGGTCTGCATAAATGGTAGCAATACCATAGACGGACCAAGTATTACTAGGGTCCTTTTCTAATACCTTTTCAAACCACTGTTTAGAATCGTTTAATTGGCCTTGTAACTTGTACACCATAGCCATGTTGTAGTAATTAGCCACATTATTAGGATCTAAATCATAAGCTTTTTTAGTATCTATTAAACCTTTAGCTGTATCGCCATGTAAAGCCGTTGCGAAACCTCGCACAGAATAAGCTTCGGAACTATTAGGGTTATCTTTAATAGAGGCTGTGGCCTCCTCGATGGTTTTAGTGTAATCCCCAGCAGATAAAGCCTGTTTAGCGGTAACTAAATGATTATCTAGATTAGTCACTTTACTACTGTCTTTAGAGGGTGTACTTGAACTCGTAGTATTGCTTTCTATATTACTATTATTTGTATTCTGATTTAATCCACAACCACTAATAAATATAAGTAGTACAAATATAGATAAAATTTTTCTCATATCATATATTCCATTCTTAAATAATCTCCAAGATGTATAGCATAATAATAATATAAGAAAAAGGACGAGCTGCCACTCGTCCTTTTTTTGTTATATTGTAGGTAATTTCATACACTCTACTACCTACGTATAGTATATCATACTTAATAGAAAAACAAACCCCTAATAGATAATACTAGAATCTTATTCAAGTATTATTTCTTAGCCTTAGAGCAACGGTCCAATAAGAATGCAACGCCTACGAATGGGATGCCACCGCTTTCACCAAGACCAATTTCACATGTGGAACTGGAGCTTACGCCTAGTGTAGCACCGTATTCAGCAATTTCACCAGCAAGGTCTTTTGTAGCAGATTTGTTAAGTTCTGGTGTAAAGAAGCCTTTTTGACCAGCGAAACCATCGCATGCGAAGGATTTGATGTTGAATACATGGTCTGTGCATAGACGAGCCAAGTCTTCAATGTATTGAGATTTACCTAAAGATTTAATCTTACATTGTTTATGTACGATTACGCGTTCATCGCATTTTTCAATGTCGAGATGAGGTACTACATATTTGCACAAGAATTCAGAAATATCGTTGATTTCTAAGTCTGGCATATGTTTGAAAGCATGATTGAAGCATGCACTATGGTCGATTACAATTGGGTATTTACCATTTTGAGATGCTTTCATCAATGCATCATGCAAGTCTTTGACAGCCCGTTCATGAACGTCGTCATAGTTTTCAAAGCTCAAGCCACAGCAAAGATTTTCAATATGTTGAGGGTAAATAATATCGATATGAGCCTTGTTGCAGAGACTTTCTACAACTTGTTGCAAGCTACGGTCATCGTCATAACCTTGGTTAGGCTTGAATGCGCGGTTCGCACAAGTACTGAAATATACAACCTTTTCAAAGTTAGTAGGTTTGATGCGGTTTCTCAATTTATAACGATTAGCTTTAGGTGTTGTTTTAGGAACATATGGTGTAATACCCGTTACGCCATGCAAACCTTCTGTAATTTTGGAGATTGCTTTTTGCGTAATGATAGAACCTGCAATGCCTTCGAGGCTCACACCGGCACGACACATTTCAATAGTTGTAGAGAAATTGTTGTAGATTTTTTTAGCCAATTCTGGTGCAGGAGGATCGATGCGACGCATGGACAATGCGATTTGTGCAGTATCAATGCTAAGAGGGCAAAGGCCTTTACACATGGAGCATGCTGCACAAGTTTCAATACCATAGTATTCATAGCCTTTTCTAAGCTCAGCGGCAAGCGCATAATTACCTTCATCTTCAAGGCGTTTTGTTTCGCGTAACAACGCAATACGTTGACGTGGAGTCAATGTTAAATTACGACTTGGACAATGTTTTTCACAGAAACCACATTCCATACAGATTGTGAAAGCATCGTCGATAGCGCATTGTGCTTTAAGATTTTTCTTATACACATCTGGATCATCAGTGATGATAACATCAGGGTTCAAGATGCGTTCAGGGTCAAAGATAGCTTTGATGCGACGGTTAATTTCATACGCTTTTTTACCCCATTCCATTTCGATGAAAGGTGCTACCATGCGACCTGTACCATGTTCAGCTTTCAAAGAACCGCCGAAACCAGATACACGTTCGGACATTTCTTTTACTAAATCGCCGAAGTTCTTAGTATCTTTAGGGTCGCTGAAGTCAGGAGTGATGTTAAAGTGAACGTTACCGGACAAGGCATGACCGAAGATTACGCCACCGTCAACGAAATCGTATTTGTAGAATAATTCAGTAAGCATTTCGATGCCTTTAGTGAAGTCTTCAATTTGGAAGCAAACATCCTCTGTAATAACAGTGGTGCCTTTTCTACGTTGACCACCAACAATTGGCAAGATACCTTTACGGATAGCCCACCAAGAATCGTATTCTTTAGGATCTTGAGAATAAAGACTTGGGATAGCTGTTGGAATATCTTTCAATTGTTCTTTAATGAAAGCCAAGTTTTCATCTACAGTTTCTTTGGAATAGCTTTCAGTTTGGAACAAGATAGCACTCGTACCTTCAGGCACTTCACGGACAAAGTCAGGTACATTTTCAAGGCGTTGAACAGCGCGCAAGGATTGATAGTCCATCATTTCCGCAGCCACAACCTTTTCACGACCCATATTAGCCAATGCTACAACCGCAAGAGATGCATCATTCAATGTGCTGAAGAACATAAGACCACAACCTTTATGAGGTACGTCTTCAACAGTGTTGTACACGATTTCAGATACGAAGCCCAATGTGCCTTCAGAGCCGATGAACAAGTGATTGATGATATCGATAATATCTTCAAAGTCTACAAGGGAGTTTAAACCGTAGCCTGTAGTATTTTTAATTTTGTATTTGTGATGAATCAAATGAGTCAATTCTTCATCGGCTAAGATTTCTTTGCGCAATTGCAAGATATCTTCTACCATTTGAGGTTTCTCTTTGAGGAATTGGTCGATGCTCTTTTGATCGGATGTATCAAGAATGGATCCATCTAATAAAACAACGCGAATGGAGCGAATTGTTTTATAAGAGTTTTGCGCCGTACCACAGCACATACCAGAGGAGTTATTATTCAAAATACCGCCTACTAATGCTGTAGCAAGCGTTGCAGGATCTGGACCAATTTTACGATTGTACGGTTTCAATAAATCGTTCGCATCGGAACCGATAACACCGCACTCACATTTTAAGGCTTTGCCATCGTCGATAACTTCCATTTTTTTGAAGCCATCATTACATACGATGAGCACGTCTTCACTGGAGCACTGACCAGACAAAGAAGAACCAGCCGCACGGAATGTAAATGGTGTGCCGCATTGTTGACATAAACGAATAAGGCGTCTTACCTCTTGTTCATCCTCTGCCTTTACAACCACCTTTGGTAAATAACTATAACAGGATGCATCTACACCATATGCATAACGACGTAAATAATCCGTATACACACGATCTTTGCAAATCATTTTTGCCTCTTTAGCAAAGCGTTCGTAATCTCTAATAAGCGTACTCACTTGAATTTCCTCCAATCCTATCTTAAGGGTAAAATCTTGTATATTTAGTATACGCTCTTCTCATTTCAATCGCTACAATTATGCATAAGTTATATATGAAATATAAATTCTATAGTTCCATCATATAAATCTATACCTAGTTGAAATCCACTTTCAGTTTCTTGGTTCTTCATTTGTACTTTAACTAAAAAGTATCAATAAAAATATATCTATATCATTCTTTTCAGCTACATATACCTCTCTCAATAATCTAGAGATTCCTAAGAGAATACGCCTATTTTTATAAGATAGTAACAAGGAAGCATATTTTTATATTTATACATTTTTAAATGGTATTCTGCATAAATTATATTAAAAATTATCAATATAATTTATATATGCATTTTAGTTATAGCAAAATAATTCCAGAAACAATAATGAGCCGCACAGCCAAGCCAAAGACACCAATACTCATAAGAGCCAAGATGGCCTTTGCCTTGAGGCGTTTTGAAATTTGAGCGCCTGCTTGAGCACCAAACACGGCACCAATACTAGCAGGAATGGCGATGTTAAACACAATATGGTTCTCTAAGAGATGGGTAATAACGCCTACTGCGGTGGATACCGCCAAGATGGCATGGCTCGTAGCCGTCGCCAAGTGAGTAGGAAATCCCATGATGTAGATGAGGGCTGGCACATGGATTAAACCACCACCAATACCTAAGATACTGGAAATGAACCCAACGATGATACTAATGCCGATACCTACAGGCTTATTATAGCTTACTTGGTCCATTGAAAGGGATTCTTCCTTGCGTTCCCCCTTCTTACCAAAGTTCTTAAAGCCAATCAAGAAGGATGCAAACAACAGGAAACAGCCAAAGGCAAATTTGAATCCCGGTCCAGAAAACTCATCGGACATTTGAGCCCCTAAGATGGCCCCTGGAAAGGTTGCCACACTAAAAATGAGGGCTGCACTAATGTATACCTTTTTCTGTCTAAGATAGGCAATCGATCCCGAAATGGCATTACACATAACAGAAAATAGAGAGGTACCTACAATCATAGATGGGCTCCACTCAGGGAACCAGTACATGAATAGCGGCACAAATATAATGCCACCGCCGGCACCAATAATAGTGCCAAGCATAGCCGTAAAAAATCCGACTACGATAAAAAATAGATAGAATAAAACTATATTATCAGTCATAAGAATACTCCTACTCTACAATCACTATAGACCCATTAGGAATGATGGTAATCGATGCATCTTCTCCCATAATACCTCGTGCAATGCCCAATGCTTCCTCTAATGTGGATGCAGGAGTCATATGCATATCGCGGATGACTTGATGGTCACAATCTTCGGTAACAACGATAACCTTAAAATGATTCAAGATACGAGCTAAGATTTGAATTTTCCATTGGTATGGCTTAGTTTCATTACGCGGTACACCGTGGATATCATTCAAAATTTGTTGAGGGCTTTCCATGTTTTTAATAGCTTCATACAAAGCCTCACCACCATGGCCTTCCTTGCAGGATGCAGCAATAATAATCACACCACCATCTTTACAAGATGCTTCGCCAGCAGTCATACCCTTAACAGATTGATATAGGTTTTGATCCGATGGGTATCCACCATTGCTAGTAATAACAATATCTGCAGGCATAGCTTTCACAGACGACAAAGAGCGAATAAATTCATAGCCCGCCTTATGAGCATCTACACAATCGCCTGCTACAGCCTTGATAATTTCCTTTTTGCTGTCGATGACAACATTCAAAATAAATTGTAAATTCGCTGTTCGTGCAGCATACAACATATCCTTATGAATTGGATTTTCGTCGATTTTACCGGTCCGAGAATGCTCGCTTTCAATAAACTCAGCACAATGATTTGCAAGCACTGTAACCTTGGATGCAACGCCAGGCAACACGGATTTGCGACCGCCAGAGAATCCTGCGAAGAAATGAGGGTTAATTAGACCTTCGGAAATAAGTAATTCTGTTTCCACTGCTAAACGATTGATGACGCACTTGCCGCCAGATGGCAATGTACCAATTTCCACCATATTCGCTGCATCTTCAGAATCATGGTTAATGATGTTTTCAGTCTTAACGAGATCTTCGCCAAAACGATTTACCATCTCTTCGTGAGACATCGGTCTGTGAAAGCCTGTGGCAATTAAAATCGTAATATCAATCGTAGGGTTTACTGCACGAATGCGACGAAGCAAAATCGGCAACGTCACCTTACTAGGCATAGGACGCGTATGATCACTCGTAATGATAACCATATTGCGTTTTCCCTTAACCAATTCTTCAAGAGACGGACTGTTAATCGGATGATCAAGAGCCTCCTCTACAAGCTCAGCGGGACTCTTCTCTGCCTTATACGCCGCCGCATTAGACACAAGAACCCCTTGCACAAACCGCTCATCAATAGACACATCTACACTTTTATAATCATATGGAAAAGAATACGTCTTCATATCGACACCTCCTGTTATATTTATAATAAGTATACCAAAAAAACTCAGAAGCAGCTAAATCGTATTCCCAATCTATAATTGAAGAAATAAAAAAGGTGAGCTGCCTCGAAAAAACGACTTCGGGTCCCTTCCTCTACTGTCTGTAATAATGCAGCAAAATCATATTTCTAATCCTAATAGTTCTAAATGGCAAAGGACTGAGGTCCTACTAAAAAAACGACTTTGGCCCTGCGAAGGCCGTAGGCCGAAGTCAGACCCGGCCGGTGGAGGCTTTTTTAGTAGGACCTCAGTCCCAAACGTATTTAAAACTAATTAGATTGGAAATAAGATTTAGCTGCTTTTAATCCTCCTCGTTCACAAGAGACTTGCAGTTCATCTCCCGATTCTAGTTTCACATCGCCAAGAGGCACGATGTATGTACCATTCCGGCGAATGCTAACGATGAGTGTTCCATCAGGCAAATTAAGGTCTTGTAATGGTGTATTAATATAAGAGGCCACCACAGGAACCTTAGTTTGGAAGAAGGTTTGCACATTTTCTAAGTTGCTTTGACCGCTCATAGCTTGTAATAAGGAATCGTAAATAGGTGGTTCTTTCAGCATTTCTGCCACCAAGTACGCCACGATAGTAACGATACCAATAGCATAGATATTGGAAAAGCTATCCGTCATTTCAAGAACGAGTAAAATCGCCAAAATTGGGGTACGCATAGCGGCCGCTAGCATGCCTCCCATAGCACAAAGAACAAATTGAGGTACAAAATCTGGAGCTATTAATCCCATGGATGAAAGCAGGCTTTCACAAAAAGCACCGGCTGATGCACCGATAACAAGCATCGGTAGAAAGATGCCGCCCTGTGCGCCGCTACCATAACAAAAGGTAGTGAGCAAGATTTTACCCAGCACAATGCCACCGAGAAGCAATACACCATGAGATTGAAAGGCTAGCTGCCCTACTAGATCATTGCCACCGCCCAATAAAAGCTGGGAATCAAAGCCGATAACAGCCACAGTCACAAAAGTAATCACAAGTTTTAAGAAACGAGAGCATTTCATCCACTCGAAGAAATGCTTAAAGGCAAATATCATGCGGCAAAACAATACACCGCAGAGCCCCATTAAAATACCTACACCGAGCAGAACCGGAAAATAATCAAGCGGCATCCCTGAAGTTACGGAAAATCCAAGGGCCGGCGTAAGGCCAAAGATAGTTACCGTAATGTAGTTCGATATGAGCGTAGCCACAAAGGTAGGAATGACGAGGTATGGATAAAAACTCTTATGCACCTCTTCAAAGACGAACATGGCGCCGGATACAGGTGCGCTAAAGGCAGCGGTCAGACCAGCTCCAGCTCCAGCGGAGGTAAGAATCCGCTGTTCACGCAATCCAGAGTTCATCCAATAGGACACGATTTTACCAGCAGAGCCCCCTATTTGTACGGCTGGCCCTTCACGCCCCACAGAAAATCCTGCAAAGCCGGTCAATACGCCACCTATCATCTTTGAAATAAGCGTGCGATATGGCTTCATATCAAATAAACCGAGCATTTCCCCTTCAATTTGGGGAATACCTGAACCCCCAGATAATGGTGCCCACGTCAACAATCGATCGATAATAAAAGCAAACACTACCATGGCAATGAGCCAAGCTATGGCCCATTCGATAGAAATATCGCCCATCAAATGCCACCTAACATGCTCGGACTCGAGAATTAAGTACCGATAAGCAGCTCCGAAAAAGCCTGCAATAATACCTACTAATGCCCCTTTGACGATGAGTTCAGATAGCAAAATACGATTCATCGACATATCTGCCAAGGTAGAGCTGCGTTTATTTAGTTTCCATAGTTTCATGCATTCTCCTCCTCGTGGAAAATATATCGAACATCAATCTAATCTATATAGGATTCTCTAAATGGACGGCAATAACGATTTCTCTGTCATCCGTTCTAGGCGAATTTTCTCCGCTACATACGTATCAGTATATTTATAACTAGTATACTTGCCGTTTCCTACTTTTTCAAGAATCCCCTTATTGAATAGCTTCATAATCAGCCGATACGCCTGCGGTTTAGAAATACCTAGTGCATTGGCTACGTCCGTACGCGTCACTTGATCAACAGCATTGAGCAACGAATGGAAGGCTTTAATATATGGATTTCCATAAGTCGGTGTAACATCATATACTTGCGAGGTTCCATGTAATCGATATACATAATCAGCAGTATTCAAATAATACAACTGATTACCATCCATATCGACCGATTGGATAATATTCATCTTTAATAATTGTTTAACATTCATTTCACAAATAGCAGGAGATAACTGACAATCACGGATAATATCGTCCATACTAGATTGTTTGAGTTTACGTATACTATACAAAACCATTAACCCTCTTAAGCTAAGCTCCATATTGGACTTGACCTGATTTTGTACGATTAAGGTAACAAAATTATCATCTACGGGTGCCTTGTCAAAAACAACGCGCACATAAGTACTAGTAGACTCGTCATATCGAGGTATCGGACGCCCTGCAAATAGCGATGGTTCAATAATTTTATCCACACCACGCCCCGTCTTTTCAACCAATCCGATTCGTTTGAAAGCATCGGCTAATACGGTATTACGACTACGAGGTTCTGCAAACAATACAGAATTGGGTGTAATCCCTTGCATAAAATCGCCAGGACTCGTGATTGATATTTGCTCATCGTTAATGTCAACACGAATGCGCCCCATTTCTGTGTAATCCCTATGAGAATAAGCATTTACTAATGCCTCTCTAAAAGAAATAGGATCTATATCCATCAATCGAACAGCAACCGGACCAGGAAATAGTTCCGTCATCATATTGACTAAATCTAATGATTCAATACAGCGCTCAATGGCCTGCAGTGCAGGGATATGCTCTGATACATTCCTAATTAATTTAGTGCCTTTCATCATGGTGAAAGCAGACTCTGCAGTCGGTATTAAACCCCTGATTCGCTCGCCTTTACCTAGTAGTATCAATCCAGCCATTGTTGGGTGAACGGTACCATCTACGGTTTGTACTAATTGTAAGGCTTGAGCTAATTTTAAATTATCCAGCTCAAGTAGCGACTGATCTCCTCTATACTTAGAAATCATGGAGCGCATTCTTTCAAACTCGAGCAAGGACAAATCATCAAATGTCGCATCTAACACCGGATAGGCCGACACATCTAGACCATAGGCATTTACCATATAACGCCGAATATCACGTAAAAACATCGGGTAATTTTCTGGCGTGCCATCCCCTTTTAACCGTCGTTGTAATGCCCGTCCACTCGATGTATAAATCAACTCATAACGCTTTGGAACCGCAATACTAATAATAGGTTTTGCAAAACTATACATAATATCTGTACTAACAGAAACATTAGGTACCGTACGATTAAAAATCATAGCACTTAAGCCCGCTGTAGACTGGTGGTTTTTATGTACGCCCGTAATCGTCCCATCATCTTCTACGCCAATATATAATGTACCGCCCTCCGTATTTGCCAATGCTACAACGGCCTCGACTATTGTTTCTTCTGAAAGTTTCTTAACATCACTTTTAAATTCTGTTCGCAAATCTTCAAGCAACCCTATATTTTCTGTATCCTTTGTATGCCCAGTATGCTTCATTTTCACACCTCCTGACCTCTTTACTCACAGTATATCTTTATATTTACATAATGTAAATATCTTACTCACGAATTCGTGAGTAAAAAAGAACAGCATCTATATGAGTAATGATTTACCATATAGATGCTGTACCATATTGTTATTGATTACACTTAATTAGAATATAGATTCATAAATACCAATGATTTCATCAACAGTCACATCTCGTGGATTACCTGGCGTACATGCGTCGTTGAAAGCAGATTCAGCGAGGAATGGAATATCTTCGCGTTTTACGCCAGCTTCACTGAGGGATTTAGGAATGCCTACATCGTCGGCTAATTTTTGAATTACATCGATAGCTGCCTGGCGATAGGTTTCTTGATCCATCGTATCCACATCAGCAACGCCCATAACGCGAGCGATTTCACGATATTTTTCGCCTGTTTCAGGCGCATTGAATTTAAGAACTGCAGTGAGGAGCATTGCACAAGCTTTGCCATGAGGGATGTCATATACAGCACTCAATGGATGTGCCATGGAGTGAACAATACCGAGACCTACGTTAGAGAAGCCCATGCCGGCGATGTATTGGCCAACTGACATGGCTTCGCGACCTGCATATTCGCCAGCCACTGCGCTGCGCAAGGAACGGCCGATGATTTCAATAGCTTTCAAATGAAGCATATCAGTGAGCTCCCACGCACCTTTTGTGATATAACCTTCTACGGCATGCACGAGAGCATCCATACCTGTTGCTGCGCAAAGACCTGTCGGCATAGACGCGGACATATCAGGATCTATGATAGCTACAATTGGAATATCATGAGGATCTACGCAAACGAATTTACGGTTTTTTTCAACGTCTGTAATAACGTAGTTAATCGTAACCTCTGCAGCTGTACCAGACGTAGTTGTTACAGCGATAATTGGCAAGCAAGGGTTCTTAGTAGGCGCTAAACCTTCAAGGCTACGTACATCGGCGAACTCAGGGTTCGTAATAATCGTTGCAATCGCTTTACTTGTATCGATAGGGCTACCGCCACCAACAGCAACGATAACATCAGCACCAGCCGCTTTACATGCATCAACGCCAGCCGTTACATTTTCGATGGTAGGATTTGGTTTAATGCCGTCATAAATAGCATATTCAATACCTGCTTCATCGAGTAAGTCCGTAACCTTTGTAGCTACCTTAAACTCAAATAAATCAGGTGTAGATGTGACGAGAGCTTTTTTAAAGTGGCGATTCTTAATTTCGTTCACAATTTCTTGAATCGCACCTTGCCCAAAATAAGACGTACCGTTCAACATAATTCTTCTAACCATATACATCACTCCTAACGCGTACTAACGCAAAAAATATACCGATAGAGAATAACTATACTTATTAATTCTCTATCGGTATCAAAAAATCCTGTATGGAGTTGATACTATATTGTTATGAATACACTATATACTATGGTTTACACTAGTATTTATATACCATGACTCAATTTCATAAGCAATATCCGTTTCACCGATGCATCAAGGCGTTCCTTGGAGATGGTTCCGTCTTTGACGGCTTTCATAAGCCCATTATAAGCGGCCTGCATATGTTCATACTCATGGCACACGAGCAGGATATCGCTGCCCGCTTGGATGGATTGCACAGCCATATCACCAAAGGTATAGTGTTTAGCGAGGGCCCCCATGTCCATATCGTCGGTAACAACAACGCCCTTATAGCCCATATCCTTACGAAGCCAGTCGGTGATGATTTTCTTAGAGAGACTAGACGGATAATCTGGATCAATTTGCGGATACATCGCATGAGATACCATAATCATATATGTGTTCGGTTTAGATTGCTGAATGAGATCTACGAATACCTTTGTATCCTCAGCGAGCAAGGTATCTTTAGATGCAGGTACAATGCTCGTGTCCGCATGCAAATCCACATCGGTTTTACCAATGCCTGGAAAATGCTTGTACGAATACCATAAACCAGATGCGTCGTACGCATTGCCGACAGCATGAGCGAATTGTACAACTCGGTCAGGATCTGTGCTATAGGAGCGACCATAGGTCAATCCCAAGTCCGCATCAGGCGCAAAATTGATGTTAAAACCAAGGTCTTTTAACTCAGTTCCCACTTGTTTTGCCAAATTAGCCGCATCACTGGCAGTACCTTGTCCTAACTCTTCTGCTGGCGGCACCTTTATCAACTGATTGTCCATGCGCGCCACAGCACCACCCTCTTGATCGATACCGATAAATAATGGCGTAAGACCAGCATTTTTACTTACCTTATTAATATCGGTGATGAGCGTTTTCACCTGCTCCTTACTTTCCATATTGCGGTCGAACAAAATAATACCGCCCACCCGATATTCGTTGAGCATAAACTTTGCATCATCATTTAGTGTCTTTCCATGAATACCAATCATTAACAATTGGCCTACCTTGTCCGCATCGGACATATTCGCCACTAATGTATCTACCTTTTCTTCTGGTGAAAGCTCGCTCTGTGCCACCGATTCATAGCTGACAGCCTCCACCTTGTGAGCAAACGGATTCGGTAAAGCACAGCCTGCCGTTAGCGCTAGTGCACCAACCATAGTCGCTGCTAATATACGTCGTAACATCATAACCTCCAAAATAACTTAACAAATAAACCTCATATATGCTATACTAAACTATATCGTAAAGTTTCGATGTAATTTAGTGTATAATGACTCACGTAAGTCAAAGAGGAATATATGGAATTTGAAAATAACCAAGTGCCAGAAGCGATTCTGGATAAATTAACAAAGGTGTGTACATGCCGCAGCATTACACGAAAAACGGTTAAAAAGGCCATTTTTAATGGTGCTCATACATTTCCTGCTGTAAAAGAAGCCACTAGAGCCGGTACCGGTGCCTGTGGCGGCAAAGGCTGTGGCCCACGCATTGTAAAATTACTAGCAGAACTAAAAGAACAAGGTCGCATTTAGCATATATTTAATTATACCAACGAAAAGGGTCCTTCGGGGCCCTTTTTTGCTTAAAACACCAAAAAGCTATTAGTTGATCAAATACAATCAACTAATAGCCTTTTTAGTGTAACGGACTGTTTTGTTATAGCCCTTTAATAAAAGGGGCTATATTTTAATGGGGTTATAGTTTGTTACCGTCACAGTTACATATAAATGTTTGCCAATACTAGAGCACTAAATTAACGATGCTTTCAAAACCCCCTAAAATAGATTTTTGCAATGGCACAAAAATACGAGTTGCAATAGGGGAATTCAAAATAGCGATTAAAATGAGCAAGGAAACGATACTGAATCGAGCTATATGAACTTGCCATTTTAGGGGCAAAAAGTTCATCAAAATATGACTGCCATCAAGCGGTGGGATGGGCATCATATTAAGGATGGCGAAGTTGATGTTATACACAACGATGAGTAACAATACGAGGTACAGAGACTCATTCTCTAATAAACCCACTACATCTAAGCTTCGCATGATAACATACGCAATAAAGGCCATCAAAATATTAGCCATAGGGCCTGCTATGGACACAATCATGTCATCGGTCCGTGGGTCCTTAAAATTAGTAGGATTTACAATAACTGGTTTTGCCCATCCAAAGCCACCGATAATAAGGGCTAAGGAACCAACTAGATCGAGATGTACAAAAGGATTCATCGTAAGGCGTCCCATCATGCGAGGCGTAGGATCACCCAATAAATCTGCTGCCTTTGCATGAGCATATTCATGCCCCGCCGCAGCGATGATTAGCGCCGGAATTGAGGCGATAATCATAATTAAACTTAAACCAGAAAGAATCATAACACTCCTTATAATTTAAAAATCATTGACTAGCCGCCCACTCTGCAAAGCCAGCATTAATACAGGTTAATGCATTCAACACGCGTGGATACCCAATATATGGCACGCACTGAGATGCAATGCTAATCAAATATTGCTTGTCATTTCCGACGTTCAAATTGCCAATAACATGAACCTTTAGCTGTGCTTCACAGCCACCTTGAGCCATGAGGAAACAGAAGGTAATCATTTCTCGTTGACGCGTAGTCAAGCCTTTACGCGTATAGTAATCGCCAAACATATTAGACAGCCACTTGTTGATGTGGCGCGTTTCTTGTGGGCCTGATTGGTAAAAGTCTCGCATGCCTCCGCCCCAGATTTCAACCTGTTTTTCAATGCCCTTCTCAAGGCGTGTCTCACTCGTTACGGTGCTACGATGCGGATTTTGAATATCTTCATCTCGATAGTCAAAAATCTTATTAGTAATCTTAAAGAACGGACGTACGTGACCAATACCAAGATATGGTACCGCTTGGTAGATGAGCTCTACAATTTCATCAGGAATAACCCCAAAGTTCAAGGCAGCGGGCATCATCAACGAGTATTCTTCCGTTGCACCTGCACCGACTAATATAGCTAAAATCGCTAAAAATCGACTGTGTGCCGCTACATTACAACCATCTTCGGTAATAACCTCATGAAAGGCAAAGTTTTCAAATAAATCTTCAAATTCAGGATCTATATATCCTGCGGGGGATGCGATTTCAGGAAACATGCGCTCCATATAGGCTTGCGCAAATTCAGATTTTGCCATCCTTACCTCCTAACACAATACATATAGCTTTCACAGAACGAAAGCACTATCATACTAATCGCCTCATAAAAACTAATACATGTATATACAATAATGGTGAAAGTCCCCATACGTGAACTTTCACCATTATAAGTATTTAATTATTATGGATGAACATTTACAGTTGCAGGCACTGCATTCATATTAGTGAATTCAAATTCTGTGCCATATACTTCTTTCCAAGCAGCCTTGAACATGTTGAATTCGTTCGTGCCAGGATTGATTTGGTACAATTGACCATCTGGAGCAAAACGATAGACTACATTCAAGCTAGGATGCACGATATATTTGAACAATGTAGCTTCGCCGTATTGGTTGTTGTGCATATTCACCACATTAATACCGAATACATAGTTACGGCTACCATCGATCAATTTAAATTCAGATGCTTTGTCAAAGAAGTAAGTTTCTGTACCATTAGCACTGTTTGGTACCTCTGGATAATTATCTAAGCCATTCCAGTTAGCAGCGCTTGCTACGGAACCAACTAATAATGTTGCTGCTAGAGCAAATGTTGTAACAAATTTCTTATTCATAATGTTCTCCTTCACCCTAAAGGGTAACACTGGGGCTACTCTCAATGACCCCATAATACAAAAGTTACTTAAATTATACCACATATAAAACATACACAATACTAAACGCAAACATACTAGGTGTTACAATGGCTTTACCTTACTGTGTTATATATTTTTTTATCGTTTAATATCCTCAGGATTAACTACACCATGAGCAGCATCGATAGCATCTAACAATTTGTTAAGTAAAGCTCTCAATTCAGCCGCTTCATGAACAGAAAACACTTCTTTAGATTTAGCGACTAATAACTTAGGTACTTCAATTGCTTCTGCACGAATGTTATGACCTTCTTCTGTAAGAATAACCATCACAACGCGTTCATCATTACGACTACGTTTGCGTTTCAAGAACCCTTTCAGTTCCAATTTTTTAAGCAGTGGTGTTAATGTACCAGAATCTAAACGCAATACTTGCCCCAATTCTTTTACGGATAAGTCACCGTATTGCCACAATGCCATCATGACGATGTATTGAGTATATGTTAAATTTAATGGTTCCAAATATGGACGATATGCATTTACCAATTCCTTTGCTACCACATACAAAGGAAATCCCAATTGATTTTCTAGCAATAAATAATCGTCTTCCGGCACCTCCGAAGCCCGATTATAACCTGCTAATGTACCTATTTTAGCCATTTATTAGCCCTCCATTACACACTATGTATTTCTAAATTAATTGTACACAATTTTCCAGCAAACGGTCAATACATCTCTGTAAATTCTTTAGTATTTTAAAGAATAAAATGGTATATTGCTTAAAATAACATCTATGCCGTGGGTAAACGCTATGTCTCTTTATAAATTTATATAAGAAAAAAAGCCGCGATTGCGGCCTTTTGTTACATACAACTAGTTTGAAATTGTAGTTCTATAAGAGGGATTATTTTATTTTTTGACAGCCTTGATGAACTAACATGGTCCATGACAACGCAGTTTGAGATACACTATGCCATTGTACTGGCATTACTGGCATGCTTAACACAGATATATTATCTAATGTACGGAAGGATTCTTCCACATCACAAGCTTTAGTGCCATCAGAATCATCCACCAAGAATGCATGATCCATTTTATCTATAATTAATGTTAGTGGTTCGGTATGTTCCAGGAACCAGTCTTTTATTGTATTGTGCGTTGCCATATATACCTCCGGCAACAATATATCAATCGTACTATATATTGTTATTCAACTGAATATAACTATTAACATCATTCTATATATACCCATACTGGTATATGCTTATCTATACTATATACCTATATGGGTATGTTGGCAAGCACAATTTTCACTTTTATTTACATACATACTATATAGTCATCAGCAGAGCTCAAAAAAATCCTCAAGGATGATGTATGACCACACAATTAGTGTAGTCATACATCATCCTGAGGACCTTTTACTTTATTCTTCTATTTTATTGTTTAGCGGAATGGATTATTTCTCAATCTATAACTGTTACAGAGCATTTATTAACCTATATATGTTACAGGATTTCCTTTGATGTCCAGTTCTCTACGATTCAATCCATTTGGCAAATCAGGGTACCCCACAGAAAGGCTAGCATAAACCTTTTCATCATCGCCCATGCCGAGTTCGCGCAAGCGCGCCACGAGGCGTTCATTGTCTTGTAAATGACGCAATTGGTTAACCCAGCAACAGCCCAAATCTAGTTCATTACATGCAAGCATCATATTTTGCATAGCACACGCCGCATCAGAGAAATTATTGGCTAGCACAGGTTTATGAGCCAATACGACAAGCGCCGGCGCATTGTAGTGGAATACAAATTTGCCCTCTTTAGACATTTTAATGATGTTCACCATGTATGGCGGCGTTTGTTCCGTTACTTCCGTCTTACCATACTCTTCTTGAACAAGGGTTACTAGTTCTTTCAACACATCCGGATTGGTAATGACCATAAAATGGATGGGCTGCAAATTGCCCCCCGTTGGAGCGCGACGGCCCGCATCAATAACAGTATCTAGTAATTCCTTTGCCACAGGTTCAGATTTAAATTTGCGCGTACTATGGCGTGTTTTAATGCATTCTAAGGTATTCATGACTCCTCCTTGTGAAAGTATATCCTGCCTCCAGAAATACTGTGTTACCTAATCTGTACAGTATATACCTAGTTCATAATCTACATTTATATTATAAGTCTCATGGTGTAGTAAATCCGTTATCCTTTACAGGAACGTCTATTGCACCTGTATGGTCGCCCAAATTAGCACATCATAAATGAGTGATACAACGACGGCCATCGCTAGTTGTCCACCGATATAAACAGGTACAAGGTATATAAAAAAGGCCCATAAAGCGCCAATGATTTTCATCCATACCGTACCAAGTTGTTTTCCTTCAATCCAAGCTACAAAACGATCTAAAGGATTAAACATCCTCATAATCCATTTGGGAACTTCCTTGTGGGGATTACATGCTGGTAGGTATAACAATAAAAGTGGTAATACAACAGCATCAATAGCGAGCAATATGGTCAAGGTCAATGAAAACCAATCCACTTCACCTTCCCAAGTTAATGGATGCAAATAAAAATGAAGGCCCCACAAATAGGCTTTGTATACGATATACGGTTCTAATAGCCATAATAGGGGCTTTGTAATATGCATAATAAACACTCTCTCTAAATTATAAATAGTATATTAATTATAGCATATTTTTTACATTTTATGACAAAAAAGGCTGTAACAGAGTGTAGTATTACCACATGCTGTTACAGCCTTTTATGTTGATGAGAAACGATTATAGATTGAGTGCCTCAATCCATTCTTTTTCTTTAAAACCTACTAGAACTTTGTCCTCTAATACCAAAATTGGACGTTTTACGAGCATACCATTAGATGCCAATAAAGCTAATTTTTCCTCTTCACTGAGCCCTGGTAATTTATCCTTTAATTGTTGTTCACGATAAATCAAGCCAGATGTATTAAAGAAAGCTTTCAAATCCTTACCAGATTGAGGATACCATGCAGCGATTTCCTCTGCTGTAGGATTTTCAGATTTAATATCACGGTCTGTGTACTCAATATGATAATCATCTAAAAACTTCTTTGCTTTTTTGCACGTTGTGCACTTTGGATATTCTACAAATAACATAGGAACTCCTTTATCTACATATAACATTAGGAATCATTATTCATATGTATAGTGTAGCAAATATATTGATTAATTTCAATTTATTGTTTTATATATCGTCCGTAGGGATAGCACCTACTTAATTATCGCTTATGATAATCTTCGTCACCTTGCTACCATTATGTTCAAAGAATATACCGCGAATGTTATCGCTATTATATCTAAGATATCCATAGAACCACCGGTTATTAAAGTCGATAAAATCAGGGCGTCCATAGACATCCATAACCTTTTTCAAGGTGTCGCCAACGGCAATGCCTCGAGCAGTTACAGCATCGCGATTGCTTACGGTTATATACCATACGATAGGTCTGCTATCTTGCATCAAGGAATGTCCGAATTTAATGCCTCCATAGGTAAGCTCGTCACGTTTTTCACTAGTCGGCTGACCAAGGCTAGCCTTTACCGCATCAAAAGATGTACCGAGGGACACACCTGCAATTTTCATATCTTCCGCAGGCAAATAGGCCCCTATGACCTGACCGGGTCTATAATGACGATATTGCTCTGCCTTTGGCCAACTTGGTGAAAGTTTAGCATTACTTGTTTCTAAACGATCCATGGCTTTACTCAACCAACTGGCATCAGCAACAGAACTCATATTGCCAGCCAGTAATACAGCAATACCCAAACTAAATACTATAAATTTTGTTCTCATCATTCTCTCCTAAACTCTCAAAACTATATAAATGATAAAAGACTTATAAAACTAGAGAAATTCTCAAATTACCCCCATCCTAGTATCCAAGAAAGGAGGTTCCTCAGTTGTAATAATAAGGGTGTAAGAATTAGGGCTAATATAACAACTAACAGGGTACTCCACAATATACCATAGGCTTTCAATATTAATTCAATAATTAAGAATAAAGATTTAAAAGCAAAAGAAGCCTCTCTTTTTTCTGCTATCCAAGATTTACATGAATAATATATCTTAGGTTTAGATAAAAATGGATGCAGTTTTTTACACCACAACATCAGCCAGGGTATAATCCATATATTACCAAACGTAAAAATCAGTACTAGAACTTTATCACCTAATGGGTATAGTTCCAACACATAACGATCATAAATTAAGCCACAAAAAACATATATAGAAATACACCAAATTACTAAAAGCAATAGCTTTACAACGAGGCCTAAAACAATTTTTATAATTGATTTACACATATTCACAAATATCTAACTCTCAAAACTATATGATATAACAATATAATAACCCTAACGAAAAAGGCACAACCTTACTAGCATAAGTATACTATGCTAAGAAGCATTGTGCCTATTGTTTTATGGTTTATTCGTATTTGACGATATATACAATTCTATCTATAATATAAGAAGATAGTCAGACGAGTCGAAACGTCAGGCGCATCTCGAAAATAGTAAAATCTTAGGAAATGGCCTTTCAGTTATCTAGTTACACTAGGCAACGGAGGGCTATTTTGCTATTGCTACCTTAGATTCCCTAAGGTAGCTCTTTTTTATGCTAGCACACATGGTGTTTTTAGTATTTTCTGAATTATATTGTGCCCTGTGACTACGGTCATTACTGTAGGAGGACAATAGGTAAATGTCGGATCTGGAGAAATCGTTTTGATGTAACGATCGTGTGTTTCCATAAAGGATTTGTATGTATAAAGTGAAAATCGACCATAGTTACCACATAGTTCCCATTTGTCTTTAGCGAGAAGGGCCAGAAATTCATCGGCATGCGGGTCATACGCAATATTAGGTAATGAGTCCGTTGTTAGTCCCGTTTTACTATTGGTAAATGGAGAAATATGGTACATATAGCCTCGCGGTGTGACACAAATCATCCAATTTATGTCTCTACACATAAGGGTTCGTTTATAAACGCCAAAGACCTCTTGTAATCTTGCTTTTCGTACGTAAAGAGCATAAAAGGTTTCTTTATATTCCGTCGGATCATCAGGCTCGTATAGATAGGTTTGTTCCACCATATCATAGGGAATATTACATATATTGGCTAGATCTTCGATAGAATGACGTCCGACTTTAGACGCCGAGCAAATGCGACTTTTAGGAAATAGTAAAATGTATTCACTACCAATATAGTCAGACAAAGCACCAAAATGAGTGCCCTCTTTCCTGTTAAATTCAGGAAATTGCATGCACCGATAATCACCATCAATGCCCGTGCAAGCGTAGCTTTTACCAAAGACAGCCATCCCATAATCCTCAATGTGACTAGGGTCCCATGGCCCCAGGTCATCGCCATAACGCATTTTGCCATTATCATAACGAAGCATCTTAGTATGCCCCGTAGGAGACACGCAGAGCACGCAAGGATACCCATACTGCTGCGTATACCAACCGCCCACGCTGTGCCAATCCGCAATCCGATTTTCAGGCCATGCAAACAAGGTCATTTCCACCGGCTGCTGTCCATGTACACCATTCACGGACGCCGTGCCATGAATCATATGCTTATACCAATTTCGGCCAACCATATACTGCCATGCCAACGGTGGCGTCGGACCGCGTTGACCAATAGGATTGCTAATCACGATGAGCAGACCCATCCGCGCTTTTCGATAGGGTCTAACAATATCATTAATTTGGCGTACTAAACCTTGATTCATAGGACATCCCCCTTGTATCTTGCTAATCCTTATGAAAGCTATCTTTATTACACCTTTATTATAAAAAAACGGATGAGGAGAATTTAGTGCATGGCGACATATAAACGTAATACAGATTATAATATGTAAGCGTAATAGGGCTTACAATATAGAAATATATAGACGTTCAGTTATATAATTATACTTAATAAAGAAAATCTATGTATTGCTATAACACCGATACATAAGGAGAGCCTAAAAGGGAGATAAAAAGATGACAAAATTAGTAGTACTAACGGGTGCTTTCATCATGAGCACTATACTATCGCCAGTAGTGGCCATCGACGTCAACATTCCTGGTGCGGATGCGAAAATTCCAAAGGATGCGTATATAAATTATCAAGCCACAAACCCAGCCATTGAACAGGATGTGTCACATTATACAGAAATGTTAAAAGCAACGGACAAGGATAACGGCATTAGCAAAAGTGCAATCGAATATGCCAAAGCGACCTCTATCTATCGCGCAGAACACTACCATAATACGGTTATTTCTGTGCATGATAAATACGGGCAAGTAAGGCTTTCATTCCCTGTAGGGGGCATAAAGAGCGAATATAATATTGGCCGGTATAAAAATCCAGATCGCACCATAGAGGATTATCGCGTTATAACTGATAATGGCAGTCTTAATCTAGAAGTCGACTATGCAGATTACAAAGATCAGGATTGGCGCAACACTAAAATTGCCTATGAAAAACTAACAGACAAGGACGTTCGTAAGTTCTTACAAGATAAAGCAAAGAAGCGTCCAGAAAAGCATATTTCTGATATAAAGGCGACTGTATTTTCATACCCTACTGTTACCTACGGTACCTGGGACAGCATGAAAATGCCTTACCTCAAAAACGGTCAAAAAACGACGATGACCGTCGATACCATCAACTTTAAACATATGATGGGCTTTGCCATACGTTACCCTTTATATCACGCAGGTATCGCCTATTTCGATAATAAACCGGTGTTGAATAAGGTGCCTACTGACAATCTACTCGCCAATTACGTGCTTCCATCCGTGAAAAATCTCAATGAGTTGAATGAATATTCACGCATAGAAAACCTAAACGGCATAAAGTATCGTATACCTAAAGATGCCCTATTCGAAGGTGAAAGAAAAGAAGATTATCAAGATATGAGATATTACCAAAAGGGATCCATAACCTTTTTTGTTTCTACTATCAATCTTACTAATAATCCGTATACTCGTAATAATATCATTGATGGGCATTACAATTTCAGTAGGAATTTACATTCATTCTGGGATATATACCGGTACCACCTAACACCAGAGTATATTAATTACGCTGTTGTATGGAATAATAATATACCTGGCCTATCCATACATAGTTATGAACCCTATAGTGATATTCACATCCTAAACTTTGAATCCTATGATGGTACCTATCATTTTATCTACACCATCTTTTATCCAAATTTTCTAAATGCTGAAGAAGTCCAAAAATTACGGAATATGATAGAATACTTTGACTCAACGAATAATCCTGAGTTTAAATTAAAAGAACATATAGTGTTTCCAGAAACATAGAAGATTAATACCCATTAGGCATCCTGCAAAATCAACCTAATATTATATATGTAAACAAACAGCCAGTACCGCAATCGCAGTACTGGCTATTGTTATATGTCGCTACTTCTTTTTAGCTTGTTTTTCATGTTGCTCCACAAGGATAAGGAATTCCTTAAAGTTATTGATTTTAACGGCTTGCCATGTGCCATCATCAAGTTTTTTCATAGCAAGGTTAAATGTTACGTCTTGGTTAAGTTCTTTGGAATTAAATGTAACAGGCACAACAGCGCTATTACCATCAACAGTGGCAGAACCAATGCTTTTGAACTCAAGGTCTTTGACACCTGTTTTTTCTTTCATTTCATCAGCTGCTTGTTTTTCTCGAGCATTTTGCTCTGAACTTTCAGGTTGCTTTGCAATAGCATTGTAAATTTCATTGCTCAAAATAGGAACAATCTTAGGTTTCAAACCTTGGAACATCACCTCAGCAAGGTCCTTAAATGGACTATTTTTAATTTCAGGATCTTCCAGTTGCATAGCCACAACATCATCATAACCAGAACCGATAATAGAATCCATATCTACGTGCTTTTTGAAAGCATTTACATCATGCTTTTCTACGGCTTCACGAGCAAGATTCAAGGAATAGACAGGGGTTTTCGTGAAGTATAAGAAATACCAACCCAGTACAATCGCCACAACAGCGACTAATGCAGCAATAAACAGTTTCTTTTTAGACATAAAGGTCTCCTCTCATAAAAATAAGCACAATCTTATTAGCATAAGTATACTATGCAAATAAGGATGTGCCTATAATTAATATTTTTATATTATCCTGTTTAAAAGTGATGAAATATCATGCTGCTGATTACCAATAGAACCGGCCCTAGTATAATACATAACAGCATTACAATAGTGGCATAGGTTAGCAAACATAATTTTATAAAAAAGTCTATGCTATTAAATATAAACATACCAAAGAAGGAGTTCTCTTTTAAAGAAATGAACCAATCTTTTACTCTATAATAAATTTTGGGCTTATCAAATGCAGGATATAGCTTCTCATACCACAAGATAAGCCACGGCAAAAACCAAATATTCCCAAAGAAAAGTATTAATATAGGAAGATAATCTCTTAATGGATATGCTTCTAATACATATCGATCGTACAGCAATCTATAAAAGCACCAAAAAGAGAGTACCCAAATAAGTAAAAGTACAAGCTTTATCAGAAGCCCCCAAAAAAATTTAATCATTAATCTGTGACTATTCACTATTCTATCCATTCTAGAGTACTATTGATAATCTATTACAGCTCATCATCATAGGCTATTCCATAAGCCTTTTGATATACCAAATTAGGCAGCTTGTATTTTTCATTGCCAAATTCGACAGGTAATAGAATAGCATTTATATTAGCCATATGAATCTGTTGCTTATGAGTTTGGCCATCATTATTAAAAGCATTGGCACTTGTAATTGTACCAGTAATTCCCGAATTTGATTGTTTTGCATACCATATGGAAATATATGGGTCATTCCCACCGTTCCGTAAAGATGTATCATGCTTGTCAATCAAATGGTTCAACGATTGATCCATTTGGTAATCATATTGAATCTGAAGTCCATAAATTAGGTCAGCTGCAGGCATCAGCACATAAACAGTGGCTTCGATACGGCGGTGACCATTAGGAGCTTCTACAGATCTAACGGATGTAAGATCAAGATATTTCCCATCGCCCCGACCAGAATCAACAGTAGAATCGATATGTTGGAATCGTGCCGTATCTAATAATTCAGTCTGTGATATGGCTTGACCTTGCAACGGTAATACGAGGCAGACTAATAACCATAGAAAACATAAATATATTCGTTTCATTGTCCACCTCACTGTACCACAATATCATCAAAGTGTTGCTGATACGTAACCATAAACATAGTATCTGCTAAATCATACAGGATTCGATGATTACGATTCACTGGGAACTTACGTGTATCCTCTGAGTACTTTGTCCATTTCATGGTTCCATCTGCTTCATATCTCGCCACATCAATATCAGACATATATAAGCCAGAATTGCTTTCACTAGCTTGAATCAATGCAATCATAGACGGACTTGGATTCATCGTGCGAGACGAACGAATCAACGTAGCCAATGAGTAATTCGTATCATACTCTACAGTAAGCTGTTTCTCTTGAATCCCAACCCCATAGGATGCAACCGTAGCTATATAATAGATTCCACGCAATGTGTACTGCGGCGGTGCATAGTGCAAAGACTCTACAGAATAAGTATTTAGGTAAACGTAGATGCCCTCTTTTCCAACAGGGTTACTAAACTCATGGTGATGAACCAATTTAAACTGCGGCGATGTCTGTAACTCTTGTAATGTAATTGCCTCTGTAGGCATGGTAAAAACTAGCAACACAAAAGCTAGCATTAAAATACGTCGAATCATAAAAACCTCTCTCAACATAAATAAGCACAACCCTATTAGCATAAGTATACTATGCAAATAAGGCTGTGCCTATAATTTATAAAATATATACTATCTTATTTTTTGCAGTGCCAATTTAATTTCTTGAAGTTCAGCACGTAAATCCGCATTATCAGCTTGTAAGTCCTTAATTTGTTGTGCCATTTCAAAGCGGCTCATTTTTAGGCTAGGATCTTGGTATCCTAATTTGAAAGATGCACCAAGGTTAAAGGTGCTTTCACTACCTAAGGCAACGCCTAGATGAACCATCGTATTTTCATTCGGTTGATAAGACGTACCGATAGCACCAGCCGTTGCATTTTTATAATGGCCTACGCTAGTCGCAAAGGACCATTTATCATTTGGATTGTAGTCCAAATAATGCAAGCCAGATAAAGCAGCTGACACAGCACCAGCTTTGTTAATTTGGCTGCCTACGTTCCCCATAATATTGCTAACATTAACATTCGCAGTAGCTGCGCGCAATTGACGAACGTTAACAGCATCTGTATCTGCTTGACCATCGTCTACATTTTCAATTTTCATATTCCCTGCATGAATACCCGCTTCCGCATCATACGTAAGATTAATGCCATCTGGTCGACCATCACTAATAGTTATACCCGTCGGTTTAACTTGTGTAGCATGCACTTTCACAGTACTTGGATCTGTCCCCGGCACAATAGAGCTAGCGGCCCCCACATCAACAATTTTCAATCCATGGTCATCAAAATCCATACTAGTATTGTGATTCGACATAGATAACGTGCCCGGATTAATAATGACACGTTCATTACTACCATCTGGAAAGTCATCATTAATCCAAAACTGCTTTGAAGAAATAGTGGTACCATCAAAGCGGTTATTTGATGACATACTGCCGATAGTAATTGTATCAGTACCAACAGTCACTGGTGCGCCCATAACATTCACACTCAAAACAGACAAAATTCCCGTTAACACTAATAATCTCTTATTCATGATAACTCTCCCTCTAACCTACATGGTCTAACACACACAAATAACCCTTATAGATTCTTATTCATACATACTTATGAATATAGATAAATACTGAAAGAAATCTCATATTCCCCAATATAATTTCATTATAAGCACTACTTATTTTTACGTCAACGATGTATTTTCATTCTTTATTCATTTTTTCTTTCATTCTACTCACTATAATAAATAAGGGAGTAAATTATATTTTTTTATATCCATCAACACATTACTATTCCCATGCCGATTACGTTGGTATCGAATCAATACAACCTGATTCGTATATTTATTGAATACAAAAGATAAACCTTCGTTGTGATACCCTACGTATTCACCCACATAGTACCCAGTATATTTATCATATCCATGATAGATATCTCCATATGGTTCTGCTGGTCGTCCCCATTCAGTATCCTCAAGAAGCGGCCCATAAAGAGATTCTACTTCGCTTCGCGTCATACCTACCATAGCCCCTTTATTAGTTGCATACCCAGATTTTGTAATATATATCGTACTCGGTTGTGTACGCAAATCCCATAATGAAATAATAGCCGATTGGTCAGCAGAGATATACATATCATGATAGGAATAACGATGATCCGCTAGCCATAAGGAATAATGGTAATAGTTTAAATAAGAATATATATCCGAATTAGATTCTAAACCGGCTAAAACGCCCGCATCATCAGTTTTAGCAAACGCAGTTTGCCCCAAACAACCAATAATAAAAATAGAACTTAACAAGAGTTTTACAAGCGAGTGTTTCAATAGAATCACCTCTTAAAGTTTGTAACAATAAACACTATATAACAACATATTCATCTTAATTTGACGATATATCATCAAATTGTATACCGTACACACGTTCATACAAGCGGTTAGCCAAAAGATATCCTGCAAAGCCAAAGTCTACCGGAGCTGTTGCCATCTGTTTATCTCTCGCTTCGCTTTGTGCATCATATCGGTTTCCATCTACATGGAACACTTTAAAATCAATAATAGTAGATGAAATTCCTGAATTCTTTTGTTTAGACAACCATAGGTCTTTATAGGATTCTAATTGGTGAGCATCCAATTTCTTAATTAAATTAGCAAAGGACTGCTTTGTATCAAAGGTGTAAAGAACCTGCTTTTCCTGAATCGTATCACCAGCAGGCATGAGCACATACTGCGTAACAGCGATTTGCTTAGTTCCATTTGGTCCATTAGAGGCTTTGATAGAATCCTTATCTATATAGGTGCCATCACCATTGCCGCTTTCACCAAAGCCATGAAGCATTTCATAGTGGCTAGTATTTTGTAATTCCTGCATAGACATGCTATATGTTGGCACCACACAAGACAGTACCAATGCCATTGCTATATATAATACTTTCATCATCGGCCTCATTTCACCACCACATCTTCAAAATGCATATGATATGCCTCATAGAACAAGGTATCCGCTATATCATAGCGCGTCGTATTCGGTGCCGTGCGCACAATAGCACGGGTCGAGGCGTTCACCTGAATCGGCAACGACTGACCATCAAAAGAGAATACGCCTAAGGGTTCCTCAGTGCCCGTCATACCTGCTTTCGTTTGTGCCGCATCAATAACCGTCGTCAACGAAGCACCTGCTTGTTTTGCATGATATACCTGACTCGCCAGCGACAAACGAGTATCGTAGGATACAATCCAGGAGTCACTATAAATAACCTGTTTCCGCGGTGATTGGTACGCATTGTATACCGTAGCTTTAATTTTATACATAGGTGGTGCATACTCTAATACCTCTATGGAACGCGTATCTAAATACCACGTAGTATGCTCATCCGCATTAGGACCATCAGGCGTTACCTCATACATCACCTTAAACTGTGGTGACGACTTGAGTTCCTGTATCGATATCGCTTGGCTAGGTATGGTGAAAGCTAACGTTACTGCTAACATTATAAAAATACGTTTTAACATAAGACTCTCCTCTTAGAGATTATAATATAAACACTATAACTCATTCATCTTAATTTGACGATATATCATAACCTTATTTTCCCTTATGTATTAAGTTTTGATGCATTGTATCTCTTAGCATCTTAGCGTTTCCAAAATCCAAATATTCCATTATATCGCGTAGTTCGATGTGATTATAGTTTGCTTTTCCATCTTCATAGGTAAGATATATATTATATTCATACTGATCATCCTGTATCAATTGAATCATACGAGATTTTTTACCAGAATTATATTGATCCATAAGATAAGAAGGAACCCCATTATTCCACACCACTGCAGACTGAATCGGTACCTCTTGTAATAGAAGTGATGGAGATGTATAGAGATAGTCACGTAGAACACGGTTACAATATGCCAATATCGGGCTTTCAGTATCAGTAACAGGGCCTCTTTCAATAACGAATTCCATTCCATGCCCCTGATACACACGCTTATCTGAATTGGAATGATTCGTATCATTCGATTTTAGCACCATGCCCTTTGGCACACGATACGTAATATTTCCCCATGTAATAAGATTGCTGATGCTATCCAATGTATCCAACGATTGCATAGAAGGAATCACAATATTCGCCATTGCTGACTCTAAGTTCGTTACAACATCCGATTGACCAAACTTACTCAACGTAGCGATGTATGTATGATTTGGCTGGTCATCGACTATAACATGGGCAAACATCATAGGATTATTATCGTTCTTTGATGATTCTGTTATTATCCAAGTTCCTGCTCGTATACCAGGATATATGAAAGTTCCTTTACGTCCAGCGCTACTTTCATTAAAAGCTTGTTCCGGCGTTTCCGTAGTACCAGAAAGCGAAGCCATTGCATAACGGTCTATGGCAAATGATGTAATATCCTCTCTTTTTAAAGGGGTCACTATACCCTCCACAGTCCTAATCGGAGCTGTCAGTTTAGCATTATACCCCTTTTCGTGTAATAAAATGACCGTTGAATCATGGGAAAGCAAGTCCATATACCTAATATTAGCCTTCTTTAATGCATCAGCATTGGCTAGACTCATTCCAGGCTCACTTGCAACGTCGTCTATCTCTTTAAATCTGAGTTTTAGAGATTCCTTAATCTCAAAGTCAGGTACTTTACTAGTATTGCCATACCGATAATTCTGATATGCATTTTCTGGAATACTTGCATCTGCCCCTGGCACAGGCGATTGTCCCTCGGGCACAGTATATTGCGCCGCATTAATAGGCATGGTAAAAGCTAACGCCATAGATACACCTAGCAATATCGTTTTTAGTTTCATACAACACCTCTCAAACAACAATAGGCACGTTCTCTTATTGGTATAAGTATACTATATCCACGAGAACGTGCCTATTTTATATTCTATACGTCAATGTAACGATGTTAATGGAACACAAAGCTCATCCAAGATACTAAGGCCTTCTTGTACTCTTCAATGGTAGAGAATTTCGGTGTATAGTTTGTTAACCACTCGGTTAGCGTAGGTTGTGCTGCCTCTGGATCTACGGCAATCGGTAAATCCCAGATGTTACCATGTTTACCTTCAAAGTAGCGCCATTTATCTTGGGCAAAGCTCACCAAGGCATAGGCCTTATCATACTGCTCCTTCGCAAGGTCCAGTTTCCCTAAGCTTTCATTAATCTGAGCCATAATGCAATAGTCCGACGCATTCCATGGATAGCCTAATGCAGTACCGGCCCAACCAAATTGATAGGCCTCATCGATGAGAGTTTGTAAATTCCGCTTGTACATCTCGGCCCGCCGGATATCGCCAAAATGAACGGCCAATTTCACCATATATTTAACACATTCAAGGTACGCGTAATGATCCTGCGTATGCCGCAAATAATTGGAATTTTTATAGGTCGCATCCCATAGGGTGCCTAATTCTTCCCAGCATTCTTGATCCATATGATCTAGGTGAAAGTGCCACACAGCTTTAAGCCACAACAAAAAGGCCGCATTTGTATAGTTCCAATAGTGATTGCCCTGTGTATACTCATCTTCTGCCTCATGGCCATTCTCATTTAAGAGCACATGTACCTGGCTAATCCAGTCAAAACGCATGGAGAAAAGCGGTGGATACACGGTTTCAATATAGCGCTCATAACCAACGCGATTGTCCGTTTCTACATAAAAATGCAATAACGCAAGTTGCAAATAGTCAAGGTCAAAGGCACTCGACGGATTTGCCAAGTTATTAATGAATGCATCCGAATAACTTTCATACTCTAATGGATCCTTTTCCTGAGCCTGAATCAACTCTTTGAATAGACTTTCAGCCTCACTACGCCCTGTGAAAGCATAGGCTAGCGCCCGATACCACTTGGACAGACGACCTACTTTCAACATATACTCGTACTGCCACGAATCCGGCGAAGGAATATCTGCATGAGCGACCAAATCATCTAGGAAATTCACGATAGGAATCACATTGTGGTACATGCGCTCGCCTCGTATGGCACGCTGACACGCATCCAGTGCACAATACACGTGGCAACATAATTCCACATCCACCGGCGGCATATCATCCGTATCATTCATGCCAAATGGGTCAGTAACCCCAAACGGATCATCAGTGTCAACAAAACCTTCTAGGTCAAATGAGGTATCCATGCGAAAATGACTATTCATACCGAATGGATTCGATTCATCCATTACAGACAAGAGCTCATCGCCCACCCCAACATAGCGTTTGCGATACAGGTCCTCCACGCGGTCTGTATAAGGAACGAGGACGTCCAAATACTGCTTATACTGATGCACCTTTGGATGCAATTCGACGCCAAGATTCGATGTGGAAAGATCCTGAATCACTTGCGCCACAAGCGGGAATACCTTCTGTTCTTTCACATAACCAAGCACACCATCATCATAAGTAGGCACCTGCTTTAAGGTACGACGGAACATCGTATATTGATTGTTCCAAGATTGACGAATCAACGGATTGAGCCAGCGTTCACACGCATCGTAAATATTAATGGACGCCTCTTCACGAGGTCCCATATACTCATTGTATATAGACTCACAAATATGTTGTAATAATACATCATTCGACAAGGTCTTGAGCGCGTCCGATTCCGTTTCTCCGTCCATGGCCTGCACCATATAGGCACCAAGCGCATCGGCAAGGAGTAAAAATTCAGACTGCACCTGTGTAGGTTCGGTCATCTCGTAATGATTCGGTACCAAAAAGGCTGCAACGCCCTCTGTCAAAGTATCAGGATTTATGTCTTCTAAGGACTGTTGCAACACGCCAAGGGATAGGGGCGTTTCTATATGCTTAACGTCGGCTAAATAGCCATACGTACCCCCATCAGAAAACAAGGTCGTTATAAAATATCGTAGCATGTTGTCGAATACATATTGTGCCTCATCCTTTGGTGAACGGCCCTGTTGGAATAATAACTTACGGCCTCTGTGGCTTTTATACAAAACATACGCCTCATACTCTCCGGTACGGGGCTTTTCTAATAGAGGTTGACCGTTATACGTACCAAAGCGGATGAATTCTGGCAAAGAAAACAAGAACGCACTGCGACACTCCTCGAAGGGCTTGCCCATCTCTTCACACACGGCCTTGACGAACGCACGAATCCGCTGCCGTTCCAGCTCAACATGAGGACCATTGGCAACCACATCATCTTGCTCCTCATCTAAAAATGGAATAATCCCACCCGTATCAAAATCCAAGCCAAGTAAAAACGTCGTCGTTTCCTTCCCCTCTATCGGCGGGAACAAGGACGGCCGAATGGCATTAAATATGCCCGTTGTGCTAATCGTAACGTGATGCATAATACCTCCTATATAACAAAACTCTATCTACACTTATGATTCTAATCTATCTAATCAAATACGTCTATGATACCAAATGATGGATGCAAAACTGATATAAAACACCTACCATCTTATGCCGCCATGACGGACACACCGTAGTCCAGTAGTCGCTGAATAACATCAGGGTCATCATCATAAAAACACAAAGCTTCTGGCCCACATTGAAATAATGAGCAAAAATCTTGAATGGCATGTACCACATCTCCAGCGGACTTATCGCTAAACCGAATGGCCTTGTAATCTGTCACATTGTGAAAGTTTAACAGCAACCGTACTCGTTCTGGATCAGCCGCGGTCCACAAAGCGCAATGCTTGCTGCCTTGAGAAATCAATAAGTGAGCCATTGCAAGGTTAAGCGTGGTTTGTTCCAAATGTGTACGCACATAGGCTTGCTTATGGGATGTGATGAACCCTAATTCTTGATCTGTGAGCTGCGGATACCAAGTACGCACCACATCACGGGTAATACGATCCGGTATAGTAGTACTTAGTTCCAGTCCCACCTGAGCCAAGGCGTACACATAACCGGCTGTATTTAATTGATTGGTAAACACTAATGTATTATCTACATCGACGATGTGAAACATAGAACCTCCTTTATCAAACTATACCTATTACTTCTAACTGATTCGTAATAATGCGGACATCATAATCACAACAGCCAACTACTATAGAACTTAAAATAGTGTGTCTGCCAGTTCCAATGCTGGATTCACTAATTGAACGATATCCTCGACAGTGACTGCCAATGTATCTGATTTTCCCTTTGCAGCCACGAGTTGTCGCGCTTGATTCGATGCTAGTAAACTGCGATTTAGCTTCATATCCCGTGCATTGTCATCAGTCAGAGCATTATACATAGCACAGGCCATATGTCCATACTTATTAGCCTTTGCCATGGCATGACGGGACCCGCTATCCCCATCACGGCCTTCATAGCTAGCAATGAGGATGACCGCCTTAGCAAATAAGGCTTGCAATCGATCTCGCTCTACAAAGCGATTGATGGCTTCATGACGGCTATGTGGTTCATCACAATATTCAGTAATAATGAGCCCACCCGTTGCAACGATGCGCTCTGCCATATCACGATGCGCAGCAGGGAATATAGAATTTAATGGTGACGGCAAGATGGCAATGGTTTTGCCCCCACAATCCATACATATCGTATGGGCAACGCCATCGCAGCCCTTAGCGAGGCCGCTCACGATATGTTGGTTGTAATGGACTAGTTGCTCAACAATCTTGCTTTCACGGGCCACCTGCTCATCAGTCGGCGTTGTATACCCGATAACTGCCACATTACGGTTCAAATCGCCAAGTAGGCTAAGATCGCCCTTGTAGAACAAGAGATAGGGCCGATCGCCATTAGGTGCGTTGGTATTCACAATGGGAAAATCCGCATCAAAACAACACACAGCGCCATCCATCCAGTCCATATCATCCATCGCCACGGACAAGCTATGCACCGCCTCATCAATGTGAGGGATGTCGTCCATCATGGCGAGGAATTCATCTGCTGTTTTCCACGTATTGTGAAAGCTAGCTCGCGATTTAATCTGGTTGGTGGCTTGTTGAACAGCCCAAATTTTCAACGCTATAGGTGAAATGTTCATATTATGCTCCTCTTTTATACGCATTTCGATTGGTGTAGGCTACGGCATAGAAAACAACGCGCGCCGCACCGGCATCGTATAATGCTTGAATACAGTCTTCGTCAACATTAACCGTTTTTGTATAAATATCATCTATCAAAATAACTGTTCTACCCTTGATGTACTCGTTCTGGATATCGCAAGTATCCTTGGTAATCCCTGGGTAGGGCTCACTACCAGTATTTTCGAAATTAGACACAGGCTTACGCAAGTGCGTCATCTTGGTACTAGTATGGCGGAAGATAAAATCCATACCATCAATGACTGGTAAATTATCGGCCTGTAGGGCTTTCACAGCAGTCCGCACAGCAGCCTTAAACCCGAGTTGCCAATTACACATACCCGACTTGGATCGCGGCACCGCCATGAGAACGGCCTCATCCAACCCTTCGGCGTCCATAACCTGCGGAATATCCTGTATCATTAACGCTGCGGCTTGCCTAGAGGCGGCGCGCAACGTATCGGGATGCGTAGAAACAAAGATATTTTTCAACGTGTTCAAATAATCCGGATTCCCTGGTTGCCCGTACCCTACATAATATAGGTGAAAGTAACCGGTACAATCATGAGATAAAAAATCATTTTTCTGAATAGTAAATCGTTCCATAACGAACCTCCGTGTATAAAAACTCATATAACTCATATAATACAAACAACATACTAGGCTAGGCCCATTGGAAGAAACCAGCTCACCATCTGCACGATTCATGTTCTATCAGAAAGGAGTCTATTATTATTTCTTATTCAAAGGAGGTATATCATGCTACTAATTTACAACCAATGGGCTTAACTTGTGAGTTTATTATACGGAGATTCTCTATGGGGAGATAATCAAAAAAACTAGGAACAAAAAAAGAGCCGTTTAAAACAGCTCAGAATCTATGTACTGCATAATTAATGGCAGAACATACTCATTAGACGAAAGCATACGGATTCATCTATGTTTGACGATGAATGAAACCATCGTTATAATATAAGAAGATAGTCAGACGAGTAGACACGTCAGGCTCATCTCGGAAAACATAAAATTTTGAGAAATGGCCTTTTCGTTTTTACTAATCTCCAGATTAGTGGAAATGAAGGGCTATTTGTCTTTTCCTAGACAAATAAGCGCTATTAATATCCCAACAATAAGGACTGTGATCATCTATATTTGACGATGAGTGCAATCATCGTTATAATATAAGAAGATAGTCAGACGAGTGGATACGTCAGGCTCATCTCGAAATCTATAAAATATTAGGAAATGGCCTTTCTGTTATCGAATTATCGAAGATAACGAAGGGCTATTTGTCTTTTTCTAGACAAATAAGTGCTATTAATGCCCCAAAGGCAATGACTACGGTCATCACCTGTAATAGGAGCATAATGATTTCATAATCACTCATAGGCTTACCCCTCCCTTCAATAACGAAGAGAGGCCCAACCTCGCCTAACTATCTTATGTTAATTATATATCAAACAAATATACGATACAATAAGCATCGTATTATAGAGATTTATAGATTAAAACTCTACTTCTATTTTTCCAGCATATTATCGACGGCCTCCCAAAATTCATCATCCAAATCAGGATCATAATCATCTGGATATGGTCGAGGTTCTGGGTCATCATAATAATGACGTCTATTATAAACACTTAAATAGAAATTAGGGTCCCGAGAATCCAAGGAAATCAAATCCCAAATAGAAAACTCTTTAGCCTTAACCATATGACAATAATCAATACAGTATTGTAAGAGATAACCATGTCCTCTTGAATCAGATGATATTTCTAGTGCAGTTTCACATAAGAAGAGTAAGTCTTCAACTAAACAATCGCCATCGTCCCGTTCATTATACGTAGGATCTTCCGATGTGAAATAAGGATACACGATACAGTCTTCATCAAGATTTGCCTCAGAAACATCAATACAAAATTGTTTTCCATCAATATTAATAGATATGCTTTCAACATAATACCAAGTAGTAGTTGGATAATGACAGAACTGAACTCTAACCTTTTTACCAGATCCTGTTACATACTCGTCCGAAAAAATTTTAATCGCATCTACACCAGGAATACTAATATACTTGTCTTCATTGTATCCATCTGCATGTAATAAAAATATATCTAACAATTCCTTCGCAATATCTTTGTACGTATTCTCTTGAATTTCTTCAATTGTATAGTTAAAATCTACCATAAAACACCTCCTGTAAAATCAAATAAATATAACTGGCACAAACTAATACAAACGCAACACCATTAAATAAAAACATTTTGTATTTTAATTATATGATGAAAGCTACGTTAAATAAATACAATAAAACTAAGACACAAAACCCCGAGCGAATCAGTGATTCACTCGGGGTTTATTGTTATGTGATTGGTTCATAGCGCAAGCGATAGATTCTTGATACTCATGGCTAGGAGCTACGTGACCAACAAGTCTTTTATTTCTGTTGTCTATTTTCAATAGTTGGTATGATAGTCTATCTTTACCTTTTAGTCCTAAGGCAATGTCCATATGTGCAACTTCGTCAATAATTGACATCAAAGCATTAGCCTTGTCTAACATATACATATCTGGGTTAGATTCAATTACTGAAAACTCACATCTCACTCGTCTCATATACTCTATATTATCTATAGTTCCGCTAGTTACTTCATTGGAATAGAGTCTAATATTTCTAAGCTTCCCTTGTCCATTGGTATCGTGTACGGAGTTAATTCCAAGCTCAATCCCCCAACTGGAATAGTCCCCCAATTTTGATAACGATTGAGATGCGGTAGTTTGTATCCCGCTTTTTCCGCTGACATTTTTTCTCGTGCTGTTGTCACTATTTCTGCCATTTTCACTTTTGCGAAGTAAGGCTCCTCTTCCGCTAACTCCAAGAGAGTGTGGTCCTTGCATTGCACTTCCATCACTTCCTTCAAGTGTGGCTTGAACTCCTCTATCATTTGTGGAGTTATCTTGTCTGCGTCCAGCCAATAAACTTCCTCGTTGATTAGTTTGTACAGAAAGTTTAGATTCGCTTCTAAGTCTTTCATTGTGGTTCCCCCAGTCTTTAAGTTTCAATGCAGCAAGCAGTAAATGCTTTCACTCCATCCTTTTCGTTTTCTCTTCCCTTCGGTCAGGGATTAGAGATGTGCGGACCTCATCGTTGCTTTGCTCCTCTGCTGCCTCGCCCCCTTCGTCGCATACCGCACAAACGGTAGGTGCTGTTGCAACTTAATGGATCCCAATTACATGCCGTTATCGAAGAAACGTTTCAATACCGCAAGCGGTAGGTGCTGTTGCTCCATCCGTTTTGTTTCCCCTTCTCTTTGGTCAGGGACTAGAGATGTGCGGTCCTCATCGTCGTTTCGCTCCTCTGCTGCCCCGCACCCTTCGTCGCATACCACAAGCGGTAGGTGCTGTTGCAACACGTTCCTATGAGGATAGCAACGGACAAAAGAAATATGTAACGTTTCAATACCGCAAGCGGTAAGCACTGTTGCAACTAGCTCAAAAATTTTAATTATAAGATTAGTTTTAAGTCCTCTAGTGTTTCAATACCGCAAGCGGTAAGCACTGTTGCAACCAGGTGAAATTATCACTAGTGATGCAGTAGCTATCAGAGCATAGTTTCAATACCGCAAGCGGTAGGTGCTGTTGCAACAATTACGTCTATGCTCAAACTTGCGAAGGCAAACTTGCTGTTGTTTCAATACCGCAAGCGGTAGGTGCTGTTGCAACTAATAAAAAGAATCCTGAAAGTAAAATAGTTGTAAGTTTCAATACCGCAAGCGGTAGGTGCTGTTGCAACTCTCTTGTTAATGACAAAACAAGGAAACGGTGTTGTGTTGTTTCAATACCGCAAGCGGTAGGTGCTGTTGCAACGAATGTTCCTGTCATCTTACATTACATTATAGTGTGAGTTTCAATACCGCAAGCGGTAGGTGCTGTTGCAACAAGACGTCTATATCGAAAAAGCATTGACACTGATCGCTTCGTTTCAATACCGCAAGCGGTAGGTGCTGTTGCAACTCGTCCCAAACACCACCTAGAATCAAAGGCGGGGGGGCGAACTTGTTTCAATACCGCAAGCGGTAGGTGCTGTTGCAACCTGCTTCGCTAAAGAGTACTTAGACGAATTGGCTAATCGTTTCAATACCGCAAGCGGTAGGTGCTGTTGCAACGTTCGAAAATGCAATTCAAAATGCAGTTATTAACACAATGTTTCAATACCGCAAGCGGTAGGTGCTGTTGCAACTAATCGAAGCGATGAAATTGCTCCATGGCAGAGAGGAGTTTAAAGAGTTTCAATACCGCAAGCGGTAGGTGCTGTTGCAACTCGCTGGCGATGCAGCGTTAATGGTCGATACTGAGTGTTTCAATACCGCAAGCGGTAGGTGCTGTTGCAACGATTAGCCCCCCGCCGGGGCTAAACCTTCTCCGGGAGTTTCAATACCGCAAGCGGTAGGTGCTGTTGCAACCTCTTACTGGTTTACGTCCTAGATCTGATAAACCATCAGCGTTTCAATACCGCAAGCGGTAGGTGCTGTTGCAACATATGCAATGACTTTAATAATGCAGTAGAAGCTGCAAGTTTCAATACCGCAAGCGGTAGGTGCTGTTGCAACTTCCACGGTCACAAGGAGGCAAAACTCGCTACAAATGGTTTCAATACCGCAAGCGGTAGGTGCTGTTGCAACACTATTAACGGGCACAGGTACTTCTACAACCGGACGCTGTTTCAATACCGCAAGCGGTAGGTGCTGTTGCAACTGAAACTAAGGCATCTGAGGATGTAAAAATTGATACGTTTCAATACCGCAAGCGGTAGGTGCTGTTGCAACCCTCAAGAAATCCTTCGGGAGTACAGGTGGAGATACTGATGGTAGTTTCAATACCGCAAGCGGTAGGTGCTGTTGCAACAAATGAACAGAGATCGTCTAATTGCAAAAGCCATCTTGGATGGTTTCAATACCGCAAGCGGTAGGTGCTGTTGCAACATAGGTACTAGCATTGTTAGTACTAGTACCCTTGTTGCAAGAGTTTCAATACCGCAAGCGGTAGGTGCTGTTGCAACTCTTGGATTTTGACGATGAAGGTTTTGCACCAGGATTGTTTCAATACCGCAAGCGGTAGGTGCTGTTGCAACAAAAGTTAATACAAAAGCAAATAATAATGTAAAAGTTGCAGGCATGTTTCAATACCGCAAGCGGTAGGTGCTGTTGCAACCATTGAAATCATCAAAGACAATGCCGAAGCTACTGTAAATGGTTTCAATACCGCAAGCGGTAGGTGCTGTTGCAACTATTTAGTAACGGATTGTACTGCGTCGTTAAGCAAAAGGTTTCAATACCGCAAGCGGTAGGTGCTGTTGCAACAATTCACTAATGGCGAATCTGCTGATGGTCGATTCTTCACAGTTTCAATACCGCAAGCGGTAGGTGCTGTTGCAACAAAAAGCAGAATTCTACTTGATGAGCAGCAGTTATGCTCGGTTTCAATACCGCAAGCGGTAGGTGCTGTTGCAACAAAGTGATGGTGGTAAAGTCTCTGTTGGTGATATTAATGTTTCAATACCGCAAGCGGTAGGTGCTGTTGCAACGGCATGTATCTATCATCTGTAGCATATACTCTTGTAGTATAGTTTCAATACCGCAAGCGGTAGGTGCTGTTGCAACGTTAAGAAAGGAGCTATACTTAATGGCACAATTAAAAGTGTTTCAATACCGCAAGCGGTAGGTGCTGTTGCAACTTGATAAAACAGTAAGGGAAGCTAGAGATCTTTTAGAATGTTTCAATACCGCAAGCGGTAGGTGCTGTTGCAACTTGAAGCGGGTACTGTAACTGATGAGTATCATCGTAGTTTCAATACCGCAAGCGGTAGGTGCTGTTGCAACAGCGGGGTCTAGAAAGCCAGTATTTATGCGGTTCCAAAAGCTAGT
>ERZ1674045.76-NODE-76-length-45058-cov-4.686354_pt1 | contig 45058 bp, 57 predicted proteins | sample MGYA00581131_ERZ1674045 | MGnify/ENA primary metagenome ERZ1674045 (study PRJEB41354, sample SAMEA4873299) | human saliva metagenome | biome: human-associated habitat [ENVO:00009003]; feature: mouth environment [ENVO:08000002]; material: saliva material...
CCCTCCTTTATCTCGATGCCTACCGAGCCTACTCGCAGAGGTTGGGAGATAATGCAGCACGTTCGGCTGTGAGCTATGGCCTGATGACCAGCCTCCAGATAGAGCGTGAGGCAAGTCTGAGGCTACACTATCGGGGGCGAAAGGATAGTCATCGCTTCAAGCTTGAGGGGGCGTATGATCTCGGTCCTTGGCAACCTCGCCTTGCGCTCCTCTATGCTCGTGGAGCTGCGTCTTCGGGCTGGGCTGTGCAGGGACGCTTACGATGGGCTCCCTCCGAACGGCTACATCTGGATCTTTTAGCAGATGCCTTCAATGCTCCCAGCTGGGATAGCCGGCTCTATACGCTGACGCCGATGCTACGAGGTGAGTATGGTGCGACTCTATTATATGGTAAGGGGGCTGTACTCGGAGGGCGGGTGCGCTATCGTCTGAGTTCGCATTGGCTCCTCGAGGGACGTGTGCAGCATGAGCATCAGCAGCGTGATGAGCGGCCGACGAAGACACTCTTCGCCCTCTCCCTGCACTATCGTGGGTGGTAAAGGAGCGCTGTAGATACGCGTCTCTTGGGCGGTTTGATTTGGCTAATAGGGCGATTATCTCTACCTTTGCGGGGCAAAAGTACATAGTACTCAGCCGAGTAAGATGAGAGTTTTCTCTCACTGGTCCTATAGCTCAGTCGGTTAGAGCACCTGACTCATAATCAGGGAGTCCTTGGTTCAAGCCCAAGTGGGACCACGATAGCTAAGTAGTTGGAAAATAGCGGATTGGAAGCCTTACCAGAGTGGCGACTGACCCGCTATTTTTACCCTCGGGAGAGTCAAAAGCATATAAAAACACCCCCAATAAGCACGATTTGTTTACACCACAGCTTACACATTATGCCAACCTTCAAAGCTAAGATAAGGAGGCGGAGGGCGAACGGCTTTCACTCCGTCTATATCCTTTGCACGCATAACAGAGAGCTTTTCTACATCAAGACCGACCTCGTTGTGCAGGATAGCGGGGTGAATGAAAAAGGCGAGGTCACAGACCCGCGCATCCTTATGCGAGCATCTTCAATCATCTGCACTTACTATGATAGGTTGCAGGGGAAGCGCATAGACAACCTCACGGCTAAGGAGGTGGTGGAGATAGCTACGGATAGTGCCGTGGAGGATATACCCTTTGCGAGCTTCGCAGAGGCTTATATACGCAAGCTCTCAGAGCGTGGGGTGAAGCGCGCGGATAACTACCGCTATGCCCTTAATAGCTTCCTCTCGTTCGCTGGGAAGCCCTCTATCGGCTTCTCTGAGGTCACGTCAAAGCTATTGCGTCAATGGATAGAGAGCCTCGCACACACGAAGCGAGCGAAGAGCATGTACCCCACGCTACTCAAAGCTATCTTCAACGCTGGGATGGAGGAGTACAACGACTACGACCGAGTGGTGGTTCGTGTGACGAACCGCCCGTTTGAGTTCCTCAAGATACCGAGCGGAGACACGCCCGAGAAGCGTAGCGTGAGCGTGGAGCAACTCCGTGCGTTCTTCGCCTTCTCTCCGAAGAGCGGGCAGGCTCAATACGCCCAAGACGTGGCACGTGTGAGCTTCTGCCTTGCTGGGATGAATGTGGCGGACCTCTACGAACTCACTCCCGACAATCTCCAATGGGACAAGCTCTGCTACCACAGAGCCAAGACCAAGGGCAAGCGAAGCGACAAGGCGTATATGGAGGTTAGCATACCCCCGCAGGCTATGGACGCACTCGCAAGGCTTACAGAGGGCGCACGGGACGGCTATCTCCTCAACCTCTCCGCACGCTACTACGATAGGCACTCTTGCACCAGCTATATATCTCGGGGGATAGCCAAGCTCTGCAAGGAAGCGGGCTTGCCACCGATGACCTCCTACGCACTCCGCCACAGCTGGGCGACCATAGCACGCAACGAAGTGGGGGCAAGCGAGGAGGACGTGGCGTTTGCCCTCAATCATATCTCCGCCCACAAGGTCACGGACAGATACATACGCAAGGACTATGCACGAGTGGACAAGCTCAATGCCGAGGTGGTGGGGCTGGTATTAGGGGCATAAAAAAAAGAGTGAGGAGACCGAAATCTCCCCGCTCTGATTTTCACCCAAGCGCAAAGATGCGTGCTTGGGCTACGTAACGTAAGCCACGGGCGGAGACAACCGCCTCGCTGGCTCTACAAAGGTAGGTAATCTTTTGATACCACCAAATCCTACCCCCTCCGAGTGAGTGCGAGGGTGAGCTTAGCGATATGATCCTGCTGTTGCTGTATGATAGCGTCCTTAGCCAAGAGGAGTGCCCTCAGCTCATCAAGGTGCGGTATAAGCTTGTCTACTCCCTCGGGGGTGAAGGGTAGCCCCTCACCCGTTGTTAGCCACTCTTCGGACAGCTCCGGGAATACCCCTCTAATCACGTCGATATCGTACACCTCACGAAGTCGCCACTGGCGTAGTCGCTCTCGGGAGATACCAAGGATGGTTGCAAGCCCTGCATCTGATGACGCACCAGCGTAGGTGCGCAGCGTGTCCAAGGTAGCCTGCATGTTCTCGTTCTTTACACTTGCCATATCTGTATATATTTTCCGTTTTGTGCAAAGGTAGTGAAAATGATTTGCAAGCTATGCTGAGTGTGCATATAGCGACAACAATAGCGGGCTATTTCACGTTGCTCTATCTTCTTGTCTGCACTAAATCAGCCCACGCAGGAGCGGTAGCCACAGCTTGCGGGACACCCACGCACCGAGAGCCAGCGCAATAGCGAGCAGAGGTGCAAACGCCTTGAGGCGCATAGCCTGCCACGCAGTGAGCTTGGCGGGGACTTCCACCACCTCGGTGATGCGTACGCTATCTACTCGCCCCGTGTTGATGGTATCCACCCGCCAGCGGTCACGCCAGCGGTACACCTCTTTGACCTTGTAGATAGTATCGCCCGCCTGCTTCTCGGTGAGGTAGATGCTATCGTGGATATACACGCTGTCGAGGCGCAGGCGGTCACGCCACTCTACCCTCGTGCGCTCTACGGGGACAACTCGCACCTTTGGCGAGCAGGACGTGAGGGCGTATCCGATGAGCGCCACGGCTATAATCACAAGGAGCGTCTCCTTCCACCCTAATCTATTTGCTTTCATCGTAAATCTGTGTTAAGTCTTTGATAGATAGCCACAGCTTGCTACCTTTGTAGGAGAGAGGCGATGGGGCTGGAGATTGGCTTTCAGATTTCGTACTCACCATAGTCCTATCCAGCCCCTTCCTCTCTATGCGCCCTGCCGATTGGTGGGGCGCTTTCTTTTAGGGCTGAACCTCGCCAGCCTCAGCTTCCGCCTTGGCTTCGTCCTCTGCTATCCACTGCGCCTCAAGTGCGAGTGCCTCCTCCTCGGGTGTGAGTACCCAAAGGTCGGCGGCCTGCTGGTCGGGGCAGGTTTGGTAGTAGCCCATTATTCGGTGGCTATGATTGACGTACATGTAGCCGTCGGGCGCGATTAACTCTATCATATCCATAGCTATCTAAAATTAAGTGTGAAGCCCTTGGCCGCTGCCTTTTGGCTGTACTCCCTCGCCTCTGCCGTGTGAGCTGTCTGCCAAGCTCGGGGGAGCGTGATACTCTTCCCCGTGACCTGCTGGAGGTTCTCCACGAGGTACTTCACGCTCTCCGTGGAGAGGTTGGTGCTTTGCTGTAGGCTGAGGTCTACCTTGAGCCCCTTGATGCGCACCTCTTCGAGGCTGTCGCACCCAAAGAAGATGTTACCAGTGTTAGCCAGCTTCGTGAAGTCCAGCGTGCCATTGATGCGTCGCAGGCGTGAACAGCCGTTGAAAGCGTTATCCACCTTGGTCAGTGCGTCGCCCGTTCCGATAGTGACCTCCGTCAGTGACGAACAGCCGTAGGCTATTTGAGCTATATCGACCACGTTGGGGCTCTCACCTATCGTCATCGTCTTGAGAGATGCGCAGGTCGTGGTGAGAGTTGCCAGCGTCGTGCATCGTGGCATCGCACCTATCGAGAGCGCCTCCAGCGAGGTGCACCCGTAGAAAGCGCCATTTGCGGCAGTAACGGCAGGCAAGTCTGGGAGCGTTGCCGTGGTCAGCGACACGCACCCGCTACACATATTTGTTATAGCCGATATTTGCCCAGCGTTGCGTATCTCGGGGAGAGCCTTCAACGAGACAGAGTTGACAAACATGTTTGAGAAGTCACCTGGGCTGAATTCTGAGTAAACCTCCAGCGTGGGGAGGTATTCGCCCTTAAATTGGCCGAATTGCGTCCTCGCATAGACTGGGAAGACATACACCTTAATATCGTATATCTTTCCCGCAAGGTCGGTCAGCCCGTCGGTGTCGGCAACCGATACGCCCTTGGCACGCATTGCCGTGATGATGTCCCTGCGGTGGCCGTCTGCATCAAGCAACTGCGCCCCTGCGGTGGTCGCCTCTGATGCGGTTTCGTCCGTGCCGTTGTTGAGCTTGTAGAGTAGCTCTATCTCTGTCTTGTTCATACCTTCTTCGTTACTTCCGTTGTTGCTTCGTGCCCTTGCCCACTCCTCTTCGGAGAGTTTGGGGTTGTCGGTGGTAGTCTCGAGGTAGGACTGATAGGCATTCTTCCCGTCCTTCCCCTTGAGGCTTGCGAGCCAATCGGTCTGTGAGCCTTGATACCCGCCTGCCTTGGCGAGCTCGTACGCACTCTTACCTGCTTCACCCTTGAGGCTCTCCAGCCACGCACGCTCATCGCCCACGTAGCCATTACGCACAGCCACCTTGTAGGCGCTCTCTCCGTCCGCACCCTTGAGCGAGGCTATCCACTCCGTGAGGCTACCTTCGTAGCCCTCTGCCTTAGCGATCTGGTAGGCGGATAGCCCAGTCGCCCCGATGAGCGTCTTTAGCCACTCTTCACGGCTACCCGCATAACCCGCCTTCTTCGCCACCTCGTAAGCGTCTGCCCCGTCCTTACCGACAAGGCTTTTCAGCCACTCCTGCACCGAGCCTTGGTAGCCGTTCTCCACGGCCAGCTCGTAGGCGGACTTGCCGTTACCACCTCCGCCTGCTCCGCCATTTGGCGTTAAGCCCTTAGCCCATTCTTCCTCCGTACCCGTGTAGCCGTGCTTGACCGCTATCTCATAGGCACTCTTGCCGTCCTTGCCCCTCAAGCCTTCCAGCACGTTAGCAGTGACCTTGACGGGCGTCTCGTTGCTTCCGTACTTCGTGACCTTGCAGAGGTCTACTACTATCTCGTAGTCGTGGTATCCGTCAGCATAGGCAGGGTCGGGGATGCGCCCCGTGGCGGTCAGCGTGTACACGCCAAGCCCCAGCTGTCGTGTCACCTCAGCCGTGACTTCTACCACCAGCTTGCCGTCCTCAATGGTGTGCGGGACGGCGGCTATTCCTCCTCCGCTCTCGCTTGCCACCTTTACGCTCAGCTCCTCAAGCTCCGCAGGGTCAAGGACTTCGCCCGTAGGCTGTTTGACCAGCTCCACGGGTATTCGCTTGTCCGTGCCACGTTGCACCAGCTGGAGCGTCTTGCCTTGCTCGCTCTTACTTCCAAATGGTCGCATATAGTTTTTTTTGGTAGGGGTGGTTAGAAGCAGGACGGGAGGCCACCCCTCTACCGCCCGCCCTGCTGTTAGTTAAGTCGCTTGTATCCCTTGCCGTCATACTCCAGCACCTCGCCTCGTGGCCGTCGTGTGGTCGGAGCTATTGACACGTGTATCCAAGGGGTACGCCCTGCTGGATGCTCGTCGATGAGCTGGTCAAAGCCTCCGTGCGCACGGATGAGGCGGAATAGTCGCCCAATGTCCGTGATTTGGATAGGTCGGATGTCCGCTGCCTGCCCCTTGACGTGCTGGCTGGTAACCGCCCCGCCCACCGCTCTGTTGAGCCGTGGAGAGCGGAAGCCCGAGGTGACGATAATTGGCTGACCGAACTCCTCACGGATGCCGTCTAAGTACTCCATAAGGCGGTTGAGGTCTTGTATTTGCTCGTCCGTTGGGTCGTTGGGGATGCCCCGAGATATAGCCGTACTGCTGTGCGTCATCTCGGAGAGGGAAAAGTACGTGCTCATAGTCGTGTCAGTTAAAAGCCACTACCTCCTCGGTCGTTGAGTTCCTTACGGAGCTTCTTCATCTCCTCATCGTCAAGCAAAGTAGAGTAGGCACTGCGAAGTCTGCGCAAGCTCTTTACCACGTTCTGCGTGTCGTTCTTCGGGCTGTTCTCCCAAATGCTAAGCCCCTCGGTGGCGATGAACACCAGCGCAAGGACAACAGACACCCACGGCACTTCGGGCAGGTGGAAGAGTTGCCACACGTCTGTGATGAGGAAGAGCATATCAGCGAAGCCCGCCACGATGAGGAACACGTAGTACCATAGGAGTTTACCGAGGAGCGTGCGGATACCCCAGCTATTCAGCCGTGGGGAGAAGCGTTTTGCTACCTCGTCCAGCGTGCCGTGGGCTGTACCCTCCTCAATAGCCTTGCGGGCTTGGTCTCGTGCGAAGCGCTTATCTCTTCGTATGGCTGAATTGGTGTCAAGGATGCTGGCGAACAGCACCCCGACATAGCAAATCAGCACCACGACAGATGCTAACGTGATTTCCCCCTTGCCGAATACGGAGAAGTCGAACGCCTCTAAAATCTTGTACATAGTCTTTGGTCTTGGTTGGTTATGGTTTGTTGGTTAGTAGTTGTCGCCGAAGACGAGGAACGTAAAGTCAATATCGCTATACAGCGTATTGTCGTATTTCGTGTAGATCTCGAACGAGTTAGCCGTGATCTTCCCCGCCTTTGCGTTGTGTCGTCCGTTCCCTGCGTCCATGCATATCACCGAGTATCGTGTATGTCCGAGATCATGGGTGACGATATATATACCTGTCTCCTTCCTTCGGATACTCATTCGGTCAGCACGTGCACCCCACTTATGCTCGAAGGAGGCATTCCCTGCGCTCACACGCCCACCGAGCAAGATACCCGAGGTGTCCATAACTCCCTTCACACGCAAGCCACCTGCAACCTCCAGCATCACGTTGCCAGCGTTGCGTATAGCCCCACTCACTGCGTCTACGTAGGGCAGGCGTGAGCGGTCTGCGTTGATGTAGTGCTCTGCATCGTGGAAGACGAGGAAGCCCGACTGCGTGAGGTACGAGCCTCTATCTCTCCTGCTGTCTGAGGTCACACGGATGTCAGCACGCACCCCGAGCTTGCTCACTCGTGAAATCCCGTTGCCCACGAAGAGGAGGTAGAACACCAACGTGCCGTCGGGATTGACACCACAAGAGAATGAGTAAGTACCCCCGTTGTTTGCCAGCTTCACCTCGGGAGCGTGTGGTGGGTAGCTTGGGTAAGCCGAAGCCGACACCTTGAGCGAGGAGAAGGAGTACATGTGCGCTGCTACCCCCGTGAACGTGAGCTTCACGTCCACCTTAGAGGTGGCAGTGAGATACCTCCCGAGGTCTTTAGGCTGGATAACCACCTCAACCTCTTTGCGCCCCTCTACTCGCCCGTTAGCACCGCCCTCCATTCCCGTAAGCTCTACGGTTGGTAGGTTCACCACGACATTCTCCACCAGCTTCCCTCGGCTTATCACCTTGAGGTCTGGGTGCGTGTCGCCAATCTTCACTGCGTAGGGGTTCTCAATGTCGGGGCTATCTCGGTATCGGTAGTTCTCGAGATAGAGGTGGGAGCCTGCTGCGCCCTGTCCCTGCGGGTGGAGGATGTGGAAGTACCCGAAGTCTGCGCTCCCATCGTGGTGGATAGCTGTTTGGTAGGCTTCGTTGCCCGTCTCTAAGCCCGTCACACCCGCTGCGAGGGCAGGGGCACCAGCCTTACCGCTGATATAGGAGTGTATCTTGCCCGATGTGTCCTTAGCTCCGATGAGCGTACCCAGCACCACACCGCCCTGTATCTCTGTCGTACCCTCGTGGATAGCTTCGTGCAGGTAGTCCGATGGGTAGGGCCTCGCCTCTCCGTCGGGGTGGCGAAACTTGATCTTGTCACTCACGATTTCTCCTGTATTTAGGTTAATGGTTGTGCTTCCGTCAGCCGAGGTGATGCGCTCCGTGCGTATTTGGCTTGGGAGTATCTCGGTGAAGCCGTAGAGGGTCGCGAACGCTCTGTTGGGAGCTGGGCTGAGCATACCGAGGTAGAGGTAGTAGTAGTTCGCCTCCGCTTCCATAGCCTTAGCCGTGTCCGTGGCTACGAACACCCCGTTTGCCCCGTTGCGCTCTACCTTGGCGTAGAGGTGGATGGTCTTTTGGTCGGTGCGCACTGCGTAGTCGTAGGCGGGGAGCGTCCACGTCTTGTACTCGCTGGTCTTATGTTCTGCGCTGAGCGTGTTGATGCCGAGTGTCATGTGGCGGAGGTAGCCCCTATCTGCGTGCAGGATACCCCTGCTCTCGTCCCACGTGACGTTGTGCGTTACGGAGCCCGTAGCCGTGGGGGAAGCCACGAAGACGAACTGCAACGACTTATCCCCCACCATTAACTGCATCGTGCGGGCGGTGATGGGGCTAATGCTGTCGCCGAAGCCCGCTCTCACCTCGTCGGCAATGCCGTCAGCGAGGCTCATAGCCTGCTGGTAGGAGCGTGCTACCTCTCTGCGCACCGCCTGCACCTCCTCCTTCTGCTGTACCCCTTCGGCTTCAAGAGTACTGAGAGAGACGGCAAGGCTGGGGGCTTGTACCTCGTTGGAGAGCGTTATCTGTGGCTTGTACTGCTGGGAGAGCTTCGTGCGGATAGCCGTGATGCGCACGTGGTCGTCAATATCAAGGCTCGTATCCACAAGGCGGACATACGCACCGATAGCGAGCTTAGGAGCGAGTGCGCCCCAATTCTTCTGTGCGTAGAGCCCGTCCAGCTCCGCCTTATACGTCACCTTGGGTTGCAGGGCTTCGTGGAAGTATCGCACCGAAGCATTGAGAAGCTCCGTCTCCGCCTTCGTGATGTACTCGTCGGGTAGGCGCACGCCAAACACAGCGTACTTATCGCCCACGGCTGGATAGAACACCTTCGGCTCGGGGAGCTTCATCCCGTCCTCCTCTACGCTCACCAGCTGGAAGCGCTTTGCAGCGTGGTCGTACTGAAGTACGTCCTTATCCTGGGCGATGTCAAAGGTGCGCCCTGCAAGTCGTCCCGTTTGGAAGGTGATAGTCGCCTTCTCCCCTGCGATGCGGTACTGCGAGTAGTCCACAGGGTTGTCCTTGTCCACGATGTCGTAGTTGCCTTTAGGAGTGACTACCACCGAGCTAACCACGCCCACACGCTGGGGGTAGATGTTCGTCCCGTCAAAGCTATCCTCCTTACGCCCGTCCGTGCTTAGCCCGCTTACGCTGAGGCTCTGCCCGTCGGCACTCACCACGTACGCACGCCCCTCGTAGTAGATGGCGCGCCCCTTGGGTAGGTGCAGGCTCTTAGCTCCGTACTTAGATGGGTCAATATTGCGCTCTGTCCCCTGTATGAAGAGCTTGCCTACGGGAGATTTCTCGCTGTCGTTGGTGGCTGTCAGCCCCGAGAGCAAGCCCTTACCCTTGCCGTAGGAGAGCGTGACAGCATTAGCCTTGTTGCCTACCACCTTGCCGAGGTTCAGTGTCTTGCCCGTGATATGCCACTCCGTCTTGAACGCTTCGGCTACTCGGGAGAGCGCACTGAGGCAGTCTTCGTGCTTGAAGGAGATAGCCTGCGCCTCAGCCTCTAAGCACGCACCGATAGAGAAGCCCGCAGGCAGGCTACGCAATATCTGCTCAAGGAAGAAGCGGGGCTTGCCCGTCAGCGTGAACGACAGACGCACGTCCTCGGGGTTGGCTACGATGAACTTGAACTTGGATAGTGCGAGCTGTTGCCCCTCCCCGCTGAGCGTGAGCGTATAGCGATACTCTCGCTCGGATACCTTCACCACCTCGGCAGGGGTGAAGAGGGCGAACTTCTCGCCCCGCCACGTGCAATACGTGCCAAGAGGGAAGGCAATAGCCTTGTCCGACGTCGTCTCTACCACGAGCGTAGACACTGCGCCTACCTTAGCCTCGTGGTAGCTCTCCGAGCTTATCGGAAAGGGCGTAGCCTTGCCGTTTACGTACAATGTGATCATAGTTTGGTTATGGTAAATGTTATGTCAATCGTCCAGCGGTAGCCGTCGTTATCTGCGCTCACGTCTCGGCTTGTGGAGGTGCTGTACACACCGCTTACAGGTAGCGTATCTCCGTCAAAGCGGGGTATCGCCCTCAGCCCACGTGCCGTAAGGCGAGAGAGGAGCTTGTTGCGTGCCGTCCATAGGTCGGGCAGGGTGGGGGCTTTGATGAGTACTGGTACTTCAAGGGAGTACTTCGCTTTGTATGGCCGTGAGCCAGCGAAGTAGTACCGCCCCGTCTCGTCATCCACGCTCGCAATGCCCTTATTCTCGGGGCTTACCCATATAGGCGCACTCGTCACGTCGGCAAGGATCGTCAGCCCACTCTCCCAGCGCACGTTGTCGGTGGGTGCGGGCTTCTCGCTTCGTGAGCATACCAGCACGGCAGACCAGCCCCCCGCCCACTTCTGCACGCTCTCCACGCTCACGGGGCGGAAGTCCCCGAACTGAATACCCCCAGCGAAGAGGCGTATCACCCTATTGCTAAGGAGGTCGGGGAAGACGTTCGTTCCACGTGAGTACATAGGGATAGCTACCTTCTGCTCCTCCACCTGCGTGGCGGTGATCTCGTCTATCTCCACGCCATCCTCCTCAGCCCAATCCACCGACGGGGGTTCCGTCATCGTGGGGAGGGCGAAGAGGTTCTTGATAGCGTCCTCACCGAGGATAGTATCCCTGCTCCCTACCTCAAGTACTATTACTGCGTTCATCGCTTGATCTTGATGCCGTTACTATCCATCTGAGCGAGGATGAAGCGGGAGGCTTCTGTAGCGTCTGCCGTTGCCTTCGTATTGCGGTTGATAGCTTGCAGTTCAGCGTACATACGTCCTACGGCCGTGCCGAATTGGTCAAGCCCCATATCCTGCGCTGTGGGGAGCCTGCGCACGCCCTGCCCCTCAATGAGCAAGGCAATACGCTCCGTGGCGTTGGCTGTGCGCTCGGAGAGTGTCACCTCTGTATGCCACAAGCCCGTCAGCACGTCAATACTATCTTGCGAGGCTTGGGCAATGCCCTTGGCCGTAGCGCTGCGGGTGTCGCTGTTCTTGCCTGCGAGGTCAAAGCCGTGAGCCTGCACCAGCTCCTCCGTCTTCTTGAGGTACTCGTTGAAGGCGGGTATCTGCGTCTTCACCCCATCCACCAGCGAGGACATAGCCCTCAGCATTGCCTCCATCTGGTTGTCTCCACCTGTGAGGCGCATAGCGTCTGCCACCTCCTTCTGCGCCTTCTCCATAAGAGGCGCAAGGAACGAAGAGTAGGCTATCTGCTTGGCGAAGTTGTTAAGCATATCGCCAATGTTGGAGGTGAAGGCACGTGTAGCGTCCTCTCCCGTGCGGAAGGCGGTTACCAGCGAGTCCGTGATGGCGTTACCCAGCGATCCAAAGAGCCCGTGCAGGTAGTCGTTCATCGTCTTGATAGCCTCCTCGTTCTGCTTGTAGAGTGCGAGCATATTCTCCAGCGCCTCCTTACCCCCTTGTCTGAACTCGTGCGTCTTGAGGATAGACTCTGCGAGGGCGACGTTGAGCTTACCGCTCTTGTCTATGAGGTTGGGGTAGAGCTTGCCGAGGGTAGTGTAGTCGTCTACGCTATGTCTCAAAAACAATATCCCCTCCTTGTGGCTCCCCGTCTTGACGGAGATATTCTGTAGCTTGGCGAACTCGCCCTTGAGCATGGGGAGGAGCTTGTTCTTGTACTGCTTGCGGATCTCCTCCATAGCCCTACGCATCTTCGGGGGGAAGTCTTCGGGCTTACCGCCAATACCGAGGAAGTCCAGCACGCCATCACCTTCTAACTCCTTGTCGGAGAAGGCTACGGACTTACGGAACTGCTCCATCGCCTGGCGTGCCACGCTGATAGAGTTAGTAGCACGCTTGTACACGTCATCCCCGAAGATGGTAGATCCCTTTTCGTAGAGGAGATTAGCCTTGAGGAGAGCAGCGTTGTACTCTTCTTGCGTGCGTGTGAGCGCCTCAAGGGCTTTCCTGCGCTTCTCAAGCACCTCACGCTCTACCTTCTGCGCACGGCTCACGAGGTTGCCTACAACGCCCACGATAGAGGTAATGCCCCCCAGCACGTCCCCGCTGATTATAGAGCCGATGCCCGAAGCTACGCCACCGAGGTCGGAGAGGGCTTGCGTGAGCCCCTCCACTGCGTCCTCCATATCGCTGTTACCGAAGATAGCCCCGAAGGACTTCCCCAGGTCCTGCACAAGGGGCGTAGCGTCCTTCACGCTCTTGCCAATCTTCGTCACCGAGAGACCGACACGGCTAAAGGCTATATCCGCCTTCCTCTGTGCGCTGGCTCGCTCCTCTTCGGTGGTCGCTGAGGTGGCTTCCTTACGGGCTTTCTTGTAGTCGCTGAGAGCGCTCTTGCCACGGCTCAGTGCATCCTCCATAGAGGAGATAAACGACTGCCACGGAGAGGAGTTGCCCAGCTCGTCATGCAAGCCCCTCAGAGCGTCCGTGATAGCCTTGAGCTTCTCGGGAGAGTTCTGTATAGAGGCGAGTTCGTCCGCACTCATTCCAAAGCGCCCTTCCAGCTTGTCCGCTGGCGTATTGGCGAGGTAGTCCAGCATCTCACGGGCAGTGGCAATGGTACTGCGCATCTGCGCCACCGTGCGCTCTCCCTGCTGGGCGAAAAGCTCTACAAAGAGCTGGTTCGTGCGCTGGGTGTGTTCGTAGCGCTCGTTATCTATCGCCTTGAGCTCGTCCGCCTCTTTCTTCGCCAGCTCTACGAGGGCGGAGGACTTCTGCTCTGCGAGGAGGAGCGAGGTATCGTCAATGATCTTGCGCTCTGCCTCGTAGCGCTTCTTGATTTCCGTCTTGCGCTCTTCGTAGGAGAGGTACTTATTCCGTAGTTCCTTGATAATCTTCTCCTGCCCCTCTGCGAGTGCTTGGTCTGCCAGCTCTCTCCCTGCGAGTATCTGATTGAGGTCGGTGTCGCTAAGGTCGGCTTCGGTGAGCTTGCGTTGCTTGTAGACCTCCTTCTTGCTGTCGTGGGTAGCCTCCCATTCCAGCTTCTCAGCCTCACGCACCTTGGCAAGGCGCTCCTGCACTTGGTCGTCAAAGGCGGACATCTTGCGCTTGTGCTGGAGCTGTAACTCTGCCATCTCCTTGGCAAAGCCATCCTGCATAAGGGCTATGCGCTCGGCTTCAAGGTTGAGTTCAGCGTCTCTGCGGGAGCGTGCCAGCTCTCGTGTGCGCTGTTCCTCTTGCTGTCTGCGCTCTTCGGCTTGGCGTGCCTTGGTGTGGGCTTCGCTCTCTTCCTTTGAGTGCTTACGGCTTCCGCCCTTCTTGCTCGTCTCGCCTGCGCCCTTCTCGTACTCCTCACGGGCTTTCTTCTTGAGGTAGTATTCTTCCTTGAGGCGCTTGCGCTCCTCATCGGGGTTCCAATTGTAGTTGCCGTTCTTGACGGCCTCCTCCTTCTTGCGCTTGAGCTGTTGAGCCGTGAGGGCGTTAAAGCTCTTTAGCTCCTTGTTCGCCTTCTCCTCCTCCTTCTTGAGGTCGGTGACTGCGTCCTTGTAGGACTTGATGGGCTTCTTGCGGGCTTCCTGCTCACGCTTGATTTGGTTAGCGAGGTTCTCCCAGCCCTTCTCATCGTATACGCCCTTGATGATAGAGCCTTCCAGCCTACTCTCTGTACCCTGCTTGACAGCTCTCTTAGCCTTCTGCACGTTGGAGAGCATAGCGGAGAGTTGGCTGTCGGTGAGTTCGGATAGTCCCTTGGCGTTGAATATCTGCCCGTCGCTCAGCTTGCCGAACTCCTTTTGCTTGAGGGCGAGTTGCTTCTGTGTGTATTCAAGGCGTTCTACTGCCTTGGTCAGCCCATAGGCGTGAGCAAAGCCCGTATTCACTCCCCCTGCCTTTTCTGCGTCCTTCAGAGCCTTCTTAGCCTTCTCCACCTCCTCCTGCGCCTTCCCCAGCTCGTCCTTAGCCTTGTCCACCTTCGCCCTGCCGTCATACTCGGCAATCTCACGCTTGAGCTTGGCGATGTCTTGGAGCTTGAGCGTCTCGGTATCGTACTTAGAGAAGATCTGAGGGTAGTACTTCTGCAACTGCTCAAGCGCACTCTGTCGGTCTGCCGTTGCGGAAGCTTCGTCACGCACCACGTTAAGGAGAGCCTCTACAGCTTCCTTGTGCTTCTGCTCCTGCTCTTCGGCTCGCTTCTTCTCTTCGTTGAAGTCCTTCTGCGCCCGTTCGGCTGCGGTCGTGGAGTCGCTGAACGCCCACATAGCCGCTATCACTGCCGTGAGAGCCACCGCAATAGCCCCGTAGGGGTTGGCGAGCATAGCGGCGGTTAGGCGGTTGGTGGCTGCCGTGAGGGACTTAATGGAGAGAGCGTTCAGCCCTCTTGCGATGGTATCAGCCTGAGTAGCAGCCGTCCACCCCTTGGTAAGGGCGATATTCGTAATCACCGCAGCCCTATACACTCCATACGTAGCGATAAGACCCGCAATGACCTTGCCTATCTTCTCGTAGTTCTCCACGAGGTAGGCTACAGCCTTCACGCCCGACGATAGGACGCCCTCGGAAGCCTTCCCCAGCTCGTTGAACATCATATCAATGTTGTCCTGCAAGTTGGAGATCTGCCCCGTGAGGCTCTCGCTCTGAGCCTGCATGAGGTTGTAGAACTTCCCCCCCTTGTTGGTCATGTTATTGAACGCCTGCTCAATCTCAGGGAAGCCCACCTTGCCAGCCGATACAAGGCTATTGATCTCGCTCACGCTCTTGCCCAGCACCTTCGCCAGCTCCTCATAGATGGGTATACCTCGGTTGGCGAACTGCTTAATGTCAATGTTCGTCACCTTGCCCGAAGAGCGGAGCGTGCCATAGAGGTAGACAATATCCCCGAGGGGCTGTGACAGACCCGCTGCCACGTTCCCCAGTCGCACAATCGTCTCGTTCACCTGATCGGCTGCGAAGCCATAGGCAAGCATATTCTTTGCGCTGGAGGCAATGCCCTGCAAGTCAAAGGGCGTAGACGCTGCGGTCTGTGCCAGCTGGGCGAGAAGCTCATTAGCCTGCTCCCCACTGCCGAGCATCGTCTTAAAGGAGATCTCCAACTGCTGGAACTCCCCTCTCACGCTGTACAGCTTGCTCACAAAGTCCTGCACACCGCTCACAGCGAAGATACCCGCAGCAAGACCTGCAGCACGCTGGAACGAGCTACTGAGCAGGTCCACCTCGCCCCTCGCCTCACTGATGGGGGCGCTGTAGCTGGGTAGCTTCGTTGATGTCCCTTGGATCTTCTGCTGGAGGCGGTCAAAGCTCTCTTCTAAGCTCTTCGTGCCTTTGATGAACTCCGTAGGGTCAAGGGTGACAGAGAACGTCTTGTGTGCCATTTATTGCGCTATTTTCTTGAGTGCCGAGGTGAAGTCCCCGAAGGACATGCCACGGCTCGTCGTCTTTTTCTTCCCCTCGTCCTTGGGCTTGTAGCTGGGGATAGCCTTAGAGTAGAGGAGGAAGTTCGTATAGCTGAGCTCGTAGAGGACGTAATCAAAGCTCAGATGATAGTACTTGGCGAAACTGCCTATTCGTGCCCAGGGGCTGTCGTTTCGTTCACCACTTCCTTCGTTGGCTTCGTTATCGCTGTCCTCTTGAGGGAAGTGGTAAGCATAAAAAGCTCCCCGATATTCGCACTCTCCAGCACGTTGAATAGAGCTGTGGCGAGGTCGGGGATAGTGGCGGTATAGAGGAGCGTTTCTGCCGTCTTGCGTCGCTCCGCTTCGTTGTCTCGCTTCACGCCCGCAATGAACGTGGCGAGGATATGTGCGTAGGTCTCTGCGTCACTGCCAAGGGCGATGAGGTCGTAGAGCGTCATATCACGCTCCTCTACGTCCGTGACCTGTGCGATGAGAGCCGACACCTCTACCCACGTAGCCAGCGTAGGAGGGTAGACCTTATACTCGGTAGAGCCGATGGACACGGACACGCCCCCCGAGAGGAGCGTATCCGATACCATCTGTTCTGCCTTCTTCTTGAAGAAAGGGAGCTTCATCACTACGCCTTCTTTTCAAGATAGAAGAGGGGGCTGTTCGCCTTCGCCTTGAGGATCGTGGCCGTGACGTCAATCCCGTAGCCTGCATCCTCACTGAGGGCGATAACGCCCGTCAGCTTGACACGGGGAGCCTTGAAGACCTCAGCGCCCTGCGTCTCAGGGATGATAGCCAGCGCGAACTCCTTCGTAGAGACGAGGCTATTCACCTCGAGCGTGTTGGTGCTTTCGGTGACGTTGAACACCTTCTCCATCACGCTCTTGTTGAGGTTCTTTACGTGGAACTTGACACGGAGTGAGGAAGCGGAGGTAAGGGTATCTACGACCTCACCGCCTACTGCCTTCCACTCCTTCTTGTCGCCTTCCTCCTGCTCGATGCTCAGCGAACCCTCCTTGACGAAGCCAATGAGGGCCATCCCTGCGGTGGGCATCTTGCTCCCGTCCGTGGCGTTCACTGCACCCACCTGTACCTCTACCTTACCCCAAGCGGTGTTGTTAGTTTCCTGATATGGCATATCTGTTACTCTGTTAGTTTGTTATACTTGTATTTGACTCTCACGTTCACCACGCTAAAGCCCTCTTCGGAGAAGGTGGTGGGAGTCCCGTCAAGAACAAGGAGAAAGTCCCCCGTGCGGTGTGCATCTACGAGCTGTGAGATAGCTTCCTCCAGCTCTTCGCACCTTTTAACGTCCTTGACCAATAAGGGCTCCCCGAAATTGCGCATAGGAACATAGGCGTTCACATTGACGACACCGCTCTGCGAGAAGCCGTCTAAGCTATCCCTCCCCGTAAGAAAGGACACCACAACGTCCTCCACGTTGCTATCAAAGGGTCGTGTGCCATTTCTGTACACACCACCACTAACCACTACTTTCCCCTTGAGAAGCCCGTGGATATACTCCTCTATTGCTAATCCCGTCTTACGCATTATTCAGCCACCATTGCACCATCTCCTCCGCTAAGAGTTCGCCCGAGGTCGTCACGTCAAAGCCTCTCGCTTCAACCTGCGTTGCATAGGGAGCACCAGCGACGAGGATAAGGCGTATACCCTTACTCCCTCTTGCCAGCTCCTGCACCGCCTCACGACCTGCGGACTGCCCTGCGCTTGCCTTTCTTCCGTTTCCCGTAAACCCGCCCGAATGCACCACCTTGCCATCGTAGCTCACCGCCCATCCTATGGAGGCTGATAGAGCACCCGACTTATCTGCATACTGCTTGCGTCGGATAGCTTCCTCATAGCACCCCTTAGCGATGAAGCGCACATCATCGATGATCTCAGTGATAGCCTCATTGCGCACCTCTGCGAGGAACTCCCGAAACTCCATCAGCCTAAGATGATCTGAGTGAAGTTGAGAATACGGGCATACTCCCAGCTCTGTATCGTGAACTCACCGATAAGACTTCCGTCCTCTCGGTATAGCTTTGCACGCTTTGCCGTCACTGACACAGGCTCAAGATGCACCTCGTAGGCGTAGCGGGAATGCCCGCCATCCTTGTACGTCCCTCGCTTGTCATTGACCGAGGAGCGGAACATACAAGGGATAAGCTCGCACTCGACAGCGTCCGAAAACACGGGTCTCCCCTTGTCGTCGAAGCTACCTTGCTCGGTCTCTATCGCTTGTATATATCCGTTCTCGTAAATCATAGCCAGCGCACTCTTGGAGGTTCGGAGAGCATATCGGGAAGCCCGAGGCGTCGGCACTCAAGGCGGTAGTACTTAGCTATGTCGTCCTTAGATGCTCGGGAGATAGATACCCCCAGCTCACTCACGGAGCTTGGCATCAGAAGGAACTCGGGCAGGCTCTCTACGAAGGCTCTGTGTACACGCTCCACGCCTCCCGCCTCAGAGAAGCAGGTATCGTCGCTCGGGGATAGCCCCTTGCCGACAAGCAGAGAGGACACATAGCCATCGGAGAGGCTCACCCCCATAGCTCGGTACTTTTCTTGGATATACTCCTGCGGGGTCATATCGTCTACTTGATAGCCTTGAGGTCTACTGAGAGGATATGCTTAGGCAGACGCACCTCGGGGATCCACGCACAAGCGTACTCGATGAAACGACCTTCATCCGTGCGCTGCGTGGAGATCATGTGGTCACCAGCCAGCGTGTTGTACACCTTGTTGGGTACGGGGTCATTCAGCTCGTATGGGCGGAAGTGACGCACCTTACCAATCTCACCCTCGGGCAGGAAGACAATCTTGTCGTCGGGGCAGAGGGGAGACGTAGCACCGCTAAGGTCGGTCACAATGTTGTTCACGACACGGATAACGGGCAGACCCAGCGAGGTCATAATGGCATTCACCGCCTCGAGGGGGATGATACCAGCCACGGAGACCTCTGCACCGCCCAGCGACATCTTGTACTTGCCCATCAGCTCCTTGCTCTTGGCGAAGTACTTGAAGAAGGTCGCCTGCGACATCTCCATAGTACCGAAGTTGAGGTGGCTGTACTTGTTGCGAAGGTTCACGAGGAACTCCACGAGGTTGTCCTTGTCGCTCGCCTTGGCTTCTGCCGTGAGGATGGGGAGGCTCATATCGAGGATAGACACGCCCTTGGGGTTGTCCCCGATAGTCACCTCTGCCTTCCCGTTGAACACAAGGTCAAACAGCACCTTCTCCATGCGCTTGTAGGGCGCAACAGAGAGTTCACGGAAGTCGTCCGTAAGCGTGTTTACCACAGCGTCCTGCCCCAGCTGACCAGCGTTCACTCGGTCAAGGATGAACTTGAGCTTCTCCAAGCGGTCGTTGTCCATCTGGAAGCGGTCGCCCATGTCTGCTACCTCGAGGGTGGCATCACCCATAGGCGCACGCCCACGGAGCACCTTGCCTGCGTTGCGGTCAATGACCGAACCCATGCGCACTGCCGAGGTCGTCCCGTAGACGGACTTGAACAGACGGGTGGGGGTAGCCTCAAAGCCCATATATCGGCCGAGGATGATTTTGCTACGCTCCGTAGCCAGCGCTCGGTCTGCCACTGCCTTGATAAAGCCAGCGTGACCGAGGATGCTATCAATAGTTAGTTCCATATCTGTCGGTTTTGGTTAGTTGGTTGGCTTAGACGAAGAGGAAGCGGGCGGTGAGCGCCTTCTTGTCCTCTTCCGTGACTGGGATATAGAGCTTGTCCGTATCTACCTCAAAGGCACGACCGAGGGCGGTGAGGGTAGCCCCTTCTTCCACCTTGACGGGTGCGTAGGTGAGGTAGTCGGCACTGCCCTTGGCGGTGTTCCCCGTAGCTGCGGTAGCCTCGAAGAGGACTGCGCCCTTGGTGAATGCCGACGCATCAGCCTTAGCCGTGATAGTGTCAAACTCCTCGCTGGAGGTGTCTACGCTGTCGATGGTGAGCGTTGCCGTTCCATTGGAGAGGAACATACCGCTCGCAAGGTTAGCGTACTTGGAGACCTTGACCTTCTTCCCCGAACCAGCCTCTACGACACGCACACGCTTCAGCAGGGTAGCCTTGCGGGTGACCTTGTCGACAGAGATAGGCGCAAGGGGAGGGACTACGGAGCCAGCCGTGAGACCCGTGACGTCGAGGTTGAAACCTCCCGAGAGGCGGTAGCCCGTCTCTACGCGATACAGCTCGTTGACGGGCATGTACGCGTTTTCGTCATACTTGATTTTTGCCATGTTCTTTTACTTCTTCTCGTTAAGGATTGCCTCCGTACCTTCGTTCACCTGCTTCACGATAGAAGCCATCACGTCATCACTGGACGGCTCGCCTGCTTCGGGCTTTCCTGCGCCTCCGAAGCGACTATTGGCGGTCTCGTCCTGGAACTTCGTGTAGCCCTGCTCAATGTTAGCTACCAGCTCGCCTACGTTCGTATCTTCGCCGAAGGTGCGCCCGCTTAGAGCCATGGTGTAGAAGGACTCGGGAATATTCTTTTCTCCGAGGAGGGCGGTGATCTGCGCCAGCTTACCCTCGTGGGAGCGTTGACCGATGAGCTGACCCATCTGCGCTTGGAGCGCATCCATACGCTCCAGCAGTGCCTTCTCTCGCTCGGTAGGCTCGTTCCCCTGATTGTCGTTTGGCTTAGGGTCGGTGGGCTTGGGCTGGGTCTCCTTCTTGAGTGCGTCAAGCTCCTTGCGGAGGGCGGAAGCGCTCGTGCGCTCCTTGTCCACGTCGGACTGATACGCCTTCAGGAAAGACTCTGCACCTGCCACTGACTCTGCGATACGTTCTTCCTCGGTGATGGTTTTTGACAAGAAGTCGGCTACCCCATCAAACGCCTTTTCACTCACCCCGAGATTGGAGTATCTCTGTTTGAGCTGTTGTAAGATTTTAGTTTTCATATCGTTAAGCTATCAGATATATGCAAATATAGATAGCCTGATATTGGTTTTAGGTAGAAATAGAGATATGTTACTAATTTCCTCTATCTCCGTGCTTTTGGGCATAAAAAAGCCCCGCAGAGATGGTACTCCACGGGGCTATCGTTGTTAGGGGTTGGTTGCTACTCCTTTTCCTCGGTCTTGGCTGGGGTGGCTTTGCCCTCACTGGGCTTGCCCTCCTCACCCTCCTTGCTCGTCTCTTCGGTGCTTGCTTCAATGGTGAAGGGTACGAGGACGGGATCAAGGCGGAGCGACCTGCCAGCCCTTACCGCTGGCACTTGTAGGGAGATAGCGTGCTTGAGGAAGCTATACCTGCGGGCGAGGTACTCACCGATAACCTCCTCATGCTTGCGGACGGCTATATGCGCCCCCATGAACACATACTTGAAGGCGACACCCGAGAGGGCAGTCCCCAGCCCTTGGAGGTCTTTGGGGTTGATACGTGGGGTCATCGTCATCGTGAAGCAGTCATCCACGAGGCGGGCAAGCTCGCCCTCCGCTGCGCTGGTGGACTGATCCCACGTGAGGTAACGCACGTCCGCCTCATTCCCCGTCATCTGAATGGTCTGCGTCTTGCCCGATTTCTGTACGCCCGACACAGAGCCACGGACCAGCACCTTGGGGAAGAAGTTATCATTGATGCAGTCTGCGTAGTTGCTCTCCAACTCCTCTATGCGCTTACGCTTACTCTGTATGCGGTCACAGAGGGCGTGCTTCATCTCCATGTAGATAACGGGCATCTTGTCGAAGCCGTGGAGTTCCTGCGAGATGAGCGTCCAGCCCTTGCCCTTCACGTTCTCGTAGGTGTAGACGTGGGTAGCGTCAATCTCCATCAGCTTCTCCACCTCCTTGTCGTCTACCTTGACCGAGTAGAAGCGGTAGAAGGAGACGAGGTCGCCATAGGTGTCCTTGATAGGCACGATCCTATCCCCGTTGAAGGGTGACCACAGCTCACAGCGGAGGCGTGTGTCTGCCCCACGTGCGTAGTCCTTATCCTCGTAGAACTCGGGGTCCTTTACCGCCCACCAATACTCGGCTACAATCGTCTCGGAGAGGACGGCACGCACGGCACGTTGGTTGATGAAGCGTATCTTGTTCTTCGTCTCCGTCTCACGGATGAGGTCAAGCATATACTCCTGCTCCTTCGTCTTGGCTACGGCTTGCAGGTCGGGGGGTAGTCCCACGGCAAAGGCGGTGTGTATCTCTACGATGAGTTGCTCCAGCGGGGAGGAGATGCGGTTGACCTTCTTCGTTTCGTACACCGCACCGGTGCGCCTGCCGTTGACGTCCACCTCTTCATCCTTGACCATCACCCTATCATCGGGGCGGTGCGCCTCGCTCATCACCTCGTGGCGGGAGTATTCCCACTGCTCTCTAAGCTGGGCTATGCGCTCCTCTCTGTACTTGGCTCGCACCTTGGGAATAGCGGAGAGCTTCGCCTCCAGCGTCTTGTCTGTCTGTTCCATATAGTCTAAAATATGCCCTCGTAGCTTCGTCTCTGCGTGCCTGACCAGCCGAGGATGTTGCGTAGTATGTAGTAGCGAGTAGCGTCTATGAGGTGGTTGTTAGCGTCTATCGGCTCGTTCGTGTACTGCCCGTCCTTGTCCTTAGCCCAGCAGTAGTTGTCCAGCTCGTATTGCAGGTTCTTGCTCCGTGCGGTGATGCAGATATCCATCTCCAGCATCTTGTTGATACCAGCAATGACACTGCCTGCACCCTTGACCACGGGAGAAACACGCAAGCCACCAGCCCTCAGCTCGTCTATGAGGCGGGGGTCGGCAGAGTCTGCCGTGATGTCAAAGCTGGAGTACTGCCGTAGGGCTTTGATGATGTCACCGCTCCCCATGTGGGTGCTGTAGCATATCTCGTCAAGGTAGAGCGTATTGCCGTACACGCCACAGAAGATACCAGCGGTGGGGTCGTTGGTATAGCCGAAGTCAAGCCCAAGCCCGCAACGCTGTACGAAGTGGGGCATAGAGTCCACCACGGAGTACTTCTTGAAGATAGCCCCCTCGTTCATCTCTGACCACTTCCCGATGACGATACGCTGGTACTTCTCGGGGTTGTTCGCCTTGATATCCTCAATCTCGCTCACGAACTCCCGAGAGAGGTATTCTAAGTTGTCAAGGTAGGTCGTATGGATGTGTAGGACGTTGGGGTGCGTGCTTATCTGCACGGGAACACCATCTATCACCTCTATGCGGTGCGTGTCCTTGATGTACTTCTGATAGACGAAGTGGGAGGTGCTGGCAGGGTTCATCACCACGATGACCATATTCTGCACCCCCTTAGTACGGATGGAGAGTACCATCTTGTCGTAGTCCTCTTCGCTTCGCCATTCCTCCGCTTCGTCACACACGAACACCGACACCCCCTGGATACTCTTGAGCTTTGCCGTTTGGTTGCCCGAAGAGGCGAGGATACCCATAAACATAAGCTCACTGCCCGTGTACTTATTGATGATGCGGTCTTTCGTCACCTTGAAGTACTCCTGCGTGCCGTCTCGCTCTATCTTATCCTCCACCTCGGGGATGATAGACTTACTCGCTGATACCAGCGTGTAGCGGGTGAAGAGTATCTTGCGCCCCTTCTCAAACGTCAAGCGCTCGAGGAAGCGAGCTACCTCAAAGCTCTTCCCCGAGCCACGCCCGCCCGTGATAAGCACAATGAACTTATCCTTGTTCGTGTAGAGCGGGTGGTAGACGGAATGTACGGGGGTATTGGACTCCCTCTCTACGGCCATAGTTACTCAGTATTGTCCGCTATCCACTTAGAGATAGGCACGCCCACATTCATCTCTCCCGTGACGTTCACCGAAACCTCCTGCCCGAAGCCCGCTTGCTTGCCGTACTTCTCAATCATAAAGCGGAGCATGTTGGAGTCGGGGGGTACAATGTACACTCTGTTCCCGTTCTCATCCTCGCCCATCTGCCCCACTGCGAGGAGGTGCGCTGTGTCAAGATACACGTCAAGGCGCTTTTCCCACTGCTCTTGGAAGATTTTACCTATCTCGGGGTTCTCCTTTTCCCACATGAGGAGGCGGTAGCGTGATACCCCCAACGCCTCTGCCACCTTGCTCTTGTTGCCGAACGTGGTCTTTGCAAGCTGGCGGATGGTATCAAGGGAGGGCACGTCAAGGCGCTTTCGTCCGCCACCTTGTGGGCGTGGGCGAGTGTTATCTTTGGGGGCTGTTACCTCCTTCTTTGTTGCCTTCTTAGCCATATACCTATCCTGCTATTAGTTCGTGTACTGCTTCGCCCTTGAGATACTTGTCCGAGGGGTTGATACCTTGGTCGGGGAGGGCGTGCTGGAGCATTTCCATGAAGTAGAGCTTATTGGCGTAGCTCTGAAAGGAGAGTGTTACGTAGGCTTCCCCCTCGTAGTACTCACCCTCCATCTTGCCTGCCGTCTGCGCTCGTACCTCTTTGACGTGTTCCTTGCGTGCCTGTCGCTCTTCTTCGGTGAGTGGTGCAGATATACTTTGGAAGCCCTGGACTGCTGCCTGATGGTAGTCAGCGATGTCGAATGCTGGGGTCTCTGCCATTAGGATACTGATGTCTGAGCTATCGAGCCCTGCGAGGTCTATGTCTATGTCGGGGAGAAGCTGTGCGAGTAGATCGCTATCAAACTCACCTTGGGCGGTGGTAGAGTTCATGAAGATGTTCTGCTCCTTCTCTTCCTTGTCTGTGAGGTGTAGCACCTCTACTCTTATGGGGTAGTCGTTTTCATTCGTCTCGGGGTCGTAGCGCTGTATCTCGTCAAGGATGGAGAGGCGCTGATGCCCTGATACGAGGTTGCCCGTGTCTTCGTTCCATACTATGCCCCCTGCTAAGCCTACCCGCTTGAGGTTTGCCTTGAGTCGCTTGCGTGCGTCCTCTGTGAGCTTACGGGGGTTGTAGGTGGCGAAGTGTATCTCTGAGCGCATCACCTCACGGGCTGGGGCTTGCTTAATCGCCTTGGTCATACTTGAGGTCGTAGTTAAGGTAGTCGAATAATATCTTCTCTACTTCGGGGAAGCGTGCTATCACCCTCTCGAGGTCTTGCGGATACTTATCTCGGCAGAACAGCAGAAACGGGATGTTCGATACGTCCGTGCCTTGGCTCTGCCCCTTGCCGTACTTGATCGAGGGGATTAGCCTCTTGTGCTTGATGTACGCCTCTACGTCCTTGTTCGTGTAGTGCGAGAGGGGGTAGGCTTTCTTCGTAGCCTCGTTGATCATCTCCTGCTCGTAGGTGCGTAGCATAATGCGTCTGTTTAGGCTGTCCGTCTGCTTGAAGCCGTAGATAGCCCAATCTATGCCCGTCATAGCCCGCACGTCCTCAGTGATGTCGCTCAGCGTCTTGATGCGCTGCTTGGGGTCTTGCTCACAGCCGAACGCCCCGTCCTTGATGTATTGGGTGAGGGCGTAGTGCGGGACTGAGATAAAGCGGGCTTTGGGGTACTTCTGCTTCGCCCAAATGATATACTTGTCGATATGCTCTAATCCCTCGACCATGTACATGTAGACGCACACGATCTCTTTGAAATAGGGGTAGCATAAATCGAGCAAGGCAATACTATCCTTACCCGTTGCCGAGTGGAATAGTATCACCTTGTCCGACCTGGATGCTATCTGCCGTATGCACTCAATAGCGAGGCGCATGATTAGTACGCTGACGATCTGAGCGCTCTAACGGCACGTGCGTTGGCTCGTCTGTGCGTGCGTCGAGCTTCACCAGCCGACCACCCACCTGGGCGGTTCTTCACGGCTCGGTTCTCGGAAGCTACACCAGATCGCACGTTATTGTAACGTCGGAGGTTATCACCCTTTGCCATAATGTAAGATAGTTAAGTTGGTTATGATGATACGCACAGCCCTCGTGGCCATGCGCTGCGGTTAGTGTCTTAGAAGTTCTCGACGATGCACACCTTGCCAAGCTCTATGCCCAGCCACTCATCGTCCTCGGTGAAGCCCTCTCTCTCTGCCTCTGCATACACCCTCTTGCCTCTCTCGGTGAGAGGGCTCTTCTGTTCGGCTTCTTTAGTGCCTGCGCCTGCAAACTCTACCAGCGCGCGGGGCGAGGTAGCCGAGTATCCCGCCTGAAAGAGGACGTGCGTAAAGGGCTTCACGTCTACCACAGCGTCACCCTCTACCTTGAAGAACTTCTTGATGTAGTGGTCTGAGAGGTCACGGAACTCTACCGTCTTGTCGCCCGAGACGATGCGCTCGAGTGGCTCACGTGCGATGGTGAGGTAGACGACGTTCTTTGCGTCGATGCCGTTTTCAGCCATGTAGGCTTGCATGAGATCTGAGTAGTTCATAATCTTGCTTTGTATGTTGTAAAGTTAGTTAATGAGAAATTGGTTTTATGCCTAAAAGCCAATATGTTACTAATTTCTTTGAAATGACGAAGGGAGCGGTGTTACCCGCCCCCTCGTGTTGTTAGTTTTCGCCCTCGAACTCTTCGGGGTGAAGCTTGCGATAGTTCTCTACCGACTTGTCGTAGATGCGCTCAAACTCACCACGCTCGCCATCGTTCATCTTGCGGTCGAGCCACTCGTCTCTGAGAGCACGAAGCACATCGTTGTACTTCACGTTGTCTTCTATCTCTTCACCGTCCTCGTCGACTTCGTCCTGCATGAGGTCGTCGACATATACGTCCATCTCGATATCGGCTACATCATCAGCCCAAAAGTATCGGGTTCTGACCTTTATCCAGCCGAAATCACCGCCCTCGTTTCTCGTGTCAATCTCGATAGAGCTGTTTGCCATGAGAAGGTCACCCGTTTCGGCTTGCTTCTCGCAGCGCTTGATAGCCTCGTTGTAGCTGAATTCTAACAGCGTGCGGGCTAGGTCCTCTGCGTCATCTTCGCCACCCACGAAATCTACAAGGTCGGCAACCCTGAGTGAGTAGGTGTCTGCATACTTCTCTGATGGGGTTAGTGCATACTCGCCTTGGCGGTAGCTGAGCTTCTTAGTGTCCATTGTCTTGTCTTGTTTACGTTACGTGTCTCGTGGCTCTCTGCCCTTTGACATTACAAAGATAAGGCAACTTTTTCACGCCACCAAATTTTCAGTGAAATAATTTTTAGCTATTATATATCTATGTATATATGAGTGTTTAGTTGTTGTTCGTGGAGTGTATTTTGCGTATTATTTTCTCTCTTTGCACTATTTGAGTGAAAGCACCACTAAGGCGGTACGTCACCCCCGCTCAGCGCACCAAGGATACCCACCACCGCCCTCTTGTCCTCGGGGCAGGTGTTATAGCGTACGATGAGTGCAGGGATAGAGCGTGAGAGCTGGCTGCGGTTCATTTGTAGCTCTCGGGATAGAGCTTTGGCGAAGTGGCGGGGCAGTCGCTCTCGCTTCTCTATGCACTCGGGGTGCGTGTGCAGGATTACCCCTGTGATGACGAGGTCACGGGCGAGGTACTTGTTCATGTAGTCGGGTAGGGTGGAGTATGCTATCTTGACCGCTTCCGACAATGTGAGCTTCTCGGTGGTATTCATTCCTTCGTCTGTTGAGTTGTTCTGATGGTCTGCTTGATGAGGTCGAGCGTAGCCCCTGTGGTGAGGGCTTCGGGTGTGACACGGAGGACACGCCAGCCGAGGGCGGTAGCGGTGTTGTACTTCTCCATATCGCCGAGGAAGCCCTTAGGTCGGGTGTGCCGTCCCTGCGTCCACACGCCACCCTCTACCTCGATGGCTATCTTATGAGAGGGGATGGCGTAGTCAAAGCGCCACCTCCTCACGGGGTGAAACCGAAGCTCACGGACGCACTCTTCTTTGAGGTAGCTTCGGCAAAGGAATACGAATAGGTCGTACGGGTCGGGCTTCGGTGGGCGTTTGGCGGTGGCTTTGGGCATATCTACTTGACCTGCTTCGTTGTGTTGATTAGTTCGTCTATCGTTTGCTCTGCTTCCTCCCAGTGTCTACGTACTACGTGCATCAGTATCATGTAGACTTCGTAGTCCAGCTGATTCTGCTTGACGAAGTCCCATACGTCATCAATTGCCTCAGAGAGGTATATTGCATCGGTGGCTTTCTTGTCATCCAGCTCCATAGCCATCTGGCAGTAGTGCTTCGCCTTCGCAAGGTCGTTCACTCCGTCTTTGAGCTTGTACCTGCTGACATACTTGACTACGTTGCCTTGGAAGAAGTCAAGGTCGAGCATACCGATAAGGCTGATGGGTTGGAAGGGCATCATCTTGTAGTGACTGCCTCCGATTTGCTGGCTTAATGCGCTGCTGTATTCGTTCGTTTCCATCTGTTAAGTATTTGCGTTTTCGTTAACCTATTGGTGTGGATATGTTAAGCAAAGGGGTGTTTCGTTAACCTATTGCCCTTCATCCTCCCACTTGAGTAAGCTCCATACGTTCCCAGCGTATAAGTCCCAGAAGAACGCCTTAGCCTCTTCCAGCGTCTTAGCTTTTAGCTTCACCACCTCGAAGTCTCGCCACGAGTCAAGGATATATCCCCAATAGCCACTCCCCTCGATGTGGTGGATGTAGAAGCACATACCGATTTCCGTGTGCGCTACTATCATATCATCCCTGCCCGTCTTTCGCCAGCAGAGAGGCAGTAGCTCACGTTCTAATTGCTCTTGTGTCATAGTCGTTAGCCGTTAATGCCGAGCAGTCGGCAGATGAGGTCGAGACGGTGGGCTTCGGCGAGGGATTTAATCTCTTCCAAGGATGGGAAATTGCCCGATACGTGCATCTCGATGCACTCATCTGCCACCTCCACGCAATCCATAGTCGTTAGATATAATCCCACTCGCTTCAGCGCATAATTTTCATAATCGTAGCGAATGTGATACTCGATGCATAGTTCACCCTGCTTTATCTCAGCCTTGAAATACTCAATCCCCAAGTGCGGAAGAGCTTCACGCTCCCACTCCAGCGGATTCTTCGCCAGCTGTTGCTTTACTTCTTCTCGAGTCATATCGTCTTTGCTAATTCTCTAAGGTCTTTCATACACAGGAGGATAGAGCGCATCCTCGTTTGCGCATTTTCTCCTCCCTTTAGTTCATTGATATACTCAATGGATCTCAACCTGTCCTTTGGGTTTTCTATCAATCGAGAGTGTTTCCATTTCGGGTCATGGTCATCACCCTCATTACGGCAGATATATTGCACTTCCCTGCCGTCGTCAAGATTGGCTGTTCCAATTAGCGGCCCCTCCCTGCTCTCCTTCCACGTTAGAGTAGGTGATTCTTCGCGTGTCATAGTTCACTTTATTGTAGAGTGCGCCACGCCGTCCCAGGCGCGGAAGGTCTCGCGTGCGGCAAACCGCCAGCAGGGCGCACTCGTGGTTAGTTACTTAGTCGCGTTCGCTCTTGAGCTTATCGAGGGCTTCGATAGCGTCCTCCCATTCACCACCGAAGACGTAGGTAATGGCGCTCTGTGCGGTGTCGCTTAGTGGCACGCTCATTGCGATGCCCTGAAGCTCATTGATGAGCGAACCGAAGTCCTTTAGGTCGGGGTCAAAGCCGAGGTTGGAGACTACACAACAGCCATCTATCGCTGTCGCTATTCGGTATGGGTCGCCCGTGTTCAAGAAGTTCACCACATCTGATATTACACACCCTCGGAAGAAGTCGATACGATAGGTTGCAAACAGGTTGAGGCACCATGCTGTCAGTCTCTCTCTTTGTTCTTGGGTCATAGCAGTGTGCATTAGTTGTCTTGCTTCTGTTGTTCCTTTCGGAGCTGGTTGAGCTGGGTGCGGATGCGGATGCGGAGGTTCTCGCTCGCCATCCGATCGAGTTGCCGGCTGAGGTAGTAGTTCGTTTTGCTCATACTCTCACGTAGGTTGTCCTTTGACTTGCGGAGCTCTGTAGCCTCGCCGTGAAGTTTGACGATGGCGTGAAACTGCCCGAGGCATAGCCCGATTAGCGACAAGATTATTATCGTTGCTGTATCCATCTTGATTAGTAGTGCTTGAATAGTCGGTACACCTGCTCCACCTGCCACGCTCTGATCTCTTTCTTGGCGTCGTCAATGGTTGGAACAATCCGTACGACGGAGTTCTCCGTGAAGGGCGTTTGGCTGGCAGTGGCGATGTATTTTCCTCCGTACTCGTCGATGCAGATGTCGAGGGGTAGCCCAGTCTGCGCTCGTATGTCACCCTTCCCGAAGTCCGCCCACACGAGGTCTCTCAGCTGTGCGTCTATCTGCTCGCGTGTGACCTCGTTGTTCTTGCCGTTGTCCCTGCGTTCGTGCCACAGCGTGAGCGTCACTGCGATTGACCACACGAGGAGGCCACTGCAAGCGATGATGAGCAGGTCGATGATGTTGTCCGTTGTCATTGTTCCTTAGTATTTCTTCCCGTGCAGAGCAGGGCGTGTGGCGTTGTATTTAAGCTTCAGCTCTATGTGCGTCGTCAGGTCGATGCCGAGGTGGTCGCAGAGCAGCTCGAGTGACTTGAGGGAGTTAAGGAAGCCCATTGTAGGGTCGCATTTTTCGTCCGCAATACATAAATCTGTGACTATCGGCATGAGCGCATCCGTGAGCATAGGAGGAATGCCATCCTCGCCATATAAATCAATTCCGTAATTCACCTTCCATTCAGGTAGACCATATCTATCAATAAAGTACCCCAGCAGGTCGAGCAGGCGTATCACTGCGTCGGCTATCTCGTCCTCCATGGTGTCCTTGACTTCACGGAGGAACTCTTGAGCATAGGGCGCACCCTCTATCCGCTGGAGTGTGTCGATGGTGTCGTGGTCAAGCTTTGCCCACTTGCCTAAGCGGTCAGCCTCGATAGCCTCGTGAAGCTCACCGAAAGCGAGCATCAGATAATGCCCGACGGAGTGCTCCTCATCCCAAAAGCCTTTAGCTACTGACCGCTGGTGGCAGTCCTTGGCGTAGCGGTTGAGCGTGTCTGCGTTGTAAAGTCTGTATACCATATTCGTTGCTATTTGATTGGTTTCTTCTTCCCGACTTCCACGTCGAACTCAACATAGTCGCCTTTCCTGATGCTGTTGTAGGCTTCCTTTGGGACGACTGCCGAGTAACGATCAACGATGAATACCCCGTAGTCGTAAAACACCACCACATAGGCGGTATCTCGCCCCTCCATTCGCATGTGCTTCCCGACAACACTCCCAGCTCTGTATGGCGAGCTATTATTGCAGGAGGCGCAGACGATAGAGAGGAGGGAAGCAAGTAGGAATCGCTTCATCGCTATTTGTCTGTGGTTGGTTGCGGGTTCATCACGGGCTTAGTGCGCAGGGGTCGTGGCACTCGCTCCAGCGTGGTAAGCTTTGCCGTAGGCGCTTGATACTCGCCCTTGGTCAGCACCTTCTCTGCGAGCTTGAGCGTGAAGTCATTTGCCTTGCCCAGCATATCAAGGAGCTTGTGTTGCTGTTCGCTGACGAACGAGAAGTAGTGTTCTACATCGCCCTGCATATTGGAGAGGTCACGTGCGTCTCGCTTTCGGGTAGCGTCCATACGCTCAAGAAGGCGCAGGCGTGAGTGGAGCGTCCATAGGAGGTAGGCCATCACCACGCAGGACAAGGCGAGGAGGGCGGTAGCTATAAGTGTGGCGTTCATCGTTAGAATGGCAGGTCACTGCTCTCTTGTGGGGTTGCTGGTGTGGCTGGTGTTGCTTGCTGTGCCGTGGGTGCGGGCTGAGGTGTAGCTGTTGGGGCTGGGGCAGTCTGTGCGGTCTGTGCGGGCTGTGCGCCAGCGTAGACGATATTCCAAGCCTTGATCTCGGGGAACCACTTGCCCTCCCATTCTCGCCCGTCAAGGTCAAGCGAGGCGGTCACCTCTTGCCCTACTTGTAGGGGGAACTTGTCCACGCTCTCACCGAAGAGCTTAATGGGCACTTTCTTTGGGTACTGCCCGCCCGTCTCAAGGACGAACACAAGGGATTTCCAAGGCTTGCCCGCTTTGGACGTGCCTTGCTGGAGGGGAAGGATTTGGAGCACTCGCCCAGTTACGTTCAGTTCATTCATATCTATGCGTGTTAAAGTGTCTATTCTTTGGCTCTTGAGAGGTAGCCCCTGCGGACAAGCTCATCAAGGGAGAGGTCAAGGAGGCAGTCGGAGGAGTCTAACCCCGTCTTGTACCGCCCTCTCTTTACAAAGCCATCACCGCCTATCGTTCGTCGGTACTTAGATCGTATAGACTCTACGGGGAATTGGCACCCCGACTCATCCTTGTACTTTTGGACGCAGGTCATTATCGGCATCTTCGGGTTCTCTGTAACTATCTTGTGGACGCCCTCCAGCACCTCCATCGGGATGATGCCAAAACCAGCGGGCTTACCACCTCGGAACTCTTTGTATCGTGGGTGCTTCGTGACGAAGTCGCAGATATAGTGGGGGGTGTATCTTTTGAACTTGTCAACGGCAAGTCTCGCAGCGTGGAGAGGCCTCATCCCCCCCTCTATCACTTGCCTAAGTGCGAACTCCACAACCTCATCTCGGTTGTACATTGGCCCTCTCTCCATCAGTAAAAGCTCTTGTTTTGTGCGTTGATTAGGTCTGCGGTGTAGTAGGCTACTCGCCCGCTCTCAGCTCTACGGGCTTCAAGGTAGCCGAGCTTGCACCACCGCTCTACGTTGGCACGCCCAAACATTGCGTAGGCTTTGCTCTGCGTCATCGTGGGCTTGGCGAAGGTGTCAGCCACCGCCTTAGCCATAATACCTGCGAGGCTTCGCTGGAGGGGCTGGCTGGAGGCTATCGCCTGCTGTATGTCGTCTTGTGTAGGTGTTCGCTTCATTTCGTCATCTTGTGAGCGAGGTTGGTAAAGTATCTATCTGATGCGCTGGCCGAGTAGTTGCCCGCCTCTTTCTGTGAGAGGTGCTGTGCGTAGCTCTCTTCTTCCATCGCTCGCTGGCGGTCGTTCCAATAGGTGCGCAACCACTCCATCATCGTGGAGGGGGAGAACGAGCCGTACACCTTCCCGAAGCTGGAGGCTCTCGCCTTCTCTGCAAAGATGCGCAGGTCGTCTATGTACATGTGGGGGTAGGTGTTGATTATCTGCTTCACGAGCTGTGGGGCGAGGCGCACACTGCTATCGTTCGCTCCGAACCACTGCCAAAGGTCTACTACTACCAGCGTGACCTCTGCCTCCATCAACTCACGGGCTTCGGGGTCTCTCTTGAGCTGGCAGATCGGGCGGACCAGCCCCTCATCCATCGCTCGGGAGAGCTGGGGTAGCGTCGGGGCTGGCTCATCGCTGGCGCACAGACATAGCCCCAGCTCGGAGTGCCTCAAGAGCATTGCCTGCTTGCTGTCGCTCTTCTGCTCGGGTAAGGGTGCGCTGTCGGGATATGTGGGATATGAGTTCATTGTACTTGCTGTTTAGTATGGAGGGGGATAGGTGAGATAGCACCCACGGGTCGTCTATCTTGGAGAGGAATATCGGGAGTGCCGACGCTATATGCTCGTCGTCGTGCTGGTTGCCCTTGGCTTTGATTGAAGCCCTGAGCTTCTCACCGAAGTCCTTTAGGCTCTTCATCTCCTTTGCGCTCCACACGAAGTCCATATTCGTCCTGCTCTTGAAGAAGCTCTCAAATATCGGCTTTAGGAGCGCTGTAAGGGTGGGGCATTTTGTCCCATCGGCTGTCCCATTGGGTGTCCCATCGGGTGTCCCACGCTTTGCGAGTTTGCCCTTTGGTGGAGCGGGTTTTGCTGTCCCATCGGCTGTCCCATTGGGTGTCCCATCGGGTGTCCCATCTTGAGCAAAAATGCGGTGTACTTGTGTCTTTGATAGCCCTACTCTTTTCGCCACCTCTCGGGTGCTCATCTCGGGGTAGTGGAGCTTGTAAGCTCGGACGAGTAAGCCCTTCGGGTCTTTGTCAAGTAGGGCGACTTCGTCCTTAGTGAGCTTCATAGGTGGGGGAGTGTGAAGTACTGACTGCTGATAGTCCTGCCGAAGCGTATCTGCCCAGAATTCACGAGAGCGACCAGCGCTGGTCTAACCTCTCGGAAGGACAAGCCTACCACCTCGGGGATCTCCTCTTTGCGGACGATGAGGGGTATTCTCTTCGCCCGCTGGAGTTCATCAAGCCTCGCACGTATCGCCTCCAGCACCTTCTGCTCCAAGGACTGCTTCAAGACTGCGTCTGTCATAGTAGTAGCGCGAGCGGTTGTAATGCACGAATTGGTACTTGCCCATTGCCCGACCCTTGAGAAGGGTGGGCATTGAGACTCCGAGAAGCTTACAAGCCTCTCGCCCCGTGAGCCAATTGCTGGGGTGCGTGTTGTGTGCTTCTGCGAGAGCCTCCTTGGCTCTGTTCATAGCGGTGAGCTGGTGTACTCTGCGCTCATCCGTGGTTAGGTCTGCAATATTCATTCTTGTTGGTCTGTAAATAGTACATCGAACAGCGTGGGGCTTGTGACCTGCATCTCTGCCTCTCTTAGGTAGGAGAGCCCGTCACGCCAATAATCCTTATTAAGCTCAGTGCTTAGCCCCCTTCGCCCGAGATTGATAGCGCAATACGGGACGGACTGAATGCCCCCGAACGGGTCAAACACTAAGTCGCCTTCGTTGCTGTATCGTGTGATAAGTCGCTCCACGATGTCAAGCTGGAACGGGCATACATGCTTTGCTCTGCCCTTCTGTGCCTGCGTCGTATTCAGCGTTCGCATTCGTGTCACGTCGTCCCAGATGTGGTCCTTGTGGCTTACGGGGTCGATGGCCATGAACGTCTTAGGGAGCTTGTCTATTTCGCCTAAGTCCTCGGCAAGCCTCAGATGGCGTTCGAAGTTGTAGATGTTGTCCTCGCTGAAGTTGCGGAACAGCGTGCGGATCTGCGCTATGTCGAGGCGTGATATCTCTTCAGTGGAGAGGAGTCTATCGCCCGAGCTCTTCCAGCTTGCGTGCGCATCTAACTGCCACCTTGCTAAGCTGTATTTCTCTTTGTCCTTCACCACGGGCACGTCTGCGTATGCTCGGCTGGTGTCCGTTGGGAGCTTGCGGAAGAGTAGCACGTACTCGGGGCACCCTACGCCCATCTTCGATCCATCCTTACACATCTCGGTGTACCCAAGGCGGTAGGTCTGATTGTTCTCTCTGACCACGTCTGTGTCTACCGTGATACGCCCCATATATCGGAAGCCATGCTTCATGTAGTGGAAGACGGTCATCTCGCTAAATGGGTCGATGGTGGGCATCCCGTCACCCGTGGCACTGCCGAATAGCACTCTGTCCTTTACATGGATGCAGGCTAAGCGTCCAGGACGAAGGATGCGGAGAAGCTCGGGGGTGAGGAAGTCCATCTGCTGGAAGAAGGCTTCGTTATCCTCGTTGTGCCCGAAGTCGTTGTACGTCGGTGTGTACTCATAGTGGTTGGAGAATGGTATGCTCGTCACGATAAGGTCTACCGAGTTGTCGGGCATCTTCTGGCACTCTTGCACGTTGTCGTTGTTGATTGCCCGCCAAAGCTCACCGCTCGCCTCTTCACGCTCTCCGAACATAAAGCGCATCAGACGCTCTTCGCTCTTCGTGTGGTAAAGCCCGTAGGCTCGCAGTAGCTTCACGAGGTTGGCAACCATCTGATTATGCTGTTGCCACTTGTGCATAAAGCTCTTGAAGATCTCCTGCTCGCTCTCTGCATACACGAGGTAGAGGTCTACGGGGTGCTTCTGCATAAAGCGGTGGATGCGGTGCACGGCTTGGAGCTTGTCATTGAATTTGTAGTCAATGAACATGATTGCCTTGTGACAGTGGTATTGAAAGTTCAGCCCCTCACCGAGCATCTCGGGCTTAGCTGCGAGATATTTAAGCTCTCCGTCCTTGAAGGCTCGTATAATCTCGTCCGCTTCGTCATCATCCTGCGACCCGTATACGGCTCTACATTCGGGGAGGGCGGAGCAGATTGCCCTACGCTCATCTTCGAGGTCGTGCCACAAGAGGAAGTGATCATTCTTGTTCTCGGGGCGGTTTACGATTTCGACAAGGCGGGCTATCTTGTCGGATAGCGTTGCTCGTCGCTCTTTTGCGCCTTCTTGGAGGGATAGCGCTGCGCTTCTGAACAGCTTGCCTCGCCCGTCCTTGTCAAACTCCATCTCGCCCGAGACACTCACCACCTCTTCGTGCACTCTCAGCTCTGGGAGCTGGTAGCCGTCATCGGGGTAGCCGAGGTCGCTTGGCTTCGTGAGGACGAGAGCCCACGAGCTGACCCACACCCAAAACTCATCCTCTTTGTGGGGGTAGAGTGTGAGGTTGTTTGCCTTGGTGCTATCTCGCTGGAAGAAGCGGGTAAGGGCTTGCCCCGTCTCCATCACCCCGAGGTATCCTGCGTAGTGGATAAGCTCTTTGTATCTGTTCGGGCTTGGCGTTGCCGTCGCCACGAAGCGGTATTTAACATCCGAGAATAGTGGGAGGAACGTCTGGTACGTCTTCGTGCCAAAGCCTCGCAGGACACTTGCCTCATCGAGTGACGTAGCTACGAAGTAGGACGGCTCAATATCTCCGTCTCGCACTCGCTCGTAGTTGGTCACCATCACATCCGAGGCGCACGCCTCTACTTCGGAGCGGTTGCGGACGTACTGCACGTCCATCCCGAGGTGCTTCTTCGCTTGGTGCGTGAACTCGTGGACTACTCGCTTAGGGCACACGATAAGAGCCTTACCGCCCTCGTGCTTCACAATCAGGCGCAGGATCTCGAGCTGTGTGACGGTCTTCTGCATCCCAAAGGAACTGAAGATAGCACGGCACCCGCCACGGATAGCCCACTCTACGCTGTCCTTAACGTGGGGGTAAAGGGTTGGGGTGAGGTCGTTTCTGTCTATCTGAAAGCCGCTATCGTGGCTTATGGCCATCTTCTCTTTGAGGAAGTCTATATATCTCTGTTCGTTGGGGGAAATCATCAGTTCGCTGGGATAAGTACATTCGTTAGGGGTCTGCCGTTGGAGCGTATCTGCCACAGACCTCTGTGATCGGGGGAGGTGTCTACCATCTCTAAGTCCTCTACCTTGCCGAAGAGGCGGTACGTTCCACAGAGGTCTACCACCCACGAAGCCTGCTTGCTGGCGTGGGGGCGTATCGCTCTGCCCACTATCTGATACCATAGGGAGAGGGAGCGGGTAGGGCGGGCTACCACAATCGTATCAAGCTCGGGGTAGTCAAAGCCCGTGGTGAGTGTGCCTACGTTGGCTACCACCTTGAGCTTGCCTGCCTTGAAGTCCGCAAGGATGCGCTCACGCTCTCTCTTCGGGGTCTTGCCCGTCACTATCGCAGAGATGTCGGGGAAGTGCTGTATCAGCTCTTCGCTCTCTTCGATGAACTGCGTGAAGACGAGGATGCCCCTGCGTGGCACCTGGGCGTTGTAGAGGAGGCGCTCTACCACGTTGGCGAGCTTACCCGAGAAGCCCGAGCGCCTATATTCGTCTCGTATGCTCTTGTCGGTGTAGCCCTGACCCGTGCTATTGACTTTGAGGCGGTCTATCTGTATCGTGTCTACGGCGTAGTAGTTCGTCTTGGCGAGGTAGCCAGCGTGGAGAAGCTCGCCTACCTCTGTGGAGTGGAGTATCGTGGTGAAGAAGCGCCCTTGCAGGCGGGTGAGGAAACGAAGCATAGAGCCGAAGTTGCCCTGCCCGTCCGAGGTGCTGTAAAGGCGGTAGGGGGTGGCGGTCAGCCCGACGCACCGCACGCCTCCGAGAGCCTTGAAGAACTGCATATACATGCTGTCGGGGCTTTCATTGACAAGGTGCGCTTCATCCACTATCACGTATTGGAAGTGTCGGAAGGCTTCGGGCTTCTTGTACACACTGCCTATCGTGGCGAAGGTCGCCTTGCTGATGCGCTTCTTGCCACAGCTGGCGGAGTAGATGGAGCAGAAGATATGCCCGTAGGACACCAGCTTCTGAAAGTTCTGCTCGAGGATCTCTTTTGAGGGTTGGAGGATGAGGACGTGGTCGTCTAAGCGGTTGACGATGTCAGCAATCACAAGGCTCTTGCCCGACCCCGTCGGCAGGACGATAAGCCCTGCGCCCTTGGTCACCGCCTTGTTCTCGAGGTAGCGGACGGCAGAGTCGGAGGCTTGTTGCTGATAGGGGCGGAGTGAGTACTGCATTGTCTATATCCAGCGTTTGTTCATCTCTACCTCTCGCTCCATTTCGCCCAGTAGACCGTGTTCCTCAGGGGTGGGTAAGTAGACGCCTACCTCCTTGGAAGCCCAGTCACGAAAGCGTTCTATTGCGGTGGTCATCTCTTTTGTGTCAAGCTCAGCACTGGAGCGTAATATGTAGTAGCGCCCGATACCCTTACCCTCTTTCTCTCGGAGGAATAGGTCGGGGTTAACGTGCCTTTTGAAGAAGTCCTGTTTGATATACTCCATTCGCTCTCCGTACTGAAGAGCAAAGTAGGAGAGTAGGAGATGCAGGTAGCTATTCTGCTTGAGGGTGCGCTTGCCTCTCTTCTCGGTGAGCTCGACAAGAGTGCCTTGTCGGTAGAGGAAGTTGCACCTCTCTTTGAATTGCATTCTGTCGAGCTCACGGGAGAGGTCGTAATTCATTCGAGGGCGAAGATTTTAGGATTGGTAATGAGGTGGCGGTTTGCCTCGATGAAGTCGATAAGCTCTACCACCTTGTCCTCGAGGAGCGGTACATCTCGCTCGGGGGTGAATAGATACTCTTCGCTGTATGTCGCTTTGAGCTTCACTACCACCTCGGGAGGCTCGGGGTTTTGCTTCGTTATGTTCGTGCTTATCTCGGCTACGTCGTAGCTGAATAGGTCTACACTCGTGTAGCCCATTTCTCGGAGGCAGTAGGGGTAGACAAGGTGCTGGGAGTTGCCCTTGAACTTGCCCACCTCGTACGAACCTGTCGTCTTAATGTCGTGGACACTCAGGGGCATCAGCTCGTCGAGGAAGCCGTAGAGCCTCACATCCCCTCGCCTTGTCGGTAGCACGCCCTCGACGAACATCTGAGGGATAGCCCCCTTGTAGTTGCTGGCGAAGAGCCTAACGGCATCCACGGGGTAGATGAACGTGCGCTTGTTGTAGTGCGCCTTGAGAGAGACTACGTTGCCTGCCTCGTCGCAGAGCTTCTCTACCTCCATCTTCGGGGATTTCTGCCCGAGGATGAGGCAGTCTACCAGCTCGTTGAACGCTGTGCCGACGTCCGCCTTGATGAGGTCTTTGGGGACTCGGTTGATCTTGTCGATGAGGTCTTGGAACGCCTGAGCCTCGTACTCTTCAAGGGTGAGTGCGGGGCTCTCAGCCCCACCCCAATACTTATTGTAGATTACCTCGGACTGGGAGTAGTTCGTGTAAGCGTCAATAAGTGAGGGGTAGAGCTGATAGCGCACCACTGAGCTACTTTGTTTCTGCAGGCTCATATCGCTTGGTGGACTTATTTAGGACAAGCCCGAGGCTCTTAGCCTTCTCGTTGATGAGGATGCCCGCTTGCTTCTTACTTGAGCCGATATGCTCGTACTCGTCGATACGCTCGATGAAGTCGTTTGCACTCGCCTCGTCTGTGACAAGCTCGATAGCCTCTCTGATTTCGTCCATCACCTGCTCGTACTTGTGAGCTTCGGAGCGCTTGACCTCGATCATGGCCTTGTAAGGCTCGATGATTTGCGCTTGGATGAAGTCATTGGGGGCGGTCGTCTGCCCGTTCGCTCGGTTGATAATCTCGGGGATAATCATCACCGAGGGTAGCCCGCAGGTATTCTTACCATCGTTGCGAGGCGTTGGGTCAAAGGTGATGCTGCGCTTGACTATGCCGTTTTCGGTCTTAGTCTCCATGTAGCCGAGCAGGTCAAGCTCTGCCACAAGGGCGTTATAGGTCTTCTCTCGGATAGCTGGGATAAAGACGTTCGTATCGCCCTCTTTTCTCACGTCTCGGTGTGCCACGATGACGATATTCTTGTTCAGGGCTGAGATACTGCGAACGAAGTTTTGCACCTCGAGGTTGATAGCCCCCCAATCTCGTAGCTGGGGCTGTCGGAAGCCACAGACGTGGGTGATGATGAAGTCCATCATCTTACCCGCTGTGTCTACCACGATGCTATCAAACCCGCTCAGGTCTTCTTGGAGTACCGCATTGACCTCTGCCCACGAGCTGACCTGCACCGTGCCTACGTCTTTTACGTGCGCTATGTTCACACGCTTCACGCCCCCGTCAAAGTCGAGAAGCAGGGGGCGTGGGGCTGACAGGGCGAGCGTGGTCTTACCCATACCGCTCTGCCCGTAGATCATCATCTTCACACAGCTGGGAGTCTCCAGCTCGAAGTATCGCTTAATAAGGCTCATATCTGTATCTGTGGTTAGTCGTTGGTGATGTCGGTGTAGTCCGCTTCGTCTGCCTTGACGGCTGGGGCTATTGCTGGGGCTACGGGGCTGATGATAGAGGCTATGTGCGAGGTGTAGAGGTCGTAGACGTAGCTCTTTGCCCCCTCAATGGTGGCGAAGTCCATAAGGATAGTAGAGCTGTCAAAGCGTGCAACGAACGCAACGCCATTATCTCGCTTTACCTCTTTGATGACCGCACGCACAGATAGTGCGCCGTGTCCGATACTCGCCTCAGATACGGGGCGCTCGCCATAGCGGTCAAAGCAGGTGGGGGGTAGGTCTAACCACGCTATAGGGCTGACCTTGAAGAATGTCTGTAACATAGTAGCTGGAAAATTAGTGGTGGGAAATGTTGTTCACTTTGTAGCGAGCCTTGTCCTCACGGATTTACCTCGCTGATTGATAGAAGATCACTTGCCTTGTCCTCTCGGATTTGGCGAGCTGGTATGTCTAAACTATTAAACCTGTGCTCAGAAGAACCAAGGTGAGGTACAACCGCTCTAAATTGCGGTCGTGAGTGTCTACTTTGTAGCGTGGCTCGCCCTCTCGGGGTGACCACGCAGTGCAATTCGCCACGGCTTGTCCTCTCGGAGTTGCCGAGCAGTATGTTATAATAGAAAAGCTAAAGTTCTACAGGGGATGAGGCCACCCGTAGAGGGTACGCCCGCTCGTAATTGCTGGCGTGAGTGTCAACTTTTTCGGGGTGGCTTGTCCTCTCGGAGTTGCCACCCCATCCTAAACAATAAACACTATGAAAGAAAACCATCTCTACAATGGGTGGGGCTAATAGTCGCCTTCGTCCGTTATGCCTATCATCTCGTTGATGATGCTGGGCATTACCACCGGTGCAAGGATCTGCACCACGATGCGCTCGAAGTCGTCAAAGTGCAGACCGCAAGCGAAGCAAACGAAGGATACTACTGTGAGGAATAACGATACCTTGAGTATCGCCTTATCTGATAGGGGTTTCATAAGTCTGGGGGGATTATCTGTAAGTCATATTTAGCCACCATTCGGTCTCGGCTATGCCGTCGTCACTGGGGTTGCACTCGTCGTAGTAGCGCTGTGCCCATCTGAACGTCTTGCTAACGTCCGCCTCGTCAAATGCGGGGAAGTCCTTGACCTTGCTGTTGTTGGTCTTGTACTTGTAGCTGGCGGTCAGCTCTTGCCCGTCCTGTTCAAACAGCACGATAAGCTCAGACGTGCCGCTTACTCGTGGGTCGTCGTCTATCTTGATGACCGCCTCTATATATTCGCCTTCTTCGAAGAAGGCGTGCGCCATCTCGTCTACTAAGCCTTGGATATAGCTTTCGTCTACCTCGTCGTAGGACGCTCTCTCTTCAATGTACATAGCTGTATCTGTTTAGGGGTGGGGTAGCCCGCTCGCCTTGTGAGGTTTGGGGCTACCCCTATGAGGTTAGTAGATGAGGTTTGCGACCTTGAAGCAGCGCCACTCTTGACGTTCTGTGTCGTAGTAGGTCTGTAGGGTGGGGTTAGCCTTGCGCCCGCTGTCCTTCGTGTCGGGGACAAGCTCGCTTTTCAGCGTGCCGTAGGCTTCTCTTACACTGCCGTCTACCTTTTGGTAGTAGAACTTTACGATACCCTTCTGCATCTTTGCGTGTAGCTTGATGTTTGCCCACGCTGTCTTGAGGGCTTCTGAGAGGCTGAACCCGTTTCTCTTGACGAACTGCCAAGCGAGCGAGAATACTCTGCTCAGCTGGCTCTTTCTTTCTGTACTCATAGTAGTGTTCTTGTTTAGTGGTGTTGTTGTTTATCTGAGTGCTTGCAAGACCTTTGCGAGGGTCGGGGTGGTGGTCGTTAGCCATTCAGCGGTCAGCACGCTAAGTCTGACCTTGCAAGCGATTTGTTAATCACTATGTGGGCATTGCACCCACGTGAGTAGTTTATAATCGCCTTGTATCAAATATGTCAAAGACCTCTGCTGTATCGGTAGCGTTGTTGTTGCTCATCCTTTACACTGCAAAGATACAACAAGTTTTCTTATTGCAAAATGTTTTCTGTGTGTTTCTTGTTGCATCTGCATTAAGTCGCTGGTTTTCAGCGTGAAAAAATTTTGCCTTGAGCCTGCGTTTGCTCTGCTTTTGCGTCTTTCGTGGTGTGTCCAGCCCCCAGCGACCAGCTTGTGGGGCTTTACTACGCGCGCGTACTATATAATGCACACGGGCGGGCGTGAGGGATTTCGGTGCAATATCCGCCCTGCACTTTTAAGGGCGTGAAAGCAGTATAATTACTTTTTTTGTAGTTTTGTGCAGTATAACGATAATAATCACATCTATTATGAAGGCAATAGACAGACTCCCAGATACCCAGAGGCAACTCCTTGAAAAGGTGCTGTATGTGCTCTCCAGAACTGGAGGGCTGGACTATTACCGCCTATTCAAAGTGCTATACTTTGCTGAGCGTGAATACCTACGCTCCTATTTCCGCAAGCTCGTTGAAGATGATTTCTGCGCCCTCCAGTACGGACCTGTTCCCTCAACCCTCTATAATGCCATCAAGGCTCGTGGAGAGGGGACACTACTCTCGCAAGCCATATGGGAGGTGGTGAAGAATGCAGATGATGAAGCAGAGTATATCCTCCTACCTCTCCGTGATGCAGATATGGACTATATAGCTGAAGCGGAAGCATCTACCTTGGATAAGGCTATAGATGAATTCTCTGCACTCTCGTTCAACGAGCTTGTGCAGCTATCTCACGATACGGCTTGGGAAACCGCTGCCCCAAGTGGAAAGATGGACTCTGAAGCAATAGCAAGAGAGGGTGGAATACAAGATGGGGATATAGACTACCTGAGGGAGTTGCTCCACTGGCAACTCATTGAACGACGAGTCGCAAATGCCTACTGATATGCTTTCTGCTGGTGCTGTTCACTATGTCGCTATGGACGAAGCCAATGGGCTTACCCTGAAGAATGGAGATCAGTACAGAAATAAGTACTTCGTGATACTTGGGGTGGATAGCAACGGGAATGCTTTCGGTGGGGTGATCTTCAATTCAAAAGTCAATCCCAAAGCCCCTCTCCAACATCGGCTCTACCACTTCCCTGTAAGCAGGCACTCATACGGCTTCCTCTTACACGATAGCTTCATTGACTGCTCTACACTAATGACCGTTCAGGTGTCTGCTCTCTCAACGACTACGTTCCGTGGGGCTCTCTCTGAGGAGCATCTTGAATCAGTGCTTACCTCTGTACGTGAATGTCGTACTATCCCAGCGTTCAAGCTGAAAAGGTATGGTATTATCTAACTTCTGATAATCAGGGAACCTGCAAGGCGATTGCAGAATAGGTAGATATGGCAACCATGGCCAGCAGGGCAGCGAGTGCGAATGCGCAGAACGTTATACCGATTACTGCAATGACCTTGCAGACTATCCCAACGTACACTCCCGCTACTTCTGAGAACTTATAGTCCACACGCTCCAACTTCTTGAGTAAGCTGTTCTTTTCTTGTTCCATAATCACTCTAAGTTTAATCTTTCAGTATGCATACCCTCTGTAAGCTATCACGCAAGCTCAAGAGGGAGCTTTGAGCCATAAAGCCCCCTTACCCATACGGGGCTGTTCTGCCAGCTGTCCGTATGAGATCGGGAGCTTTGGTGGAGTATCCCGCAGTGCCCTGTCGGTCGCCTCGTCACCAGCTCCGTGCGCTATCCACTACGCAACGGAACATTTACCAGCTTTTCGCCCAGTGGTGGGCTGTCCTCGCATCTGGCTTCTCGCCCTGCGACCCCCTTACGGACTCCTTGCGGTGGATTGGCTACCACAGCTACTTCGAGGGGTTTAATCAGCGCTCCCGAACGTTCGTTTTATCACCGATAGCTGAGTGCTGATATTCTCCTAAAAAGGAGTACCTCCCCCCAGTCTTCGCCCAGACCAAGGAGAGGTATTTGAGATTTCCTTTTGCCAACGTATGGATGGCTTCCTACCAAAGGGCGATTTGGTAATGCAAATGTACAACAAGTTTCCTTCGTATGCAAGCTAAGATAGAATTCTACCCCGAAATAGGAGAGCGCTTCAAAGAGGCGTACGAATACCTCCGAAGTAAGGCGCTGGTGCATAAGCAGAGAGACCTTGCCAACCTTATCGGTTCCCACGAGGGAAGCATCTCACGTATGTTCCGTGGGGATGATAGATATATAACAAGCTCCATGGTTCAACGCATCAGTTCGGCTTCTGGCATCAAGTTCAGCGAAGACTACATTCTCCGAGGCGAAGGAACGCTCCTCAAAGATGGAGAGCAGGACGAAGCCCCGCAGAAGCCTTACCGAGCGCCTCAAGAGGTGGAGAGCGTGGCGCAGGGCTCACGCACCATACAGACCCTCCCCATAATCCCCATAGAGGCGCAGGCGGGCATCGGCAAGGGCTTCCTCTACGACAAAGACCCATCCCAAGACCCCGAAGACGTGTACGATGCGTTCGACACTATGGAGGTCGTGCTGGAGCGTGCTGTGTCCGACAGATACAAGCTGTTCCGAGTGAAAGGGGATAGTATGGACGACGACTCTAAGCGCTCCGTATGTGAGGGGGATATAGTCCTCTGCCGTGAGGTGTACCCAGAAGATTGGCAATATGGACTGATCAACACGAAGTACCCCAACGTGGTAGTCGTGATAGAAGAGGAGGGTATCCTACTCAAGCAACTCACAAAGCACGTCAAGAGGAACGACACTATCCACCTGCACTCCCTCAACAGCAAGTATGAGGACTTCGCAGTAAACCTCAAGGACGTGCGTGCGTTCTTCTACGTGGAGCGCATCATAGACCGCAGTATGTCGCAATGGTAACCACTTAATACAATATCAATATGGGAACAACCTCTACCAATTCAGCAAGCCCCTATCAGCCCCTCCGCACGTGGGGTCTCGTCTTCTCCGTAGGTCTTACGGCCGTGTGCCTCATCGCCTTCATCTGTACGTGTATGGCTGAGATACCCGTGTTTGGCTCTGACGGCTTCATCTCGGGTACACGCAAGGCATTCAACCCCGTGAGCCTCGTCTACCTCTTCTCCTGCATCCCCTCGCTCGCCTTCGGTGCGCTCTTCTCTGCCGTGGCTCGTATCGGGGACGACCTACGGGCGGTAAGAGCCTCGCAGGGGTGCAATAGCGAGCCTACAGCGAACGCAACGCCCTCAGATGGGACAACTGCCCACACGGACGGAAATACGCCCGCCAAAATGGACGATAACGGCACCATCCTCCTCGTCATTGCTGGGTCTATCATCATCCTCTGCGTGGTGTTCGTCGTGGCGTTTGGCGTGCTCAAATAGCCCCATCCCCTGACCTCTCCCCTTACACTGCCTATGTAAAAGCCTTACTATCAATAGGTTTTAACTGACTCATAATCAGGGAGTCCTTGGTTCAAGCCCAAGTGGG
>ERZ1674045.77-NODE-77-length-44269-cov-9.682363_pt1 | contig 44269 bp, 32 predicted proteins | sample MGYA00581131_ERZ1674045 | MGnify/ENA primary metagenome ERZ1674045 (study PRJEB41354, sample SAMEA4873299) | human saliva metagenome | biome: human-associated habitat [ENVO:00009003]; feature: mouth environment [ENVO:08000002]; material: saliva material...
TTGTCGAAACTATTTTAAGGCAAAAAACAACCCTTGCTTATCCCGAATTGGGGTTTATACGCAACTCGCCGACTGTGGTCTTCAAAACCTGAGTTCGGTCTAAGCCTCTTCTCTTAAAATAAGGTTCGTCCGACATTTGGAGTGAGGCCTCAACTGCCGGAAGCCCTTTCTCAAAAGTGCACCGGCCTCCCACTTCAGCCCCCAACGCGCACGCGTAGCGCGCGCGTCCGCTGTTTTTCGTTTTTTGCCTTCACCTCTTCACCATACGACTGTAACAAGCTCGGAAACAGTGACTTGCGGGTGAACATTTCACCCCTTTTTCCTTCACCGGTGAAGGCAAAAAAAGAGCATTTCCTTCACCCACAATACACACTGTATCAACGACTTGCGGGTGAAGGTGAAGGGTGAAGGCAAGAAATTAGAACTCGCTGAGTGCGCGATGCGCAGGGGCGTGTCCGTTCGCGCGTAAGGCGGTGCGGATGAGGAAACAGTGGGTGAGACCGTGAGCGAAGGGACGGACGTCTTTTCAAAAAAGCGGGGAGGAAGAAGAAAAAAGAAGGGGCGTTTCGAAAGAAAGTCCACAAGTTTTTGTTTGCTCTCTCCCGATTCTCAAAAAACGGAACATTTTTCTCGCGAAATATTCGATCATTCGAAACTAAATCCTTACTTTTGCGCTTGACAAAACACAACTTCCCTTCATTCCGCCGCACTGCGGCGTCCATATAGCGCAAAGTCGAGGTACTGCCCCGACCATCCGGCGCAAACGCTCTTTGACTTACTGAACCGGCGCGACTTTGCCATATCCGAACCTATCGGAACAGACAAAAAGGCGCCACGTTCCGGCTCGGGGTGCGTCTTTACGCGACCGCGACGAGACATAATCGAAGCTACCCGCCCCTCTGTTTATGCAATACGCAAGTCGCTGTGTCATAATAATATGACAACCTTAAAAGGCTGCGGCAAGGGTGTCACCTACGAACGAGGAGCCCAAGGAGATCAGCGTGCTGATTTCGGTTGATTGCGGTTCGCGAAAAGTTTAGACGCAGTAGCCCTCACATGCTGACCTAAGTTCGGGCTAAGCATCTCCCCTAAAAAGCATCCCGCCAACCATAGTACGTGAAAGGTGGATTGCTTAGACCGAACTCAGGTCTAATTTTGCACTTGCAGGTTGACTCTACGAAAGCATACAATCCTTGGTTTTGGCCTTTTTTGTTTCCCTGTGATAATTTATTTCTCTATCTTTGCTAAAACTTAGTAGTGATACCACTCGATTGATGAAAGAAACTGCTTTTTTAAGTTGCCTAACCCTGTTTCTATTGGGAATATAAAACATATCCTCGTTTAATTCTATCTTTTCACCCTCTGCCCCTGCTCCCGAAGGCGACTTCCCCCGATCGGGGAAAGAAATGGAGGAGCCCCACCTTATGATCCACTCTTTACGTTATTGTTGTGCGATGTTCTTCGCACTCATTAGTTTCCTGTTCGCCCCTCCGCAGCGTGCGCAGGCGCAAACCCGCGAGGCCTATGTGAACCGAAGTGCGAACGGGACGACTCTCACCTTCTACTACGACGACCAACGTGCCACCCGCACCGGCGCGACATGGGGCATAGAGGAGACAAAAAAAGACGAAAGCGACATCACCTACCCTGCATGGGCAGGGACATGGGACGTGGCAGACATGACCACCACTCGTGTGGTGTTCGATGCCTCGTTCCGAGATTTCCGTCCCACCGCCACCGCCATGTGGTTCCACAGATGTATAGTCCTCAGGAAAATAGAAGGGCTGGAACACCTCAACACTTCGGAAGTGAAAGACATGGGTTGGATGTTCTCTGATTGCTGTCGTTTGCCTTCTCTTGACTTGTCGCACTTCAATACCCAAAACGTCACCGACATGGGTGGGATGTTCTCCCATTGTTCCCGTTTGACTTCTCTTGACTTGTCGCACTTCAACACCCAAAACGTCACCGACATGTTTGGGATGTTCTGGGGTTGCTCCGGTTTGACTTCTCTTGACGTGTCGCACTTCAACACGCAAAACGTCACCGACATGAATCGTATGTTCTCCGGTTGCTCTGGTTTAACTTCTCTTGACGTATCGAACTTCAACACGCAAAACGTCACCAACATGGATCGGATGTTCTCCGGTTGCTCTGGTTTGACTTCTCTTGATGTGAAGAACTTCAACACACAAAACGTCACTGACATGAGAGGAAAGTTCTCCGGTTGCTTGGGTTTGACTTCTTTGGACTTGTCGCACTTCAACACTCAAAACGTCACTGACATGAGAGGAATGTTCTTCGGTTGCTCGGGTTTGACTTCTCTTGACTTGTCGCACTTCAACACGCAAAACGTCACTGACATGAGAGCAATGTTCTCCGATTGCTCGGGTTTGACTTCTTTGGACGTATCGCACTTCAACACACAAAACGTCACTGACATGAGAGGAATGTTCTGGGGTTGCTCTGGTTTTACTTCTCTCGACGTATCGAACTTCAACACGCAAAACGTCACCGACATGAGGGGGATGTTCTCCGGTTGCTCTGGTTTGACTTCTCTTGATTTGTCGCACTTCAACACCCAAAACGTCTTCGATATGAGTAGGATGTTCTCCGGTTGCTCGGCGCTGACTTCCATCAGGTGCAATACGGATTGGCACTGCCCGGAATCGGAAGGCATGTTTGCCGACTGCACGAAGTTGAAGGGCGCAGTGGCCTACGACGAAAACGAGACAGATGTAACGATGGCTGATCCAGAAACGGGCTATTTCACCGCTAAATCCGCCACGGTGAAAAGCAGGTGATTCGGTGCAGACGGTTCGCAGCAGATCTATACGCTGCAAGGCAAGCGCGTGCGCGGGGAGTGGAAACATTTGCCGGCCGGAGTGTAAGTGTATGTGGTGAACGGAAAGAAGACGGTCAAACAATGACAGTACTCCAAAGATTTTCTCTCTTCTTGCGCTGTCCATCGGTGCGCGGTATACCCACTTGAACGAAAGCGCCACGCTACAAACCTGTAGCGTGGCGCTCTTTGTAGAGAGGAAGAAGGGACGAGGCGTTGGTGCGTGCCTTGCACGGCCATCCGTTGGGGAGCATAAATGCGGTTGCCGAAAAAGTTGTGGCACTCGTTAGGGTAGCGCGTGCGAATGCCGAGGAGCGCGGTGAGCGAGTTGGTGCACCGCGCTGTGAAACCGGGGAGAAATGGCGCTTGGCGGATGCGCGCCCATGGACGATCAGGCCGCAAGGCGATGTCCTAACCAAAGGAGGGCGAAGCCGACGATGAGGCTCGAGCAGAGGTAGCGACGGCGGTGAGTGTGAGTTGCTGTTGCCAAAGGGCGCGGCCGTCGGCCACGAAGGTGGAAAAGGTGGTGAAACCGCCACTACCTCCAACTTTCCGGCTTCAATACACAGCTTACCGATATCAACACAGAACGAACCGGCTTCACAGCTGTGAAACCGGTTCGTTGTTGAGAGAAATGTGAGTGCGTCCGAGCTGTTTGATCGGGTGATCGCCTTCTTTTTATTCCACATTCATCTTGGCCATGCCGTAAGACTTGCTTTCCGAGAGAATACGCAAGAACTCTCGTGTCGCCACTTTGCGATAACTGCCGCGCAAGAAGTGGTAGCAGCCTTCCATTTCGCTGCTGTCCACGCCCACAATGGGCACCGTTGCGACACCTTCCACCTGAGAAACGGTGGCGGTTGAGAGCACTGTGACCAAACGGCTGTCGCGCACCAAACTAATCAAGGCGTTCACGTCGTTGATCTCCAAACAGACGTTGAAATCATACTGTGTGCCGCGGATCAGCGTGTCGAATTTATTGCGCGCCTGCAGTCCCGGCGCCGGAAGTGCCATGCGGTGTTGCGTCAAGTCGGCCAGTTCCACCGATTTGTGCCCGGCCAGCGGATGCGTGTCGCTGACAACGGCGCAAAGTTCGTTGTCAAACAAGTAGTGCGACTCAATTTGCGCGTAGTGCTGCGAGGGTTTGTAAGAGAGCACCACGTCCAATTCGTGTTTGATGAGCATCTCCATCAAGTCGCTCATCGATTGGCTCACCACGTTGAGGCGCACCTGCGGAAAAGCCTTGATGAACGAGAGAATCGCCTCTTTGAGAATCGGGCTGAAGGTATAAGTCGCCCCGATGTTGATGGTGCCGCGCACCATGTGCGTCACTTCGCTGATACTGTCCACACAAGCCTCCACTTCGGCGAGAGCGCGCAGCGCAGAAGGCAGGAAAGCGCTCCCCACGTCGGTGAGTTCCACGTGGTGCGAGTCGCGTGAGAAAAGTTGCACCCCCAGTTCGTCCTCCAACTGCCGCGTTTGCTGCGAGAGGGTGCTCTGCGTGATGTGCAACTGCCGCGATGCCTCGGAAAAACTCTGGCATTCGGCCACTTTTACGAAGTAACGAAGTTGTCTAAGTTCCATGCGTCGGGGCAAAAAATCAAGGTTGCGTCGCGTTGCGTTGGGCCGTTCCCCTCAATTCGTCGCGCACTTTGCGCAGCATTACCAGGCCGTGGTTGCGGAAGGTGAAGAGCGGAATCGTCACCCCCACGACCATCAGCATAATGGTCAGCACGCAGGTGATCCAGTTGTAGTTGAGCAGGTAGAAGTAGTGGTTGAAATCCTCTTCCGTGCGGTGGCTCATGCACTCCACGAGGGCTTGAATCGAGCCGTAGGCAAATTTCCCCGGCACCATGGGTAGGAGGGCGGGAAAGGAGAGGGTTTCGGCCGGCGAGTTGACCACTGTGGCCATCGGGATGGAGAGTGTGCCGATGATCAGGCCGCCCGCGAAGGAAGCCAAGGAGAGATGTACGTCACAGTAGTGCATCAGCACGAAACGAGTGATGTGTCCCAACGCCGCGAGGAGGCCGAGCGACCAGAAGGTGCTGCGTTTCGGGTTGCTGATGCTCGCAAAACCGATGGCGGCAATGGCGGCGAAGGCGCCATCGTTGAGCAAGTCGAGAAAAATAGACATAAGCGTAGAGCAGTCGTTGTGTGAAGGAAGGGAGAACGGTGCGCGGTGGGCGCGTCGATCAGAGCATGCGGATGTTGAGTAGCAACAAAGCCAGCACAAGTCCGATCGAAAGGCTCACCGTGATCATCATGGCCTGCACAAAACGGCTGAAAGCACAGATGTAGTGGCCGTAGAGCAGGTCGTTCACGAAGTTGCAAAACGGCACACCGGGTACCAAATACAGTACACTCGTGCCGAGGGCGATGTCGGGCGTCGACGAAATGCCGGGAACGGCGTAGCCGATGCAGGAAATCACCGCCGCGGTGAGCGCCGAGATGATGGTCACGGCGCGATAATCCACCTTCCAGTTCGACAAACGCTGTTTGACGAAGAAACCGCAGAAGGTGGCGCCGAACACAATGGCGATGGCCGCCCAGTCGCCCCCGAAGAGGCGGCAAAACGAGGCATTGGCGGCCGAAGCCAGCAGCAAGACGGCGAAAGCCGAGAAGCGCGGAATGCTCTTGATGGCCTCGAAGCGGCGAACGGCTTCGGCAGGGGCAAGGCTCTGCGTGAAGACGTCGTCGCTCAGACGGCTGAGACGCGTGATCAGGTCGAAGTTGAGCGCACCGTGCAGCAGCGGAGAGATGCAGCTGTAGGAGTGTTCGCCCGAGGCATCCCAAATGTTCAAAATTACGTTCGTCGGCAAGATGGTAAACTCGGCCTGCACCTGCCAGGCTTCGGCCATTTGGCGCAGTTTGCGCTCAATGCGCATCGTCGTCGCCCCGCTGCTCAGCAAAGTGGCGGCGTAGGTGCTGAAAAACTTGGCGATGTGTTTGAGGCGAACGTGTATTTCTTTGGGGTCAGCGGGTGATGTCGAAGACATCATCGTGGAGTGGTTCATCAAATTGCTTTGCGAGAGAGAAAAGGGATTAGGCGCGGGTTTGCAAGAAGGCTTCGTCGTGGCAAGTGTAGACGGTGTCGTCGGCCGGTTGCGAGAGGCGCACGGCGGGATTCGAGAGACGCTTGACGAAACGGAAGAGCATGGGCACGCAGTAGAGGGCGGCGGTGAAGGCGATGAAGGCCAGGATGATGAGGATTGCGTTGGGAGTGCTTTGAACTTGGAGAGCTGCGAGAAGTGCCATAATAATAATGAGTTGTTTCGTTGGTGAATCCATCGACGCCCCCGGCACGCCCCACGCGGCGTTGCGTGTTTCCGGTGGTCGGTGCGCAGGCCGGTGCCCCACACCGCGGCGGCGGGAATCGTCGAGATGGAAAAAGGAATTAAACAGTCAGTGCGTCAGTGGCAATGTGGGTGCGGCGGGTTGCGCGGTGCGCAGCGTGTCGCGTCATTGTCCGTTTGACGATGCAAAAGTACGGCCTTCTCGTGCGTTCTGTTTCGAAGTGCTATGGTTTGATTGAATAGTTGCTATCGGTTTTACTGATAGTGACTCGCCAAGCGCCCTTAAAAGCAGGCACCGAGCGCCACTTTTCTCGCGGTGAACGAGAAGGGTAGTGCTCGGTGTGGAGGTAGGAGTCGAAATTAGTCGATGGTTTCGTCGGCCTCGTAACCGCCCATTTCGCGAATGGCGTTTTTGAGGTTCGTGTACTGACGGAACAAGTGGTTTTCGGGCACTTCGTCTTGCGTGTAGTCGTGTTGCGGGCTTTTGAGGAAGAAGCTCAAGAAGCGTTGCGTGCCGTAGCGGCCATCGCGCGCGGCGGCGTCGATGAGGAGCACGAGGTCCAAGCAGAGGGGAGCGGCCAAAATGGAGTCGCGGCAGAGGAAGTTGATTTTAATCTGCATGGGATAGCCCATCCATCCGAAGATGTCGATGTTGTCCCAGCCCTCTTTGCTGTCGCCGCGCGGGGGATAGTAGTTGATGCGCACCTTGTGGTAGTAGTCCGTGTAGAGGTCGGGCTGTTCGTCGGCCACGAGGATGCTTTCGAGGGTCGAAAGTTTAGAAACCTCCTTGGTATGGAAGTTGGCGGGCTCGTCGAGCACGAGGCCGTCGCGGTTGCCGAGGATGTTGGTCGAGAACCAACCGTTCAGTCCCAAGCAGCGCGTGCCGATGATGGGGGCGAAACCGCTCTTCACGAGCGTCTGTCCGGTTTTGAAGTCCTTACCGGCGATGGGCATTTGGGTCTTTTCGGCCAGTTCCCACATGGCGGGGATGTCCACCGTGGTGTTGGGGGCACCCATCACGAAGGGCGCGCCTTCGGCCAAGGCGGCGTAGGCATAACACATCGAGGGCGCGATGCGCTCGGTGTCGTTGGCCTTCATGGCCGCCTCGAGGTCGGCCAAACGATAGTGCACCGCTTCGTCCACCGGCACATAAATTTCGGTAGAAGCCGCCCAGAGCACCACCACGCGCTCGCAACCGTTGTCGGCCTTGAAGCGGCGGATGTCTTCGCGCAGGGCTTCGACCATATCCCAGCGGGTGGCGCAGTCTTTCACGTTGTCGCCTTCCAAACGCGAGGCGTAGCGCTTGTCGAAAGCGGCGGGCAAGGGGCGAATGGCCTTCAGTTCGTCTTCAACGGGGAGGATATCTTTGGCGCGCAGCACTTCGGCGTCGACAGCGCTCTCGAAAGCGTTGGCGGGGTACACGTCCCAAGCACCGAATACCATATCGTCGAGCGAAGCCAGCGAGATGATGTCGGCATACTTCAGATATTTCTTCTCGGCACCGCGTCCCACGCGGATTTTATCGTATTGTGTCATTGCACCGACGGGCTTTGCCAAGCCTTTACGCGCCATGAGCACGCCGGTGATGAAAGTGGTGCTGACTGCGCCGAGACCGACGATCATCACGCCCAATTTTCCGTTTGCTGGTTTCATGTTGGGGTTATAATTTGAGTATTGTTGAGCTTTGTATTCGCACGGCGGCACCCAAGGCGGCGCGGCCATGCCAAAGAACCTACCCCAAAGGTACACAAACTTTCGGACGTGTGCCCGCTTTTCTGCGTTTATTTCTGTTTGATGCCGTGAAAACGAACAATCTCTTTCGTGAAAGGAACAAAAACTCGTTTTTTGCCGGAGTTTTCTTTTCAGATTTGCCTTTCTCGGGGCGCGACTTTCCCCGATTTTAGGGAGAGGAGATGGAGCGATATCACTTTTTTTGCTCCGCTGTGCGCTTTTTCGCGCCCAGACGCGGAGCGATCGGTGCAAAAGTGGTGGACGCAGCGGAAAAAGTTGGCTGTTTTTGGCCGAAAACAGTGGGCTTTTCGACCAAAGTCCACTGCTTTTTACTCTCCCTCGGGCGGAAGGGAGCGCCCCCTGCGCCCTTCGGGGCGAAAAGCCCCCGGTCGAAGGGTGAAGTGGGGGAGCGCGGCGATGCTTTCGCGCATGGGGGTGCATCGGCGAGCCCATATATAAGGAGGGTGGTGCGCTTTTCGGCACGGAAACTTTGTGTATCAGCCGAAAAGCCTTAAATTCGCAGCTTGTAAAGAACACGTTCGGCTCTGCCTGTGCCCACAGGTGGAGCCTCAGACGTAGAAAAAATCCCTCTGCCATGTCTTGCATTCTCCACATAGAAACCTCCACCGCCGTTTGTTCCGTCGCTGTGTCGGAAGATTCGCAGGTGATTTTCGAGAAACAAACCCTCGAAGGCCCCTCTCATGCCACCGCCCTGGCACCTTTCGTCGACGAAGCGCTGAGCTTCGCCGAAAGCCACGCCATTCCCCTCGATGCCGTTGCGGTGTCGAGCGGCCCGGGCAGCTACACCGGCCTGCGCATCGGCCTTTCCACGGCCAAGGGCGTGGCCTATGCCCGCAATGTGCCCCTCATTGCCGTGCCGACGCTCAAACTTATCACCGTCGGGCCGCTCCTCTACGACGATGAGATGCCCGACAACGCCCTCTTGGTGCCCATGATCGACGCGCGCCGTATGGAAGTCTACGCCGCGGTCTACGATCGCGCGCTGAAACCCCTGCGCGAAGTGGGGGCCGATATCGTCACGGCCGACACCTATCGCGAGTGGCTCGACCGCGCGCCCGTGTATTTCATGGGCGACGGCGCCGAAAAATGCAAGGCGGTGATCGATCACCCCAATGCGCGCTTTGTCGACAACGTGCATCCGCTCGCCCGCCACATGGCGCCGCTGGCCGAACGCGCCTTCCTCGACGGCGATTTTGTCGACACGGCCTATTTTGAGCCCTTCTATCTCAAAGAATTTCAAACCTCTCTGCCCAAAAAGCTCTTTTGAGCGCCGCCCGCCCCATGCAATACAACACGCAAAAAGCGCCCGTGCGCATGAAAGCCTACGGCCGTGAGGTGCAACTCATGGTGGAGCACGCGCTCACCCTCACTGACCGCGCCGAGCGCACGGCCTATGCGGCGCGCATCGTGGAGACCATGCGCATCGTCAGCCGTCAGCCCGCCGACTCGCAGGAGGTGAACGAAAAATTGTGGCACCACCTCGCCCAACTCACCGACTATGCCCTCGACATCGACTGGCCGGTGGAGGTGGAGCGCGCTCCCGCCGAGCAACGCGCCGAACGTTTGCCCTATCCCGCCCATCGTTTGCGCTTTCGCCACTACGGCCATTTGCTCCAAACGTGGATGGATCGCCTCGTCGCAGAGACCGACGCCGAAGAACGCGCGTCGGGCTTGCGCCGATTGGCCGCCCGCATGCAGCGCAATCTGGCCGAAGTGCGGGGCGGTGCGGTCGAAGCCGAGCGACTGGCCAAAGACATTGATTTCTGCACCGAAGGGCGCATCTCGACTGCTGAGGTCTTGCGCGCATTGCAGACTTCTTGATTTCTCCCCCTCTTAACCCTTTCACGACATGGCCTCTTTTCTCATCGAAGGCAATCGCCGACTCCGGGGCGAAATCACCCCGCAGGGCGCGAAGAACGAAGCGTTGCAAGTGATTTGCGCCACGCTGCTCACCGACCAAGAAGTGCGTCTAACGAATGTGCCCGACATTGTCGACGTGAACAACCTCATTCGTCTGCTGCAAGACATCGGCGTGTACGTGCGCCGCAACGCGCCGGGCGATATTACCTTCCGCGCCGACAACATCGATTTGGACTATCTGCGCACCGACGAGTATCTGGCGCGCTGTTCGTCGTTGCGCGGTTCGATTCTCACCATCGGCCCGCTCGTGGCCCGCTTCGGACGCGCACTCATCAGCAAACCCGGCGGCGACAAGATCGGCCGACGCCGACTCGACACGCATTTCTACGGTTTGCAAAAACTCGGTGCGCACTTCCGCGTGGACAGCGAGAACGAACTCTTCGAGATCGAAGCCGAAAAACTGCATGGCGCCTACATGTTGCTCGACGAAGCCTCGGTGACCGGCACGGCCAATATCTTGATGGCCGCTGTGTTGGCCGAAGGCACGACCACCATCTACAACGCCGCCTGCGAACCCTACCTCCAACAGCTCTGCCACCTGCTCAACCGCATGGGCGCCAACATCTCGGGCATCGCCTCCAACCGCCTTACGGTGGTGGGCACGCCCCAACTCCACGGCGCCGAGCACCGCATCCTGCCCGATATGATCGAGATCGGCTCGTTCATCGGCATCGGTGCGATGGTGGGCGACGGCATCACCATTAAAAACGTGTCGCGCCGCGACTTGGGCATCATTCCCGACGCCTTCCGCCGACTCGGCGTGACGGTCGAGGAGCGCGACGACGATCTCTTCATCCCCGGCCCGCAACATTATGAGATTGAATCGTTTATCGACGGCTCGTTCATGACGCTGGCCGACGCGCCCTGGCCGGGTCTCACCCCCGACCTCCTTTCGATTCTCCTCGTCGTGGCCACGCAGGCCAAGGGGAGCGTGCTTTTCCACCAAAAGATGTTTGAAAGCCGCCTCTTCTTCGTCGACAAACTCATCGACATGGGCGCGCAGATCATCTTGTGCGACCCGCATCGCGCCGTAGTGGTGGGTCACGACTTCAATCTGCAGTTGAAGGCGCGCCGCATGGCCAGCCCCGACATCCGCGCCGGCATCGCGTTGCTCATCGCCGCGCTCAGTGCCGACGGAACGAGCCGCATCGACAACGTGGGGCAGATCGACCGCGGCTACGAGCACATCGAAGATCGTCTCAACGCACTCGGGGCTTGCATCACGCGCCTCGAATAAACCAACAGGATTCTCCTTTTTCCTTCCATGATTTTAGACTCCGACGTTTTCTCCATCGGCCGATTCACCCGGACGCACGGCATCCACGGCGAAATCGAAGTGCATTTCACCGATGATGTCTTCGACCGCGGTGAAGCCGACTATGTGTTCCTCAAAATTGACGGGCTGTATGTGCCGTTCTTCCTCGAAGACTATCGTTTCAAAGGGAGCGAATCGGCCTTGTTTACGCTCGACGGTATCGACAGCGACACCGCTGCGCGCGAACTCGTGGGACACACGGTCTACTATCCCCTCGATGCCCGCCCGGCCGAGGACGAAGAGACGATTTCGTCGCTCCGTGCCTTCACGGGGTTCCGCCTTCTCCTCATCGATCGTCAGGCTTTGGCCGAAACGGCCGGGGGGGACGACGAAACGAGCGAAGACGGTGTGCCGACCCTTGAACTCGGCACCGTGAAGCACGTCGAAACCGCGACGGCCAACACGCTTCTCACGGTCGAAGTGGAGGGCGGAGAGGACGTGCTCCTGCCCTTGCACGACGACTTTGTGGTGGACTACGATCTGCGCGAGCGCTATCTGGTGCTTGACGTGCCCGAAGGGTTGATCGATCTCAACGACTGAATGCCCCGACTATGAAACGAATTGCCATACTCGGTTCGACCGGCTCGATCGGCACGCAAACCCTCGACGTGGTGCGCGAACACGCCGGCGAATACGAGGCCTATGCCCTCACGGCGGGGCACAACGCCGAATTGCTCATTGCGCAGGCGCGCGAATTTCGCCCCGAAGCGGTGGTCATCGCCGACGAGTCGCGCTACGAAACGGTGCGCGAGGCGCTGGCCGACCTGCCCATTAAGGTGTGGACAGGCGCGGAAGCCATTTGCGACGTCGCCCGACTGCCCGAAGTGGACGTGGTGGTGACGGCCATGGTGGGTTTCGCCGGACTCCGCCCCACGGTGGCGGCCATCGAAGCCGGCAAAACCATCGCACTGGCCAACAAGGAAACGCTCGTCGTGGCGGGCGAACTCATTACGGAACTCGCCGTGAAATACCGCGCGCCGATTCTGCCCGTGGACAGTGAACACAGCGCGATTTTCCAGTGCCTGGTGGGCGAAGACGGCAATGCCATCGATAAAATCCTCCTCACGGCCTCGGGAGGTCCCTTCCGCACGACGCCGATCGAAGAGTTGGCGAACGTTACCGCGGCGCGCGCCTTGAAACACCCCAACTGGGAGATGGGCGCGAAGATCACGATCGACAGTGCCACGATGATGAACAAAGGGTTTGAGATGATCGAAGCCAAATGGCTCTTCGGCATCGAACCCGAGCGCATCGAAGTCTTGGTACATCCCGAGAGCATCGTGCACAGCGCGGTGCAACTGGCCGACGGGGGCGTGAAAGCGCAGCTCGGCGTGCCCGATATGCGCCTGCCCATTCAATATGCGTTGTCGTTCCCGCGCCGTTTGTCGCTCAGCGGTGAGCGTTTGGATCTGGCCGCCCTCGGCCGCCTCACGTTCGAGCGCCCCGATTTTGACAAATTCGACTGCCTGCGCATCGCCTACGAGGCCATCGAAGCCGGCGGCAACCTGCCTTGTGTGGTGAACGCGGCCAATGAAGTGGCCAACGCGGCGTTCCGACGCGACGCCATCGGTTTTCTCGATATCCCGCGCTTGATTCGTCGCGCCATGGCCGACGCCACGCGCTGCTCTCGCGCTTCGCTCGACGACTATCTTGCCTCCGACGCCGAGGTGCGTCGACTCGTGGCCGATTACCTCAATCATTAAATTCAATTCTCCCCAGCAAGTTCTTTTTAGATGGAAACATTTTTGATCAAAGCTCTCCAATTGGTGCTCAGCATTTCGCTGCTCGTCATTCTGCATGAGGGCGGACACTTCTTCTTTGCGAAGCTCTTCGGCATTCGCGTGCACCGCTTTTGTCTGTTTTTCGATTTTTGGAAGGGCGGTAAGCGCATGGCGTTGCCCCTCGGCACATGGGGCGGCACAAAGTTCGCCATCGGTTGGTTGCCCTTCGGCGGTTATGTGGAAATCGCGGGCATGGTGGACGAAAGTACCGATGCCGACGCGGTGAAGCGCGAAGAAGCCGAGGTGCCGGCCGACCAACTCTTCAAAAACAAGCCGGCTTGGCAGCGTTTGCTCGTTATGGTGGGCGGTGTGCTGGTCAATTTCTTAGTGGCGCTCTTTATTTATGCCATGATCCTCTTGACGTGGGGCGAACAGCGCACGCCGGTGACGGCCGTGCAGCACGGTTACTCCTTCAACTCCACGGCGAAGGAAATGGGTTTCCGCGACGGTGACCTGATTGTGGGCGCCGACGACAAAACCTACACTTATTTGGACAATGCGCAGCTGTTGCGCGATTTGGGTAAGGCGAAAGTCATCCATGTGTTGCGCGATGGTCGCCCGACCACGGTGAATGTGGACGGCCGTGTGGATTTGCTCAAGATGCTCAAGGAGCAACCGCCCTTCGTTGCTTTGACTTTGCCTTCGATTGTGGACTCGGCCATGACCGGCAGTCCCGCGGCAAAAGCGGGAGTGCGCCCCGGCGATAGCATTGTGGCCATTAACGGCAAAGCGGTGACGACTTGGAACCAAATCGACGAGTACCTCGGTGTGGTGCAAGACCGTATCACGGCGGCACAGGGCAAGATCGACCCGAAATGGTTGGCCACGACGCTCGTGGTGAAGCACCGCGGCGCCACGACGGCCGACACGCTCCGCTTCTCCCTCACCCCCGAGGGAAAACTCGGCGTCTTTAAGCACAATGTGCTGATGGACTACCGCGCCGACACGATACATTATGATTTGGCGAGCTGTTTCCCGGCCGGCGCCGCCCACGGATGGAAGGTGCTTTCGGGCTATGTGAGCGATTTGCGCTACATCTTCTCTTCGGAGGGCATGAAGAGCGTGGGATCGTTCGGCACCATCGGCAGCCTTTTCCCCGCTGCGTGGAACTGGGCGGCCTTCTGGCAGCTCACTGCCTTCATCTCGCTGATGCTGGCCTTCATGAACTTCCTGCCCATCCCCATGCTCGACGGCGGATACATCTTTATTACGTTGCTCGAAATGATCACGCGCCGCAGATTTTCCGACAAAGTGATCGAACGCGTGAACACGGTGGGTTTCTACTTCGTGTTGGCGCTGATGGCCTTGGGCATCTTCAATGATGTGGTGAAGTTCATCTTCTGATCGCCGAAGATCCTCTGCGGCATTCGCGCTTGGCGCGATTCATTTGCGACATCGCACACTGCAAGTTGACTTGAAGTGTGCGATGTTGCTGTTTCTAACTGTGCGAAATGGCCGATTTGCGAAGATCCGTTGCCATAATGTCTGAAAAAACCTTGTTTGTGGCGTAAAAAGTCTTTCGATTTTTGCGGGCGAACCACAAACTGCCTATTTTCGTCCTCGTAAACGAATCGCTAATTGAAAGTTTTACTTTTCTCGTTAACGACAGATGAGGAGAAACTGAGCGGTTCTATCCACAAACACTTAAAAGATTACGACAATGAAGAAAATCGTACTCGCACTCGCCCTCGTAGGCGGCACGCTCGCAGCTGATGCACAAGTATACCTCGGTGGTAAGCTCGGTCTTTGGAGCACCAAAGACAAAGAAACCAATGTAACGCTCGCTCCCGAAATCGGTTACAAGCTCAACAAGGACTTCGCGCTCGGTACTTCGATCAACTACTCGTTGTACGACCCCAAGGGTGACAAGAACAACACGTCGGTTTTCGAATTCAACCCCTACCTCCGTTACACGGCTTGCCATGTGGGCGCCGTTAGCTTCATCTTCGATGGTGCACTCGGCTTCAACTGGGCTTCGGCTGAAGCACAGTCCGGCAGCAAATTCGGTTGGTCGGTTGGTGTACGCCCCGGTATCTCCGTAGATCTCAACCGCAACTGGTACTTCGTGGCCAGCTTCGGTGAACTCGGTTACAGCAAGCGCGACGAAGTAGAGCGATACGGCTACCGCTTCAGCACTACGGACGTGAACCTCGGTTTCTACTACAACTTCTAAGCAGTCAGTAGCACTGAGAGTACACTCTACTTGATAGGCATCCCTCGTTTTCTAAGGAAAGCGGGGGATGTTTGCGTTGAAGAACAGACGCAACTTGCCCTTAAGTCGAGGGCAGGGTGGGAGAAAAGCGATTAGCGTAAGGGGGAACGCTTCCTTCCTTCTCGTTCTCGGGCGAACGAGCCGAAACGATGAGAAACTGTTGCCGCGCCCGAGACTCCCGACGGCCGGCAGTGCCGTATAAAAAGCAAGCGCCGCATTGTCGAGCAGGACAATGCGGCGCTTAGGGGAAAAGGAGGCGTCGTTAGTTGTTGTCTTCCTTGTCTAATTCAGCAGGCAGGCGAAACGCGGTGTAGAGTTCGAGCACAGCGGCCACGGCCAGCGTGATCTTCCATTCGCCTCCGCGGAGAGGCAGCAGGCGCGACTCGGCGGCGAGCATCAAGCAGGCCGAAATCATGAGAAGGAGGGCGCCGAGCATCTGTTGACGGCGCAAGCGACGCACGGTGATGCTGCGTCCGTCGTAGCGCTGCACCAATTGCAGGCTGCCGAAGAGGAGGGCACCGGCGCTGAAGACATAAGGACCGTAGTGCGACAGCGTGGGCACCATGGGAAGGAGGGCACCGGCGAGCAAAAGGAGTCCGCCGAGCGTGAAAGCAAGGGTTTGCAGATGAGAAAGAGGCTTCATGAGCAGTGAGATCCGGGGGGACGAATGGAGAAAGGGGAAAGGAGTGGAGCAAAGGCGGTGCGAAGTCGAACACGGAGGGACGACTTCACACCGCCAATGTCGTTGTGTGTCATTCTTCGACGACAACGTAGACGTCTTCGTTCTCGTTTTTCATGAGCAAGTTCACGCGCGCCACCTTTTCGACCGCTGCGGCAGAGGTTTCGAGCATGCGCAGTTCGCGCGTGTCGTGTTCATACTCCTTGTGGTACTGTGCCACGCGCTCGGCATACTCCATATTCTGGCGCTTCAGCGACCAATACTCGTAGAAATTGTATTCGCCGAAAAAACCGGCCATCACAAAGAAGTAAATCAGGAGAGCCGGAAAGCGATAGCTCCAGAGCTTTTGTAGGACGTTGCGGAAATTGTTCATGACAGAGAGCGTTTTTTACATGTCGTGGCGGCGAAGACGTTCGTCGGCGAGGGCTTCGAACTTCGTACCGGGGCGTCCGTAGTTGGCGTAGGGGAAGATGCTGATGCCGCCGCGGGGAGTGAACAGACCGGTGACCTCGATGTATTTGGGTTCCATGAGGCGAACGAGGTCTTTCATGATGACATTGACGCAATCTTCGTGGAAATCACCGTGATTGCGGAACGAGAAGAGATAGAGTTTCAGACTCTTGCTCTCCACCATGCGTTCGCCCGGGATGTAGGAGATGCGAATCTCGGCAAAGTCGGGTTGTCCGGTGATGGGGCAGAGGGAAGTGAACTCCGGGCAGTTGAAGCGTACCCAATAGTCGTTGTCGGGGTGCTTATTGATGAAGGTTTCGAGCACTTCGGGGGCGTAGTCGTCGGGATATTGAGTACCTTGGCTGCCCAGATGTTGCAAACCTTCAGTTTCGCGTTGAGACATAATCGAGAGAGAAGGAGATTAAACTTTGGATTTCAAATAGGTTTCGAGCCCTTCGCGGCGCAGTTTGCAGGCCGGACAGTGGCCGCAGCCGTCGCCCACCACGCCGTTGTAACAAGTGAGGGTGCGCGTGCGAATGAGGTCGAGCACGCCCAGCTGGTCTGCCATCGCCCACGTTTCGGCTTTGTCGAGCCACATGAGCGGCGTGTGCAGGCGAAACTGCTCGTCCATGGCGAGGTTGAGCGTGACGTTGAGGCTCTTGATGAAGTTGTCGCGGCAGTCGGGATAGCCGGAGAAGTCCGTTTGTCCGACCCCCGTGACGAGATCGAAGATGCCGCGCTCACGCGCATAGACGGCGGCAATGCTGAGGAAGAAGAGATTGCGACCCGGCACGAAAGTGTTGGGCGGGCCGCCGGCGGGTTTGTCGGTGTCCATCTCCAAGGTGGTATCGGTGAGCGAATTACTGCCGAGTTGTCCGAGGAGGGGCACGTCCATCACTTCATAGGGCACCTGTTGTTCGGCGCAGATCGCCTTGGCGATTTCCACCTCGTGGGTGTGTTTCTGCCCGTAGGTGAAGCCCAGCGCGTGGACTTCGTCGAAGTGCTTGAGCGCCCAGAAAAGGCAAGTGGTGGAATCCTGTCCACCGCTGAGCACCACGAGAGCACGGCGGGGTGTTGAGGGAGAGGGTTGAACCATTGGGAATCGTTATTATCGCAGCGACGGGTCGGGTGTTTAGCCCTGCGGCGCTTGCGTAGTCGGAGAAGAGGAGGACTGGGCCGCTTCGGCGCGCTCTTCGGCGTCGATACCTTCGCTTTGCAGGTCGCGTCCCCAGTGTTGCGAGGCCAAACGCGCCTGTCGGTCGATGACTTCTTTCGCCTTGCGGGCGTAGACGATGAGGCGCAGTGATTGTGCGTAGGAGAAATAATTCCAAATCCAGTTGAAGAGCACGACCGTCTTGTTGCGGATGCCGAGGATGCTGCGCAGGTGCACAATGAGCCACATGAGCCACGCGAAGAAGCCGGCCATCTTCATCGTGCTGAACTCGGCCACTGCGCGGTTGCGCCCCACGGTGGCCATTGTGCCGAGGTTCTTGTAGCGGAAACCTTTGAGCGGTTTGCCTTTGAGGGTCGCTTTGAGGTTGCGCGCGAGGAGTTGCCCCTGCTGGATGGCCACTTGCGCCAACTGCGGGTGACCGCCCGGCCATTTGGGGTCGCCTTCGGGCATGATGCACTGGTCGCCGATGGCAAAGACGCCGTCGAGCCCTTCGACGCGGTTATATTTGTCGACGATGATGCGTCCGCCGCGTCCGATGTGCGCTTCCGGGAGGTTGCCGACGCTTTCGGCCGCCACGCCACTCACCCAAATGAAAGTACGGGTGGGGATTTGCGTGCCGTCTTTGAGCTGCACGCGGTGGTCGGTGTAGTCGGTCACCATCTTGTTCAGGAGCACGTTGACGCCCATGCGCTGCAAGAACTTTTTCACCTGCTCCGAAGTTTCTTCGCTCATTGCCCCCAACAGGCGCGGGCCGGCTTCGATGAGGTAGATGTTCATCAAGCTGGCGGACATGTCGGGGTAGTCCTTCGGCAGGACGTAGTTTTTCATTTCCGACAGCGCGCCCGCCACTTCCACGCCGGTGGCGCCGCCGCCCACGATCACGACGTTGAGTAGTTCCTGACGCTCGGTTTCAGACGAGCAGGTGAGGGCGCGTTCGAAGTTTTCGAGCAGCGCGTTGCGCAGTCCCATCGCTTCGCTCACGTTCTTCATCGGGATGGCATTTTCTGCCACATTTTTGTTGCCGAAGAAGTTGGTGGTGGTGCCGGCAGCGAAGACGAGGTAATCGTAATGCACCTTACCGATAGACGTTTGCAGAATCTTCTGTTCGGGGAAGACGCTACGCACCTCGGCGAGGCGGAAGTAGAAATCTTCGCGACGTTGGAAGATCTTGCGGAAGGGGAAAGCGATGCTACTCGGCTCAATGCCCGCCGAGGCCACCTGATAGATGAGTGGCGGGAATTGGTGGTAGTTGTTACGATCGACGAGCACGACCTGAAAACCGGAACCTTTGAGGCGGTTGGCCAGTTTGAGTCCGCCGAAACCGCCGCCGACAATGACAACGCGCGGTTTATCGCTTTTGGGAATGTTGAAAGCCATGTTTTGTTGTTGTGTCTGTGTGTGGAGTTGGGGGCGCCAATCGGGTGGCGATCAACGGAGGGAGTCGGTGAGCAACTTGATTTCGAGGGTGGGCGCGACGCGTTCGTAGAGAATGTTGTAGACCGCGTCGAGAATGGGCATGTTCACGTGGTAGCGGCGGTTGATAAACTTCATACATCGCACGCCGTAGTAGCCTTCGGCGATCATTTCCATTTCCATCTGCGCACTCTTCACGCTGTAGCCGCGACCGATCATCTGACCGAAGACGCGATTGCGCGAGAAGTTGGAATAACTCGTCACGAGCAAGTCGCCGAGGTAGGCGCTGTCGTAGACATTGCGTTCCAAAGGATAGACGGTACTGAGGAAACGGTTCATTTCCTGCACGGCACTTGAGAGGAGCACCGAGAGGAAGTTGTCGCCGTATTGCAGCCCCGAGCAGATGCCCGCGGCAATGGCATAGACGTTTTTGAGCACCGCGGCATATTCGATGCCGATCACATCGGCCGAAACGGTGGTCTTCACATAGTGATTCGCTACCACATCGGCCATTACGCGCGCGCGTTCTATATTATTGCACCCCACGGTGAGGTAGGTCAGGCGGTCGAGCGCCACCTCCTCGGCGTGGCTCGGCCCGCCCAGCACCATCAGGTTGTCTTCGGGCACGCCGAAGGCTGTGCGGAAATATTCCGTGCACACCACGTTCTCGTCGGGCACGATGCCTTTGATGGCCGTCATGATCACTTTGTCGTGGAGCTTCACCTTGAGGCGCTTGAGTTGCGCTTTGAGGTAGGGTGAGGGGGTGACGAAAATGAGCGTGTCGGCCTCGCGAGCCACTTCGTTGATGTCCGAGGTGAAGTGGATGCGATCCATGGGGAAACGCACCGTGGTGAGGTAGGTGGGGTTGTGTTCGTAGCGGCGAAACTCTTCGATTGTTTCGTCGCGGCGCACGTACCACCAGATCTCCGGTACGCTTTCGAGCATGATTTTGGCAACTGCCGTTGCCCACGAACCGCTGCCGATGATGGCAATCTTCCCCGGGAAACCTCCCGAGGCGCGCTGCTCGTTGTTGGATCCGCCGAATCCGAAAAAGGAACTAAAACCGGGCATAGGACGGAGTTTGAACGATGAGAAAATGGGGGTGCCCGACGACGGACACCCCGCATGCTGTGTCGTTGGTGGGCTTATTCGCCGAGGGCTTCTACCCAAGCGGCGATGTCGGCCACTGAGGGTTTCGCCAGATCGAGCTGGTACTTCTTGAGCACCTCGCCGATCTGTTGTTGCACCTTCTGCGGGTTGGCGCCGCGGAGATCTTGCACCAAGTAGTAACCCACTTTCTGAAGCACGGGCACCAAATCGGCCGGGATGCCGTAGGGCACATAGGCTTCGGCCTTGTCCTTGGCGGGAAGTTTCTCGGGCTTCATCTGCGGGAAGAAGAGCACTTCCTGAATGGCCGTTTGGCCGGTGAGGAGCATCACGAGGCGGTCGATGCCGATGCCGATACCCGAGGTGGGGGGCATGCCGTATTGGAGCGCGCGGAGGAAGTCTTGGTCGATGATCATCGCTTCGTCGTCGCCCTTGTCGGCCAAACGCATCTGATCCACGAAACGCTCTTCTTGGTCGATGGGGTCGTTGAGCTCAGAGTAGGCGTTGGCCAACTCCTTGCCGTTGACCATCAACTCGAAACGCTCGGTCAGACCGGGTTTGCTGCGGTGCATCTTCGTCAGCGGCGACATTTCCACGGGATAGTCGGTGATGAAGGTGGGTTGGATGAACTTGCCTTCGCACGTTTCGCCGAAAATTTCGTCGATCAACTTGCCCTTACCCATGCTCTCGTCCACCTCGATGCCCAACTTCGTGGCCACGTTGCGGATTTCGTCTTCCGACATTTCCGAGAGGTCGTAGCCCGTTTCCTCCTTGATGGCGTCGAGGATGGGCAGGCGGCGATAGGGAGCTTTGAAGCTGATGGTCTTGCCGTCTACCACCGTCTCGGGCTTGCCGTTCACGGCGATGCAGATGCGTTCGAGCATCTGTTCGGTGAATTCCATCATCCAGTTGTAGTCCTTGTACTGCACATAGAGTTCCATGCAGGTGAACTCGGGGTTGTGCGTGCGGTCCATGCCCTCGTTGCGGAAGTTCTTGCCGATTTCGTACACGCCTTCGAAACCGCCCACGATCAAGCGCTTGAGGTAGAGCTCCGTGGCGATGCGGCAATACATCTGTTGGTTGAGCGCATTGAAGTGAGTCACGAACGGGCGCGCCGAAGCACCGCCGGGAATGTTTTGGAGCGTGGGGGTTTCCACTTCCGTGTAGCCCGCCTCGTCGAGGATGGCGCGGAGGGTGCTGACGGCCTTGGCACGCTTGTAGAACGTGTCCTTCACCTGCGGATTGACGATGAGGTCGACGTAACGACGGCGGTAGCGCAGTTCGGGATCCTCAAAGGCGTCGTAGACCACGCCGTCCTTTTCCTTGGGCGTGGGGAGCGGCTTGAGGCTCTTGGCCAACACCGTGATTTCGCGAGCGTGTACCGAGATTTCGCCGGTCTTCGTGCGGAACACGAAGCCCTTCACGCCCACGAAGTCGCCGAGGTCGAGGAGCTTTTTCACCACGCTGTTGTAGAGCGTCTTGTCCTCTTCGGGGCAGATGTCGTCGCGGGTGATGTAGACCTGAATGCGGCCGCGAGAGTCGAGCAGTTCGAGGAACGAAGCCTTGCCCATGACGCGGCGTCCCATCATACGGCCGGCGATGCACACCTCGCGGGGCGCGTCGTCGTCCTTAAAGTTGGCAATAATTTCGTCGCTGAACGCGTTGGTGGGATATTCGGCCGCGGGGTAGGGATCAATGCCCAGCGCGCGAAGTTCAGAAAGGGAGTTGCGGCGTGCAATCTCTTGTTCGCTGAGTTCGAGGATATTCATACTGTCGTAGTGTGTCTTGGTTCGCCCTTTGCGCTTGCTCGCCCGCGGTCGAAAACCACTTGTGCAAGCCCTCGCGAGAGGGACGAAATACGTATATTCAATTTGGAGCAAAAATACGAATTTCTTTTGGAACACTTGGCGCACAATGTGGTGGAAATGAAAGGAAACGACCAAGGTTGCACACTTTGCGAGTCGGTGTGTCGGTTTGTGCCCGATAAATCGGAAATGGGCATCATCGTTTTCGGTAAGTCAAAGATCGTTTGCGCCGCGTCATCGGGAAAAAGCCAAACGACTTGCGCTGTCGAGACACCGCAGAGCGGTGGGAAATAGGGTGGGAAGTGGGGCGTCAGTCGCAGACCGAAGTGTTTTTGTTTTGAGTAGTTTCGTTTTTTTGAATGAATGTGGGTATTCTTCTCTGTGACGAAGTGTAGGATGAAAAACAAGGGGACTTTCTTTCGATTCTTCTCTTGTTTTGCGTAAAAACTCCCTTGTTTTTTGAGGAAGTTGTGCGTTTTTTTTATGGATTTCAGTTCTAATGTCAGGTGAACCTGATAAATTCCGGTGAAAGAACCGTGAGGTTCTCGTTTTAATTGCTACCTTTGTCAGGTGAGATATTTTGATTATTTGCATGACTGTATAAGAAGGTCGGTGGAAGTTGTGACGCAAACAATTGTCTTAAGTACTATTCTCAGTCACTCAGAACTTTATAAGATTTAGAACCGGACTCAATGTCTATGAGGGATTTTCAATTCTGCTCCACAACTGCTTAACTCGTGCCGGGAAGTAATACATCTGAATGTTGTTTTAGCCTATGAATATCTATTTTATCCGCAAACGCAACGGAAGTCGTAAAGAATTGGGGCGACATCCTTTTACTCTGGATGAGGCTCCAAGCACGCTGCGACAGTTGCTCACCGTGTTTACCCTTCATGGTCTTCGCGAAGCGCAAACTGTGGTCGGTGATATTCCACTCACGGAGGAAGAAATCGCAGCGCAAGCCGTGGAGGGGCGCGTGAAATTCGCCGGTCGTTATGGTCAAAACAACGACACGCCGGATCGTGCCCTTCAAGTGATGCTTCAGGCCTTTGCCGATGGTTTGGTGCGCATCTTCGTCGATGCTGAAGAAGTGACCGACCTCGATGCCGCACTCTCCCTGAAAGAGGGTAGTGAAGTTGTATTTCTCCGCCTCACCTTCCTCGCTGGCCTGCTGTGGTAAGGTGAAAATGGAAGATTTCCTCCGTGTTTTTTCTTGTCCATTCCTATATTTCTAGGGACTAACGTCCAAGATTGTCGGTCTAATGTTCAATATCGGTGGTCTAACGTCTAGCGTCTAATATCTAACGTCTAATATCTAGCATCTAATCTCATGCGTACTCCAGAACAAGCTGAACAATTTAAGAAGGATTATTTGACACAAATTGATGTCAAGTCCTTGAATAAGATAGAAAAAGTACTGTATACATATGCAGCCTCCAGAGCTCTTTCTAATACATCTCCGTGGGGCCTCGACATGGCCTTGGAAAAACATTCTATCGATTCCCTAGAACACTCCCAACTTCTCCAGGCAGGTTACCATCTTCCCCATTTGCTGCCCTCATGGCTCAGTGACAAGCTAGCGTATCTCCTAGGTTATCAGGAAACGAAGAGTGAGATGACCGGAATATATCGCTTTCGTTTGTCCGATGCTGGCTCATTATCAGAGAGTATAGTGAAAGGTTACCTTGTTATTGCTTGGATTATAGCTCTTCATGGTGCAAGTTTAGATGATCTTGTCCGCAGTCGTCACACGATGCGCCTACGCCAGTTTGAAGAAGTTAACGCTAGCTCATTTATTGGTGCTGCGTTACGAGAACGAGATGCCGAAGTGATAGCTGCTACTAAGGAAGTACTAACTTCTGAAAACAATGTAGGCATCTTATCTTACTCGTTGGTTTGTGCTATTGAGCGTAGTGACAACGAAGAACTCCATGATTTGCTCCTCAACCTGCTGAAAGCTGCTAAATTGCAAGAGGGATTGCGCCAAGTCATTGTGGAGAGCGGTGACTCCTACAACATGGATTTCTATCTCAAACTCCTAAAAGTCATCGACGAAGAGGAGCTTTTGCGCTATAGCTCCGTACGTCGTGCGGTGCAAACTTGGTGCGGTCTTGGATACGAAAAGATTGAAGATAAGGATATTCCGACCATCTTCCACGCCATTCGCCGATATCTCGAGCATCCCGAGGAACGCGCTACTGCCTATGCTGGTGAAAATCCATTGGAAGCTTACATTGCCCTCTATACTGCGGGAGGTATCGATGCGCAAGTAGCATATGCCGAGGCTGAAGCTCTTATGGCAAGTGGAAAACCATCTCAGCTTTCGGTTGCAGCTTTGTGGTATCTAAAACGCATCAATCAGCAAAAAAAGCGTTATGGTGCTTTGGAACATATCGATGTCTTCGTGGCGCATTCTGATGAATTCGCTTTCCGTGCTTATCTCACAGATGAATTGAGCAAACCAGAGCTATTAGATACCCTCGTACGACACAAAAAAGCTCCTGAACTCAGTGAGAAGAAACGCAAGGCTTTGGAGCAAATACATCAAATGCTCCTGGATTGGCTACCAACACTCAAAGCGGAGAACAAAGTAGTCCATCCAGGCTTCGAGTGGTTCAACATTTATTTCACGCGCGAAGCTGTTATCAATGCATTGTTTGCTACTACCATATACCTTCATACGCAAGAAGCAATCAACAGCTTCCTTGCCCAGAAGATTCCCTCATATGGTGTTCATATTTTTAACTCTTATTATGTCAAATCTTCATCAGATAAATACAGGGATTTCTTCTTTTCCTACCTGCTTCCTATGGGAACTCCCGAGGCGCGTCGAGGATTTCTCTTGCGCAATGCCTTGACTTTTGAGAACGATGCCCTCTTTCTCGTCTTCCGCGAGGCGTTCTTGCGCGAACAATTCACTGATAAGGAGATTAAACTCCTTGATGCCAAATTCAAATCCAAGGTTTCCACCACGCGCCAACGCGCAGTGCAGTTGCTGCTCACGCAGCCCGATGACATTTTGGTGGGAGCTTATGAGCGATTGCAGCGTACGAAAGGCGATTATATAGTCGATTGTCTGGTGGAACTCCGCGAGGGCAGTGCCATTTTGCGCGAGAAGTTTAGCGATGTAATCAAGTCAGAGAAGAAAAACTCCGAGGATGGTGCTTCTAACAGTGGAGCCGCAGTAGGTAAGGGCAAATCAAAAGCAGCGCAAGTGGGAGATGCAGGCGACAGTCAGCTACGTTTCGGGTTGTTCACTCCCACAGAGCTGCCCAAACTTCCCTTTGAGAATCCATTTTCTGATGCAGAACGCTTTGCGGAAAGCCCAGTTTCGCAGTGGGTGTCCATGAATGAAGAGCAAAAGTCCATGCTTTCGCAAGGGCTCTCATGGGAAACCAGCAAACCCAAGCTAGACCTGTCCAAACTCTTCCCCTTTACGGAGAAAGAGGTCAAAGCTATCTATGACGATTTAGCTCAAATCATTGAGGATAACAAGGAACTCACCTACCAAGACGAATGGGGAGAAACTCTACATCTCAATGAAGGTTCTTTTGAGTGGGCTGATGGCACAGAGTTAGATCAGCTCCCTTATCCGGAACTCTGGAAAGGATGGATCAAACGTCACAACATCACTGATGAAAAAGTCTTAGGTCTTGATTTAATGATGGATTATCTTATGCTCTACGACAGAGAAGACGTGATTCCCTTGCCTTTAGAAGGCTATCCTTTAGCCAATAAAGGCAGAAAAGTGCAGTGGGAACACGTATGGAAGTTTGAGAGTATCATACAGTGTCTGCAGCAGATGGTGAAGAAACGCCAACCTCAATTAGTCTTCTCCCATGCTTACACCCTTTGCCAACTGTGTTATTGGTATGCCCCACAAGAGACATACAAGAAACTCTATTGGTATCGCGATGATGCAATCTATCCTATCTCCGGAGGATTCCCATTGAGATACGCCATTCATGTGTGTGAATCTAACACGCAAGGCGAGTTTGATCGCGTAGCTCCGATGTTGGTTGCATTCTACCACAGATGGGGAAAACCTGCTCGCCAAGAGAACTGGGAATATGTCTATCAGCTTTCGTCAGTTCTCCTACTCCAGCTTCATGCTCACGGAATTGTCAATGAAGACCAGCTGTTCACGCAGATGGAATATGAGAATTTCCGCGGCTTGCGGGCGATGATGGATCTGGCCTATGACCATCGCAGCGGAGCACTGAGCTTGAAAAAGGTGGAAGAGATGGAGAAACAAGCCGGTAGTGCCGTAGATCCCATCTGTTATGCCCAAAGTACTCGCGATTTAGTCGATCGATATATCGATCAGCTCTTTGAAGTGGAGATGCAACGTCGCAATGCTCCCACAGAAGCTACTGAGGCGTTTCATCAGTGTCGCAACGTTCTCGTGCTCAAAGGGGCAGAGCGTGTGGCGCGTATCATGAAGGCCTTGCGCAAAGATCACCTCAAACTCGATATTTATGGCACAGAGCGCCGCTCCATCCTCAGTAATTTGGCGACGAGCTGTTACCCTCTTCCCACTGATACGCCCGATATGTTGGCCGACATCTCGGAACAACTCCTCGTAGAACTCGCATTCTTCGCTCCGCAATGGCTGGAGCTTGTGGAGCAACGTCTGAGTTGGCCTGGATTCCGTACCGCCTATTACTACTTCATCGCCCATGCTCGTGAGATGGGCAACGACGAAAAGAAGGCACTCATCGCACGTTACACCGAACTTGACCCGCAAGACCTTGCGGATGGTGCGTTTGACGAGGCACTCTTCTGCCAAGCTCTCGAAGAAATTGGGGAAGAGCGTTTTGAACTTTGCTACAAGGCTGCCAAATACATCGGTAGTGGTGCCATCCACACTCGGGCACGCCGTTACGCAGATGTCGTGCAAGGTCATGTGACAGAAGAAGAACTCCTGACGCAAATCAAAGAGAAGCGCAACAAAGATGCGGTGTGCGCGTTGGGATTGCTCCCCGATCGTGACGATGCTGCGATCCAACGTCGCTATCTTCGCATTCAGCAGTTCCTCAAAGAGTCAAAGCAGTTCGGAGCGCAGCGACAGACCTCTGAAAAACGGGTGTCGGAGATTGCCCTCCTCAATCTTTCTCGCGGAGCGGGCTTTGCCGATCCCGTGCAACTCACGTGGCGCATGGAAGCCCTTCAAGTGGAAAGTGCGGCCAGCTACCTTGAAGGCATCGACGTCGAGGGGTATTCCTGCATCATCTCCCTCAACGATGACGGCAGCAATAAGCTGCAAATCCTCAAAGACGAGAAATTGCTCAAGGGAGTTCCGGCCAAACTTAAGAAGCATCCGCAATATCTGGAGATTGCCGAGGTGAGCAAGGCATGGAAAGCACAACATCGGCGCGCGCGCTTCCTACTGGAAGACATGATGCAACGCCGCACTCCGCTGGCCGTGGACGATGTGCGCGCCATTCTCTCCAATCCCGTGGTGAGTCCGATGTTCAAAAAGCTCGTGTTGCTCCAAGACGAGCAGTTCGGACTTCCCACCGTCGAAGGACTAGCGACGTTGGATGGGGTGAAAAAGTACGGCAAATCGCCGCTTTTGCTCGCGCACCCCGTAGATTTCAACGCTGCCGGACTGTGGGCGCAATGGCAATCTCACCTCTTTGCAGAGAAGTTGGTGCAGCCTTTCAAGCAAGTGTTCCGCGAACTCTACGTGCCCCTGCCGGAAGAGGCCGAGCAGAGCGAATCACGTCGCTATAGTGGCTACCAAATTCAGGTGAAACAAGCTGCTGCCGCCTTGCGTTCTCGTGGCTGGACAGCCAGTTATGAGGACGGATTGCAGAAAGTTTTTCTCGCACAAGGCATTTGTGTTTCACTCTATGCCCAAGCCGATTGGTTCTCGCCTTCGGATATTGAGGCGCCGGCCATCGAATATGTATTTTTCTCTCGCACTCGCTATGTGCCCGACGCGCCACATCTTCACATTTCTGACATAGATCCGGTGCTGTATAGTGAGGTGATGCGCGATATCGATATGGTGGTGAGCATTGCCTTTGTGGGAGGTGTAGATCCGGAAACCGGACAAAGCACGAAAGAACTCCGTACTGCCATCGTGCGCTGCACAGCCGAGTTGATGAAATTTGCCAATGTCAGTATCAGTGGTAACCATGTCTACATCAAAGGCATGCTGGCCAACTATACTGTACACTTAGGTTCTGGCTTGGTGCGCCAAGAAGGAGGCACCGAAATCCCCATTATCCCTGTGCACAGTCAGCATCGTGGCCGTATTTATCTGCCTTTCATGGACGAAGATCCCAAGATGGTGGAAATTCTTTCCAAAGTGGTGCTCCTTGCCGAGGATCGTAAGCTCAAAGATCCCACGATCTTACAGTGGATTCGCCCGCAAGGTTAGCCACAGCCCGCCTCTTTTACCTACCAATAAGGTAAGATCGCACATCAACAAACGAGGCCGCATCAAAATCGAATTGATTTTGATGCGGCCTTTTTGTGATCTCGTAATTTCTGGTTTAAGAGTCAGATATACCCCGGATAGCGCCTGACGATATAGTCCAATAAAAGTGCGTAAGCTCCGAGGTTCTTCTGTTTGTGGTGAATGTATCTATAAAAAGAAAGCGGTATCACATGGTTGTGATACCGCTTCTTTGTACACTCTCAGAGGCTCGAACTCTGGACCCACTGATTAAGAGTCAGTTGCTCTACCAACTGAGCTAAGAGTGCAACGTAGTAACGCAGGATGCAAGAGAGTACACTCTCAGAGGCTCGAACTCTGGACCCACTGATTAAGAGTCAGTTGCTCTACCAACTGAGCTAAGAGTGCAAATGCAATTGCATTGTTTCCTCGTTACGGGTGCAAAAGTACGCACTTTTCATAAACCGACCAAGTCTTTGCCGCGTTTTTTTAGGCGGAAGGGCGATTTTTTGTGATTTTTCCCCGAGAGTTTGGCGTGAGGTGGGGTGAGCGTGTAGGAGTTGGGGTTAGTCGCGGCGGAAGAGGTCGCGCGTGTACACCTTTTCTTGCACATCGTCCAACTGGGCGTCGTAGCGGTTGGCGATGATGGCTTGGGCTTGGGCTTTGAAGGCGGCGAGGTCGTTCACCACGCGGCTGCCGAAGAAGGTTTCGCCGTCTTGGAGCGTGGGTTCGTAGATGATGACGGTGGCGCCTTTGGCTTTGATGCGCTTCATCACACCTTGGATCGAACTTTGGCGGAAGTTGTCGGAGTTCGACTTCATGGTGAGGCGGAAAACGCCGATGACGCACGGGCGTTCGGCCGAGGGGCAGAAGTCGCCGTTGTGGTCGTAGTCGTAGTAACCGGCCATTTTGAGTACGCGGTCGGCGATGAAGTCTTTGCGCGTGGCGTTGGAGTCGACGATGGCGCGCACGAGGTTTTGGGGCACGTCTTGGTAGTTGGCCAAGAGTTGCTTGGTGTCCTTCGGCAGGCAGTAGCCGCCGTAGCCGAACGAGGGGTTGTTGTACATGTCGCCGATGCGGGGATCGAGACACACGCCGTCGATGATTTGCTGCGTGTCGAGGCCTTTCATCTCGGCGTAGGTGTCAAGCTCGTTGAAGTAGCTGACGCGAAGAGCGAGGTAGGTGTTGGCGAAAAGTTTCACGGCCTCGGCTTCGGTGGTGCCCATGAGGAGGGTGTCGATGTCGGGCTTGAGCGCGCCTTGTTGAAGGAGGGCAGCAAAGGTGCGGGCGGCTTCGTCGAGGTACGTGTCGCCTTCGGGGCGTCCCACGATGATGCGCGAGGGATAGAGGTTATCGTAGAGGGCTTTGCTTTCGCGCAGAAATTCCGGAGAGAACAGGAGGTTGCGGCAGTTGAGGCGTTGACTCAGTTGCGCGGTGTAACCTACGGGGATGGTGCTTTTGATGATGATGATGGCGTGCTCGTTGACGCTCATCACTTCGCGCACCACACTTTCGACGGCCGAGGTGTCGAAAAAGTTGCGTTGCACGTCGTAGTTGGTCGGCGCGGCGACGATGACAAAGTCGGCTTCGGCATAGGCTTTCGCCCCATCGAGAGTGGCGGTCAGCTGAAGTGGTTTTTCGGCAAGATAACGTTCGATGTACTCATCTTGGATGGGCGATTGTCGGCGATTTACCATGTCGACTTTCTCGGCCACAACGTCCACGGCAGTTACTTCGTGGTGTTGCGCCAAAAGGGTGGCGATGCTCAGGCCGACATAGCCGGTACCGGCAACGGCGATGCGATAGGTTTCCATGATCCTGTATGTATAGAGCGGGAATGTTTTACAAGTGTAGGAGGGGCTAAAAACAAAAAAAGTAAGTCCCCGGAGGAGAACTTACTTTTCTGTTAGGGTTCCTTTGGTAGTGCCTACGGGAATCGAACCCGTATGTCATGCGTGAGAGGCATGTATCCTAACCATTAGATGAAGGCACCGAAGTGCGGAAGGTGGGGGATTCGAACCCCCGGTACGGTTGCCCGTACGTCAGTTTAGCAAACTGGTGGTTTCAGCCACTCACCCAACCTTCCAAAGGAGGGCGTTTGTTTGTCAAACGCAGTGCAAAAGTAGACAATTCTTCGTGAACCTCCAAACCTTTGAGCAAAAAAGTTGAGAAAAACTGCATTCTTTCCTCTTCTCGCGCGTGAAGTTCGTATATTCGCGAGTGTAAATTCTATTCCATGCAGCATCGATCCACCGTTTTTGAGTTATCGTGCGCGCCGATTCCCACGGTGCGCATTGCCTTGGTCGGCGCCGGTCAGCGTGGACGAGCCACTTTGTCGCGCTATGCCTATGTGGAGGGCGCGGAATTTCGTGCGGTGGTCGATCCCGATCCCACAGCGGTCGCGTCAGCACTCGAATTACTGCGAGAGCAACGGCGTCCCCTCCCCGAAACTTCGACAAACGCGGACGCCTGGCGCGAACTTTGTCGCCGTGAGGACATAGACCTTATTTATATATGTACTGATTGGAGTAATCATGCGGCCATGGCCGTCGAGGCGATGCGTTGTGGGAAGCATGTGGCGGTCGAAGTGCCGGCTGCCACGACGGTGGCCGACTGTTGGGAGTTGGTGCGCACGGCGGAAGCCACGCAACGACATTGTTTCATGACCGAAAACTGTTGTTACGACTGGTTTGCGCTGGCCACCCTCGATATGCACCGTCGCGGCGTCTTCGGCACGATCACGCATTGCGAAGGGGCGTACCTTCACGATTGGAGTGCCCTGTTTGCCGGCGACAACGCAGCCGCGGCGTTCTATCGCGCCGGTTGTCTGCATGGCGGAAACCCCTATCCCACGCACGCCATCGGTCCCATCGCGCAACTCCTCGGCTTTCATCGCGGCGATCGCATGGTGCGTCTCTCCTCCGTCACCGGCATGGCCGCCGGCCGCGACAGTTTGTTGGGACATGCCAACCACACGCTCATCACCACCGAGCGCGGGGTGACCATCTTGTTGCAGTTCGACGGTACCACGCCGCGGCCTTACAGTCGCATCCAAGGCATCAGCGGTACGAAAGCCTTTGCGCAAAAATACCCCCTTCCGCTGTTTCATGACGCTGACGGACTGCGCGAAGGCGAAGCCGCGGAAAACTTTCTCCATTCCGTCGCCGATTCGCCCGCCTATCGTTTGTGGCGCGAAGGAGTGGAACGTGGCGTACCCAATGCTATGAACTATGCCATGGACTGTCGCCTCATTCACTGCCTGCGTCGCGGCTTGCCGCTCGACATCGACGTGTACGACGCGGCCGAATGGTCGTGTTTGGCCGAACTCACGCGACTTTCGGCGCAGCGCGGCGGAACACCCGTCGACATTCCCGATTTTCTCAACGGCGAAATGCCTCCGGCACAGCGTTAGTTGCCCTCGGTGGTTCGTTCGTGTTCACTTATGCCGCGACGATCAGCGCAGACGCACTACACATTTCCGCCGGTTCACGATTCGTCTCTGCTCTTTCTCCATTCTTTGCCTCTTTCTCCATAAAAACTTCATTATGCCCAGTATCGTTTTTCTCGACAGTTTTGTACTCAACCCCGGCGACCTCGATTGGGGAGCGCTGGCCGAACAAGGCCAACTCACCGTCTACGAGCGCACGCCGAGTGCAGAAGTCGTGGCGCGTGCCGCCGAAGCCGAAGTGATCATCCTCAACAAGGTGCGCATCACGGCCGAAATCCTCGATCGTCTTCCTCGACTCCGCCTGATTTTGGTCGCTGCCACGGGCTATGACGTGGTGGACGTCGTCGCCGCCCGCGAACGGGGTGTCACCGTCTGCAACGTACCCGCTTACGGCACGCTCGCCGTGGCGCAACACACCCTCGCCCTGCTCCTCGAAGTCACCAACCGCGTGGGGCAGTATGCGCAGCTGAACAGCGAAGGTTACTGGTCGCGCAGTCGCGATTTCAGTTTGTGGAACGAAGCCGTCGAAGAACTCAGCGGCGTGCGCGTTTCCCTCATCGGTATGGGCAACATCGGGCGCAAGGTCGCCGAACTCCTCCGTGTGCTCGAAGCGGAAGTGTGCGCCGTCACCTCGCAAGACGAGTCGACGCTCCCGACCGGCGTGCGCAAAATCACCCTCGACGAAGCCTTTGCCACCTCGCGCATCGTGTCGCTCCACTGCCCCCTCACGGAGCAAAACCGCGCTTTCGTCAACGCGTCGCTTTTGGAACGAGCCGCCCCCGGTTTGATTCTTGTCAATACGGCGCGCGGCGCACTGATTGACGACATCGCGGTGGCCGAAGCCTTGCAGTCCGGACGTCTCGGCGCCTATGCCTGCGATGTCCTCTCCACCGAACCGCCCGCGGCCGACCATCCCATTCTCTCCGCCCCCAACACCTACGTTACCCCCCACATCGCGTGGGCAACTGCCGCCGCTCGCGGCCGCATCGTCCGCATCATGGCCGACAATCTCAAGGCCTTCCTCGCCGGCGCGCCGCAAAACGTGGTGTCGTGAGGATGCGTTGCTCGCTATCGCAGCCGAGTGCCGTCCAATATGCAACTGCTGCGTTCAGACGGTAGTTGTTTCCCTTCTCCTTTTAAGAAAGAAGATCCGCAAGACGTGCTGTTGTCAAACAGTCGTCTTGCAGATCTTTTTTAGTCCGGAGTCTCACTCCTCGGCCTCTTGTTTTTTCGTGCTGAAACGATAGGTGAAGCCGAGTAAGAAATAGCGGCCGTAGGCCGTGTTGTAAATGCGTTGAATCCCCGTTTCGTCGAAGTTGTGGGTGATGCCGCGGTTGTTGTTGAAGAGGTCGTGTCCCCTGAGTGAGACCGTCAAGTTCTTGCCCTTGAGGAAAGCCCGCGAGAGGTCGAAATTCAGCTCCTGCTCGGTGCGGCGATAGTGCTGCGTGCTCCGGTAGTCGAGGTGAATCAATCGATAACGCAGGTCGAGATGGAGCCCGAAGGGAAGCTCGTATTCAAGTTCTACTCTAGCCGAGGGCTCGAATGAGCGCTGACGGTCGTAGATGGGGTTGGGACTGTGGTTGAAACTGTAATCGAGGGCGAATGACGTTTCCACAGAAAGTTTATCGCCGCGGTATTGAGGTCCAAAACCAAAGGCTATCGTGTGCATGAACAGTTCTTCGGGGCGTGCATCGGCGAGCGACCCCGCCACATTGAAGTTCTGCCGGTGAGTGGTACCCTGTCCGGCGTAATAACGGAAGATGAAACGGTTCGCATAGTCAAGCGATTGGAGAAAGTAGAGATAGGTACTCGTGTTCCAGGCACCCGAGATGTTGACCGGCTTCGTCGTGGTCACGCCCGTGGTGCGGTCGAACGCAGTGAGTTGCGTCGTTTCGTTGGCCGTGGTGGTAAAAAAGATACCCGCATAGAGTTGGTGGCGTTTCGTCTCTTCGCCGCGGTGCTGTTCAAATAGGTTTTCGCTCCTCAGCGAGAAGCCGTGCGTGACCTTGTTCTTCAAATCCGGGTTGCTGAGGCGCACATTCCGCGGATCGGCGAGGTCGGGCAGCGTGATCTGTTCCGTGATGAAAGGCGCACTCGTGCTGAGATCATAGTCGAAAGTGAACTTGCTTGAGCCGGGCTTCCATTCTGTTTTGGTCGAGAAGGAGGGCAGCGTTTGTCGGCGCGTGAGGTGTTGTGCCGGAAAACCGCCTTTCTCGAAATCGTAGGTTTCGCTCTCGTGTTTGAGCGTTAGGTTCACCGACGAGAACCACCGATCGGCGGTGTAGCGGAGAAAGAGCGTTCCGCTGTGCGAGGTGGTGTTTTGCAGGGTGTGGCGCGTGATCTCATTTTCGCGAGCGAGGCGGCGCCAATCGGCGATGCCCTCGGGCAGCCGGGCGAGGAGGGGGAAGGCGGCGTCGAAGGTGGTGGGCGCGCCGCTCAGGCGGTTGAGCAGGAAGCCGTCGGTGTCCATCCGGTTGTGGAGATGCGAAAAGGCGTAGCGCGCACCCGGCACAAAATGTTTGCCCACGGGCCATTGCAGTTCCAGCGTCGAACTCAGTTGGGTGCTGCCGGTCGCATTGTCTCGGTAGCGGTGAAGCAGGTGGGGCAGGTTGTTCGCTTCGGGACGGAAATAGTGGTAGCCGTCGAGCGAGAAGTTGTCGGACGCTGTTTCTTCGCGCGTCAGATTCGTTTGCCAAGTGAGGTTCGCCCCTTGGGAGTTGAGTTTCTGGTTGACCGTGAGCAGTTGGTCGACGTGCCCGAGCGTGTTTTCGCCTTGTTCGACCGACCGCGTGCGGGTCACGGCACCGAACATCGCGGCACGCAGCAGGTTCGGAGCAAAAACCGAATCGAGCGGGGCATATCCCGCGTTGAAGGGGTTGGCGTTCCATGTCGCGCCGCGCCCGTTGTTGTCCGAAGTGGTGCGCGAGCGCCATGCGTTATTTTGATAGAACACGTAGGTCGTCGCCGTCGGTCGCCACGTCACGAAGAGGTGACCCGCCACGCGCGTCTCGTGTGAGTGGGGGTGCTCTTCGGTCGCGTTGTAACTGCTGCCGCCGTTGAGCATCGTTTCCAATTCCGTGTAGCGGGTGTTGCGCCGCGTGTTGTTGTTATAGTCGCCCGTGCCCTCGATCTTCAGATAGCCCGCGGCGTTCTCGTCGCTCTTGTTGCGCCAAAACAGGGTGCCGCCCGGCGAGTGGAAGGCATTCTTACCGGAGCGATAGACGTTGAAGGCACTGATCGAGCCGTCGCCGTTGTACCAGAGTTCGTTGTTCGTGTTGTTGGCATTGCCGAAGAGCGACACGCGATAGCGGTCGGTGAAGGTGTTGGCATAGCCTCGGGCGCTATAGAGGTCGGGCGTACCGCCCGAGAGGTCGGTTTGCCCCGTCCACGTGCCCATGTATTTCTTGCGGAGCACCACATTGACCACCTGCTCGCGCGAACCGTCGTCAAGTCCCGTCACGCGGGCCAGTTCGCCGCGTTGCTCATAGGCTTTCACACTCTTGACGATGTAGGCCGGCAGGGCTTCGAGTGCCATCGAGGGGTCGTTGCGCGAAAAGTCGAAACCGTTCACCAGCAGCCTATCCACGGGCTTGCCCATGTAGTAGAGCTTTTTCTTCCGAATCTCCATGCCCGGCAGTTTCTTGAGCGCATCGCCGAGGTTGGCACCGTCTTTGAGTTTCACGGCGTCGAGGTCGTAGATGACGGTGTCTTTGCGGGTGATGAAGAGCAGGCGCGTGGTTTTCACCGTGGCTTCGTGCAGCGCGTGCGTCTTTGTGCTGTCGGTGCGCACGGAGTCGGCCGAGGGCTGGGTGAGTGAGCCGGCACGAGCGGTGAGCCCGAGTGCGATGAAGCTGACAAGGAGGGCAATTCTCAATAGGGTTTTCATGGGCGAAGTGCGAATTTGAGTAGGTTTGCTGCAAATGTACGCTTTTTCTCGGAAAAGACAAACGAAAATCGTTTTTTTGTATCGAAACTTTTGTTATAAGTTTTTGTGTTTGTTGTGTTCCTTCGGATGCTTCGACGGAAAGCAGGGGACTTTCTCGGAAAAGCAGGGGAGAATGTTGAAAAAGTGGAGCACTTTTCGCGAGGAGTTGTGAAGGTGAAGAAGAAGCGAAAGGCGATTCGCAACGCCCTACGCGCGCGTACGTGTACACAACTGATTTTCGATTTTTGCCTTCACCCTTCACCTACCCCATTAAGCGCTTGTGTCTGAGGGGCTTGTGGGTGAAGATAGAGGCTATGTTCACCTTCACCCACCGTGTAAGCTGTTGTTTTACAGTCTGTTGAGTGGTCGATTTTGCTCCGAGAGGGGTGAAACGAAAAGGGTGAAATGTTCACCCGTAACTCGCAGTGAACTAACGAGTTGTCGAGGTTGGGTGAAGAGGTGAAGGCAAAAATCGAAAAACGCCGGACGCGCGCACGCGCGAGGAAAGGGCACATTTGAGCATCAAAAAACGGCGGACGAAGAGCGCCGCGCGGTGGGTGTTCCGCGGTGGGGCTCTTCGTCCGCCGAGAGGGTGGGGAGGGTGACGAAAAGGGTCAGTCGTGCACGTAGGTGCCGATGGGTTCGCCCTCGAGCACGCGGCGCAGGTTGCCGGGTATGTCCATGTTAAAGACGTAGATGGGGAAGTGGTTTTCGCGACACATGGCGGTGGCCGTCACGTCCATCACTTTCAGACCGCGGCGCAACACTTCGTCGTAGGTGATCTCGTCGAACTTCGTAGCGGTGGGGTCTTTTTCGGGATCGGCGGTGTAGACGCCGTCCACGCGCGTACCCTTGAGCATGACGTCGGCTTCAATCTCGATGCCGCGGAGCGAAGAACCGGTGTCGGTGGTGAAGTAGGGGTTGCCGGTGCCGGCGCTCATGATCACCACTTCGCCGCGTTCGAGGGCTTCGAGGGCTTTCCACTTCGAATAGAACTCGCCGATGGGTTCCATGCGGATGGCGGTGAGCACGCAGTTGGGCACGCCTTGCGCACCGAGGGCGGAGGAGAGGGCGAGGCTGTTGATGACCGTGGCGCACATGCCCATTTGGTCGCCTTTCACGCGGTCGAAACCTTTGCCGGCGCCGCTGAGGCCGCGGAAGATGTTGCCGCCGCCGATGACGATGCCCACTTGCACGCCCATCTCGCGGATTTCGCGAATTTGGTCGGCATATTCGTTGAGACGCTGGGTGTCGATGCCGTGACCTTGGGCACCCATGAGGCTTTCGCCGCTGAGTTTGAGGAGAATGCGTTTGAATTTCATATCTGAAAATGAATAGTATTGTTGCGAAATGGGGAATCAGTGTGCCGTCTGCGCTGCGGAGGGGGCGAAACTGCGGCGCACGATGGCGGGAAGTTGCGCGCCTTGCACCCCTCCGCGCAGGGCGAGGTAGGCGAGAAAGGCGATCCACAGCCCGTGGTTGCCGAGGGTGGGGGCGAGTAGGGCGTGGAGGGTGAAGAAGCCAGCGGCGGCCACGGCCACGCCGAGAAGCATGCCCGAAGTGGCGGTGGTGCCTACGAAAAGGCCGTCGAGCAGAAAACCGGACATGGCGACCGGGGGGAGAAGGACGGCGTAGAGGAGATAGCTCTCGGCGGCTTGGCGCACGGCGACGGCGTCGGTGAAGAGGGCGATGAGCGCGCTGCCGCCGAGGGCAAAGACGCCGGAGAACAGGAGCGAAAGTCCCACTCCCCAAGCGAAGAGGGAGCGGACGAGACGGCGGAAACGCGCTGCGCTGCCGGCACCGACGAGGTGACCGCCCACCGATTCGCCGGCGTAGGCGAAACCGTCCATGACGTAGCTCACGAGGGTGAAGAGTTGGAGCAGCACGGCGTTGGCCGAAAGGAGGGTGGGGCCGCGCCGACTGCCGAAGGCCGTGAACGAGAACATAACGGCGACGAGACAGAGGGTGCGGAGGAAGATGAACACGTTGACCGTGAAGAACGAACGCCAGGCTTCGATCGAGCGGAAGGCCGCGGCGAAGCGCAGTTTCACCCCTTGGCCACGGAGCAAACGGAGGGCGAAGTAGAGTGCCAATGCGAGTCCCACCCACTGCGAAAGGAGGGTGCCGCCGGCCACGCCGGCCAGTCCAAATCGGCAAACGTGGACAAAAAACAGGCTCGCCGTGACGTTGAGCAGGTTTTGCACGACGGCGATGAATAGCGGCGTGCGCGCGTCTTGCATACCGAGCAACCAGCCATTGAGCACATAGAGACTGAGCATGGCCGGTGCGCCCCAAATGAGCACCCGAAAGTAGGTGGCGGCATGCGTAACGACCGCCGGCGTTGCCGTCATGAACGAAAGCCCCAGGTGCAGGAGGGGCGTTTGAAAGACGAGGAGGAGGGCGCCGATGGTGCAGGCGATGGCCAACCCCCTCAGGAGCAAAAGCGCCGTTTCTTCGCGGCGTTCGGCTCCGAAAGCCTGCGCCGTGAGTCCGCCGGTGCCCATGCGGAGGAAGTTGAAAAGAGAATAAGTGACAGAAAATAGAGCACTCGCGATGGCGATGGCCGCAAGATAGTCGGCCGAACCGAGGTGGCCGGCGATGGCGGTGTCGACCCACCCGAGCAGCGGGACGGTGATGTTGGAAAGAATGGAAGGAACTGCGATGCGCAGGATGGCACGATGCTCAGACATGGGAGACGGAAGAAGAAACAGGAGAGGGGGGGACGACGAAGCGCACTTCTTTGAAATGGTAGTGGCGCAGGCGGCCGTCGGTGGTTCGGAGGGTGAGTTGGCCGGTGGGGGCGACATCGACGATGTGGGCGGAGAAGGTTTCGCCGCTCGCCGCGTCGACATAGTCGTGCGCACCGTCGCGTTGATAGAGGCGGTGGAGGTATTCGCGGTGGAGGTGTTGCCGCTGCGCAAGGCGCTCATCGGGATCGGGAGGGGTGACGGCGCGGAGGAGTCGGTCGAAATGATGCGCGAAGCGGCAGAGCACTTCTTCGCGATCGACGGGCTGACCGATGATTTGCCGGAGCGAAACGGGATTCGGCGCGTCGCCGACAAATTGCTTTTGGTTGAGGTTGAGGCCGATGCCGACGAGGGTGGCGGAGATCTGCGCGCCGCTGAGGGTGTGGCGCAGGAGCATGCCGGAGATTTTGCGGTCGTGATGATAAATGTCGTTGGGCCACTTCACGCTGATGCCTTCGGTGTAGGCGTCGAGGGTGTGTGCCACGGCGAGGCAGGCGATTTCGGAGAGAAAAAACTGTTCGCCGGCGGTGATGTGCTGCGGCCGAAAGAGGAAACTGAAGAGGAGGTTTTCGCCGCGCGCACTTTCCCACACGGTGTTCACTTGTCCGTGTCCGTGGGTCTGGTAGTCGGTCGTGACGAGCTGCACTTTACCGGCGTTCTCGTCGTCGAGAACTATTTTTTTGTTTGAGGCGTTCTCGTCCGGCGTGTTTTCTCCGTTCTTTTCTGCTTTCTTGTTTTTATTGTAGAGGGCATGTTCTCTTTTTGAACTCTCGCTGTTCTCCTTTCTTCTTCTCTTTTCTCCTTCAATGTCGGCACGTTCTTCGAGGGCATCCTCGCGAAGGAGTTCCATCGTGGTGGGGACTTCGGCGAAGTGGTGGCGCTGCCAGTGGGGAGGGAGTTCAGAAAAAGTGGTCTTGCTCATGGTCGGGGCGGAAAGTGCGGGGCGGACGGAGGGGGAAGGCGTTGACGTAGTGACGGATGCGGAAGGGCGGCGCGCTGCCGATGAGGGTGATAATGTCGAAGCGAAAGGGGACGTTGCCGAGTTGGTTTCGACGAATGTAGGCGATGGCAGCGAGCGAAAGACTCTCTTGTTTGTAGCGATCTACGGCGGCTGCGGGATCTTCCCAACGGTCGTCGCTGCGTGTTTTCACCTCCACGAAAACGAGTTCGCCCCAATCGTCGGCGATGAGGTCAACTTCCAACGGATGGCAGCGCCAGTTGCGTTCCAATATGTGGTAGTCGCGCTCGAGAAGGTATTGGCAGGCGGCGGTTTCACCGGCTTTTCCCAATTCGTTGTGTAGAGCCATGAGAGAGGGTGTGAGTGGGGACGAAATGCAGACGCTTTGGCGTGGAAAGTGCGTAACTTATCTTCTGCGTTTGAAGAAATCGCTCATCAGTGCGCCGCATTCTTCGGCCAGAACGCCCGAAGTGACTTGCGTCTTGGGGTGCAGCGCTTGGGGAGCGTAGACACTGAAACCGCGTTTCGGGTCGGCGGCACCGTAGACGACGCGACTGATCTGCGACCACCCGAGCGCGCCGGCACACATCACGCAGGGTTCGACGGTGACGTAGAGCGTGCAGTCGTTGAGATACTTTCCCCCGAGTTGTCCGGCAGCGGCCGTCACCGCTTGCATTTCGGCATGGGCGGTGACATCGTGCAGCGTTTCGGTGAGGTTGTGGCCGCGGGCGATGATCGTGTCGCGGCAAACCACCACGGCGCCGACCGGGACTTCTCCGCGGTCGGCGGCGGCGTGGGCTTCTTCCAAGGCGCGACGCATGTAGTGTTCGTCGGTCATGTTGTGTTTCTTTGAAAGATTAGCGTTGTGGATTGTTGGTGTACGCGTCATTCCACGCTTTTCATGGAAAGTGCAATGCGGCCGCGGGCTTCGTCGATTTCGAGCACACGAACGCGCACCTGTTGTTGCACGTGCACCACCTCATTCGGGTCGCGCACAAAGCGATCGGCGAGTTGCGAAACGTGTACCAAACCTTTCACCTTAATGCCGAGGTCGACAAACGCGCCGAAGTTGGTGACGTTCGTCACAACGCCCGGCAGAATCATACCGATTTCCAAATCGTCGATGGAGTGAATACCTTCTTCAAACGAGAACACCTCTGCTTTTCCGCGCGGGTCGCGTCCCGGTTTGTCCAGTTCCGCGAGAATGTCGGTGAGGGTGGGCAGACCCACGTCGGCCGTGCAATAGCGTTTCAAATCCAAACGTTTGCGCGCTTCGGCATCGGCGATGAGTGCAGGCACGTCCAGACCGACATCGGCTGCCATGTGTTGCACGATGTCGTAACGCTCGGGGTGCACCGCTGTGTTGTCCAGCGGGTTCTTTCCGTCGACGATACGCAGAAAACCGGCGCACTGTTCAAAAGCCTTTGCGCCGAGCCGCGGCACTTTGAGCAGTTCGCGGCGCGAGCCGAAGGGGCCGTGTGTCGTGCGATACTCCACAATTTTCTTCGCCAGCGCCGCACCGAGACCGCTCACATAGGTAAGCAAGTGGGCCGAAGCCGTGTTGAGATTCACACCCACGGCGTTCACGCAACTCTCCACCGTTTGATCCAAAGAGCGTTTCAGCGCGCCGGCGTCCACATCGTGCTGATATTGTCCCACCCCGATAGCTTTCGGGTCGATCTTCACGAGTTCCGCTAAGGGATCGGCGAGTCGGCGACCGATCGAAACGGCGCCGCGCACCGTCACGTCGTAGTCCGGAAACTCTTCGCGCGCGGTGGCCGAGGCCGAATAGACCGAAGCACCGTCTTCGCTCACCAAGAAAATCTCCACCCCCTCGACGTGCAAACTGCGCACAAATTCTTCCGTCTCGCGGCCGGCCGTTCCGTTGCCGATCGCCACGGCTTCCACCGCATAGTCCTTGAGCAAGCGGCGCAAAGTTTGTTCCGAACGCACGGTTTCGTTCTTGGGCGGGTGTGGATAGATGGTTTCGTTGTGGAGCAGCGCGCCCTGTGCATCGAGACACACCACCTTACAGCCCGTGCGGAAACCGGGGTCGATGCCCATGATGCGGCGTTGTCCGAGCGGTGCCGCCAGCAGCAACTGCTTCAAGTTGGTGGCGAAAACACGGATCGCTTCTTCGTCCGCCTGCTCCTTGCTCGAGGCGGCAAACTCCGTCTCGATGCTCGGGCGCAACAAACGTTTGTAGGCATCGCCGGCTGCCATTTCCACTTGTTCGGCGGCTCGCGTACCGCTCTTCACATAGCGTCGTGCCACCTGTTCCGTGGCGCGCTCATCGTCGGCCGGCGTGATCGTCACGCGCAGCACACCCTCACTCTCGCCGCGGCGCATCGCCAACAAGCGGTGCGAGGTGCAGCGCTTCAGCGGTTCGCTCCATTCGAAATAGTCGCGATATTTGGCCGCTTCCGGCGTTTCCGATTTGCCTTTCACCGCCTTCGATGTGATCACCGCCTCGCGGCTGTAGATCCGGCGCAGCGTTTGGCGCGAATGTTCATCTTCACTGATCTGTTCGGCGATGATGTCGCGCGCCCCTTGCAGCGCCTCGTCCACCGTGCCCACTTCGTCCGTCAGAAAACCTTCGGCTTCCTGCTCCGGATCGCTGTTCGGGCGCAGCAACAAGCGTTGTGCGAGCGGTTCGAGTCCTTTTTCGCGTGCCATCTGTGCACGAGTGCGGCGTTTGGGTTTGAAGGGCAAATAGATATCTTCGATTTCCGTCGCATCCCAACAAGCCGTGATGCGCGCTCGCAGTTCGTCGGTCAGCGCACCCTGTGCCTCGATGGTTTCGAGCACAAAAGCCTTGCGATGCTCCAGTTCGTCGAGCTGACGGTGCTGTTCGGCCACAGCGGCCACAGCCACTTCGTCCAGACCGCCCGTCGCTTCTTTGCGATAACGGGAAATAAACGGTATCGTGGCGCCCTCGTCGAGGAGGGCGATGGTTTGTTCTACTTGTTTTTCGCGGAGGTTCAACCGCTGAGCGATGAGTTGAATGGGCGTCATAGGGCGCGTTTTTGGGATTACACGACGTAAAAGTACAACTTTCGCAGCGGCTTACCAAACCGTGCTTGCGAAAAGTTCACTTTGTCGGTCTTTGCTCAAAAAAAGCCTCGACATACGCGAAAGTGTATGCCGAGGCCGATGGGGGAAATACTGCGAAGCAGCAAGGCATTAAGCCTTCACGCGGTTCTGATAAGAGCCGTCGCGCGTGTCTACTTCCACGAGTTCACCGGTTTCGATGAAGAGGGGAACGCGGATCTTCGCACCCGTTTCGAGGGTGGCGTCCTTCAGCGTGTTCGTTGCCGTGTCACCGCGCAAACCGGGTTCCGTGTAGTCGATGCGAAGCACCACCTTGATGGGCATTTCTGCATAGAGGATTGTCTCCGTCGAAGCGTCGCTCACCACCGTCACCACGTCGCCTTCCTTCATGTAGTCCACACCCGTGATCAGGTCGCGAGAGATGGGCACTTGGTCGAAAGTTTCTTGGTTCATGAAGAGGTAGTCTTCACCCTCCTGGTAGAGGTATTGATAGGGGCGACGTTCCACGCGCACGTCTTCGAGGGCTTCGCCGATGTTGAAGCGCTTTTCGAGCACGCGACCGCTCACCACGTCCTTGAGGGTGGTGCGCATGATGGTGTTACCCTTACCGGGCTTCACGTGGAGGAAGTCGATGCAGAAGTAGAGCTTGCCGTCCATGCGGATGCAAACGCCCTTCTTGATGTCCTGAGATTTGATCATGAGATTATCGTTGTGTAGTATATTTCTATTGCGCCGCAAATTTAGCGTTTTATTTTGAGCTGACATGCTTTCGAGGACGAAAACTCGTCGAAATGGCTTGACGCTGTGCCTTTTTGCCCTTGCCTAAGTCTACTTTGCATAGGGCGTGCCGTTGTTGTTGAAGGTGGGCGTGTGAAAGTGCACGCCGTCGAGGAAACCATTTTGTCCACCAAACCGGCTCATCGCCGAACGCGAGTGCTCGGTCGGTCGTGCGAACGCGATGCTTCGTAGCGTCGGAGTGATTCTTATATAATAATGTACGCGTATATACGCGCGCGCGTCCAGTGTTTTTCTATTTTTGCCTTCACCTCTTCACATTTTGGGTGTAAAGCGTTGATTGATTGTGCGTTACGTGTGAAGGCTTCACCCTTTTGTCTTCACCTGTTTTTTGCTGCGAATATCGTGCAAGGTGTTGTTTTTCAGATTGTTGCGGTGAAGGTGAAGGTGAATGCAGGGTTTGCCTTCACACTCAATCGGCTGATATACAGTTTGTTGCGCGGTGAGGTGAAGGGTGAAGGCAAAAATGGGAAATTCGCTGAGAGCGCGAGCGCGTATATACGCGTAGGCGCGTGTCCTGCGCGTAGGATCGAATGGGAATTTGTGTGGGGTAGGGAGGTTTTGAGAGAAACAAGGGAGGAAGTCGCGAAAAGTGGAGAAGTTTTGAGAGAAAGTCGGCTTGTATTTTTGAATGGAGTGGGGGAGGGGGAGAAAAGCAATTTCTCTTGCTTGCTTGTGCTTGGTCTTTTCCGTGTAGTACGTTTGCTTTTTGATTTTGTCCTTTGGCTTTTCCGTGATGGCCTTGTGTTTTTTCGTCCTTGTGCTTATATTTGGGTAGAACCTTCCTCGTTTTGATATTGTTCCGTCTGTGGTTAGATGAAAAAAAACGCCTGCTTTCCTCTTTTCTACGCCTGCAAAAGTCGTATTTGGGACGAATTGCAAGCAAAAACGCCTCGTCAAACTGATTTTTTCGGCGCAAAATGAGATTTCGGGCGAGAATTTCTCGCGAGCTGAAGAGAAAAACACCCCGAAAAAGGCGGTTTTTACCCCAAATGAGGCCGAATCGGACGAAAAAGGGCGGTTTTGGGTGGGAAATCACAGGGAAGGGATGAAGCGAAAAAACGGACTTAACTGCCGATTTTGCCATGCTATGAAGTAACAAAATGGGTGCAAATGAATTTTTCTCGCATTTTTTTTCGTGGAAGTCTTGCAGGGAATGCAGAAATGCCCTACCTTTGCACTCGCAATCGGGAAGC